>OLSP01000033.1_pt1 | contig 100344 bp, 159 predicted proteins | sample 1672941 | NCBI WGS metagenome assembly OLSP01 (sample SAMEA3136739, study PRJEB25190) | human gut metagenome | reverse complement strand
CAGTATCATCTGCTGTATTGCAAGTAAGACGCTCTAATAGAACAAACCAACGTATCAAACAGTATCTAAAAGATCTTGCTGCACTGAAGGAAGATGTTGTGAACGGAAATAAGCCGGTGTCCGCATGGGAAGAAGAAGCTCGCAACTTAAAGAAGCAGTACGACAAAGATCTTATCGAGATTGGAAAAGATATCGATAAGTCCTTAAGTGAACTTAACGAATTGTTCCCAGACTCGTGGAACTGGAGATACAATGAATTAGTTCCTGGTATTAACAAGTAACTAATTCAAAACAAATAAAAGAGGTTCCAAGCTTAGAATCTTTGAATCAATAGCTTTAGTATGTGAGTCGGAATCGTTCTTTTGAACTCATAGGGCCTGAGGCATACAAGGACCTGAATTAACAGGTCTCATACAGAATTTTAAATCAGTTATGAGGAACTACCGTGAACTACTGATCATAAGTCTGAGATCGCGACAATAAGATTGTCCTCTAGAAATAGAGAAAAGCCTTAGTCGTGACATCAAGTTAGACTGAATAATATGAATCTTTGAATCGTAAAGGAATACTTTACTATTATTCGTATATTATCAAGATCAGTATAAGAGAACTAACTATTCTCAAGACCATAGGGTATATGACTTTGGTCGGTCATATACCCACATTGACTGTTAGGTCTATGAATCAGTCGTATGGACGAGGGTTTGATCCCCTCCAGCTCCACTCACTATGACGTCTAAGGTGACTTCTATTGCTAGCGTTTCCCTCGAAGTAAAATGATAGGAAACGCATATGGGGCTGAATGAATTTGACAGCGACAATGTGAAGTAGAATAGGTCAATAAGCAGATAACTGGCAATACAAGTTATGTAACGGACTATACTAGTATCGCAGCGTGATAACAGAGTCCAACGGCTAAGCTAATGTCGTAAAAAGCTGGAGCATATCAGGCTAGATCAGACGTAAGGGCTGTGAAGGGTTCGATTCCCTTCAATGCTACAATTAAAAACTAATTAATATGGAAAGTAAAATCAATTATTTAAGAGAAAATTATAAGAGTACTAAAAATTATATAGTTACTTGGGAGCACTCTTATATACCTAAAGAAGACAGGTATATGTATTTCTTATATATACGTTATACTGGATTGAATAGTACTGTATTATTCAAAAGCAGTGTAGATTACACGTATTTAACGACACTATTTGATTTATTTATGAAAGATTATTAATTTAATTATTAACATAAATTATATGAGAAAATGTGTAGTAGAACATGATAATAAACTTTATTATTGCAATGTAATTAAAGAAAATCCTTGGCCCGAAAAAAAGGGAATCTTCTTACTTGAATTTAATGAAGAACTACCACTAGAATTACAAAAACTAGAAAACTTCTTTGGAAATCCACATAAAAGAATGTGGTTTGAAAAAGAAGACATGGTATTTGAATAAATAATTTAATCAATAAATTAATTTGAAATGGGATTAATGAATTTTATTAGACAGAACCTTCCAGAATCATGGGAGAAAGCTGCAACAGAGATGAGAATGAAGACTGAATTAATAACTCGTCTTCATAATGTAGTACCTCGTGCTTATAAGAATAAGTATCACTACAAAGAAGGAATATCTTATATTAGAAGAGTATTCAATACTAAATGTGACATAATACATTTAGTAGATGCTACTGATATAGATATTACTAAATGGAATGAATTAAGTAGTAAAATAAAAGAATACGAATATCAATGCGTGTAAGATATTTTGCTTGGTTTGACTCTAAACATGAAAGAACAGAGTTCATTAACTTGCTCAGGTCAGCTAAATCTGACATTGATGCAGTTAATAAAGTGATGCAAAAATATCCAGAGTTAACTTTATCAGAAGTATCTGGAATAGTAAATAACTTTAAAAAAGAAATTAATCAACCATGAGACTCAATCATCCTGGTATCTACAGAATTGTAGGTGAAAACTTTGAACTTCTTGCTAATATAATTGGAGAAGTTCCTTGTATGAGAATTACTTCTGCACTATTGGTTAATGACCTAGTACAGAAAGGAGAATTCACTATACTTCCTGAAGACTCTATTGAAATTCAGAGTGTATTAGCAAATCCTGACAAATTTGTTTTTCTAGAGTATGAATACTCGGAAATATGTTCATTACCATCTTATCGTCAATCGATACATGGTACAAAAATGCCTAATATAACTGATGAACAGTTAAAGACATTTACTAATAAATACCTTGAAGATATTGGAATATATGGGAGAGGTGTAGCTGCAACTAAAGCTTATATATTAGAAACTACAGGCTGGTCATTAGCACAAATTAATGTAGTACTAATGAAAATAGCTAAAAGAGTAAAGCAGCAATATGTTAATTTATAGTTTGACAAACCATATATATACCACTTGGGGAGTTAAGTATAGTTCATTTAACTGGCGACCTGAGTGGTATACCTTTTTAAGAATACAAAAAAGGGAATTAAAAGAACTAGAGTTTCATGAATCTTATAAAGTTCAAACTGTAAAATATTTAATATTTTGGTTTGATAATAGGATAATACAAAAGATAGGAGTAGATAAAGATTTAACTCTAAAAGTTCGTATAAGAATATTATGTGGATTAATTAATAATACTCCTACTAGTGTACTTACTAGACCTATGAAAATAGAATTCATGGAATGTATATGGGATACTTATAATAAATTCTACAAAGATTGGTATGAATATTATTGTAGGAATGTACTAGAATTGCCATTTTAAGTCTATAGAGTCTTGGTTGACTCTATAGGCACACTAAAGCCCGTAATTATGACAGATGAAGAAAGACAACAGCTTTTAGATCTGATCAAGCAGGCTAAAGAAGGTAAACAATACGCCTTCACACAGCTTTATAATCGTTATCACAGAATTATATACAATACTATATATAATATTGTACATAATAAAGATGTAGCAGATGATTTAGTATCTGTAACGTTTACTAAAGCTTTCTTTAAGATAGCTAGTTATGTTAACCATATCTCATTTGAGATGTGGCTAAAAACTATCGCTATAAATAGTAGTATTGATTATATACGACGTACTAAAAAAGAGAAGTATGATTATGAGTTAGATAATGATAATAACTGTCTACAGGTAAGCAGTTCGGCCGACAGCTCACCAGAGGATTTGTGCATATATCATGAGACAGATAGTAAATTATCTGATGCACTAAACAGACTTCGCTATAAGTATAGGTATATACTTGAACTACGCACCGTTCAGAATCTCTCTTACAAAGAGATTGCTGAACATCTTGAGCTCTCTGAGTCTCAAGTAAAATCTCGCCTTAACAAAGCGAGAGAGAAATTAAAACAATTGTTAAACTAAAAACATTTACTAATTATGACACCAGCAATTATTATTGTGCTATTAACTGTAGCATTTATCCTTGCACGATTATTTCGTAGCACAGGAATGTGGTGGAAACTTGTTTTCGCCATTATGGCTGGTCTATTAGTAGGTATTTTAAGTAAGGAAGTAGTTAAGTCAGATAATGATAAGACTACTTCCATTACTAGTTTAGTTAGCACCATGAGTAATGATGATGCTTTAACATGCATGCAAAGCTTAGTAGCTACAGTGACAGAAGGTACTACCATTCGCCTTACTGGGGTTGCAGGTTACATTGTTAAAGATGAAGAATTATTCGATGCACTAACTAAAAGTAATACCTTTACTAATGGACGTGACTCACCAGAAATAGAGGATGATAGTTAACCTCTTAAACTAATCTATCTTTTTTAATTGTACTTAATAATAATTTTTATTTTAACACTTTAAAACATTTATCAAAAATGGCAAAAGAAATGAGTAAGGCTGAAAGAAAGGCAGCCTTGAAAGCAGCAAAAGCAGCAGCGAAAGCTGAAGCTAAAGTAAACAACACCGAGAGCAAGAAAGAGGAAACTAAGCCTCAAGTAGATAACAAGCCGAAGGATGCTAAAGTAGAGGATGCAAAGAAGGCTCCTGCTACAGCTAAAGAAACTAAGGTTCAGGCAAAGAAGGACGCCCCTAAAGGTCCGGATAAGCCTAAGAAGAAGGAAGAGAAAATTCCTACAATTATTCCTGAAGATGCAACAGGTAAGAATAGCCCTGAAAAGAAGGCTGTTGAACGTGCTGCAAATCTTATTACAGGAATTCCTACAGCCGGCATACCTATTGGTTCAAGAGAATCGTCTGTTGATGGTAAAGCTATGTTAGCATTTGTAATGCAACAGCGTTATGCCAACAACGAAGAACTCAAGAAGCAATATCCTGAGTTATATGCAGACATCAATCGTAGTATTGATGTAGTAACGCTATTAGCTCTTGTTGATGTACGTCAAGACTTGTTCGACCGTGGTGAACGTGGTGAATTGCAGTTACAGATTGCTGCAGACCAAGTATTACCGCTGCAAAGTATGGCAGAAATGCTAGGTATTAAGCTAGCTCCTGCTAAAGCTCTGCCTGGGAACGATGGACAAATGTCTATCAACTTCTCGGAAAGTGAAGTACCTACAGAACTTGCAAACAGCAAGCCAAAAGTAGAAATTCCAGAGCTTGATCCTAACAAGATTACTAATGATGAGGAATTGAAAACTGCCCTTAATTACCTCATCTCTAAAGAGAAGAATGTGGCAGAAAATATAGTTAACACTGTAGAATGGTATCGTGTATATCGTGGCCTGAAAGAAACTAATGCAGATAAGAAGCTTGCATTGGATGAAAAGACAGTTACAGATTGGATTAATGAGATATTCTCTATTATCCAACCTACAGCTATATTACGTGGTTTAGGTCGTGCTGTATACTTATATACTTCACAGACAGGTTCACCGTGTATGGCTCACTCTATCATGCATACACATATGTCTAAGGCTGGTTGGAGTGAAGAACAGGTAGCTGAAGCATTACGTGCTTTAATTGGAGAAAACTTCCGTTATAAACTGAAGGATGATCCTGAAGCAAAGCCGGAAGAAGATAAAGCAATTAATGCTATTACTGGCTTACTGGGCAATGACTACATTGATAAGTTATTTGCTGACTATACTATTACTACTGATGGTGTAGAGGACAGTAAGAAAGTTGAACTTGAAGCTGCACGTGAAGTTGCCTGTAAAGTTCTAGGGAGTATTCGTACCAATTACTTTGACAAACAGAAGGAGACTCCTACGCTTGATAAGATGCGTATGGTAGTAGGTCAGATTATTAATCTGTATCGAAATCCGGCTGATCGTCTTGCAGAGTATTGTCAAGGAGATTTAATCGCTCCAAAGGAAGACGAATATCCTAAGAATGAAGAGAAATCTGAAGGGACTGAAAAAAAAAACTAAACTGGTTTAAAAAGTTTCTTTTAAAAATTCATATCTTAGAAGAATAACCATTCTAATAAATATCATATCAAATGAATAATAGAATGTTAACTGTAGTTGGAATGTTTGTTGTCAGTGTATTCATTGGTAGGCAAATGTTCGCAACTACAGAAGTTATACAGGCACAGCCTGTTATACCCTCTATAGTGGAGTTACCTAACTTCCCTAAAGTAATAAAAGAGGAGAAAGAGTCTGTAGATGAGATAAATGTCGAAGTCGACTTATCTACATTAGAAGTATCTGTGAAAGGAACAACAGACGCAAAAGTGAATGTAAAAACTACTGGTGAACCAAAGCCAGTAGTTAAGTGGAAAACTAAAGTAATAGAGAAGACGAATTCAACAGGATATCCGAAAGTAAATGCTATAAGTAAGGTATCTGATGACGAATCACCGGCAACTCCATTAACAATAGTAGATAAATATGAACAATAAAATTATACTTCAACAGATGATACGTCTATCACGTATCATTAAGGACTCAAGAGAAGCAAGAGCTAAATTGAATTCAATACAAGCTCAAACTGAATACTTTATAGTAGAAGGTAATCAGTCTACTTTTATTAGAGACCAAGCTAACAGTAGTATAACTAATTGTTTATATGTAGAACAGTACTTACGTTCGTCTGTAAGTAATGCTTGTAAATGTTTGGATGGTTTTGATGCTTCAAAAATGGAACCAATAGACTACATCAGTAGTAGTGATGTAAAAAATAAGTTTGTCGACATATGTCTAGGTAAGAAAGTAGTAGCTTCTATTAATCTTACCACTGGTGAAATAATAAGCATCAATACACCAAAACAAGGATTAACGGCTAAAGATGACAGCCCTACGGTAAAAAGTTAGTGATAATAACCGTATAATAAATACTATAATTATATCACAGTTCGAGAGGAGTAAAACTATAGCGTAAATCACTCCGAGGAAGTCATGCGGTAAGGTATATAATAATACTGGTCGCGCCTGTCAGGGAGCTTGGAATCATTTCTCCATGGCCCGAAAAGTTACATGATCCGAGAATATGTTAGCAGCTAAAACTGTGAGATTACTCAAAAGGTAGGATGTTAGCTTATGTAATTGAAAACTACATAAGAGGGGATGAGCGTGTACAATCCTCATTAGGAAGTGAGAACCGTTTGGAGACTTCTAAAGACGCAGTACTAAAGAGAAGACACACTGAGTACTAAACAGTACAAAGGGAACGAAATCCCTATATCCGTATTAGTTTGTCAAAAGCAGAATCAAAAAGGGATATAAACACGATGACGAAATAGGGACAATCCGGTTCCTAACTTATTCCTTTGGAAAGAATAGGTAAAGCCGAGAGGCAAAGGTTAGTTTCACCTTAAGCAAGCAGCCAACTCATGGAAAAAAAGAGATTGCAGATAACGCATTACCGGTCTCCAAAATCGGTTAACAAAAGCGCTACTGTGCGTCCAGAAAGGGAAACAGGCTAACTCTAGTGTTCAGTACACATCAGCTGTGATGCAATATGCAATTGTGGATATTGGAACTTGTACTTATGAAGGGAGTAAATTACTGATACTAATGTAAGGATAACCGTGTTATGGTACATACTTATACAAAGTAAGGATATGAAAGCTGGATATGCAATGGCCCAAGTATATACTTGACTGGTTACTCATGGAGCAGGAGCCAATCCTGTACGCTATCGTAATTAGCGTGCTGCAAAAGAACTTATGTATAAGGGATGAGGTATATGAGATTGATACCGTCTTTCAAGTCTAAGGTGACTCATGAGTTTTGTCGTGTAGATGAGTATAATATATGAGAAATGACGAGACTAAAATATGATAGTCTAAAATGCGAGTATGAGGGCGCTATAACCCTGAACTTAGAAGCGGACACCTTTAGCAAGTGTTATTACGTGGTAATAAATAAGATTAGGAGATGCAGAGAAAACTCCTTGTAAAAAACGGCAGAGCTTAAGCATTTCAAGATATGTAAATGCCTTTGATTTATTATACTAATTCACACCAGAATTTTGGATAATAAACATCGTTATGGATTAAGGAAGTAGATAGAGTTATTAAAGATGCTTTAGGGTTAGAATCCTAAAACCAGTTTAGTAATAATTATAGTATATGATGATATACTTAATGAATCAACTTTACTTACGCTGAATAGAGTCAGCTATGATAAAATGAACTCTAATTGTTTAACTTTTAACTAATTGGGAAGTCCAATGATAGTACAGAGATTTCAAGCTGCTATTGTAAAGTAGAAGTTAAGGAGTACGAGTCACCCCGACTGCCAACCGACATTGCTGACTGTTAAGACACTCGTAAAGTACAATGCGCAACATTGTATGTGAGAGAACGCTGAATCGTTAGTTACCTGTGTTGTTTCTTACACTGTCTCTGTAAGGGCAATAGTACACTTATGATGAAGATATTCCATAAGCAAACAAGGAGACGATGATAGGTGGAAATCCTAATGTTCGTGCAGTATAAACAAACAAATCCTGGAAATGGTATAGATGGGTCATGCTATAAGCAATGAGTCTATGATTTTAGTAATGTTAGATTAAACAACCGTAATTCTAGCGAATTTCGATAATACCGGACATACTCAGTAGGTTCTAAGGAACTGATGATAAAGTGGCTTATATCGCATCTAATCGCGTTATACGCTTACGGTGAGGGGTGCGTTGAACATCGTATAAGTTGAATTTCAACCGTCGAAATGGGACGATAAAACTAAGAAATAGCAGAAATTATCAGAAGTAACTCACAAAGTATTTCTCATAAATTTTCAATTTATTATTTTATGCTCAGTAGATTATGTGATTGAATTCACCTATTCCAATTTTGAATAGCTATTAAATAATCGAACAGTGGAGAGATTTTATCAATTTTTGTATAACTATGTTCGTATTGGTATATCAAGTACGGACTCAAAAAGGAACATTTTATGGAAAATAATATTAATGGAGCTAACACTCCGGGTTTAGCAGCTCAAATTTTAGCTCGCTATCGGCAAACAGCCCAGAAGTTTGGGCCTTTCTTTGGACAGCAGATATTTACAATCGTAGCACAGACTCCTGACCTTAAGTGGAAAGAAGATGTTGCTACAGGTAAGAATACTTTCCGTCAGGAAGTAAAAGCTTATATTCTCAAGGCTATTGATGTTGAGTCAGTTAGTTTACTTGAGAAGGATGTTGATGGACGTCCGAAAATCATCTTGAATGAGAAGAAGAATGATCCATCATTAGTCTTTGAGCTTGCTGATCCTGAATTTACTAAAGCAACCCGGCAGAACGTAATTGAGTGTATTGAACGGTTGAGCAAACCAGGCTCTAAGCCTATGTTCTTTACAGCTGAAGAACTTCCCATGTTGAATGACTTAACTAAGTTATCCAACCAGAGTGTGTTGAACTTCTATGAAGAAATGACACGTAAGTGTATGCAGTTAGCTGAAACTGTCCGTGGTTATATGGATATGAATCAGCGTATGCAGGTTGAGTATTTACGGCAGTGCGGTTTAGATAATCAGGAAACTGAAATTCACGTAACTGCTACGATTACTGAAGAAAAATAGTAGAAGCTTATGAACGGCAGACTTTCTTCATTGCGTGTAGAACTTCTGCGAATTCTAATATGTTCTGAGCCAGCCATATTGTCTAAAATTCAGATTTGGAATGGAGGACGCACTGAAACGCCTAAAAAAGTAAGCATTAGAGAAGATGGACGGGTCTTTCTATTTTACGGAAGTGGGCCATTATGGTGGCAAAGATTATTTAATACTTATGAATCGGTAAGTATTATAGATGCTTCTATTAGTATAGCAGATGCAATTACTGGGTCGAATTCGACTCGAAATGAATATGCCTTTGATGAGATTACTAAAAGTATAATTGATGAGGCAAAGAAACGTAAGGATTTCGATTGTATAGTTGATATTTTGTTTGATTGTATGCGGAATTGTTCAGATGGGGAACTACATTCTAAATGGATTAATCAAGAGAATATCAAAAAATATGCAAGAGAAAATGGTATAACCAACGTTGAAGACGTTAACCTTGAAGGGCTTAATGGAATAGTTGGAATTAAGACTGGTGGACGGGTTATTCCTATAGTACTCGGCCAGTTAAGAAAATTTAGAAAATATTGATTTGGATATTATCTTAAAACAACATAATTTCATAGTACTGAACTGGGTACTATTTATAGTAATTACTGCTGAATTGGGCAGTTATTGCTACACAGTTCCTTAACTCAATTGAATAGAGTAACACACTTTTAATGTGTAAGTTATGGGTTTGAATCCCATAGGGACTACTACTGGTAGATGTAGTTTGGTCGAGTATTTAACATTTAAAAACATTAATCAATATGAAATCAATTACATCAATATATTTGCTCGGAGATAAGAATAAAGGTAAAATCGGTCGTATTAAGGAAATTTCTAATGAAATTACTTTCTATTGGAATAAGATTAAAGAAGAAAATGTTATTCCAAAAGAGGCTAAACGTAATTATGACTTAAAAGAGTTACTTCAGAAGATTAAAACTCTATCTGAAGAACGCATATTATTAAAACTGTATATGCAGTGTATTAATATGGGTTATAAGAAGTTTACCGAATTACCTAAAGATAATAACTATCTTAACATCTTTACTTTATGTGAAAAGACTGAACAGTTGTTTCACTTAAGTAAGATTAAGACTCTTGATCCGAAGCTTAAGCGTTCTAAAGGAAAGAAGAACCTAGATAAAACTGAAGAGCTTACTTCAGCTTATATTGCAGGTCTAAAAAATAAATTACAATTAGAAATTAACAAAATCAATAAAGATATTACAGATTTTAATGAGAAAGCAGAACTCAATATTGAAGCTCCTGCTTTATCATTAGCTGCATAAATAATATTTAAAGGGGTAAATCCCCTTTAAATTAGTATTAACATTTTAATTATCAAAATTATGAAAAAGATATTAGCAAAGAAAAATAAGAGAACCGGTATAAAGAATCATAGAAGTAATAAAAATAAGTTTCGTAGAAGCTATAAGGCTTATCAAATAATGACGGTAAGCAAGAAACCGGGACCATCTGGAGTCATTAAATATGATGAGAATGGGAAAGTAATAGGATTTGCAAAGTGGGCAGGAAATAAGAAGCAGTCTGAATATACTACTAAAGTAGCAAAAGATGCTATGAATGAAAACAAATCTATAAAACAATCTAAAAAAGAATTAATCAAGAATATTCTTATGAAAGCAGGATATGATCCTACAATACGATATACCCGTAAAGAGAAGAAACATTTTACGCGTATAGTTAAGAACAATATGTTCACTAAACCTAAGGGAGTTACGTTAACAACTGAACAAATCAAAGAGAAAATAAAAGCTGATAAACTTGCAAAGAAATCTATGCAAGCTAAATTTGATGAATCAGTACGTAATAATCCTTTAACTCCTAAAAAAGGTAAACAGATGGCTCCTAGTGCCGCAGAACTATCTGTTAAAGAAAAGCCTAACAAAAGAAACTTTCAATATGCTATACAGAGAAAATGCTCTGATAATGATATGAAAGTATATGATTTTGCTACTGGAAACTTTGAAGCATCTACTAGAGATGAAGCAAAGAATAAAGCTGCCAAGTTAGCTAAAAAGTATAAGAAAGATACATCATTTACAGGAGTAACTGTAAAAGATATTGAAGGAGATAATAGTATAACTTATTATAGCCGTAATAAGTTATTAGCAGCATAAAAACATAATATTTCTGTTTCCATAACTTAAACTGGTTTCTCATGTAGCTCAGTGGTAGAGCCGCTACTATGTAGTGTGATTGCGTTGGTTCGAGTCCAACCATGGGATCTAACTTTAAATACTTATAATATGATTATACGAGGAAAAATAGTCTACGTATATGATATTGAGGTATTTCAAAATATCTTTCATTGTTCGGTAAAAAATACAGAAACAAATGACATCTATAAGTTTGAGATATCAGAAAGGAAAAATCAACTAAGAGAATTAGTTAAGTTCTTTAAACAAGTAGATAAATACATTACTTGGGGAGATTATTATACTACAAATATTAACATTCCAGCTAATGTTATATTTTGTGGCTATAATAATTTGCATTATGATAATCCTATAATTAATTATATAATTGAGTATGAGGATAAATTAATGCAATATAATATACCTACTATATGTAGTTCTATATTTAATCTAAGTAAGACCATAACTACTTCAAGCGAAGATAACATAGATGCATGGAAACATTGGAAGTATCAAATATGGTTTGATACTTTTGATATTCTTACTATGTTATATTCTAATAAACTTAGAGTAGGTTTAAAGGAAATACAAGTAACAATGCAATATCCTAATGTACAGGAATTTGTATGTGATTGGACTAAACCACTTCCTTTAGAAGATTTTGAGTCTATGATAGATTATAATATCAATGATATTGAATCTACTTCAGAATTACTAAATAGATGTAAGAAAGACGTTGATTTACGAATCGCTATTGAAGATGAATATGGAGTAAGAGTACTCAGTAAAGACGGTGTAAACATTGGAATGAAGATTTTAACTCAGAAATATCTAGAAAAGACAGGTTTAACTTGGCAGGATATTAAAGACTTAAGATCTCCAATGAGCGTAATACCATTGAAAGATGTAATATTACCATTTATTAAATACGATAGTCCTATTCTGCAAAGAGTATTAGATGATATGAAAAATCAGATAGTATCTCCAGGTAGAAAAGGATATGAGAATAAGTTTGTATTTAATAATTTACGCTATTCTGTAGGAGTAGGAGGTATTCACTCTGTAAATAGTCCTGAGATTATTATTCCTAGAGATGATGAAATGCTCATAGATATAGATGTAGCTTCTCTATATCCAAGTATGCTTATAGAATATGAATTCTATCCTAAACATTTAGGTAAAGAATTCTTAGAAGTATATAAGCAAATTAAAGATGAGCGAATTGAAGCTAAACACAATGGTGATAAAGTAAAGAACGAAACTTTAAAGTTAGCTTTAAATGGTTTATCAGGTAACTTACAGAATGAACATAATTTCTGTTATAGTCCATTTGCAGTAATGCAGATTAGAATTAATGGACAGTTACTATTACTTATGTTAGCTGAGAAATTAACTCAAATTGGATGTCGAATCGTCCAAGCAAATACTGATGGTTTATTCGTCTTACTAAAGAAAGATGCATATTCTAAAGTAAACAGTATTTGTAGAGAATGGGAACAGCTTACTAAACTTACCTTAGAAGAAGATCGTTTTAAAGCAATGTATCAATATGCTATTAATGATTATTTTGCTATTACTGAAGATAACAAAGTAAAAGAGAAAGGAATGTTTATCACTACTATAAAATTAGGTAAAGGATTAACTCCAAAGATTATACCTAAAGCAGTAATAAGTTTCTTTAAAGACGGAATACCGGTCGAAGATACAATTAAGAATTGTACAGATATAAGAGATTTTCTAATGTCTGAGAAAACTGGTAAACAATGGCATGTTGAATATATGAACGAGGAGCAACAAAGAACTAATCGTTTCTACGCATCTACTAATGGTGGATACTTGTGGAAATGGAAAGATACTGGTCATAAAGAAGGTGAAATTATAACATATACTGAGCCATACGTAGGAGAACGTAAATATAAGGCTTCTGCAAGACAGTATCAGAATATGCTTACTGCATCTGGTGTTACTCTTCTAAATAAATTTGATGATAAACCAATTGAAGAAAGAAAGATTAATTATAGGTATTATATTATGGAAGCCTATAAGATAATCAGAGATTTAAAACCGTTACAATTGAGCCTATGGGATTAACAGAGGCTTATCAGATATATTTCAGATAAACCATAAGCTTATATAATATATAAGACTATGATTTTAGAAATAGACACTTCTATCTTAGATAGAATACCAACTTTATCTATTAATCAATTAGTATTCCTAACACTTGTATTGAATGATATCAAAACAATCAATCAAGACATTCAGAGACTTCTCAGCCTAGTTAATGAAGAAGAGATACAAGAGTTAGAGACTCAAGGTTTAATCTCTATCCAGTATGATAGAGATACCCAAGTCATAAGTAAAACAGAGAAACTAGAGAAACTTCTTAAAGAAGATAAAGCTATGTTTGATATGTTTTATGACCAATTTCCAGTTTATGTTATGAGACCTGATGGAACTAAGGGATTTCTCAGAGCTAATGTAAACAAATGTAGGAAAGAATATAATCGTATCATAGGCAAGTCTAAAGCAATGCATGAACACATTATGGATTGTTTAAAATATGAAATAGATGAGCGTATGCGTACAGGTAAAATAGGTTATATGAAGACTATGTGGAAATGGCTCACTCAACACGAGTGGGAAACTATTGAGGAACAAATGAAAGTAGAAACTCCTAACCAAAATTACTATAATTATGGAACAGACATCTACTAAGACACTAACATTTAGACACATATCCTCTGCTACTAATGAAGCAGTAGAATATATTCGTAAGAGAAAGAATCATGAGATTGTTTCTTTACGTACTAGATGGAATAAGTTTAATAAATCCTGTATGGGAGGCATTGAACCTAATACCATATATACTATTGTAGGTATATCTGGTAGTGGCAAAAGTTCATTTGTAAATACGCTTGAAAGTGATTTAATAGACTTAAATTCTAATCAGGATGTAGTAGTACTTAATTTTTCATTTGAAATGTTAAGTTCTAGACAAGTAGGTAGAAAATTGAGCAGTAAGTTAAGGCAAACTACTGCTCAGCTATATAGTTCTAGTAGTGATTTAGACAATACACTATTAGAAGAAGTAGAACAAACTTCTCAACAGATAAAATCATATCCGATATATTATGTAGATACACCGGGTACTGTTGCAGATATAGCATCTACCATTGATTACTTTTATGAAAATAAAGCTAAAGGCAAGAAATTTGTGATTATACTTGATCATACTCTACTTGTCGAAGGTCAAAATCGTGAAAGTGCACTACAAGTGATTTCTGATTTACAGAAACTGTTTATTAGAGTAAAAAAGTTTCCAGATACTACAATAATACAGTTATCACAGATGAATCGTAATATCGAAAATCCTGAAAGAATTAATAATCCATCTATGCATTATCCAATGCGTAGCGATATATCTTCTGCTGATACTATCTTTCATGCATCAGATTACGTTATATGTATTCATAGGCCAGAGCTACTCAATATACAGAGTTATGGACCAAATCGTCTACCAGTAAAAGATAAAGTTTATTTGCATATTCTAAAGAATAGAGATGCAGGTGAATGTTCTATACTTGAGTTTGATAACGACCTTAAATACAATAACTTAATTGAGACTATACGAGAAGATGAACCAGTGAGGAAGATTTCGTTTAGTAATAACAATTAAAAAGGCTGAAAATTATGAAATCATATACATTTACATTACCGAAAAATACTAAGAGTGCAAAAACATATAAGGAGTCTTTAATGGACCGAGTAATTAACGCTTATCCTTGGATGACTGTAGAAAGTAAGAGTGATTACCCTTCTTGCAGTTATGGCATTGAATATGCAGGTGCAGGTGATATCATTACTTTAGGTTTAAGTAAGACTCATAACATTGGATGGTTACCGAAAGAATGCGCTAATTGTCCGTTTAAGTGTTGGGGAGATAATGTAATTAATTTTGACTTAGAAACAGAATTCTTCAAGGCTATTAATGCACTTGATATTTATGCAAAGGAACATTATCCGTTTGATGTTGACTATGACTTCAAAGATGAGTTTGGTACTCCGGTTAAAATCTTTGATAACTTCGTACAGATTGGTTATGAAGTAATTCCTATTGCATTTGGTTCTTTGAACTATTTAAAACCGAAGACAAAGAAAACTATTATCGATATCACGATTAACATTAAGAAACGTGGTTTGTTTTAATTAAAATATCTTATTCCATATTATCAGAGATTATCAGAGCTTTATCAGAGGAATACAAAAATAGAAGCTTTTATGATTGTATTACCAAAAGAAAAAGTAAAAGCTAAAGTAGAAAATCCTAGATTTTTGATTTTATTTGGTAAACCAAAAGCTGGGAAAACTACTTTAGTTGCAGCGCTGGATAACAATCTAATTATTGATTTAGAAGGTGGTTCAGAGTTCTTAGAGGCATTAGCTGTTCAAGCTAGATCTGTAAAAGATTTAGGTGATATAGCTAATGCAATAAGAGAGATTAAAAAGGAAACTGGTAAATATCCTTACAAATATATTACTATAGATAATGCTACACGTCTAGAAGAGATGTGTATGAGCTACGCTATACAGCTTTATAAAGCTACTCCAATGGGAAAGAAGTATGAAGGTACAGATTTAAGAACTTTACCTAATGGATCTGGTTATTTATATATAAGACAGGCTGTAAGAAAAGTTATTGACATGTTCCGTGGATTATGTGATAACTTTATACTTATTGGTCATACTAAAGATAAGTTGATTAATAAGAATGGCGAAGAAATGGCAGAAATGTCGCTTGATTTAGTAGGTGCGTTAGCAAATATTATATGTGGTGAAGCAGATGCTGTCGGCTATGTATATAGAAAAAAGAATGAGACACATATCTCATTTGAAGGCGGAGATAATTCTGTTATTGAAGCTAGAGCACCTCATTTAAGAGGAAAGAATATAGTAGTAGCAGAGAGTGATGAGAATAATAACATCACTACTTATTGGAATAAAGTTTATTTACCTGAATAATTAAAAATAAGATATTATGATATTTAGTACAGAATTAGCAAATGAAGTAAAGTTGTCAGATAATAGTAATAATACTAAGTACTTGGAAGCAGGTATTCATGACAATGTTAAGTTTGTATCCGCAAAGTTTGCAGAGTCTCCTACGGGAAAGAAGTTTATCGAATTTACTTTTGAAAAAGATAGTAAGAGTCTTGTTCATACTGAATGGGAACCAGCTGTTCGTGAAAGTGATACTGAAGAACAGAATCAAAGTAAAGCTACTAACCAGGTAACTCGCATTATGCGTATACTTAAGTGTTTCTATCCTAAGAATGTATTAGCGTTCAGTGGCAGTTCTTATAAAGAATTTGCTAACTGGGTAGTAACAATGCTTAATAGTGCTAATAAAGATATTTTACTTAAAGTAAAAATAGTTTATAATGATAAAGGTTATACTACACTTCCTAGTTATGTTAAGTTTGCTTCTATTGAACCTATGAATATTCCTATGGGTTTCTATGAAGAAGGTAAGAATGAAAGCATGATTAGAGAAATTACAGGTATCGATCAATTTACTAAGCCAATTGTTGCAGATAAGGAAGTTAAAGAGGTTAATCCTCTTACTACTACTGTAAGTGAACAGCCTAGTAATGATCTGCCTTTCTAATTTTGTAGATAATCCTATAAGCCGCCTACGCTAGGCATAATATAGCGATACGTGAGTAGCATGCCACTATGTGAGATAAGAAGCAATCGACGGTAATACGCCGAATGTGAGGTGTGACGGAGGCATCAAAATTCATAGAATAGGAATAGCATGCACTCACGTTTTCATGATAGTAATGGTTAATTAAGGTTCGATTCCTTAGCTATCGCTAAAAATATATCATATGGTTTACGATACAACAAAAATAAAAGATAATGTGAGTATTACTTTAGATTGGATATTATCTAAAGTAACTGAGTATGATATATATGCAGCGTACATTGGTAATTTTAAAGTAGGCCTGATATATAATTCACCATTAAGAAAGGATAAGACACCTTCTTTTGGATGTTATTATAGTAAGAAGACTAAACAGTTAATGTTTAAGGATCATGGTACTGGAGAATGTGGTAATGTAATTAAATTTATATCACTATTCACAGGACTAACTAACTATTCAGATATACTTAATGATATAGTTAATAAACTTAAAATTACTAATGATACGAAACTCGTTAGCTCTAAGCAATATATACCGTCAACCGAGACAGTAATTGGTATTGTAAGACAAGACTTTACTCTAACAGATATCAATTACTGGTCTCAGTTTAATATTTCTACTACTACTCTAAAGAAATTTGGAGTAAGTAGTATAAAATATTATCTATGTAACGGAGTTGTAAAGGGTATTTACAAGGATAGTAATCCTATGTATGCTTATAAGGTTTATAATAATTTTAAAATATATAGACCTTTAGCAGATAAATATACAAAGTGGCGTAATAACCTGACTGAGAACGACATTCAGGGGTTTAAACAGTTACCTAAAACTGGAGATATACTCATTATTACAAAGAGTATGAAAGACGTCATGTGTTTATATGAGATGGGTATTCCAGCAATAAGCCCATCATCAGAGTCTACATTTATCCCAGATAAGGCTCTAAACCAGCTTAAGAAGCGTTTTAAACGTATAATTATCTTATTTGATAGAGATACAGCTGGAGTTAAATATCTTCGTAAAATGAGCCTTAAAACAGGCTTAGAAGGGATGTTAGTCCATAAAAAGTTTAAAGCAAAAGATATATCTGATGCAGTTAAGCTTAATGGATTTGAAACTATTAAAAATTGGTTATATGAAGAAATTTATTAAAAAAGTTGGTTTTATATTATCTATTCCATTAGTTTGGTTATTAGTAATATATAATATACCTACTTTCTTATTAGACTATATAATAAACTGGTTACGGTCTACTAGTAATATGGCTAATATAATAAGGTATTGGAAATTACTCAAATTTGGAGTAATTAGTCTATACAATAATAAAGACGTAACATTAGAAAGTACTATAAAAGCATATAATAAGGATGAATGGATTACATTTAATAGTACAAAAAAAATAAAGGTTAATGAGAAGAAAAAAATAGTTAAATAGTAAAGTACGAAATGCAACTCCAAATGAATATGATGGAATTAAATTTCGTAGTAAACTTGAAACTTATACATATAAAAAGCTGAAAGAGGCAAATATCATGGCAGATTACGAGATGCATCGATATGAGCTACTTCCAGCTTTTACTTTTAATAATAAAAAGTATAGAGCAATGACTTATCTACCTGACTTTGTAGGAGATAACTTTGTTATTGAATGTAAAGGATATCCTAATGAAGCTTGGCCTTTAAGAGAGAAACTATTTAGATATTACTTATATAGTAATAATATAGGAGTCAATTTCTATATAGTTCATAATCAGAAGGAGGTAGATGAGTTAATAAAAAGACTAAAGAAATGATACTATTTTATAGTATAATTATATATAAACTAACTAAAACTTTATACCATGAAAATCTGCGCAATAAGTGATATACATGGTCATTTAATTAATATACCAGAATGTGACGTATTATGTATAGCAGGTGATATAGTGAATTTACTTGCTCAGAGAGATAACGAAGAATCAGATAAATTCTGGTCTATTACTTTTGTCAATTGGGTAGATAAATTACCGTGTAAAAAGGTAATTGTAGTTCCAGGAAATCATGATATTTATATAGAAAATCTTATCAACGATATTATAAAAGATTTAAGTTGGCAAGATTTTAAGACTAAAATATCAACTTTAACTAATGATAAAGTAGTATTTCTTGTTGATGAACTATATGAATATGAAGGAGTAACCTTTTATGGAACTCCTTGGATAGCTCCTATACATTGGCAAACATGGGCATTTGAAGATATTCAGAATGAATACGATGAGTATATATGCCCATATGAAAAGATACAAAACTGTGATATACTAATTACTCATGAAAATCCTAATTATAATGAAAAGCTTGAACATTACTGTTTTGGTAAGTATAAGCATCATTTTTTTGGGCATTGGCATGATGGTATATCATATGGTCATTTAAATCAATATAATTGTAGTATATTAACTGATAGTTATCTTGAAAGAGAAAGACCTAAAATAGTAACTATAGAATTAAGTAAGAATGATAATTGATAAACCGTATTATGAAGACAATACGAGAATATCAAATTCTGCTATTGGTTGGTTCTTAAAGAAAGGACCACGTTTCTATCGAGATATGATAGATGGAAAAGAGGAAGGATTAAAACTTCCTCAGCTCGAAAGGGGTACTATGATTCATGAATATATACTTCAACCAGAGGATTTCTGGAATGATTATATAATTCTTGATTATGAAGTGCCTAAAGTAAAACAACAAAAAGATTTCTGTGAGACTTATGCTAATTCATTAGAACTCATAGAAGACGATAAAAAGATTGCTGCATACAAATCTGCATACAGTAATTCAAAAAGCTCTGAAATCGTCTTAAAAGAAGCTACAGAGCTATGTAATCGTTATGCTGATTATATTAAAGCATTACAAAGTAAAAAAGATAATCGTAAAGTAATATCTTTTGCTGATTTAAATATGCTTAAAAATATTAAGAATAATATTGATAATCATAAGAAGGCAAAAGAGTTATTAGAAGATATTCCTGGAGTAGAATCTCATAATGAGTTTCATATTAACTGGGAATTACCCGTTGATGATTGGATTGCGCCTTGTAAGTCTTTACTTGATAGATGCATATTCGATCATATAAATAAGAAGATTACTTTAATCGACTTAAAAACAACCAGTGATGTCTATAATTTTAAACATTCTGTAGAAGAGTTTGATTATTATAGACAGATAACTTATTATTTGCTTGCAATTAGTTGGTATATGAAAGATCAAGGAATTGATATTTCAGATTATGATTGTGAAGCATATATTATTGCTATTCAAACAAATAGTAATAATGAAGTGAGAGTATTTAATATGTTTAACGAATTAGAGTTAGATGATCGTAAGGACCTCATTGTCAAAACTTTAACAGAATTATCATATCATTATCAGACAGGTAATTGGGACCATACTCGTAAATATTACGAAAATGATGGAATTGAAGAATTATAATCCTAAGAGTTCTGAAGATTGGGCAATTGTTGCTAAGTATGATACAGTAGAATTTACTGATGAAGAAGATATAAATCAACCTACAGAAGTAGAAATAGATGGTATGGAGTAATGAATTAATTTTATTAGCTCCAAGAGTATTACCAAATAGAAAACCCTTAGAACATTCAAGTTTTATAGGCTTATATACAGCTATAAATAGAGAATACTCTAAGGGTTTTATATATTTAGTATTTAAACATATAGACGCAAAACAGGTTAAAGATTTAGAAGGATCTTTAAATAATACTAAATATTATTATAGTATGAAATTACTATACGTTAATAGTAAATATTTTATTATATTTACTTTCTATATAGATGATATTAATATAGAGGAATATAAAGAACATGGTAATATTGGTTTTACTATAGAAGATTATGCTATAATTTTTATTTTTTGGGGTGATTTAGTTAAAGATATGCCTCAATTTTATAATGAGGATATATTTGAATGTAAAAACAAATTAAATGAAAAGGACCTATTGTGAAATAGGTCCTTTATTTATTCTCCTAAAATTTGTTTCTAATAATAATTACGTTTACTTTGAATATCTTTAAGTTCCCATAAATTTTTAAAAGGAGTAAGTTTCCATAGAGCTCTCTCAAATTCAGTCATACCTTTATATGCTCCTCTTTTTATTACTTTATTACCGTCAAAACTTTCCTCTTTAAATAGACTTCTTGTAGTATTAAATAACATATTAGCTGGAGCAGACATAACTTCTGTAGCATTTTCTATATAAGATATAATTGCAGAAGGACTTTTAACAGTTCTAGCTATATCAAATATATTATAAGGAGCCATAATTTCAAAAGAAGTTCGTTCTGTTACATAAGCAAATAACTATTTTAATTTATTTTTCTTGTCATCATCCGCTGAGCTCGATATTAGAGGTCGTAGTAATTGAGTAATTAGAAGCCACAAAGATATTTCTGTCGTAATTTTTGCTATATTTTCTCTAACTACTGGGTCACTTAAAAATTCTCTTCTAAATGCTAATAGAATATTTTCATTATGTTCTATTGCCTATGTAAATATTCTATAAGGAGTTTGGAAAACAGCTTCTTTATATCTTCTAGTCTAATAATCTAGCTATCTACTCATTAGAAAACGTTCTTGAAGAATAACCGGTAAATACTACCTATGCATCATGACAAACTATCCTGCCGCATTAGCAAGAATTACAGATCTCTATAAATCTGTTAATTGTCCGTCTGCAGATTGAGATAACTATCTAGCTAAATATCCAATTTCATTTTTGACAGCATCTACTGCAGATTGATTTGCTGGATCTTTAGCTACCATTTCTCCTCCTATAAACTATATTGCATCTCTAAATGTTAATTTATCTCCAAAGTTCCAGTCTAGAACATCACCAGGTTTAAACACCTTTAATCCATATTTTTGCTTATATGCCTCTCTAGACATAAACTATCTATTACCATTCTCATCTATAACTAACTTATAGTTATGCATAATAGAACCAAGTATCTAGCCTTTAACAAAATGATCTTGCAATGTATATATACCAAAACCCCAATGTTTACTAGTCATATTAAGTAATTTATTCCTATTGGTAGGATTTAACTACATTGTAGCACCAACTTCAAAGTATTCCATACATTTGGTCATAAAAGGAGTATATGAAGTTACACCAAGTTTATTTGGTATATTTACTACCAGATCGCTTATCATATCTTTAAAAGCATAAGATGCGTCTACTGGATTATAGTAACGCTAAACTAAAGAATTGACTATGTGAGAGTATAATGCAGTAAAACCGCCTGTAAGAGCACACCATAGATTTAACGCTAAGTTTCTAGCTGTACCTAAAGTTCTAAGTATAGCTAACATTTTAGTAACATTTATTTCTCTTGGTTTACTTATATCATAATTAATAAGATTGAATATACTACCTTTATATGGCACTATACCAAATAATTTACCACTTTTGTTATTACCGTAGCTTATAGTAACAGTCTGACTCTTAATATCATAAAGATTCATATCTATAAAGGCCTTTGCAAACTTAGCTACATTGGTTTCATTCGTTTTTACCTATCCACTTCTATCTAAGTATTTTTTGCCTAGTATATGAGATTTAAGTAACTCTACTTTAGGTTGAATTTCTTTTTTATATTTCCATTCCTTAGCAGACCTATAATATTCTATTACACTGCCAACAGCATCTGCTTTTAACACAGCAGGATTGTCTAATCTAGCAATATAGTTCTATGGTATAAGGTTAAGTCTTTCTCCATTCGGTTTATTAAGGGCTTTATTAAATCCTTTATCATCATTACGTACAGATAATTTATCTTTAAACCACTCAGAAAATCCTTTAAATGGAGCAGATAGTTTATATAAACCTTTAGAAGCTCTCCATTCAGCGCCAATATATCTGTATAAGCTACCAGATATTTGTGGAGTCCTATAAGGATATATTTTACTTAAATTGGTATATTCCGCATTAGCCTCAGCCATTGTCTGTAGTAAAGCATCATATAATGCTTTAACTTCTGGATTATTCTAAATTTTATTATATCTGTCCGAGGAATCGTATTTATCTTCTTTAGGAATCCAGTATTCATCTTTTAATTCAGGGTGATCTACCTGAGCTCGATAATAGGCTTCATTATAAAAAGGGCTATCCTTAGATACTTCTAACCAATTATTATTAGGTACTCTTTCGATTAAACTTTCATCCTTAGGAACAAGTTTAGTATACCAAGATTTAGGAACTGTTTTAATACTTACTCTACCATTACTATCCGTGCTTTTAATAGTATATGCATTAGCTTGTAGCCATAGTTGTGCAGATTCTGGGTCATCGTTTAGCAATGAATCATAAAACTTACGTTTATCTTCATACCACTATTTTGTAGGAACAGTTTTTGCAATTTCATCAAACTCATATTCCCCAGGAATAGTAGAAGCTTTCTTTTGTTTCCTTATTTGAGTCATTCTACGAGATATAGCGCTAAGTGCATTTTTAGTCCCTTGAGGCAGATTATTAGCATCTATTTCCCCAGTAGAATCTTCTCGAAACATAGACAATATTGCTCTTCTACGTTCCTATAAAGCTGCGTATTCTTCTCCATAGTATTTCTTAGCAGCTTTATCTAGCATTTGATAAAACTTTTCTTTATACTGCACTTTGGAGTTAAGTTCCAACCATTCATCTTTTTGAGCTTGTGTAAGTGCTTTGTCACTCATTACACGGGCTTTTTCTTTTTCGTATGCTACGCTATTCTTAGTTAATACAATACCTTCAGAAAGTTTCTTATTTAGTTCCTATAATTCTTCAGCTACCTATAACTATATTCCTTGCTTCTTACGACCATTTATATCATATATACTAGCTAACTATTTTTTTTCTAACTAATGCTTTTTTAATTGAGCTCTTTCTTGGGGATTTAATCTTTCTAGTCTAACTATACCGTAATTATCTCTAGCTTTATTTTGTAGATTGCGAATATTTATTTGTATAGATTCCCTTTGCTGCTGTGTTTCATTACTAAGGTGATTGAAAGCCTCATAGTACTCTGCAGTAAAACGTCTTTCACAATGTTCTGATAACCACTTATTTCTCAGTTTATTATATTCTATACGTATTGCTCTATTTTCTGGTAAATTTAAATCAGTAATATCAATTCCTAGTTGCATACATATATTATCCATTTCTTTTTTGTACGCTTTCTCAAATTTACCATAATTTCTAGATCTTACAAAGTACCCGGTAGTATTACCATCATCATCTACTTCAAATAACTGTAACTAATTATATTTATTAGTTTTCTATAATAAAGTTAATAGCTATTCTTGCTTAGCGTAAGTATCCTTTCTTACTTTTTCTTCAGCTCCATTTATAAGATAAAAGATAGATTTTATACAATCATCTTTTATTTTGTCTCCGGCACCAAATAAGTAAGTAAGGTAAGATATATCTTTATCATAAGATGTAATGTCAGTCTGTTCATATCTATATATGGTAACAGCTCCTACATCTACCCCAACATCCTTTAATATTTTGGATGCATTTCTAGCTATCTAGCTTTTAACTATAAGCTATCCTTCTGTTAATAAAGCCTAATATGATTTAGCTCTCTTTATTAATCTATCTAGTTTGTAGTTACCATTACCATCTTTACCTACTATTTCTCTATAAGGCTCCCTATATATCAGTTGCTAAACTATATCATCTATTATGCCAACATAAAAACTAAAGAAATTCTAGTCTAAATCATTAAGTTTAGTATCATCTATTATTTCATTATTTTTTCTAGCTTTTATTAGCATTTCAGATGCTGTTTTAATTTCATCTGCTGATTGTTGTAGGAAGTTACTAATACTTTCATAATCTGATACTAAACCCTAAGTAATATTCTAAATTTGCCACTCCATAGTTTTTTTAGCTTGCTATTCTACTATGGGATCTGGATGTTTAAATATTTTTAAACGAGATTGTAGCGCTTCATTTATACTTTGCGCTAAATTATGAGTAATTTTTTCAAACTGTTCTTTATCTTGTTCTATCTAATCTAACTGGGATTCCATATTAAAGATAGCTTGTTGCTACCTAGATACTAAATCGTTAGTATTATCAAAAAAGTACTAATATGGAATATTATTATCCACATTAAATGATATTAAATCTAATAATTCTCCCTGTATTACCTCAATATCTTGTTGACTATACTATTTTGTAAGTAGATTTACTATTGCGCGCCATATCTTCTGCAATAAGTCTTTTATTGAGTTAACCTCATTTTCATTTGTAATATCATTTATGATATTCTCTACAAACTACTGATTAGTTAATAATTCTGATGTAAATTCGTATATGTCTTTTAGACCATAGTAATCTCCTGTTTCCTTTCTAGGGCCTTCAATTAACAAAGTCTTTTTGTAAAGTTTATTTATAGTATCATATACCTATTTCTCTTGCTAAGAGAAATTTTTACCCTATTTTACTCTATATATACTACTTACTGTATAGGCATGAACTATTTCGTGCATCAATGTTCTAATATTTCTATCAGTACTCTGCGTTGAAAAAGCTATAGGATTTATTCTTATTGTATTACTTGTTAGTGAATAGTCCATATAATTAGTGTCAGCAGATAACTTAACTAATATATTACTATCTTTAAATAAGTTATACAATCTATCAAATCTACTTCCAGCATAATAGAACTATAACTACTATAAAGCATTAGAAACAGTAGTTACAGTATCTTCGTGAAATATTTTCTACAAAGTGTAGTCTAAACTTATGTTAGGATCATACTCGAAAACCGATTCTGCTTTAAATATATTATTACTCTAAGTAGCGAAAATCCCTTGATTATCTACTGATTTAACATTATTAGGATTGTTTATGACATATATATCCTGATTTAATTCCTGATTATCATCTATACCATGAAATACGGCAGCATCTACTTCGTTTGCAGCTCTATTAATAGTAGAAACAAAATCCTCCTACTAGGACCTTAGTTCATCCTTTGTTCCAGTTTTTTCTATTGTATGACGGGCATTTAAAAAAACTGGATATTTATAGTTTCTATCAAGTACCGTTCCCTATTTAGGATTACTATTTCCAGTAAAAAATATGGCTTTTTTAGTACCTCCTTTAATAGTAGAAAAGTAATTGTCAAATTCTATAGAGAATTCATTTAGTTGAGGGTTATCACTATAATGATATACAATCAGCGGTTCTCCATTTTCATCTACTATCTTTGACGAATCTTCAACGTTGTTTATCCAATCACCAAACCAATTTTTAAATTCATCTGTAAACACTTTTGCTTTAGCCTTAATAGCTTGTTCACGATTACCATTATAATGGCTTAAAAGGTCTGAAAACAGCTTAGAAGGCTCCCCATTGGGAGCCTAATCTATAGCATAACCATTATTTTCAGATATGATATAATAAGCAGCATCTTCACTGCCTAACACTCTAGCAACTTCATCAACAGCTGCTTTTACTTCTTTGTTATTTAAATTTAAACACTGCATAATTATTCACATTCTTTTTTACGTTTCTTACCATTTTTTTTCAGATTATTCATAGTACCTTCATCTATTTCAACTATGTCATCAATAGGGGTTTCTACACTATCTATGATTTCTGTTATGAGTTCGGTAACATCAACAGTTTCAGGTTCTGGAGTTAAATCTTCAAATTCTATTCCACTGTCAGTTTCCATTCCATCTAAGTCTGCTAATAATGTATCATCTATATGATTTATATTATCTATTTCAGATGGATCTGAAGAATTGTCTATAAATTCTTCAGTAGATATAGCTTCTGATGATGTTATCTCCTATTCTTGAGTATTACTGTCCTATATTTCCTAATCAGTATAGTTATCTGTTTGATCTAATTCCATAGAAGCTTTTTCTTCTATATTATCATAATTAGAATAATCTATAGAACGATAACTATCATCTTTCACGAATACAATAGGTTCTTTTCCTCTTAATAACTGAACTCGCTTATCTATTAGATTAAATACATTATTTATCTAATCCAACATTTTATCAGTGAAATTATTAGTATCAAATGCTGATGGTTGATCACCTTCTTTATACAACTCATATATTGAGTTAGAACCAGCATCATATCCCAATTTAGGTACTACTGTATATATTCTTTCAATAGTCTTTCCAGTATCAAGATTCACTATATCACCTATTCTTTGGTATACGTCAATATTATTACCTGTACCTACTATTTTAAAGAATTTATAGTTTCTAGATATGTCATAATCTCCTTTCACACTTATAACTGTGTTAACATTTACCCTAGTCTTACTAGTTGCAGATGCTAGATTAATCACATTAGAAACTCGTTCTCCGCCTTCATCATCACGTCTAACTCTTCTAACAAATACAGGTACGATGTCATTATCTCTCCAATAGTTTCTTACCAAACTTAAATATATAGAATCTACCTAATCAGATGTATTATTGCTATTTATTACAGAAGTATCTCCGTAATTTAATTTGTTAATAGCGTCAGCAATAGATGACACGTATCCTAATTTTCTCTTATACCACATAGGTACTAAGTTAAAGAATGAATTAGGAGTTCTATTATCATAACTAGTTAAAAATGAGTACTTAACTAAGGTTTCAGCAAATTCCTTAATAACATTATCTTCGCTAGTAAGTAAGTCATAGAATGCTGATCTTAATCTGTCCTCATAATACCTGGAATTATTCATAGTAGATGTAGACGTGTTGATATAACTTATATTTCTCTTGTTATTAGAAGTTACTGCTTGTAAATAGTTAAGCAGTTCATTAGTAATATTACCAGATTCATCTACAAAAGTCATCAGATTAATATCATCCTTATTAACTCTAATATAGTTCTTTATGCTATTTAATCTACGGGCAATGCTATCTTTTCCAAATAGAATGTCATTTATATCACTATCGGTTAACATAAGATTTGTACTATTAGCTACTACTTTAGCTCTAATTATACTTTCTATTTTGTTAGAAAGGGCTCCAACATACTCTTTGTTACTAGTAGCTTTGTATTTAAATAACGCAGATTTACCATTATTAGTAGGAATATAATTTCCCCCTCTTATTTGCTATAATATAGAAGTAAGTATCTCTTTATAACCATTTGTAGCTGCAAATACTTGTGATCTCAATATACTATTTGATAAATCCATAGCATATATTAACTTCTTATGTAAGAACGTATTTCCAAAGTAAACGTCCAGCCCATTTGTATCTACTGCATCGGTAAAGAATTTTTCTTTATTATCCTCTATAAATGTAGTATAAGAATTATAAAAGTTCTATAATTGAGATAAGTTATTACCATACTTCTTAGTATCTATCTAAGATCTTTGAACTAAATCTGCCATAGTTTGAGCATCGGAAGCTAAATCTTGATATGCTTTAATAACTAATAATTGTTGTACTATATCTTGAGGAGTAATATCATTGCTTCTAAAAGATTCCAAACTACTAGCAAGTTTAGACTGATTGAATGCATCAACACTTCCATTCTATACTAACTACTCAATATTCTTTTTATAAGTATCCGATAAAGGGAATCTATTTAGCATATCCCAATACTTCTATTTTATGTCTGAGAATATCTGATTATCGTATTGCTTGCTAACTCCAATTACACCTTCATTCATAATTTTTCTGTTAGCGTATTCTTTTAACGCTGGCTGTGCTAAGAATAAAAATGTATTTCTACCTTTACCAGTTCTAAGTAAGAAACTAGCCATGTTATAAGTAACTTTATTAACATTCAATACGATTATATAAGGATCTTTAGCAACGTCTACGTGAGCGTTAATCATGGCAGATAACCAATCAAGTATCTTATAACCATCCTATCCAGTTATTTCATCAAATTGATTTAAATTGTATTTACTAGCTCCTTCAGAGAATTTCATTCTAAGATGAGTAGCCTAAGTAAGGCAATGATTTGTAGAATTTAATGCAAAAGGAGCAATACCTGCTTTACCGGATGTGTATTCTGTTTTTCTAGATTCCTAGAATGAAGGCATAAGTTCATACATAGGTTCAGCTTCTTTCAATTCAGTAGTCTATACTAATGGTAATATCTCTTTTTTAAGAATACCAGTAAGAGTATCAATGGAAGCTCTAGTTTCTGCTAGTGTCTTCTTATCTGAAATTACTAAAGTATAACTATCTAATAGCTTATTGATTAAAGCTCCCTCTGTCTGCTCCGTATATGATTTGGCATCATTATTCCAAGTATATCTCTCATTAGTTTCAGGATCGTACGAATAAGTAGCTATGTACAATTTATCAATATCGAAGTCAGATCCAGTCATAGCTGTAAACTCATCAGGTACTACTATAGTATCTCCAGTTTGAGCAGGTAATACGTCTGCTACTATAAATGAGAATGTTGATGACAAACCCTGAGTAGGGATACGATATCCAATACCATAGGGTTTGGCATTACTACCTATTACATTATGTTTTATCAGCCAATCTCTCATAGTAGTATAATCGGTCTAATATTCCTGAGGAACTACGTCTCTGAAGAAATTAGTACTTAACATAACCTCCATACTGCCTTTATCAGGATCAAAACTAAGCTTGTTTCCGTCATTAAAAGCACGATACTTAAATTCTTTTTTAGTATTAAAGTCGATATTAAGAGAAGAAAAAAGGTCTAGTATTTCTGTAAACTATTTATCTGAAAGATAATGTTTCAACTGTTGTTCTCCATATTTAATAATATCTTCAATAGTATTGATACCTTTTGCTTTTAATAGCTTATTAGTTCTAACCGAAAGCTATAGATCATCTATATTCTAGTTCAATAAAGAAATATTAGAGTAACTATCAACATTTTTACCTTTAAAACCAAATGATGCCATTTGAATAGCAGAACCTCCTGGAGTATTAACGTCAATAACTTCTTTATTGATGAGAGATATTATTTTGCTCTCAATCCAATTACGAGTACTTAATGATGCAATAGGAGCTCTGAAATTACCTTTCTTATCTAATGCAAGTGCTTCTGTAATTTCTGCAGACATATTAGTACCTTTAGCTTCCTATATAAGATAGTTTGATAACGCTTTATTGTTTATTCTACCATTCTTATCAAAGAATCTACCGGCTACTCCGTTACTGCCTTTGAGTTTCATGTAACCTTTGGTAGACAAAGCTTTTATACAACCAAATACATCCTTTTTAATCCTAGCTCCAGATACATTTTGATCTTTATTATGACCATAATGGCGATCGTCTACTACATTACCAATACATATTTTTACTGCCTATGTACCAAATGATCTATCAGTATGTTCATGTGGTTCAGTATTTAACTGTAACCTAAGTTGTTTTATATCTTGTACTTTAGTAGTAAGACCTCCATTAAGTCTTTCTACTACAGTATCCTAATTTATAACAGTTGTAGAGGGAGAATTAATAGCTTCTGTGTTGAGCTACGTATTTCTGTTATCTTTATATACTTTAAGTTTATCCCTAGTAGATCCTACTTTAGTTGAAGATTCAAACTTCAACATGTCGATAGTACCTAATTGTTCATTATTCATTCTATCATACAGATATTTATTATCTGCATTAGCTAATATTTTGAACATAGGGAACAATGCCATTTTATCAAACACTGGTACATTTATATCTGATACCTCATCAAAATGATCACCAAAGTACATCATTTTTAGTGGTTTGATTGAAGCTCTTAACGCTTTTGCATACAATTCGGGATTTCCAAGTACATCCTAATTGCTTTCGAGTATATTATAAGCTTCTTCTATTTCTGGAGACCATTCTCCTAAAGCCTACATAATACGCTTATAAAATGCAGGTCTGATATATACAGCAGCATCTGCTTGATTGATATTACCAGAATTGTTTTCATCATCATAAGCATATGGATCTGCTGATTTCACAGCTTGTTTTTCAATAAACTTGACATCCTCAACACTTAATTTAGTACGATCTTGCATAGTATTATCAAAATGCTTATCGTCTGTAAGTTTAAATAACTCATCATCTGTCAAACTTGGGTTATTTTTCTTAAGCATTGTTCTAGCTAAATCAGCTTTAAATATTTGCTCGAGTCTACTATGATATTCAGAACCTATCATATTATCCTACAATATAGCACTAGTGTATTTAGTGCTATTTCTAGGATCATTATCTCCCCAATGTGTTCTAAGATTAGTACCAGTAGATAGTACAGAAGATAAACGCTTAATCTTATCAACATCTCTTTGAAATATTCCTACAATTTTATCAGATTTCCATTTATAAAATGCTGGATCTCCAACAAAACATTTCTCTATTTCCTCTATAGATATAGCATAACCGGTTACATAATTAGCTATTATACTATAGATAATATCATTTTGAGTAATAGCATTAAACTCCTCTGGTATATGTGACACTAAGGTTTCATAGAATGCAAATGGGTTAGAGTTTTCCTAATCTTCTAATACAGAAGTAGAAGGTAAATTACCGTACTATAAATTACCTTTTTTATCTCTAGATATTACTCCTAATTTTATAGCTTGTTTTATCTCTTTATCTACTTTATCTAAAAGTAAGGTATTCATAGAATCTCTAAGCAAAGCTCTATCTTCTATTAGCTCTGTTCTAATGCGATTAAGAGCCTGAGTTATTAACTCAGGATTTCCAGATTTCTCTGCGTCATCTAACATGCGATTAAGACTAACTGTAGCTCCATTTATAGGTAACTAGTTAAAATAACGGAATCTGCCACCGTTACCGCCAGGAGCCATCTTTCCATCTTTACCTATTTTGCCATGATAATTATCATAGAATCTAGATTTACCTTTTTCTACATCTTCTTTACTATCGAAATATTTTACTATAGCATTATATTCATCTAAGAAGTAATTACAGAATATATCTAGAGTTTCATTAGAGAATCTACGAGGAATTATAGTGGCTTCCATAGAACCTTCCGCATTAGGAGAGTACTTTATAGTGCCTAAAAAGTCTTTTGGTAATTTAATACCTTCTATACTATACCAAGTCTTTTTATCGGACATAGTTGGTAGTATTAATCTACCTTGATGCACTAACAATAGTTTAGCTATATAATCTTCTAATGGAGTAATTCCAAAATAATCTCTACTAGAGTTGGTTATATTATCTCTAATAGCAATAAGAGTGTGTAGTTTAAGTTTTGGTTTATCGGGAGAAGTTAAAGTTTTGACTATAAGAGAATTTGCACTATATGCAGATCTAGCTATGTTATCTAATTTGTTATAAGCATTAGTATTTAACCATCTAAGCTAATCAGACATGTAGTTATTCTAAGTAATAGGATATAACAAACTGCCGTCTGCTCCAGTAACACTGAATTCCTCAGGAGTTGGATGCATTTCTCCGTAAGCTATAGCCATTAAGTTAATTACAGCATTAGGACTTTTATAATTGAATATACGAGATGCAGATATAGTTTGTCTTTTAAATTTAGCTTCTAGACTCTTTGCATTATTCATTAACCTAATATTGTGCATTATAGAATTACTAATGGATCCAGGCATGTTTTTATATAATGCGCTAAATACAAAAAATTCAGGGTAATTAGTAGAGTTAGTATTTACTTTTCTCAATAAATAATTCAAAGATTCACTATCAAAAGGTATACCTATTGCATTTAATAAGTTTAACAATCTTTCCTTAGTATGTTCAAACTATTTTAGCCCTTGATTACGTATATCAGCATTTTTACTATTTAATTGCTTTTGTATCTACTCGATATCACTTAGTATCTGTTTATCTAATTTAGCTAATTCAGAATATCTATTAGTGTTTATACGTGACCTATTATTTTTATCAGTAAAGATTAAAGAAGATAACATAAAGTTCTGAGACCACTGACTCGGTAATCTGGCTATTTTTCGCAGATTGCTACTATCCATTACTGTCCATACTTTTCCTCCTCTTCCTTTAGTATTCTTCTGTATAGTTCCTGTAGAAGTATCAAATATATCTACAGTATCCATACTGTTTTTTGCACTTTGTATAGTAGTCAGTAACTGAGTAACTGTATTTTCTGGTAATGGATATGCAGGATTATCTATTCTATCAAGTAAAGTAGCAAAGAATGGATCCGCTTTAGCTAAGTTTCTTACTCTTCTTATCAAATCTGGCCAATCGTTAGATAACCATAAATTATCTAATATTTTATTCCACGTAATATCAAAAGATTGTGCTACATCTAAACCAAATATATTATCTTTTACAGTATCTACTATTTGATTACCATTTTCGTCTGTAACAAATTTGGATTGAGGAATAGAATAGAAGAATAATTTGGCGTTAAATGCTACATTTGCTTTCTTACTTATCTCATATGAAGCTCTATCCCATACATTGTCATAAGTATCTCCTGAATCTTTAGCTTCTTTCTCAGCTATTTCTGATTCTTCACGCTCTATAGCTCTAATACCTAACTCTTGTAAATACGCACGAATCTATTTAGCAAATAGACCTTTATTACTTAGCACATCATGCACCATCTACTTTTTAGACTCATTGTAATCATATTCTCCAGCATCATACAGATACTGAATATTATCAAATACATCATCTAACTTTAAATTTTGTATGTCATCCATACTTCTAATATTAAGTATAGATAGTGCTGTATTACTTAAGGTTTCTACTATGTTATACAGAGTATTGGCGTTGGCTATATGAGGCATATTTTCCTATTCCTTATTACTTATACCTGGAGCATAATAACCTATACCAACATCATATTTCTTATTAAATTCATCGAGAGTATCTTGATCTAACTGCGCATTCTTAAAATTGCCTTTTCGTATTTGATTGAACACTTGATTTTGTAGGCTAAGTTCCTTTCCTGCGAATGCCATTACTAAGTCCCATATAGCTTTAAAGAATTTTTTTATTCTGTAAGTCCAGGTTGGATTTACTTCTTTAAGCATATATGCTTTAAATTCTTCTGCTAATTGCTCTTCTATTTCCTATTTAGTGCTATTAGAATACTCAGGATTTCTTTTTACATAATCTGAGTATATCTAATCCCTCTGTGCAGGAGTTAATAATAACAAAGATACGTAATGCCATGCCTCATGATATTCTACTCCTGCTCCACCTTTAGTAGATAGAACTATTCTAGCTACAAATTCATCGCGTATACGATCAAATACAGATTGTAATAAACCATATGCTGATGGAGTATTAATAGCTCTCATAGCAGCATTAGTTACCATTACATCATCCGGATCTATACCCAAAGTATCATGTAACCATTTTTTAGCAGCAGCAATATCTAAGGTGCCTTCTCCTCTTACTGTGGAGAATACGCCTTTATTACCCAACATCTTCTATAATACTCTACTATTATTAGGTAATATAACATATTTACCATCTGCTTTACGTACATACGTATAACCTTGTTTTGGAGTAAGACCTGCAGCAATAGTTTCATCATAAGTAAGAGCTTTATCTTGCTATGGTAGTTCTATAGTAGCAGTTTTTTTAGATTCTTCTGTAGCTATTTCGTCAGAAGGCTATTCAGGTTGCTCACGCTTAGACTCTACAGTAGCAGTTACTTGTTTAACTTTCTCATTAGTAGATTGTTTAACCTATTCGATATTGCTAACTTCAGCAGTTTCTGCCACAGCTGCATCATCAGCATACACAAAAGGATCTCTAAAAGCTCTATCTCCAACATCAGTTTTAAGCACCTGATGATTTATCATCCAGGACATTAGTATTGGAATATTACCATTACGAACTACCTTACCATCAGATCCTCTTGTAAGATTTAAATCCTACATAGTAAATACCAGTTCATCACAGTTTAATACACGATAATAATCTGTACTATACTTATTCATATACTCAATAGCAGCATTTACAATATTATCTGAAACAGGATTCATCATAGCTTCTTTATCGGTATTCCAGTGTAAATTATTTGATATTTGTCTGATTACATCATAAGCTTGCTGATCTGTAAATACAATTTTACCATTAGTATTTTTTATTTTCAAATATTTTAACATGTAAGACCCTTCTTGTGTTCTAGACGCATACATCAAGAAACTACCTTTAGTATTAGTATAGTAATGTAATGTCTTACGAATGTAAAAAGATAACTTTTCTACTCGATTATCCCCTACGGCTACTGTACCAGGACCATAATTTACTAAAATATCCAGTATATCTAGGAATTCAGGGTTATTAGATATAGGAAGTGTCTAAGTAACTAACCTAAATAATAATTCAGCAGTGCTAAGTGGCACACGTTTTCCATTGTCATCATATTTAGCCTTACCGTCAGGAGTGTATGAAGTTATTAGATTCTTAGACCCTCCCTATATGAAATGCCTTTTTTCTGCTAACATTATTGGAGCACTGGTTCTCTAAGAAGGAGTATCTCCTACTTTAGGTATTATGTATATCTTACCTGCATAACCAACTCCTTGAGCGGATGCTTTTGTTACCTAATCAAAATTTACTATAGTAAATCTATCAGCAGGATCCATCGGAAATGGGCCTTTGCCGTATCCAAATTCTACCTCTCCATTTAATATCTGATCAGTCATCTATATAGGATCTGAACTTAAACCAAATTCCTACACTTCAGTAAGAGATCTATATACAGGTCTTTTACCTTCAGACGCCTAACTATTAATAGACCCATTACTTTGTCTTAAGTTGACTGGGATTATACCTTTGGGAGCCACTTGGGGTAAAGTAGCAGATTTGTCTACAAAATAGTCAGGAGAGTATGTTTTAATATATTTATCTATAATACTCTTACGTAATTGTCTAAGTTTATTTATTTCACTATTAGTCTTAGAGCTGCTTACGTTCCAATTACGCATTTTAGCTCTAGCTTTATCTGGTTGATATAAAGCTAAATTATATATTAATTTCTTACCATCTTCCGTAGTTTCTTCGATAATTAAATGTACTGCCATTCTATCTGCAGCATCTCTTTCAGATTTTCGAGTCTCCTTATTATCTGTAACTATATAATAGGCTTTCTATTTGGATAACCAACCCGGTATAGCTAATTTAGATGCTAATTCTATTCCTGGTCTACGCTCTCCATCAAATTGTACAGGTTTACCATTAGCTTCAATAGGCATTACTTCTGTAGAATTAAAAGCATAAAAGAAAGTAGAATGTATTCTATTGGTTTCTACTTTTTTCTTAGTATCTAAACCAGGAGATTTATCTGTCTAACCCAAATAATTTGCAGCTTCTTGAGTAGTAGCCATGTCTACGGCATCTACCTACTCAAACTACCCTTGCATTTCTATCTCTTCATCACTTACCGGAGACCCTAAAGACGGATCTTCATTACCTACCCAAGTATCAGTTCCGTCTGTATATATTATATCATCCTAAGTCTCTAAAGGGATCTCTACAGTTTCATCAGTAGATCCGTCAAATGATTCTGGTGTAAGATTAATAGTGGGATTTATCTATTTTGGACTGATTGGCTCCTCACGTTTAGTGGCCTATGCTGGCTATTCAGGCTATACTTCTTCCTCTGCTGTAGTAATATTTTCAGTAGAAGTTACATCAGAATCTTCAACATTACCTATATCTGCGATAGGCCCGCCATCTTCTATAGTATCATACTTAGCTTTTAACTCATCTATCTCTAAGGTATTACTATCTACGTTGTCAGTGGCAGCTCTATCCTAATCGTTAGCGGAACTCTACGTTATTTCTGTTACATCATTATCCTCTACATATTCTTTATCAGATACTTCATCTAGCATAGCGTCAATATCGCTAACTTCTCCAGTATCTCCAGTATTATCAGTTACCTCATCCACTTGTTCTTCTGAACTATTGGTAGCAATTTCATCAACTGGAGTGTTTACAGAGTTTCTATCTGTATCATCTGATATACTATCTACAGTATGCGCGGATTCCTAGGATGTTTCTTTCGTATCGTCACCCTGATTATTATCTGGTTCTACCTATGTTTTATTTGATGATTCCTCTGTTGAAACAGGTTGACTATCTATAGGAGTGTCAAACTCTTCCTAATTTTCTACTTGGGCTTGCTATAAAGATTTTCTAGTATTACGTAAGTCTTCTCTAAATATAGCATTAGCTAATGTACGTTCGTTAGCTTCCACATTAGCACTATTTTCTATATCACTCCAACTCTAGTTAATCTTATGATTATAATAACTTATCAGTTGCCTTCTAGTAGGTTCTTCTTGAGTCTGATGATCCTCTTTATATTTCTCTGCATACTCAGTTAATACAGACTATTTTTCAGAATCATCAAGAGTGCTCCATAAAGGTTTTCTTTCTACTAAGTATCTATTAGATATAGATAATCTACCGGTATTATATGTATTTAATTTTGTAGATATGATATTTATTATTCCTGCATTAAGTATAGATGGAGCCAATACGTTTTCTAATTCCTCAATATTAGCAGGATCTTGTAGAGTATTAAATGTTCCCTTAAATAAAGTATTATCTAATTTACTAAGCGAATCTTTGATCTCTCTCTAACGTTTTTTTATAAATTCCTATAAACCATTTATACCTTGTTTAGATATATCTATTCCATATTCAGTTTTGATTTCTTCGAGAGTTTTTTTACGCTGGTTAAGATCTTTATTTAATCTATCCAATACTCTGCTAGTAGCCCTAGTAACAATAGAGTTAATAATAGGAGCTCTAAACTCAGATAATTGTATTGCTGTCTAACCTTCAGCCAAACCGTTAGTATAACTCTCATACTACTGTTGAATGAATCTATTTAACGGAGAATCAATACTTTCATTAAATATCTGTTCTATTTTTTCTGTTACTTTCTTATCTGATAAGTCAGACAATTCAGAAGCTTCGTTAAAACCATTAATTAATTCTACATGATTTTGTACGAACATCTCGAAATCTTTACCAGACTTACGATTTATTCCCAGTTCTTTTAGATTATTATCTATATCTTTGTTCTTATATATACCATATACTATACGAGAAGTTTCTATATCCTCGTCAATCATCTTATCAGTAACATCTGTACCTTTATATCTCTTTAATTCTTCTATACTGTTACGTAAGTATTCAGGAGTATTCCCGTTACGATAAGAATCTAAAAATTGTGCTACTTTGAAGCTTCTATCTACTCTATCAAGGTTTCTAGCAGAAAGTTCCTAGATGCTTAAATCAGATTCAATTTGTTTTCTAGTTCTATTAATTTGCTATATATCGGGTCCAGCTCCCATAAGAGCACCAATAAAGCTACCAATACTCATTGCTTTTCGCAACTGATCATCGGTATTATACATATCATTCCAATGTAAGCCGTTATATGCTAGTGTAGCTTCAACAGCGGCTGTACCAGATTGAATTATACCATCTAAAAAGCTGTAAGGAGACTCCGTCTGAGTGCCATCTACAGGTATATCTGAATATCTCTTTTGGAATATAGACTGTTGCCCTTCCTCAATTCCTTCAGATATAGCTCGTTTTCCAGTATGTAAAGTAAAGTTAGCTATAGATTCTAGAGCTCTCTTAGTTGCTACTTTCTACATTGGATTATCGAAAACTTTGTCCGCAATCTTATTCGTTCTATCTTTTACTGCTTCTATTAATTTTCTAGTTCTAGCATTTTTCATAGCTGCAGTACCTATACCGTTAGCTATAGCTTTAGCCCCTATGGTATTATTTACTACTTTTCCAGTATAAGATAAACCAAAGTTCTACAGGTAATCGCTAAGCGCTAGAGCATTATTACCTTGTTCTATTTCAGTAAGACCAACTCTAGCATCTTTAGCAAACTTATTATAGTTCTAATCACTAGTTTGAATATTATATGCTAATCCAAATTGAAGCTTTTCAAGGTCATCCATAGAGGATACATCATATCCTCTGGATTCCAATCCAAACTCATAATCTTTCATAACTTTATTAATGTCAAACTTATCAGAGTTCTCTAATAATTTCTGTGTATATGATGATAGTACTTCTGCAGCAGTTTCTTTATGTCTAAAGTAGGCTGTACTAAGTAGGTTGACTCCAGTTTCTCCTAATGCCCAAAGACCAGGATGTTTAGATGCTCTACCACCCCACTTAACAAGATGAGCTGTAGCCATAGTGGCTCCCATAGCTTGCAATTCTGACAAACTGCTACCAAGATGTGTTAATCCATACTTATATGTGCTAGGATCAAATAAAGAAACCTCTACTTCCTACCTCTATTTATCAAAAGCAGGATCAATTTCATCTGGATCATAAGTAATCCCCAAAGGTACTATTCCAAGTAGAGGATCATGCAACATATGCTTTGTTTTTAGAGCTTTCTGCTTAGCTTTAATTTCAGACTCCTTTTCAAATAGTGCCACATTGGCATCCTCTAAATTCTTGTTCAATCTATCTAGTTTGTTAGATAATTTAGCTGCCGCAGTTAGTCTATCATTTAATTCATTATTAGTCTAATTCCAAGATAAGTCAATAATATATTGATTTCTATTATTCTACAATATAGAATTCATGACATCTCTAGATACAGCCTTAGGATACAATTGTCCAGGATGTGTAAACGCAGGTTCTATAGCCTAACCGTAAAATATATCTCTTATGTATGGATTAGTTTTAGCTGCTTCTTTTACTTGTTTTTCTAGCTCCTGTACCTCAGACATTACCTTAAAGTAATCTGGACCATCTACAGATAATTCTCCTAGTAATGTTTTTTGCTCTAAGTAACGTTTAGCAATCTCTATTTCCGGTATCCATTTACCTTCTGTTTCCCTTAACTCATTTACTCTAGCTTGAACATTTATAGATAATGCGTCACGTACATTTATATTTACAGCCTGGTCTATATAACTAGAATCATTTCCGTTTTCTCCCTTATAGTTATCAGTAAATAATCCTATTACAGCCTTACTTAAATCAGAAGCAAAATCGTATGATGAACCTACACCAGGTAATTTTTTAGTGGATTGTTCTTGTTTCTCAGTTATTTCCGATTCTTCAAGTGAAGTATCATAATCTTGTATATTATAATTAAGTTCTTCTTCTAACTGATTCCAAGCTTCATTTCTAACAGCTCTAGTACCAGTCTAACCAACATCAAACGTATTTAAAGAGCTAATCCCCGATTCAGAGAAATCGGGGGCAGTTCTTTTATAGTTTATTCTATTATGACTTAAACTTGTTCTATCCATATTAATTATTCATTATCGTCGTCTATGTTACTATAAGGGAATCTCATACTTTCTGAGCGAATATTCTACATTACATTTACGTCAGTACCAACTTTTCTAGAATTTTGGAACTATATATCAGCGGCAACTGCTGCCTAACCAGAGCTAGGTATTACAGTAGCCACAGGTACCATAACGTATTCAGTATCATTCTTAGTAGTAATAGACTTACTATCTATATTATCTCTATTATCTAATCTTACTACTACAGACCCACTAGTATCACTATTATTCAAAGTTACTACTTCTAATCCTGCTTCTTTAACCGCATCATATAAAGATCTAGCATTTTCATCATCATCTTTACCAGATGAAGTAAAGAATTTATCTTTATTAAATTGATTTAACGGAATAAATGCATATTTAGTTTGATAAGTTTGACCACCGTCAGTTACCTGTTTAGTTTCAGGAGATATAATAAAATTATTAAATTCTCCATTATTCCACATATCTGTAAATATGGCATTTCTTGCAGTTTGTGTGCCTAACTAATTAACATCTCCGAGCATACTAAATGCTAATTCATCTTGTAATATAAAGTCACTAGATTTCTTTCCAATGTAATTACCATTACTATCTTTTTTACCAGTAGTACCATATTTACCATATATATCTATAGCAGTATCTGGATCTAATGGAGAAGAGAAAGCATTTATTACATAATCTATAGCTGCATTTCTACTTCTAGTATGAGAGTACACGGATTCAAAACTATTACGCAATTTATCTTGCATTACACTAGGGTCTAACTATTTTAACACAGCATCTCGTCTATCTTTTGATAATACATTTATACCATGTCTAGTTACAGCATTCATTTCTTCTGGAGTCATATCTGTAAAATTTTCGTATATTCTACGTCTAGAATCCATATGAACTTGTTCTGTAAGATTAAGTAAGTTATTAGGATTATTTTTAGCGGCGGCTGCAGCTCTAGCTTGTATCTTGGCACTTTCTATCCACCATGGATCTCTTTGAGCCTGATCGTAAGCAAATTCTCTACCTGCGGTAATGAGTGTTCTATTAAGCTGTTCTTCAGCATTCTGTCTACTAAGACCTTGTCTCTATAATACTTCTAAATGCTTTTGATATTCTGGGGTATTCTGTATACTAGATAAATTCCTTTGAATTTCATAGTCTGTTCTATCAGTAGAAACTCCTTGATGAATCCATCCATCTTTAACTCCCATAAAACTAGCTTTCAGATTATCAACATATGGTCTTACTAAGTCTACTTCAGATTTATAAGCAAGAGGAGCTATATCGTTAAATATTCCACTATCTACTGTGTTATAGTTAGTGAAATCTACGTCATGCCAAAGAGGATTGTACATACCCTTTATCATTAATTCCTAATTAGCTTTTTGTCTAGCTAGCATTCCTTCTCTACTTTGCTTTAAGTTACTAAGAGTAGCATAATCAAGATTAGCAATACGAGAATTCAATCTAGCTCTAAAGTTAGCATCTTTCATTGCATCTGGATTAGTAGCAGCTTCGTCTATTAAGTCTCTTATCTTTCCTAAAGAGTTCTCGTAGTATCTCTAAGTATCTACAGCAGAAGGAGATTGAAATTCTCCAAACTTACTAACAGTATTAGTAAATTCATTAGCAGCTTGTTCAACAGCTTGTCTTTGTGCCTAACCTATTCTATACAATTCACCAAAATTAATTGGTACATAGGTATTCATTATAGGAGCTTCCGCAGCTCTATCATATCTATTAGCTTGCATTATTTACCTCCTTTTCTACTTATTGTATTACGGTTAGAATTCATCATAGCTCTGAGATCATCTTCAGTAAAACCGGCTTGCAAGAATCTTTGATACAGAGGCCACATTTCCATATCTCTAGCTCTCTGATTACGCATCAATTCTCTATTCTGAGCCCATTGACTTAACTGACTTAAACCAGCTCTACGTATATTTCTAGCAGTAGCTCTATTCTGAGCATTAGCTTCATTAGCTATATTCGTAGCATTAACCCATTGCTGTCCTAAACTATTCATAGTATTAGCATAATCACCTAAGTACTGATTGTTAACATTACTTTCTTGAGATCTTAAACTAGCTATAGCTCTATCAGTATTAACAGCTGATTGTAATCTATAAGCTAAGTTAGCTCCTGTATTAGTATTAATTTGGCTAGCATTATAATTACTAGTAGCTCTATTACGATTTAAATCTTCAATAGCAGGATTAATATCATATCTACGTCTACGCATAGTATTAGTAATGCTAGTAGCATATGGGTTATATACTGCATCAACTGTTTCAGGTCTACCAGTAAATAGATTAGACATAATAGGTGCTAAAGAAGCCATACCTGACAAAGCAGAACCCCAATCAAATTTATTATTTTCAGGCTCAGGTTTGTTATAAGCATTGCTTTTAGGTAAAGTGGTAACCTTATCTGCTTGAGAAGTAAGAGCATCTCCTAAACCTGCCATTTCATCATTAGTAGCAGTTAATAGTTCTGGATGTTTTGGTTTTAACGGGTTAACTGTACCATACCAAGTAAACGGTAACTCTGGTTTACCTTCATCAATTAATCCTGTATTCGTAGAAGTAGAAGTTGCTTTACGTCTACGTGTTGGAGTACTAGTACTTACAGTAGCTGTAGTCGATGTAGGTTGTGTATTATTAGGATTAACTGGTACATGATACCATTGATTATTACCAGTTCCCCACTGTACTCCAGCCCCCCATTTACGATTAGGATTATAGATAGCATCTACTATTCTATCTCCTAAACCAGGTTTAATCTCATCACCTAAAGCGGCTGCTTGTATCTACTTAGTCTTAGGTTTAATACCTTTACTTTGTTTAACAGATTCCTGCATAGCAAATAACTAATCATGAATCATATTGTTATTCATTTCATTTAGTTTTGCTGCATTCTCTGCAAATCTGTCATTATATTTACTTTTTTTCTTTGCCATCATTTTCTCACCAAGTTGTGCAAATGTTTCTTTTCTACCAGGTACTTTAAGTTTATCACTTAGTACTCTACTGCCTTCAGGTAAACTAACTAAATTACTATCAGTAGGTTTATTATTCTCTGGTACTTTGCTTATACTTCCATCTGGAGTCTATATCAATTCACCATCATCTACATATGCTAGAGAAGAGGATATACCTCCATTAGCCATAGTATCTGTATTCATACCAATCATATCATCATACACTTCACTTTGCAGGTAATTAGTACCTTGCACAGCAGCTCTATTGCTATAAGCATTCTTCTTAATTGCTGCTCTTTTCCTACGAAGTTTTCTATTACCGAATGCTCCAATTAGACCACTACCAAGGCTACCTTCATCATAATCCGTAAATGAAGTCATTCTAGCTTGTTCACCGGATCTACCTATTAAACCTATACCTGCACCTACCGCAGCACCGACTGGACCAGCAACCTTAAAACCAGTAGCTGCACCACTGGCTATGTCACTTACAGATTGTGCAGCAGCTTGCCCCCCTGTAGTAGCGTTAGATTTCTAAAAAGGAGTAGTTAAAGTATTTAATATATCAGGAGCATTTTCAAGCACGTTATTCCCAATTTCTTTGAATTGAGTTCCAAATGCGTATGCTGGTACTTTTGTTTTCTTTTTACTTTTCATATTAAATTAATGAATTTCTGTATGTTGTTGTAATCTATGGTATTTCAAAAGTATGATCTATATCAGAATCTAACTCATAATCGCATATCATATACTTACCTCTTAACCTGGCAGGTAACGATAATGCATCTTCATTCTTATCTGCTCTAGGTACTGGGAATCTAAATGTATCTTCTCTGTAATCAGTTATTATATGTTGTTCAGGAGTAATGACGTTTCCTTCTTCATCAAGCTCCTCTTCAGTATGTTCTCTAATAGCTTCTTGATGTTTAGTACTGAACTTCATATAATCTATGATATCATCTTTAATCGTTTCTTGATTGCCATCTCTAAATTCTCCTTGTAATCTAACATTATCAAATACTTTAGTATAAGGAGCATTTTTATTGACAACTAACTATAATTTAGCTTTTCTATCTAAAGGAGTTAAGCCCATTACTCCAGTATCATGTAAAGTATGTAGTTCATTATCCTTTATTGCTACTACTCTATCAGAAATAGGTAACGACCATTTAGGGTTAAATGTATAGAAAGATGTAAATCTACCTAACTATTCATTAAATATCAATGGCTTATTAAGTACATTGAACCATACTTCATTATACTTTTTATCAAACAAAGACACGCATTTAGTTCTATCTTCTTTAATATTTTTATTAAAGTAAGATTGTACTTGCTTTTCTTTAGATAGCTAACTTACTTGTCCGGTGTAAGAACATAACTCATTCTTATCATAATCATACCAATATAGTACATTATCTGAATTAATTATACTCTTATCGTTCTTAATAGAAGAACCATTAGTAGTAGTTACATAATCAAATCTACTAAGTATACCGCCAGTGCCTAATACTAATTGATTAACATTATCATCAGTAATAAGTGACCTTTCATTAACAGAAGCTATACCCAATCCTGTATTCTAAAAATAAAACAGTCTATCTTTAAATACTTTAAGGTTAGTTATACTACCCCATTGATTATCTACATCTAAGTAATCGGCTACTTTAAATTTAGACCATTGATCTATTACTTCATTATTAGTTTTAGCCTGTGATGTTAATATTCTGTTAGTATATTTAACATCCTTATCAGCATACATAGAATTAGGTACATACAGTTTACCAGTATTCTATGCTGAGTAAACAGAGTTATATACAAAGTAAGGAAGATCCTATACATGTATATCTTGCATCTATGTAGGTTCTAACTATAACCAAGAATCTGCAAAGTTTGAACTAGTTACAGTTCTATGAATCTAGTCACCGTGGAATAAATTCATATTAACAGTGCTCTCAAATGGTATATAAGCTCCTATGTAGTTTTTCATACCATCCCATTCCTTAGCATCAGGTAATTGGAACAACATAGTATTAGGATAATCTAATAAACTTAAATAAGTATCTCCTCCAAATACGTATTTGCTGTCGTGCGCTGCTATACTTATGTATACAGAATTCTGTCTGGATGAAAACGTATTACCACCATATATAGAATTGCCATCACGTTTAATATTAAATACAGGAATAGCATTAGTAGAATCAAATGGATGAAGCTCTGGATATTTGTTAGTAGGTACACTATTAAAACCTGCAAATGTTTTACTTAATTCAGGTACATGAGCTATAATACATGGACCAGCTGGACCTTGTAATGATTGATTGTCATTATGAATAAAATCAGACATAGAATAATTAGTATAAGTTCTATTACCAACATTTATTCTTTTAGCTACAACATCAGGAGCTCCATACATATTATAGTCTATATTAGGTGGATATTTAGCGTCTTCTATATATGATATATCTTGAGATTGACCAAAAGTTGGAACAAAGTATTTGGCTATAGATGCTCCACGATATACCTTCTTGCCTCTACTATCCTAATAAGGAAATCCTACTGCTAATACATTAAGATCCCATCTTCTACCATAGCCTACATAGGGTACAGTATCTTGCTGTAATACTTCGCCGTTTATCTGAGTGACATAATCTGCTGCAGCGAATATACTACGGCTTACGCTGTTACCTATAGTATTACCATTAGCGTAGTTGTCTTTAAAATCATCAAATTTGCTATCGTTTACTTTTCCACCAACGAATGGAGAATAGTATGAACCTATTCCATCTAAGTACACACTACCTTCAAATAATCTAGTTACATCATCCCCTTGTACACATATCTCTGGAGATACGAGGCGTATATAATCATTTGCCCTCATAGTAAGAGAGAAATTACCAACGTCTTCAGCTGTACCTGTTGATATTGCTAGCTGTTCACCAATCAAACTACAGAAGAAAGGTGTAGGTCTCATTTCTAAACTACTATCTAACTCAGATCCTTGACCAACCCACTTATCCTACTCTTGAATTCTATACTCATATACGTAACTACCTATAGTCTACATAAGCACAGTTCTATCACGTTCAGTTCTATCACAACGAACTATTTCATAACTTACTGCGCCAACCGGCATTTTCTTTACTTTAAATTCTATACCCAAAGCATTACCTATAAGAGTATTGTTCTCATATCTAAACGGAGGCATTTGAGAAGCATGAGGCATTCTAATATCCCCTATCCAGAGTACAGGAGAAGCTACAGATTTATCATTGTAGAATATTATACCAAACCTATATACCTCGTCTCTTTGATAACCTCTATAATTAGCAGATATATAAGGATCAGCATAATTAGGTATATATGGATTATTCTTCTGCTCTTCAGTAGGCTGTAGTATTTCGGGCATCTTACTATCACCTCTGTTTATATATCTAGTGTTATTTCTAACAGTAGGTACATCCATACTACAGGATTGGTCTAATCTAAACTTATCTTGTTTATTACTTAGATTTATATCTGTAGTTACAAATGAATATTCTATATTGATACCATAACCACCTAGTTCACCTTCCTTATTATATATGTATATATTCTGTGAATTAGATGCATCCTTTGTATATTTTACATTGTTAAATGGATTTATACAGTCATGAGTAGCAGGAATACGTTTAATAGCTTCATCATCTGTTATAGACAGACGAATGTTATTACTATCTAAACTAGATAATAGCTACACACTCCCTTCTGAATTAGCTCTGTAAGCTCTAGCATCATAGTCATTACCATCTTCATCTTCTGGTATCCAAGTATTCTCTGTTACATTAGCAGCGAATAGTCTATTTTGCATCTTAGCAAGAGTCTATGCTATAAACTGATAACCAGTCATAGCATTAAATTCATCTATAGATATATCACTCAATGTGGAACCATAATCTACATACTGTATACTTGTTTGACCATCGGGTATATCTATTTCATCTACTATACTAATAGTAGGGGTAGAATTATTCTGTTCATAGAATATACGAATTACTCTTAACTTATTAAAGTCCTAAAGTGATAATTCAGTAGATAGCATTACTGATTTATTTGATGCTTTATTTAGACCAGTACCTTTATATTCAGAACTACCTTGGTTAGTTACACTATTTGTTAAGTGAATTAACTCACTCATTGGAGAAGTAACAGTTTCAGTGCCATGCACATTAAATAATTGATAACAATATGTTACCATTCCAGCTTTAAGATTACCTTCAGATAACCAACGGAATTTAAACGGCAATAAACTTACTACTGGAGTTATTTCTAATGAACCAGGGTTGATTATATTTCCATTCTCATCTATAAGATTAGAATTGTCTATATACTCATTACTCATTATGTTAACAATCTTAATAGGACTGTTTCCATCAGTAAAGTATATCTTTATATTAGTATCTGATTCATAGTTACCTACAATACTTAGTGTGGGATTCTTAGATAAGTCTTCACACAACCCTAGAGCTCCTTTACATACTAATTTAATTTGAGGCATATTACTATCAAACCCCATTAATCTGTATATCTTATTAATGTTATCAGATGTTTTAGTTATTACTACCGCAATATCGTTTATAGTAGTAGTACCTATTATCGTTTCATCTTTAGGTATAATAGTATCATATTTTCTAGGGTTCTCTATACTTTGTAATACTCCTGTAGTTCCTCCATCATTAGTGATAACACGAACATCCTCAGCATATCTATACTGAGTATCCGGTATCAAATTTACATCCTAGTCCATATTAAGACCACCCGTAAATGTATTGACTTGTGCAGTATTACTTATCATATCAATCTTAATGCGCTATCTTGGTTATATAATATCTGTTCTTCGCCACTAGTACTAAAGAAAGTATCGTGGTCATTCATCTCTGGGTATAGTTTGTGCCAGGTATTCTTTATCGATTCTATTTCATCTGGTCCTGGAGACATTGCTTCAGCATAGGCCTATTTGCGATAAAAATTCCAACTATTTCTCATATCATAGTAATCTTGTTGGCTTATCTATCCTTTTAATTTAAGGGGATAAAAGTGTTTAACTCCCAGATACCATAATAAAGCCTCCTTATAAGACTCTAAATCCGGTATCATTGGCATACTATCTTCATCTGTATATATAGCATAATAAGATATCTTAATATATCCCCTAGGTACATTAGTCATTATATAACCTGGCTTAGTCATATACTGTAAATCATAACTATACATAGTACCATCTTTATGCCCCATTCTGTTACCTAGATATCTACCGTTTGCTGTAGGCACCGTATTCTGGTTTATTAATGCACTTAATGTTTCTCTAAGGTTATTATCCTCATTTAACTTGTCTAATGCTTCTCTATCATTAGTAAGATTAAACATATTCTTAACCAATGGAAACATAGCTGCATCCTGTATCAACATACAAGCTTTACTACAGCATTGATTATCGTGAGATACACCAAAACTTGATGTAGCTTTTCTCATAGGTAACCAACCACCATTACAGCAGTATGAGTACGCTACCTAATCTAATTTGTATAAATCACAAGGCAATGATACTTGGTGGCATTCTATTGGAAGTACTTCTACTTTATGTTCAAACTACTGTATAGCTCCAATCTTAAGCATTCCCTCGAGTAACCACTCCTTCCAATCTGATATTCTTATCTAGTCCTCCTATAAATTGAAATCTGCAATAGCCTTTGCTATTACAGTTTTAGAGGATATCATTCTGTTGTTTATCATAATTCTATATAGTCTCTTATACGATTTTTAATTATTTTACAGAGGTCCCTCTTATTATCTCTTGAAGCTATAAACTAATACTTAGTTTTATTAGTAAGTAGACTATCTTTCTTTGACCAAAAGAAACGGTATTTCCATCCATTACTGTGTTCATTAAGTAAATAAATCGGCTTACCTAATTCTTTTGTAGCTTTCCAGTCCCATCTAAGACTTTTGCCTGTAAATTCTTTTGGCTAATGTTTAATGATTTGTAAAGTACCTAATCTACATGGAAACTTGAATTCTTTACAATTGTACATCACCTCATCTCTAATGTACTAAAAATAGTCATTAATAATATTCTTATATGTCTATAAGTCAATATCGTATAGTGTATTAGGTTCTATGTACTATTTATAGCTTTCATAGAAATCAGTAGTAGTATAGCTCTTTCTCTAATATTTCATACATCAATTATTTATCACTAACTCTGTTCTATGTATCATCATGCGCATCATTAGTATCATCACTAGGCATAGTAATCATAAAACGTAATTCTCTCTCTAATATCATCTATGTAATAGTTGGTATCATTGCAGATGGTATAGGGAACTCACTATCTGGATCAAAGCAAGCATTAAGCTCTGTAGGGTCTTCAGCTATTACATCTACACTGATATACTCTAGCTGATTAGAATCACCATCTACGTATATTCTATTGTTCTTAACCCATGCAATATAATCTTTACACGTAGCTTTTCTATACTTCTATAATTTAGCTTTAGTACGACTGCCTATCTAAATTATATTACCAAACATATCACGTACATTTATTACTCCAGGTCTATAGTTAAAGTCTATTAACTTAGGGAGTTCTTTATCTCCTACATAAGTAAAGTAACCTGGTACAGTTTCTTCACGGTCTAAATGGATAGGTTCTATAGTAGTAAGATAAGCTTCGCTTACATCGTGCCCTTTATCGATCTACTATTTTATTAGCATAGCCCTATAACCTATGATCCACTTTTCAATTTGTATTCTACTTAAATGCTCAGACTCTGCAATGTTATTATTGCGAGCAATAAGTAGAATGTTATCTACAAGCTAATTGAGTGTCATAATATATTATGTTTTAATAACGTTATAAGCCATATAACGCATTTTAAGGCTGTTATAGGCACTTTCTATTATTAGCAATACAATCCTTTAATTTAAGTAATAGCGGTCTTAAAAAGGCTTAAAATAAAAAAGGTTGATCTTATTGACCAACCTTATCCATAGCATTCTTCATATCCTAAGGGAGCATTTCCTTCATAGGTGGTGGAACCATCTAATTAGCTTTCCTTATTATGTTTTTTAATTCGTTAACTTCTTTTTGTAAAGCTATTATTTCATCGTTTTCTTTTGCAGGCTTATCGTTTATTCCTAACTTATCTAGGAGAGCCTAACATTTAGCCATCTCTTCATCACATTTGGCTATGGCTTCTTTTCTTTGTTTATACGTATCGTATTGATTACGTACTATATTTATAATTTCCTATTTATCTGTAGATATAGTAAGACCTAATGCACTATCAGTAATAACTGATTTATTCTCAGGTATAGTGAACTTTTTAGTTTCTCCGTTGCACTATATAGTTATATCTACTATCCTCTTTCTAGGCTAATTGGGCATAGGAAATTGCCCAGGTGGTAGTGGCTCATCATATACTGCACTTACTTGAGTAACGGAACCTTCATTATACTCAGTAGTTTTCTTGAATGTACCAACTACTTCAATTATATATACTTTATCCCCTATGTTTAATTGATTGAATAACATAATAAGTTAGTTTTAAGGGGCTCATTTAGAGCCCCAATTTATATTAAGTTGCCGGTGTAGTCGGCGTTACTATATGATTAATTACTTGGAAGATTCCGTCACATTTGTTATAATATATCAGATATCTGTTACCAGTTGTAATTTCATTATTTGTCATTTGAGTTCCGGAACCATTTAATAGAGCTTTAGCTCCAGTAGATGTAATAACCGTAGCAGTATTATCAATCTATCTATTAGTAAAGCTAGTAGGATCTATAAATACTAAATCCGTAGGAGTAGCTGCACTAGCAGGAGTAGACGTTACATGTAGTATAAATAAACCTTGACAAGGGAGTTGTCTCCATAATCTAGGACATACACCATAAGTAACTGAAGTAGTCGTAGTATCGGTAGTAACGTAGTTAGTTCTCAATACTGGAATACCATAATTATCTACAGTTCTTACTCTACCTCTATTAAAGTAGTTTAAAAAAGGATAAAACATAACTGCCTCCTTTCTTATTAGCAACCGCATCCACAGCCATTGTTATACCCATAACCATAACCGTAGTCGTTCAAACCACCTTGGCAACCATAAGGATTGCAAGTTAAGTAAGCGGGAACGGGTACAGGACGTATCTGATTAACTATATTTGCAGTTTGAGCTTGCTGAGAAGCAGACAACTGTAAAGCTTGTTTATCTTCACGCAAAGCATCGATCTTATTCTGCATTTCTCTCATTTCGAGTTGACAGAACTTATCATTGATAATTTGAGTCTGCGCATCTATCTTAGCACCTACAATATTAAACTTAGATGCATTATCAGCCATTAAAGAATTGAATCCATTAGTAATAGCGTTCTGCAGTGTGTTAGTCTGATTGCATACAGACAGCTGATTTTCATAACCCATCTTAGTGATGTTGTTATTTACACCGCTAATAGATTCTCTAACATTGCAGCAGCAGCTAGCTAACTGAGAAGCCAAGCTTGCATTACCAGAAGTAATAGCATTGATTACTTCACAGCTAGACAACTTAGTATCGCAAGAGATCTGACTTACTCCAGAATTGATAGTATTAAGAGCTGTCTGAACAGAATTAATATCACAATTCAAAGTAGTAGCTAAGCTATTGATGGCATCTTTGTTACCGTTAATAGCCTGCATCAACAGATTAGTGTTAGCGTCACTGTTCAGTTCAGAAGCAAGAGCACCAGCGTTACGTCCGCCGAAACCATTACCACCGAAACCGCCCCAGCAGAAGAAGATCAGGATGATCCAAATCCACCACCAACCGCCGTTTCCACCGAAACCACCGTTGTTCATCATAGCCATCAAAGCAGCGGGATCCATATTACCTTTATTAGCATTCTATATTAAAGCAGCAAGACCAGCATCTATACCACGATCCTGCACAATAATTCTATCTTCTAACATAATTGATTTAATTTAAAAATTGATTTTTATTAATATCTAACGTAGCGAACTGCTTTGCCACGTCCATATTCTGAATAAGGTTCGTACTCTTTTTCTCTTTCGAGCATACGTTCATAATCGTCTTCATAGTCTCTAGCTCTGCTAGTAGAATATACTCTACGACCACCACGCATCATACCACCTCTTCTACCACCTCTACGGAATAAGCCTATGCGTTCAAATTCGTCATCATCGTCATCTTCGTATTTTTCACGCTTTTCAACTTCTTCCTCATAGCATTCCATTTCGGCTTGTCTGATCTTATCACACATAACGTAAATATAGTAATACCACATCTTACCTTCATCAATGTCTTTGTCATTGATCCAAGCTTTTGCCAATTCAACAAAATGTTTAGTGCTATTAGAATTAGTCATACTTATAATTACCTTATAGTAATCAGAATAAACCATGTTAAGTGCTACGAACCAATCATAACGATTAAATCTGCTACCCAGATTTATTCCGTATTGACTAGCTAATGCGGTAGTTTCTTCTACAGACCAATGTGGTCCACGAGTACCATCCTCATTTTCCATTTTACTTACAGCTTTACGGGCATGTTCCTCATTGAAGTGAGGACCGTGTTCTGCTTCGTAAGCCTTTACACGAAATATTCTATGCATATTATTATTGATTAATATTATTGAATATATTGATTATTGTTTAGGTAACTCGATTACACGAGTATCAGTTACCTTGATTATTGGGTTACTGTTAACTATCTGATATTTTTTGGTACGTATCTTCTTCCAATCAAAGTGGAAGAACCTAACGAAAGCATTACGATATTTGTTTTTATATTCTTTTTTCTCTTCTACAAACAAAATCTATTGATTCTTAATATCTAATGTGGCTTTAAGGATTGAGTCCTTTCTACTAACTATGATAGTTGTTAATGGATTAATTTTAAGTTCTTCGTCAAAATCTATTAGCCTGTGTTTTATAATAGTTCTAACAGAATCTTTAATCTCAGTATTGATTACATTTACATCAGTTAGGTTCTTGTCTTTGATTTTAAGCTTTTTCTAAGCATCCTTAGCTTCTTTTAATAAACTATCATTACTAGTATTTAGTTCTTCTATAGTAAGCTATAGTACTCTGTTTAACTATTCTTTCTAGGATGCTAATTGCTCGTAAGCTCTAACATTGTTAGTTATTCTGTCAATCTCTTTATTCTTCTTTTGTAGCTAATGGTTCTAAACAAAAACAGTCGCAATAAGTAAACTAACTAAACCTACTGCGACTGCTCTGAAATTCCTTGTAAACCAATTAACTAACTAATTCAGTATTGGAATCATCTGGTAATTCTTTATCTAATGATATATCTAAATATTTCTCTCCTTTTGCTTTTATAACCTTCTTGAGGATTTTCCATATTTTCCATTTAGGATATAAGTCGCTAAATGACTCTAGTAACGACCAAAACTCAACCAAGGCTATCATTCCTGCTACTACTTCTACAGCGTGCAGGTTAATAGAGGTTACTACCAGCTAATCTATTATTGATGCACTAGTTATTGCTACTGCTGCATCTCTAGTCTTCCATATAGTTTTCCATGCTTTATGGGATTCAATTTTAGGATGCCCATATTTCTTAGAGACTTTATAACCATAGATAGCATCAAGTAGTATCAATATACCGACAGCAGTGATAGGAACCCATACAGGTGCGAATATAGAAAGTAGCCCAGTTATAACAGAAGCTACGCATTTATCCGCACTACTGAACATGTTCTTAAATATTGACATAGTATGTTCTCCTAATTGTTGGTAATTCATAGATAGTAGCTGATAATAAAAATCAAATAAGCCCTGACAGATTAAAAGGGGAGTAAAATCTGAGAGGGCTCGAAATTCTGTTTGAGATTATAATTATATAACGATAAGGTTTATTTAAGGTTTCTATTTTGAAAATCTTCTTGCATAAACTAATAGCTCTTTATAGCGTAATATCTTCTTTAGTAAGTTAATGCCATTACAATGCTTAAGCCAACCTATATGACTACACATTTCTTGTTTGTAATCTTCTACTGTAATGTTTTTCTTTCTGCCTAATCTAGCAGCTTTCCTACACATGCTACGCTTAATATTTTTTCTTACTAAAGTATAATCATGCCTTATTACATAGCCTACAAATGATATTCCTCTATCTTCTACTTTAAATACTTGATAGTTGTCTTTAAAAGATAATTTCAAAGTAGCGATATACTACTTCATTTCTTCAAATAGTTTCCACAAATACTCTTTATCATTGTGCAATATCACTATATCGTCTGCATATCTAAAGTAATATTTAACCTGTTTCTATTCTTTAATCCAATGATCAAAGTAAGTTAAGTAGACATTAGCAAAGAACTAAGATAAGTAGTTACCAATAGGCACACCTTCTGCTGAGTCTATTATCTCATCTAATAGCTATAATAACTTCTAATCCTTTATCTTCTTTCTTATTATGCTCTTTAATACTTCATGATCTATACTAGGATAGAACTTTCTGATATCTAACTTAAGACAATAAGTAGTATTATCTACATCTTTTAAAGCTTCTTTAACATTATGTAATGCTTCGTGAATACCTCTGTGTTTAATGCAACTATAAGTATCTTTAATAAAGATAGATACCCATATAGGTTCCATTATATTCATTACAGCATGATGTACTATTCTATCTGGATAATAAGGTAATCTAAATATTAATCTTTCTTTAGGTTCTCTAATTATAAATGCATTATATTCAGAAGTTTTATACGTACCGTTAATTAAATTCTGCTATAGTTTTTTAAGTAATTCTTCTTTATTCTAGTCAAACTCTTTGATATCTTTTCTACTAGATTTATTTCTTCTAGCTTTCTTATCTGCTAAATATAAATTGTCTAAGCTAACAATCTTATCGAATAAATTATTATATCTCTTCATAAATAATATTTTCTGAAATACCTTCACGCATCTTCACTTTCGTTACCAATGCGTTCAAGAAGCATGTCATATTTTACCAAGAGGTAAGGTTCAGCCCTTGATTTTTTGTCAGTTTATAATTTTTTTACGTATTTCAGTGTCCTGACATTAGCATTGGAATTGTCTAACTCATTGTTAGAATTCAAATTGAACAAACCTGCATTAGACTCATTGTCTGAGTTACTGCTGATTTACTCACGACTGCAACCTTTTATTGGTTAATTAAAACCAGTTTTCTTCAGATTCTATAGAATCCAATTGTTCATAATCCTCATCATTTAACTCTAATGTAGCTGGAGCAGCTGGCAATCCGGTTCACCATAGAAGGTAATTCGAGTCCCGACAATAGCATGGGAATCGTCCAACCCAGCGTCAGAACTCAAACCGAACAAACCCGCAGCAGACCCATTGCCCGAGCTACCGCCGATTAGAAGAGTTCTAGGTGTAGCTGTAGCACTAGTCCAGTGATAATCACAATAATAAGTTGTAGTACTAGCTCCATTTCCTACTACAGTTGGGAATAGATCTGCCTAGTTATTATTAACGAGTTTTTTTACATATTGACTAGTAATTGTACTTTCTTTAAAGTCTTGTAATTCATAACCTGCTGCAATTAATTGCTCTGCAGTAGGATTAGTTCCTCCTTCAAATGTACCAAACTTAGTATAATCTTTGCAGATGTATACACTATTATCAGTACCAGCAACTACTACATCAATTACATTCTTCCACACATGACCAAATGGATTCTCAATACCACGGTATCTAGGAACATTAACTACCTTAGTACCAGTAGACGTACCCTCTGCATTAGTATTAGTATGTGTATATTCGATTATACCAGTACCGTTACCTAATGAATTAGTAGTACCGCAAGGTACAAATGAATAAGTAGTAGCTCCATTTACAGTTACAGTTCCTGAAGTTACTCCATCACCCAAACCACCTTGATGATAACCTTCTGCAGTTAAATTAGCATTAAATGCTTTCTGGCTATTCAATGTAGCATATTCTACTACGAATAACCAAGTGAGATCTCTGTGAGCATCATAAGTGTACATGTTCCAATTGTTGGAACGTTTATATTCGTTATTTGTTCCTCTGGCTAAAGTTTGAAATTGAGCTCTAGTAGTACTTACAACAGGTTTAAAATTAATTTCATTGTTACTTATAGATCTAAGCAAGTTAATAACAGAAACGTCATCTGTGTTAACGGTAGCTTCATATGCGCCTATATATTTTTTCTCTACTTTAGTATAACCCGGAAGATTATACTCACTCATACGAATTTCAACTGTATTATCTGGAGTAGCTACTAATAGTCTATAATGTTCTGGAAGTTCTATAAAAGTTTCTGGATTAATACCTATACTGTTTTGACTTACAGCAGTACCATCTTCCCACTTAGTCCAGTCATCTGCTTTTAAATATTTCTTAACATTATCTACATTGTCGATAGTACAACCTCTCATCTTACTCTAGATAGGAAGTGTTCTGTGCATTTCCATATTACCAGTACGTACACCATCAGGACTAGAACTATTAGCTAAGTCAAACTTAACACCGTACCACAGTTCGTTTTCATTTCTACTAAGCTTACCAATCTCTTCATCAAGAGTAACAGCTGCACTTATAGCACTAGGACTATCTGCTAAGTAATTAGTACTTGATAAGTCAGGCATTTCATTAGCTTCAGTTAAACCTACTTTATCATTTACTTTAAGTATAGTACTTCTAAGCTCTGTAATATCTTGATTTAAAGCTGTCTCTAAACTGTTAATATTGCCTTGAAGTTCTGTATCCTTAGCTTTGAGTTCTTTTACAGCTGCTTCCCTTGCAACTTTTTCATCATTAATTGCATCAGGAAGAGTTTCATTAATGGCTAACTTCTCAGCACCAGTCATTAAACCAGCGACAGTATTAGTAGCAGGAGTAATAGTAATATCAGCTAAAGTAGACTGTACATATTTACCACCACTCTTTTCTACTCCAGTAAGACTAATAGTGATATTATTAACATCAGTCTAGTCTAATTGGAATGTACTCAGCAAGTTATCAGGCATAGAGTTAACTACATTCTCCATAGCTTTACCCTTACCACCATCATAAGCAGTACCAGTAATATCACCAATAATAATGGCATTAGAATCGATGTGTACCCATTGTGAACCGGACCATCTAAACTGGTAACTTACTTCACCAGGAGTTACATTAACATAGATTTTATCTCTCTCACCTACAATAGGAGTTTCGTGTTCAGCGTCTGCATACAACTGTATATTCTGAAGTACCCCAGTAGGAGATACAGTATAAGTAGCATATGCATCCATCACATCATCAACGTATGAAGGTAACTGACTAGCAGGTACTTTACCATTACTATCAAGTTCAGCAAGACCATTAGGTTGACCCTTTAATGCTTTGAAGTCTTGTAAGTCTTCATTAACATCATCAATCTTAGTATCCAGTCTATCTACTTGAGCTTTTACAGCAGCATCACCTTTATTAATAGCATCTACTATACTAGTACCTTTAAAGTAGTTATTGCTACTATTATCAGGTAAAGATATAATGTCACTATTCTTATCATAGTTTAAACCAACAGATTGAACAATCTCTTTAATATGAGTCCATTGGTCTACATTAGCATCTCTATTCAGTGGTATCCATTTCTTAAGATCAGGACTATATGACTTAATAACATTACCAGTACTGTCTGTTGCTAAGTCAATCCAGTAAGAAACCTCTTTAGGATTTGGAGCATACTTAGATGCTATGAAATTAGGATTTTCTTGTTTAACCATATTTGCAAATATTTAATAATTAAATAATCTCCTGTTCTGGAGTATCGTATTCTTTCTATCTCGTATATTCATCATTGAAATATACAATATTGTTTTCATTATGTTATTGGATTTAATGCTACAACTTGACCAGCTTCAGTTTTATCAAAGTAATTAACTACAGCGAACTCTTCTTCTGCCTTCTTTCCATTACCTCCTTCACTATTTACATAACTTCTGATAAACTGCTATCCTCTCTTCTCACTGTTACCCGTTACGTAACCAAATCTGAATTCAGTACTTATAAACTCACTATACACACTACCGTTTGCTTTCAAAGCGACTACCTAAAGCTATATTGCTTCAGTAGTATTGGCAGTATTAATACATTTAGAAGACGACTATACGAATATAGTTCCGTCTATGTTTACCTACTGATTCCATACTTTATATTGCTTATTATTAAAGGTAACATAACCATTGATAGAAGTATTTAAAGTAGACTAATATGTGAAATCTCTCTATATAATTAAATTAGGCATACCTTCTACACTGTCGTCTACAGGATTAACTTTATACCATCTATCGTTGTATTTAACAGCTTCTCCAATCCATATCTTTTCAATCATACCTTCTTCAAATACCCAACCGTCTTTATCTGCAAACACATAAGCTTGAGTATGTATTCCTACACTAGAACCATTTAGCTAATACGCTTTTACTATAGTATCTCCTTTATAAGCAGTACATTCAACGGTTACAATGCCGCTAAGTCTTGAACTATACCAATTACCTCTAAGTTGTATAACTAACTGTTCTGGTATGGTTAAATTAGAACTATTAGTATAAAAATCTTGAATAGATTTAATATCTACCATTACGCATTCTGCTCCAGAAGCAGTATTATCGCCTCCCCAATATAAGTATGGTTGAGTATTACCTTCAGAAGGGCCGTATCCATATCCTACTATATTATTGGTTACACCTGGTGCATTAGTAATATTAGTACCAGTATCAAAATCACTGCCGTCAGCCCTAGTCCATATGAATCTCAACTATATACTATTGAAATCATAGAAGTAAGCTACATCATCCCTAGTAGGCCATATGTGACTCTAGCCATCAAATACATCAGATATATTAGTATTGCCTACAGTTCTCTTTTGTAGGGGAACTGCTCGTCCCCCTGCTATACCTAACTCTAACATTATGCGCTCTCCTCATCAATAATATTATAAGTCATACCTGCTACTTTAGTAAGCTAATTATATTCAGATTCAGTACCAGTCCATATAGGTAATGATATCTTACCATTATTAGCACTAGGTAACGCTAAAACAACGCCAGTACCTTTGTTCATCGCCTGTTGTACTGGATCTAATACAGATATCTTATTCTCACTAATAAGTTTATTTATTAGCTAAGTGATATACTCTTCATCAAGTAATTCACCAACATTACCAAGATTATTCTCAATATTAGTAATCTTATTATTGATACTAGTTATACTCTGTTCAATATCATCTATACTAGATTCTAGATTAGTAATTCTATTATTAACATTAGTTATCTTACTATCTAGATTATTTATTTTACTAGTAAGTTCAGATATACTTTGATTAACTTCATTTTTGAAATCACCTATTGAAGATTCTATAGTAGTATCTATGTAGTTCTTAAGTCTATCATCACTAACTACTAAATCAACAATCTAGTTAATAGGAGCTTTAAAGTTCTAATCCTTCTCTGCTATTACCATGTATTCGTTTCCTTCTAGTATACGCTTAGGATCCAGCTCCAATATCTTTATGCCGTCACATTTATTCATAACTATTACTCTTTAAAGAACCCACTAGGAGCACTTACTTTATTAAACACAACACTATCAGTAGTAGCTAATGATAATTGAGCTCTAGTAACTATATGAGGATTATCTCTTCTAGCAGCATGGGTATCAATAGCATTTTGTGCATTAGTAATCAATTGTTTAAGCTCATTAATTTGGGATTGCAAATTATTATCTGCATTAGTTCTATTAGTAATCTCTTGGTTAATTAACTCAGTAAGATCAGTAACTTTACCATCTACGTAAGTCTTAAGTTCATTCTTAGCTTTAGTGATTTCACCATTTATATAGCTTCTTAAATCACTAATCTATTGGTCAATCTTACTATCTAACTCTTGTATATTCTGAGTTAATTCAGTAATCTTCTGTTGAATAGAAGTTAAATCACTACCTACTATATTAGTTATATCTTGACGTATATCTTCAATACTAGAATTGATATTAGTAATATCTTGATTTATATCATCAATGTTATTATTGATATCTGTAATATCCTACTTAATACCATTAATTTCATTTCTAATATTACTAATCTGAGTAGTTAACTCTTCTACTTTCTAATTAATATACTACCACAGTCTATTAACTTCTTCTTTCAGTTCATCTTTAAACTCAGCTAATTCATTTCTGATTTCAGTTATAGCTTCATTAATAAACTGTTCTATCTAATCAAGAGCATTATTAATATAATCAATGATAGCATCTACTTGTTTATCATTCAGATCAAGCATCTCCCATGTATTAGTATCATTACGATAATATCTAATACAACCACCATAGTAGTTAGAAGTAACGTCAATCCAATAATCTACTTCTAGAGGATTAGGCTGCGTATCTGATGCTCTAAATCTAACTATCTCTCTCTGTAACATATGTTATGCTTTAAATGTTGTTATTTTATCTTCTGTTCCATCATCATATACATCTATATGAACCCATGATACACCATCCTCTAAACGTACTTTACACGGCAATAATAAAGGTTTAGCCTTTATTATCTCTCTTATTTCTTCTGCAGTCTTATCATCACAAGTAAAGTCAATAGCATTACCTGTTACATGCGCTGATACATATACTCCTTTCTTACTCTTTACTAAAGGACACAGGTTACAACGCATACCCCTTTGATGCATATTACCAATATTAATATGCATTGGCATACGTAGTATATCTGTACGTAGACATAGTAATACATGTAGTAACTGAGTACTTAAGAACATCCATGACTATTCTCCAAATCTACTATATATGTGATTGCATACTAATTCCTTTACGTTAAAGTAAGGTTTAAGCTGTTTAATTATTTCTTCTCTCGGCATCATTGTTATTCATCATTAGAGCATCACCAACTAGATTGGCTGCTACGTTCATACCAAATTGTTTAGTGTCATTATCTATCTCACTTACCTTTACGTTGATTTGAAGGAGCAGAAGATATATCTGCTCCAACAATTCTCTATCTGTCATATGTGCTAAATACGGATTCACGATATTGTATTACCTCTCTGTGTCACTAATATCTCAGCTACTATTGGTGTATTTGTAATCTCTCTATAATTATAGCTAGTTGATGGGGCTGAAGTAACAAGTTGTAAAATGTATAATTTTTCACTATGATTTATACCATCAGACTTAGGAGCATTAACTTTCAATAAATCATACTAGTAACTTCCACCATTCTGTATATATTCATAACCAAACCAAGTTGTAGTCATTGATGCGTTAGCAGTTACCTTTTTTACCTCATAAATAGCTCCGTAATTATAGGTATATGCATCATAGTCCGAATCTACAGTATGTACTTCAAACGTACTATCCCACTCATACTATTTTGTTGTTGGAGTGGTTACAAGTCCAAAGCTAATTTCATCAGGATAAGTATCACTTCCTCTAACATGCGAATAGTACGTTGCAACAAATGCGTCACTACCTACTTGCATAATATCACAGATAATAGATTTGTTACTTTCATTTTGTGTCACAGTCACAAATGTCTATCTATTACTTTTATTATTAAAATTGGATGACAGTGTAAACTTAAATTTACCCTCATTAGCAATGGAACTAGATACTTTAGTTACAGTCGCCCAAGAAGCGTAATCTCCTATACTAAAATCTACGTATTGTCTAGAACTAACGTCTTCTACTCCGTCCACATATTTAGATTTATAGCTAGCAAAAGTAACTGAAGCGCCATCATACTCTTTCATATTTCTGATTGCAATTGATATATTGTCCCTAGCTCCATTATTAAATCCGAATTTATATCTCCATTCTACTGTTGCAGAATAAGCAGCTTGACCAACATTAATAGTAAGTGTATTACCAGAACCACTCTAGGTTAACACTACTTCTCCACTTCTTGCAGATCCACTATTATCGGATGCACTAATAGTAACTTTACTACTAGTAGTAGAAGTAGTTATCCAGCTAGGTTTACTAGACACACTCCAAGATTGACTACTACCATTCTTAGTAGATATTACAGGTATATTGGCAGCAGTTCCATTAGCAGAGAAATCCCACGGGAAGTTTGCACTAACATCTGAAGTACTGCCGTCATCCCAAGTAAATACATAATTATCTGCAGGTGGAGTATACCCTGTTTGAGTTAATTCGGCACAATCTCGTTTACCAGATTCATCCTAATCAAAATATACTTTTGCTGTTCTACCAGTAGTACTAGTAGTTGATTGTATAGTAAACGTAGAAGTACTCTTATTGAATGAAGCCCATGAAGGTAATGTACTACTATCTATGCTATAATCTACATCATAAGTACTGCTACCAACTGTCTTATAAGAACTAATAGCTACACTACCAGATCCACCACTAGAACCTACATTAACCTTATACGGATTAATAGAGAAGGTATAAGTAGTAGAAGGTGTAGCACCAGCTTGAGTAACTGTACAAGTAGCTGACTTACCACCATGAGTTGCTTTAATAGTTGCAGTTCTACTAGATGTAGATGTATTCTCTCCCAATGTTAAAGTACTAGGTGAAGAGCTACTACTAAGACTACCTAAGTTAGTAGATAATGTAGGATTACCTGTTTCTTCAGTAACATCTCCACTAGCCCAATATACGGTTCTCTTAGCACTAGCTGTAATAGTAGAAGTACCTCCACTACTAGATACACTAGTAGGATTAGCTGATACAGATATAGTCCATTCTCCATATGAGCTAATAGTATCTCCACTCTGTGATAGACTAATAGTAGCTGTCTTATTAGACTCATTCTGAGTTATAGTAACTGTACCTGTTCTATTTGAAGTACCTTCATTAGCAGAAGCACTTACTGTAGTTCCACTTAAAGAGAATCCAGTACCAGATATAGTAGTAGACTTTAATGATACACTAGTATCGCCACTCTATTCTACCCCATCCAATACCTTTCTTTTATAAGAACTAACAGTAAAAGACTTACTACCACCGCCAGCTCCAAATGACATACTAGTAGGTGATACTGTTAAGTAGTAATTCCAAGTCTCTGCTTTCTTACGTATATCATCTATCTTTACACATTCGTTAGCTCCATAAGTAGAAGCATTATCAATAACGATTAATGAATTAATAGCTAAAATCTAGGTCTTAGTAGGACATTCTGTCCCACTCTTACCTAGACTAAGCTTACTTAATATCATAGAATATGTTGCTATTTCATTACTCATGTTGCTTATTCTTTAAAGTTTCTATTTCAGCTTTAAGCTTTTCAATCTCATCCTTAAGCATCTTAACTCCTTCAATAGCTAATACACCTAACATCTCATACTCTACCTTCTTAACCTTAACATACTCTTCACCATCTTTAGTGAATGATTCAAACTGTTCGGGATTACTTACTTCAGACTTAAGAGTATCACTTTCAGTTACTATGTCCTCAAAACCTAATTCCTCTAAGTTCTATGCTATAGTACCTATTTGCTTCTAATCATTCATTATAAATGATACAGTGGGTATAGAACATATCTAGTCTAGAGTATAGTCTAAAGGTTTAATATCTGATTTTAATCTAGCATCAGATTCTTTGAAGAAACCACCAGCTGCGTATATTTTTTCAGTAGATAAAATACCACCTAACACATGTAGTTTTTGAGATGGTGTAATATTACCACCTATTACAACGCCTCCGCCATTACCACACATTATGATATTTTTGGTTCCATCCATATTTCTATGGTTCAAAAATAGATTACTATCATATGAATTTATTTCATTTGTGTGCTCTATATTTATACCTCCAGCTGCTCTAATAATATCATCTCCAGCATATATAGCCTATTTAGGAGTTATAGTTACCATTCTAGTCACTCCAGAAGTAGGCATAGCTGCATTACTTATGGATTCAACTACGTTAACTAAATCTGTTCTGTTCATAACATTCGCATAAACCATAAAGGTTTGATATGTACGCGTCTATTTAAACCATAGATGAACGTATCCTTGATGTATAAATACTTTTATATCCCCAAAACTAGCACCATTGTTAACCCCAGTATATTGTAAAATTGAATTTTCATCATTATAGTTATAAAACTATATTACTGTATCAAACGGAGGTGTACTATTATAAGAATTACCAAAAATTCTTACTGTAGTCATAGTATTAGAATTGGATGCTATATTTAATTTTACTAAACATCCTTTATCGTAGTTATATACTATTTTTGGCGAATAACGTGAATCTAACTCATTAGCATAATTACCCTTATGGAGTAATTTATAATGAGTTCCTCCATAATAGAAAGTTGCCCCTTCATCTAAACTATCCACTCTACCTAATGATATACACGGATGAGTTGCCAGTTTATCATTATACAGATATGCACCTAATGAGTTAGTATATCCTACTTCTGCAGTTTGTGCTCCACTATTAATAAACTGTATATAACTAGAAACATCAGTTCCATGCAAAGTTAAAGGAGTTACTGATGAAGTTTGATTTATCGTCAATGCTCCAGTCATGGTATCACCAGCTTTCTTTACAAAAGCAGATGGACTGATACCACCAACTGTATCAGCATTACCAGCATTAGCTGGTTTGCCAACGCTTACAGTCTATGCACTACCTCCAGATGGAGTTACTGTGAAATTACCAGCAGAACCATTAGCAAATGTATAAGTAGTATTAGTATTCTATGCAGGTATACCTAATGCAGTTATATCAGCTTTAGTTACAGCAGTAACACTAGCTACATGACTAGTAGAATCAGTAGAGAACTTATAGAATCCAGATGCTTTACTAGGTGCAGAACCAGCAGGATGTACATAGTTATTATATGTAGCTCCTTTAGTTAGAGTAAGAGTATCGCCACTAATAGATGCAGTAGTAACAGCATTACCAGAACCAGCTACGGTTACTTTACCAACCTTCTTAGCTAATTCTGTATTCATAGTAGACTACAGATTATTGATGTTAGTCTGTAACTAATTATCACCATCCTTTCTAGCTTGAATCTCTACATTCAAATCGTTAGTAATCTCGGATGAACTGCTCTCGATAAGCTCTTCTAATCTATCTACTTCAGTAGTTACTCTATTATCTAGATTAGTAATTCTATTAGGTATATTGACGTCTAAGTTCTATTTATCAGTAGCAGTCATTACACCAGCTGCAGATTGTGTAGCAGCAGGTATAGTCTATGACTTAGTAATAGGATTCGCATATGAATTACTAGCTGCAGATAAATCAGATTGCTTATAGTTAATAGTTACACTAGTTGCATTTCTAGACGTTGCATCTACACCAGTAACTAGGTTATTAGGTAGTGAATCAAGCTTATCACCAGGATTCTGTATACTACCAAATTCATTATATAAGCTATCTAATCTACCTTTATCTATTGCAGACATAGCACCTGCATTAGTAGTTGTAGCTGATGGTATATCTATATTATCATCCTGTAATGGACCATAATTTAAACCATCTTTAGCTGCATACTTATAGTTAATCTTAACTAATTCACCAGTACTAGTAGTAGGAGTAAGATATGAAGTAATCTTAGTAGGCATACTATTTAAAGCATCTCTATTAGCTTTACCTTTATCTCCAGAATACGCCGTACTAGGAGTTTCACCTAATGCCAAACTCTAACTAATCTCTAAGTATTGAGTACCAGTCCATCTATATGTTAAGTTAGTATCCTTAGCTACATATATCTTACCAGTTTCACCAGTCTGAGGGAATTGAGCTTTAGTAGAGAACTCTAATACATCATCTACATAAGATGGTAATTGAGCTGCAGGAACTTTACCAGTTGAGTCTAATTCAGCTAAACCACTAGGTTGACCTTTAGTACTAATGAATGCATTTAAACTATTAGTAATAGTAGTGTCGCCTGCTTTTCTATCTTCAATCTCTTTCTGTAGAGCCTCCTCTAACTTGTCAGTAACTCCATCAAACTTATTCTCTATACGGTCTATCTCAGCTTCTCTATCTGCAATCTCTTTATCAATCTTATCATCAAGATCATCTATTCTATTACTTAGATTAGAGTCAGCTTCCTTTAGATCTTCAATCTATCCAGGTATAGTAGTATTAAGTTCTACATAGTCTTCCTTACTCATTAGACCATCCATAGATGCAGTGGCATTAGCTATACGTATATCCATATAGATATTGTTACCACTTTTAACGGTATTCCATGATACACAAGGAGTAGCATTCTATCTGAAAGTGATACCATTAGTTACTAAGTCATAAGTAGATGTATTAGTACCATCTTTAAACTTAATATTAGTTAATGCTAAATTACCTATATATACATACTGACCATTATCTGTAAGTACTTTAGTACCATCTCCAGTAGTCTTAATAACTGTAGTAGTATATTGTTCTTTACTATAGTTTAATGAACCATCTACAGTAATAGTATCAAATACTACTTGAGATATATTATCTGTACCTTCTTCTTTAATAAAGTCAGGAGATTCAATGTATATAGTACCACCAACTATAGCTACTTCGGTTGCTAAGTCTAATCCATTTCTATTAGAATTAATAGTATAGATAAGCTTACCTTCCTCTATAGCTTGCTTTAATGCGTCATAATCTTCTTGACTTACTTTACCATCAACGATAGTAGGATCAAAGATATACATAGTCATATCTTTAAACTCTATCATTCGGATCTTACCATTTCTTTCACCATCTTGGAATGGAATCATTTCCTATCCTGTGACAGCAGTACGTTCTGAAGCTTGACTAATCTTTAAACCTTTAATTCTTGCTATCATTGTCAATCAAATTATTTTCTTTCTACTATTCTAACAGTACTACACCGTTATCTTCCCATAACCAAGGATCTGCATCCTCTGTTAACAATGCTAATACATAAGGATCATACAATCCTCTAAAGTATCCATTACCACAACCACACTTAATACAATACGGTTTGAGTTTCATAGGTATACCACTATATAACTATGGTTTAACCTAATGTAAGTATCTCTTTAGTATTTCAGAATCTATAGGAGTAGTAACACTAGATGTGTTACTAAACTCTAATAAATCTGTTAATTCATTGTATACTATGGTTGCTACAACATCTCTATTGTTCCTAAGTATATTAGTTTTAAGTATAGAGTTTGTTTTACTGTTTATATATTCTTTTGCTTTATCCATAGTAGTTTAATTAAGCTTCACCAACACAAATCCCGCCTATAAAACGCAAACCATTTTTAGTACCAGTCCATCCAATATTCGTACCGCTAGAGTTAGTTACTGTAATCATACTTTTCATAATATCTATATGAGTATTTACACCGTCAGATACAGTTACTCCTAGTGGAGATATATACGCTTTGTTACCCTAAGAATCATAAGCGGTTACTGAAATAGCGTCTGATGCATCATCGTCTAAAGCTTTTATCTCTATTCTAGATGAATCTATGCCAGTAGGATTCCTTAATACTATGGAAGAAGTATTATTATCATAAGTAATGACGATATTATCAAGAGTGCTGTTCTTTAATGAGAAACTACCACTATTAATAATAGCATGCTCATCGCTTGTATTTCCTATAGTTATATTGTCATTTAATTTTAAACTACCACTAGAGCTTACATCAAACCAACTAGTGAACGGAACTTGAGCCTAACCTAAGTGCATTCCATTTGAATCTAACTTAAACTAGTAGTCGTTAGTAAGCTGAGATATGTTACTCTTTTTTATATAAGTACCTACTGTAGATAACCCACCCGTATTATTAATCATACTCAATCCGCTACCGTCTAACGTAAGCTTAGTGTCTGCCGTAGTTAACTGTAACTAACTATTCTCAGAATCAGCAGCTAAATGTACACCTCCAGCTCCAAAATAAGCTTCACCATTCTCAAAGTCTAACAAGAAATTAGGTCTGAATGAATTAGAAGTATTCATAGGATCTGAAGTATTAATCAAATGATACTCAGAACTATCACCACCACTAGCATTCTTGCCTCTTTGTGAGAACATCAAGTTATTGTTAAATACAGCTCCACCTACTAATGAGTTAGGTGCAATAAGTAAGTCAGTATAGATTGCCTCATAATTCTCTAATACAGTCCATGCACCAGATGTATCTATAGCAGGAGATTCATTATTCTACTGAGTACCAAGCCACGTCATTACTGATTTTAAGAAATAGTAGTTACCATCACTAGTATCATATACGTAAGGTGCTTTCTCCCCATCATTAATATAAGGAGTGCTAGTACTATATATACCAGCAGGATATGCTATAGGTTGTGAACCTACTGGATCTGGAGTAATTATACCACCCATAGGATTAGGTTTAGACCATGCAGTTTCCATATTATCATTAATAACTCTACACTGAATAAACCATATATAATTATACTCATCTTCATTAGTAAGTTCAGGAACATCCATAGACCAACCTGTAGGTTCTCTCTTCCATTTCATAGTGTCATTCCAAGCCTCACCAGTATAAGTAGTTTCAGTACCTTTACAGTATCTGACTTCGTAACCTACTCCAGGAATACCAGAACCACCATTATCACCAGTCATACCAGTCATATAGTATGGATCACACCATTGTTCCATTAATGTGTTATCTCCACCATTAATAAGAGCAAATGTAGCCCATAATACTTTACCACTACTTAACGCTGGTGCAGTAGAACTCCAACCTGTAGGATAACGTTCAGCTGCATTTAACTAAGGAGCAATTTCCCAACTATTGTTTCTAGCAAATCTGTATTCATAGTAGTTACCATCCATGCCTTGAACCTTACCTACATTTACCCATTCACTACCATTCCATACCCACAAGAAACCATCGATAACCCATCCATCTCCTATCTAATTACCTTCCGTTGGAAGATCATCTATAGAATCTAAAGTACCTTTAATAACAACTCCTTGACCTGATACTCTAATTACAGCACCCCATTCTATTACTGTGCCTGTTTCACCTTGAACTGTAGCTATACACTTCCACCATATACCAGTAGACATATCAGGAGTAAGTACCCAACCATCGCCTGGATGATACGGGTCATTACTAGTAGGTTTCTCAGGTTGAGTAGAACTCTATTTAAATGCTTCTACTTGATAATTGAAGTTATTACCATCAAGACCAGGTACACCTGTAATTAAATAAGGACCCTACCAACCTCTTTCATCCTCAGGTAAGGACTCATCAATTACTAACTTATTATCAAAAGTAACTAAAGCTTGAATCCCCCATATTGCTTCTTTGCCAGTTGCAGTAGGCATACCTACACCCCAAATACTACCAGGGTTAATATTCAATCTATCTGGATCTCTAGGCTTAACATCACTACCAGATGTCTTAGTATACATTACTCTAAGGTGTTGACCATCTTGACCATCATCACCCCATTTAGCCCATAATGACGGAGAACTAAAGTTACCCCATTTGTGAGTATCACCTTTATACTTTCTTTTACTAACCCATTCATATTTAAACTCTTCACTTACTCCCTTAGGATCATCTGTCCAAGGTTGTTCACCAGGAGCTGATTGAGGTATGTACTCATCCTGATCTGGATTATTATCTGTAATCTCTGCAGGAGAAGCAGGTAATTTAGTACGCTGATATACATATTCTACTCCATCACCATCTTTACCATTCACTCCCCATTTGGACCAAATAGTAGGACCTTCCCATTCACTCCAAGTACCATCAGCTTGTAAGTTGTGTGAACAAACCCATTCACACTGATATGATTCACTAATACCTGTAGGATGATCAGTCCAACCTTGTCTAATAGCTTCAGTCTGGCTATTACCTGTGGGCTTAGTAGGAGTAACTAAACTAGTTACAGTAAGCTTATATACAAACTCAATATTACTACCATCTGAACCATCATGACCATCTGCACCTGTAAGTCTCACAGGTGTACTCCAAGGTACTACTATAGTACCTTTACTAGAGAAAGTAGCAGTAGACATCCATACATAACCATTAGGATTACTATCACTACCAGACCAACCTTCAGGATAAGTAATAGTATTAGTATCGTAATCCCAACTACCGCCTACAGGAGTATCAGGTCTTTGTATAGTTTTAGTAGATTTATATGCTATTACTACTCTAGTAGTATCTCCGTCTATACCTGGTACACCATCAATACCGTCCTTGCCATCTTTACCATCTTTGCCATCTTTACCATCCTTACCTGCATCTCCTGTTCTACCTGCTGGTATACCAAATGAGAATAAGAACTTATCTTTGTCTAAAGACACAGATGCTGTAGGAGTACTTGATTCGTATACATCCTTAATTGCAGCCTTAAACTTAGAATTACCTATAACTATATCAGCTACTGATTCAAGTGGTAATTTATAGTTATTATCTTTCTCTGCAGTAACAATGTATTCACTACCTGTAGCTTCAAGCTTCTCTTCTAAGTCCAATATCTTTACACCATCACATTTTTGTATCATATCTATTTATTTTATAATTTACAATAACCATTACTGCAATTTCCTGTACTGCAAGTATTATTAGAACAAGAGTAACAAATACCACTAAATAAAGTAGCAGAGTTACGCTCTTTCTCTAAGTGAAGACATTTATCGTTTTCTGTATTGAAACAATCACCTTTCTGAGTAAGAATAGCATTGTTACAGCAAGTACTAGCTGCACATTTTGGTTTAATAGATATCTCAAGTAATCTACAGATATCTACATATAATTGTAAAGCATCACGATAATAATCGGATGCTAAAGCATACTCAAGCAACTATCTCTTAAAGACTACTAACATTATGTTCTGCATAGTCTGATCATCTAAACAAGTTGAGCAGTGAGTATGTAATTTCCTAATCTCTGCCATATATACAATTGAAGGATTGTAGTATATGCCATGAAAATGTATTTCTTCCTATTCCGTAAAACATCTCAAAGTAACATACTTCATATTCCAATCTAATTCTAGAATATCGTCATTAGTTACAGTTACATTATTATCGGAATCTACTGTAATATTCTCAGAAAAGCTAATGTTATGTATAGGACTGTCTTCAAGTATGTTCTTTAAATTCCATACTTCATCTATATAAACTTCCTTACTATAGCTGCTAAGGTCTACTTCAGTCTCTATCTTGAAGGTCAGTTTATCACCATCTATTTGTATATTTGTTAATTTGTCCATATATCAACAATAAAAAAAGTGGAGAGTGGAATATTCCACAACTCCACTTCTGTAGTTTGTAAAAGGAATCTTATCCCAAATTCAATCTCTCTAACGTGGATTAGGCAATTGTCTTACCAGCAATAAATGACTGAATACCTTTATCTACAATAGAATCAACTAAACTAGGACAATAAACTTCCGTAGTCAACGGAGTAGTCTTGATGTACTGATTATCATTGCTCAAGTACAGGTTATCGTTTTCGATGATAGCATAGTCATATTCTGCATCTTCTACTACTTTACGAACCTGTTCAACAATGGGATATGCACCAGTAAATACATGACCTTTATAACCCATGTTACGTACTTCTGCATCACGTACTTGCTTCCAATAACCCTTACCCGGATTACCAGCAGTCTTAACAATCGTAGCACCTACAACTGCTTTAGGCTGATTAGCAAGCAATGCACCAGGAATAGTCTCATACAGAGAAGCTTCCATAGATACAACGCTATATTCATTTAAAGAATAAACGCCTTCGTTATCATCCTTCGGCATAGCAGTCAAAGTCAGAACTGCAGCAGAAGCAGAAGCCTGTACTCTACGGTTCTTGTGTGCGTTAATCTTCTTCAAGAAAGCGTCTACTAAGTCTTTAGCAGTAGTAGTTTCAGCATATACTTCATAAGTATGAGTAAACTGGAAGTTGTTTACTTCAAAATCCTTATAAACAATACGCAAAACGTAACGATTACCAGCAATGATAGTAGCGTCAGTCAAAGTGATTACAATCTTTTCTTCAACAGGAGCTACATATTCGCCAATTACTGCAGACGGTTTAGAAGCTTTCTGAATTTCAGTAGAGAAATCAATATTAGCTTTCTGTGCTACTGTACCATCAGGCATAGTAACATTCATCTTTTCACCTGCTACACCTACATACAGAGAGTTAGCATTTACTGCATCAGCAGCAGTCTTAATAAGAGCCTTATTCTCATCGAACAAAGCAACATCACCAACAGCCAAAGCATCTACTGTAGTGTAAGAAGCCGGAGCTTGTTTTCCGATTAATACGGAGTGTACTGATTGTAACATATTAAAATATTAAAATTAAATTAGACATTAGCGCTTAGTCTATTCGCTTACTTTCTACTTTCATTATTTCAGATTTCCACGTTGGTAAGCGCCTTAATTATTCGTCCTAAGATTTCTTAGAACTAGTATTAGGTATAGTTTGTATTATCATTTGAACTGCTAGATCGACTATATCCTAATGTGTATTTTCTGGTAGATCTGTATACTCTTTAGTTAGATCCTAGAGAGTACCTAAGTCCTTAGCTTTTCTTAAGTAAGTAAGCTCATAAGAACTTATATTATAATTACCATCAGTATATAATACAATTTTATTGTCAGTATATACTCTAATAGGTTTTGCTTGATTATAACGCAATTTATGATCTGATAGACTATTACTTAGTCTAGAGCTTACTGTCTCTATTGTAGCCTCTATTACATCAGACTCATGAGTAATTAAGTTATTACATTTATTATCCTTTATACTTATGTATACGTTTTCACCAAGTGCAAACATATAATCTTCAGGATAATTGGCTTCCCATTTGTTACCTAATTTACTAAAACTATAAGTAGTATAGCTCTTAGTATTCACTAAAGTACGTATGTTATCAGTAATTTCTTGGTTTCTCTAGAACACTCTAAAATTCTATTTAACATATTCGTCTTTAGCTTTATTTATAAAATGAAACAAAGTATCTGAAGGAAACTTGATAGTTTCATTATAATGAGGTATGATATTATTCAGCTGCCTCTCTACATTTATTTGAAAATCTCTCTCACACATAATTATTCAGATACTTGGTTTAACTAAAACTTAGAAGATTGTCTTTGAGATTCTATATTCTCTAAAGCAATTACTACAGCTCTATTAATAATCTCATACATGACATCCTCAGGAAAATCTAATTCTTGTTCAGGTTTAGTGTAGTCAAACTTAGTTGGTTTCTTAACATAAGTTAGATCTACTCTATAGAACTCTGTATTATCTTCTACTCTTGGAGCATACATAGGATCCTGCATTAAAACAGGATCTACATATACTAAGAGTTTATCGTTTTCTAAAGTAGCTACTGGATTCTCTACCCAAGGTATATTATTATAAGTCTGCTTAAAAGGCTTTACTAATTCATGACTAGTAAGTACACAGTTAGTCTAGAATTGTCCATACTTAAGTAATACACTAAGTATAGTCATTCTATTATCTTCATCATGAACATCTTCTAATGCATACTCATTGTAGTCTGTATGTACAGCATGAAGATTAACATCTGTAGCTATTAACTTCTCTATCTCAGATAAGTTAGATACAGAACCTTCTAAACCTACTCTTAAAGCATTGTTACCAGTAATCTTATTACTTAAGATTTCCAACTATGCTTGATTAAGAAATAAGTCTACTTCTTCATCTAAGAATGCTGGACATCCGCCATAGGCAATACCTTCTGCATTCTTATCCAGAACTACCTTGAAAATTATATGAGAATCTTTATTGGTCATTACTTAGATTTAATTTCATTAAGTATTGCTAATTTAATATCTTGATTCTTCTTATCCTTAAGATAAGCAATTACATCTTCAAGACCATTACCAATTAAATCAGTACCAAAGTAATATTGAGCACGATTCTTTCTAATAATGTTTTTAGCAATAGCTTCTTCAATTACGAAGTTAATTTCTTTATTAGGGTTATTTACCCATTTCATCAAGAACTTAGAAGGATCAGCTTCAATAAATTCTGACAGTTTAGCTTCAGCAACCTCATTAGACATAGAATCTGATTTCATACCATAGAGACGTAAACACTTACGCATTTCTTCAGTAGACATCTTATCCATCTCTCTATATGCTTCACGCTTAACTTTATTGAACTTATTCTGTTCTTCTGCTTCACTATCCTTATTAATCATAACATAATCAGTACCGGGTTTGATATTATTTAAACCATTTGCTACTCTTTTATGATTCTTAAGGAATAGATACTTTAATTCATCCTCAGGTCTATTAGTATCAAGTACTACATCTTTTCTTCCTATCTTAATAGCAAAAGTATCCCAAAATGCACTACTGGGTGATAACTACCCCTCAGGATAACCAATTTCTTTTTCTAATCTAGCTGCATCTTCTGCAGATAAACCAGTATATAAATTACCAGATCTAGTCCAGTAAGAGCTTACATAGTCAAAACATGTAGGCCATTTAGTAATCCCAGTCCAGGGATTGGTTTTAATTATTCTAACGATTACTTCCATAATTATTAATTAGATTGTTCAGTTAGTATCTTTCTGTTTTAACAGTTTTCCAGAGAAATTTTATTCTGTGATCATTTGGATTTCTTGGAGGATTCTTTAATTGTCTACGAATAGTATCTCTATTTAATCCGTTAGCTTCGCAAGCCTCTATAATAGAATCATACTCTGCTATAAATTCTCCAGTTTTAGAGTACTGATAAACTTTAGTTTTACATTGCTCTTGCAATTTAGATAAGTGTTCCTTTTGTTTATCAGAACATTTACCTTTTCTAGATTCAGACATCTTCTGTTTAGTATCTTCTGACGCCTTACGACCTAAGGCCTTCTGTCTAATTTTTTCTTTAGTCTCTTCAGAATGCATTCGACCAAAAGTTCCGTCTCCGCCTTCAGTTAAGTTATACCCTATACTCCTATCTATAGAATTATACCATTTAATCCAGTATTTCTCTTTTTCTTTTAATTCATCGTAGGTATCAGCAAAATCAATTATTTCTAATGTAAAATTTTCTTCGCCATATTTCGCCATAGAACGATGAATCGGAGAAGGTTCGCCGATGCGAGACTCATACCAATGATGGCGATATCTCGCACCAGAACCTTGATTTGTTATTCCAATATAAACCTTATTAGTTAACTTATTTGTTATTTTATATACTTCGTTACTTTTCATATCTTAAACTATTAGATATGTTATCTAACGTAAGTTAATCAATAAGGTTCCTAAATTAGTTTAACTTTTTAAATTATTGTGCGTCACATATTAATTCTCCACACGCACGTGGATCCCTTAACATTATGCCCATTTCTCCTAAGAAGAATACAGTATAACCGTCCTTACCATTAGATCTCAGAGTATTAATAGACTTACCGTAGCCAGACGGAAGAACTGCACCACCAGTAGTCCAAGTTACGAATTCACGATCCTTACGAACTACCTTAACGATATTAGCTTCACCATCACGTCTACCCAGATCCAGGAATGTCATACGATATGATTCCAGCGGTTTCAAAGTAACCGGATGTAACTTACGGTTATAAGTAATATCATCATACAGCGGGAAATACTTCAGAGTTAATTCGATGCCATTAGTCATCTTATAAGTCTTAAACTGACCACCAAAAGTAAGGCTATCACCAGAACCCGTTACAAATACTGTATCAATCAAGTTCATGTTAACTACCTTTTCTTTCAGGATTCTATCGAATTCACGAATACCCATTTCACCAGTTAATGCAACAAACTTACGTTCGTTAGTACCAAGTACATTGTAAGACAGGTCAAACAGGAAGTCTTCCAACAATTCTGCAGTAAGATGAGTATAGTAACGTCTATTAGACGGAGCAATCTGTTCCAACAGACCGGCGCCAATAAATACCGGACGGCCGTTAGTACCTTTCAGATTACAAGAACCATCTTTATTTACATTAGATTTCATGTAAACCAAGAAACGTTCACATCTCTTATACCATTCACGCAGAGCTACCCATTCCTGATAATCAGCCCACAAATAAGACTTCTTACCAGTCTTAGGATCTTGCAAAGCAATAGCCATTACTGTAGAATAAGCTGAACCAGTAATATCATAGTTGATACGAATTGTAGTAAGATAATTACGCATCTTGAAGTGAGTATTATAGTTCAGGATATCACCCTCTTCACTGTACTCTTCAACAGCAGAAGCCAGACGAGATACTTGGCAACCCGGTTTCAAGAGTTCTGCAGGGATATAAGAAGTAGGCTGACCATCAGCTACAAAACAAGTATATACCCACAGGTTACCGTCCTGATACGGAGCGCCTGCTACACGTACTTGGAATTCCTTATCATCAAATTCCAATACAGCAGTAGGACCAAACCAGTTATCTTCTAACCACAGCATAATAGGTGTATTGCCAAGACCCGCAGTTGAATCATCTGTAATAGCTGCACCATTCCATTTTGCATCTCTAATTGTAACTGCTCTATCGGCATCAATCATTACATTCCACTCCCAGCTCGGTTGATCAATGGTCATTACATTACCAAGACCACCAGTAAGCATATCCAAAGAAGTGTTGTAACCATTATCTTTGGTACCGAATACATAGGACAACACAGTAGCAACCTGATACGGATTCTATTGTGATGCTGCAGAAATCTTAGCGGTATCAATCAAATCACTGAACCACTTACCTTTATACAGTACCAAATTATTCAGAATATTATTATCCATAAAATACTAGTAAATTAATTTTTAGTTATTATTAATTAGCACGCAATCTTCGTGCGAAGGAATTCCACATAGACTCGGTGCTAGTGTTATCCTGTTTCTTAGTCTTTCTACTTACTCCTGTTCTATTAAGACTATTCTTAAACTTGTTAATAGCTGCATTTTGACCTTTTACTTCGGCGGCTTTTACAAGTGTATCTCCTTTCATAGTAAAGTAGGCAGACTCAATTAAATTTTTTACGCTCTTAGACCAATCTTTTTGAAATTTGGTCATACCATCAGAGGTAGGTTTGAATATATATTCCAACAGTATTTGTTTATCCTTTTCTGGAATTTTAACACCGCGGATATTATCCATGCCCTTTATTTCGTTGACAACGGTATCAAAGTACTCCTGTTGACGTTGGGCTGCGAGCTTAGCGGCATTTTCTTGGTCTTTCAATAGCTGTTGTTTCTTATTCTCTCTTATGTCCTTAAGGGCTTCAGCAGCATCTTGAGACTCATCTTCAAGAATACCGGCTTCCTCATATTTAGTAAGTTTCTTTTCAATCTATTTAGCATTAAAACCCTTTTCTTTAAGGAATTCTTTCAATACTAACTTCTGATTACTTTCATCTTCGAGATCGATATCATCAAGATCAATTTCATTGTCAATTGAGAAGTAATCTCTCAAATTACCACCATTCTTAACAAACTTATCAAGTTGCTCAACTTCTTCACTAGCGTATTGTGGTACTGAGTTTTCTTCAATTACATCGTTAAAGTAATCAATAAGATCTTCAACGGTCTTGGGTTTATCATCATCCTCAATGTCATCCCAACCTAACTTTTCAGACAAAGAATCAAAGAAACCTGTTACTATGGTAGTTTCATCAGTAGACTCTTCTGGTTCTTCTTCCTCAACTTCAGGTTCTTCTACTTCTTCCTTTGTAGTGGTTTTAGGTTTAGCTTTAGATTTAGACTTTACTTCTTTATCTTCTTCTTCAAGCTCTTCCTCTTTCTCTTCCTCAGTTTCAGTTTTAGTATTCTTACGAATATTATTTAACTCTTCTTCACTGAGTTCTTCTCCTACTCCTTCAAGATCAATTTTTGTTTCTTCCTCTTCCTCATTAGTAGGAGAAACAATAGGTTTATTCTTTACACTTGCCCCTGGCATGAGTTCTTCAAATACCTCAAAACCGTTCAATGTTACATTATCCATAATTATATATAATTAGATTTATTATTTTTTCTTTCTTCCTTTATGTTTCCATTTTTTCGCATTCTGAGCAAAGATAGCCCTCTTACGTGTCAATGGATTTTTACTATGAGTAAGTTCTTCTGTAGTTTTACCAGTTCTTTTCTTTAAGGCATTAAACTTACCTCTATTCTTCTTCTTTATGTGAATACCACCATACTTATATGAAGGTATAGGGTATTCCGGCATGATACCTGTATAATCTATTAGATCACTCATCTTTGTTATTATTAAAGTAAGCATTAGCTCCTAATGCAGTAGGACCAAGCAACGGAATAGTGTTAAACCATTTAGTATACGCATTAATATTCTTATGCTGTTTAAACATCTTCTTTATAGGATCACTATCAGACATTTTATCTAGATACTTCTTAAGTAGAGTAGACGATACTGGTTCATCTAAATTCTATACATCTCCATTCTATTTGAGCATAGTTCTTAGCTAATTCATATAAGCTTTCTATTCTGTACCTTTTCTATAATAACTGGTAGCATCTGTCTATTTTAATGAATTCTCTAGCTGTTTTAACATATTATTGTTAATAGTTGCATTTGCATTTCTACTAATTATATAATCAGTATAATGATTCATTTCGTGATTAGCTAATTGCATAGGATCTCTATACATTCCTGTGTTTACCCATAAATCAAACTCATTAGGTTCTGCTCCTACTCCGGTCTTATTAAATCGTTCTTCTGCAAATGGTTTAGCCTATAATCTTCCAGAAGCTACCATATCTTTGGGTTGAACTTCAGGTAAATCAAAGTACCTATGCTGATACAAATCATCAAGCAGATCATAAGTTTCACTATAATTAGTACCGAATATTTTATCTGCCTATTCAGCTCTATTACGATAAGGTATTGTATTAATGTCTTCTAGAACTCTATTTCTAGAATTAGCTATATCTGATAAATAATCTCTTTTCTTACTAATATTACCTAGAGCCTGATTTATTAAACTTTGTTCAGTTCTATTTACAGTAGGAATGTACCTAGCAGCAGCTTTTACATTTCTTAAACCACTAGGAACAAAAGGTAATACTGTAAGAGCGGCTAGTCCAGCACCTAACCAATCTCTATTCTTTACTGCATCATAAGCGTCTTTAGCCGATATAGCATCACCAATAGGAGTCATATTAGCAGCATCTTCAAGACTGAACACAGGTTTTAAACCTTCTTCTAGAGGTCTACCACTACTACTTCTACCTGTAGCTTGATAGAATCTTTCCTTCTCAGGATCACCTGTCTGCCTACCATCTGCAAATGCTTCTACCTTCCAATCCCAATAGCCTTTACCGGGATTATTCTCCCGGTAAGACTTTAGGTTTTGCATTCTCTGTTTAAATGCCTGTTTATTCATATTAGTACTTACATGTTTCTAAGTACATCTTTAATAGATTGACTAAACTTTCAGGATCTGAAGAATGTGCTCTAAGACATATCATTGGTTTTTCATCTGTTTCACAAAACTTATCGTGTAGTACTAAATAATAAGTTAAAGCACTACCGTCTATATTACTAGTGCACCACCAATAACATCTATAATTTTCATTCAGATCTTCAGGATATTTCTACTAAAGATATTTTAATATTTCTTCTCTATCCATAATCTTTCAATTATTTCTTTCCGCCTTTACCCTTCTTAGAGCTACCGGATTTCTTACCTCCACATGCCATAATTAATTCCTCCTATTATTTAATTGTTTTAAGATATTGTCTCCAATTCTTTTTATTAGCCTTATAAGTTTTCTTTCTATCCTTAATCTTATATTTATCAAGATCTTCAGGCTTACGTGTTTTCAGATAATCAAAGTTATCATCATTAGCATAAGCTTCCATTTCATAAGGAATAGTATAGTAAGCACTAGATGCAGGATAGATAATCGGATTACCTTTAATCCATGACCATGCATAAGACCAATAATAACTCATCCATCTCTTTCTATCTTTAGCTTGATAGAGATGAATATTTTCGTGATTCCAAGTAGTAGGCTTAATCTGAGATTCAGGTTTTCTACTTAACAAGTAACCACACCAGCTCATTGCAGAATAACCACTAAATGGATAGTGATCCATGTGTTTATATTCTACTTTATCTGCTTTTACTTTAGTAAATAGTTGTTTAACTATCCACCATGTTTCTTTAAGCCAATTCATATTCCTTTAGTTTGTTTAATATTACGCCGTCTATATCAAATATATTGTGAGAACTATATCGAAATAAACTAGTCTTAGTAATTTGATTAAAAATATCTACGAAATACTTAGTATTGTTATTTTTCCCAACGCACCATAACCAACACTATATATCACAGGTTAGATCTCTTGGATATTTATTTGTAATCCTATTCCATTCTTTTTCTTGTGGTTCCATGTTTTATTTCTCTCCTGTTACTTTATTCTTAATTGCAGTTTTAGCTTTTAGTCTTTCTCTTTCCATTGCCGCTTTGTCTTTAGCTGCCTGCAACTTCATTTCATGATCCATTCTTTCTCTTTCAAGCTGATTCTTCTTATCTTCTATCTCTTTTTTCATTTTCTGCTCTCTAATCTTAGCATTAAATTCAAATTGTTTAGAAGCTTCATCAGATGCTTGCTTACGTTCAGCTAAAGCTTGTTGAGCTATCTCTACTGGATCTGGAATTCCATTACCATCTTGATCCATATTCTCAGCACCTCTATAAGCATTAAGTTGAGCTACAGTAATCTTAGTAGCATTATCTTGATCTATCTTATATTTCTCAAGATCCATTTCTGCTTCTTTAATCATAAGCTCCTCTTCCTTAATCTCATTTTGCATTTGAATAGCTTGCTGTTCGCGTTCTGCTTGAGCCTACTCCATAGCCTGTTGCTGTTCCATACGTTTCTGCTCAATCTCCTCTAATCTAGACTTAATCATACTAACATTATCCATAGTAATGATTTCAGCTATATCGAGTAAGCTAGCTCCGTTCTGCATAGCGGGTTGCATTAACTGCTTAAGTGTTTCTATATACTGTTGATTCTTAGTAGTATCTTCTATAAAGATATCAAAATCCTCATAAAGCATATCATCTGATAGTGTTAAGAATGCTCTAGTGGCATCATCTAATATATATTGTAGATGCGTTTTACTACCATCCTTCCAAGCCCATCTAGCAGTATTAAGCAACATAGTTAAGCATTCTCTCTTTACCTAATTGTGTGTCCAGAACCAAGGTTCAGTAATATGAGCTGATTGTACTACAGAACGTTCTACATTACCTACTAATTCATTAGATGAAATAGACCCTTCTCTTTGTTTACTAACTCCAGATATCTCAGACAGCATACTTTCAATCTTATCCATAAGATTAATATACTGATCTATAGTATTAGCCATAGTAAGATCAAGAGCTGTAATCTAGTTAAACTAGCTAGGTTTACCTCCTTCTCTACCAGGTATGTCCCATCCTTCCTCATACGGATTAATAAAGTTTACTCCAAGAGCAGATAAGTAATGCATCCATTTAGATACATCTATATTCATAGATTTTGGTATCTAAGTAATGTCCATATTTACTACTTTACCTTTATCTCTAGCCATAGCAAGCTCAAGTCTATACCATAGTACAATATACATATACTGTAATGGTTTCATCATACTTACTAAACTACGAGGTCTACTGTTTGTATTATTATATACTACTCCGGTATAAGGCAATCTCTGAGAGTTAGGATTATCAGATGAAGTATATTGATATTCTAATGGTTGTATTCCTATATATAAGTCTTCACCAGCTCTATATCCTTCCCATACTTCAGTAATCCATTTCCATTCTACATTGAGTTCCATCCCTGTCTCTTTATAACTCTCATCTACTTGATATTCCTTAGGCTCGCCTAATTCAGGATCAATTATGGTAACAAAACCTATTTTCTTAAATGATTTCCAGCAACAATGCCATACTTTCACACTATTAGTACTATCAAATGGATTACTGCTGAACCCGTTAATAGTATGAGTCTTAATATGAGTATAATCTAAAGACGTCTTTCTTACTTCAGGATTTATACCCCCTTTAGAAGCTTGATCCATCATATCTAACAACTAATTTAGCTGTTTCTCAGACATCTTATCGTATAATCTATCATATAGTTCAGTTACAGACATATTCATTTCATAACAGCACCATTCTGCGTCATGAATGAATTCTAAGTCGGACGTTTCAGTATCATAATCAAAGTAGATAGGATTAACACGTTCGAGGCACGGTTCTCCATTTAGTATACCTACATAGTATATCTCTTCACCACCAACTAAAGCATCCTTCCAACCTTTAAAGAATTCATGAGTAATATTTAACTTATTCTTTAAGTAATTAAGACTGTGGTATGCAGTTATTTCTGCGATATCTTTATAGTCTTTACTCATGTATTTTTGTATCTACTAAGGAGTCATTATTTCACCATTTTGCAAAGCTTCCTAGTATCTAGCTTGTTCTTCAGGACCTAATTTACTCATTATAGTAGCCTGAATATAATCTATTAAAAGCTATTTAGCTCTGTCCTACATCTCACTAGCAGCTATATCACTTGTACGTACTACTCTGAAGTTGAATGGTCTTTTGGTTTCTTCTCCCAACAGTAAGTCTATCTTAGGCTTAATTATATTATAATCCTAAGCCATTGCAGGAAAGCCATCCTGCTGTTTAAAAGGATTAGTAACATATTTCAGATCTTTTTCATTATATATACTATTATAAAGATCATAGTATGTCTGCATCTCCTCTCTGCGAGTTCTATTATTACCATTTCTAGAACCTCCTAAACTACGACCTATAACATAGTCTATACAACTTTCTTGCCAGTCTTTTGTCTTCTTAGACATGGGAAGTTTCTATATTGGCATTTGATTAATATTATTCATAATTAAAACATATATGCTTCGATATTATCTATAGCTTCGTCGTCACGAAACCATTCTTGAGTGAATATAGGGCCTTCAAACAGCACCCTATTTCTATTCTCTTTTTTAATCTCTTTTACTTTAACATTATATAGCTATTCTCTATATATCATTACTTGGGTCAACGCCATTACACGGTCTACGTTAACTACATCATTTGCAGCTATAAGTTCCTCTAATAGCGGTTCCGACATTATATTGTATAAGTTCTTCTTGCCATCCGCATTAATATCGTTAAGCCAGTCTTTTATTAGTCCCCATCCCCACTGCTTGATCTATTTATTCATATGGCAACCCTTTTTTCTATTTACTTTAGAATTACTTACTATATCATTAATTATATCTGGTTGATCAGCAAGTAAATAGTCACAATGTTTGTTAGTAAAGTATACAAATATACCTTTGTTTTGATTCTCATACATTGCTCTAGCATTATAGTATATAAGCAATTTACGTACATTTTCATAGAAATCTTCTGCTGACTTAGGTCTACCTGTATACTCTGCTACTATTATATCTGAATACTATTCTATAGACTATACTCTCTTATATATAAAACAAGAACCTAATGATGTAGTACTCGATTCATCATAATCATATGAGTCTATACCTGCAATATACAAACCAGCGCTAGCATCCTTATTAGGATGCTCCCATATTACTATAGAACCAGTAGGATCATCTCCTACTAACGCTCCAGTAACTTCATCCCTTTTAGTTCTTAATGGATAATGTGTTATATCTCCTGTCTTCTTAATAACCCATTTAAGGCTACCGTCAGGTTGCCATACTAGATCGCCTACCTACTTATGATTCTATAATTTTTTATTAGTTCTGAGTAATGATAACTACTCCTGTAATTCCTTCTTAGGAAATATGTTACCATTAAACTCTAGCATAGCTTCTGCTGGAGTAATAGGTCTTTCTGCAACATATCTATCAACTGCTGCATTATTAGTAGCATTAGTTATTACTACTTGTCTTTCTGCTAATATATACTCTAAAGACTTCTTACGGTATGTATTACCGTCTTCATCCATATATATACGTTTACCCTTCTCATCACGTATATCTAAGTTAGTATATTGGGGTACAAAGAAACCACATTTATTAGTAGTAGCAGACTCATCCCATATGTTGTCAAATCCTAAACAGTTGTATCCATCAGGATTATAGAACATATCCTTCATGGTTTCAAATGCAGAACCTTCATCACCACCAGTACCCCATACTATCATAGTACCAAATGCTATACCGTCTACCTCTACAGAAGGCCTAGCAATTTGCCATGCTGCTCCTAATTCAGAGAAAGAACCACCTTCCTCAAACATAATAAGGTTAGCTTTCTTACCACGTACTACATCAGGATTATCTTTCAAAGTAACACCTATAATTTCTGACTTATAACCTAATTCTATGATATTACCATAGTCATCCTTAGTATAGAATCCAGCACGTCTACGCATCTGGGTATTAACTGATCGCTTCTTTCCCCATGCAGTATTCTTATCTATAAAGTCCATATAATCCCAAGCTTTAGTAAGAATACCATCATCTGTCAAATACTATTTATTTGATGCATATATGAAGGTTTTAGAGTATGGTATTAGATAGAAATTACGACATGCCATAGAACCGCCTTTGTATGAGAAACCCTTACGTCTAGACTTAAGTAAGCATAAATGTTTACCCTACTCTTGGGCTTCCTATACTGCATTAAAATAGTAATAGTCGTAATCCCAGAAGTCGGGGAAAGTTACTTCATTAACACGTTTTACTTTAGTATTACCTAATTCATCTGTAGTAATATGATTGACTATACGAGATATAGGACAGTAGTTTAAATAAAAATAGTTATACCCACTAATGAAATCCCCATCATCAGCTGTATAACCATCTACACATCTTTTACTTTCTTCATCCCAGAACTTAAAATATTCTGAAGTACCTTCTGGATATACGCAATAAGAACCAGTAGCTATGAACTATAGTGCTGGTCCTCTAAATTTATTACTATTTACTATCTTCTTATTGAAGTCTACCATTCTTGTTCTTACTATTTGATGAGATTATTTAAAGCTTCTTTTATAGTTTTTCCTGTTTGTTTCTCTAATTCTCCCAACGCCATATTCCACATTTCCAGATTAATTGAATACTCATCAAGTTCGTCCTGCATAAAAAAAGTTACATTCTTACCTCTAAGTTTATCCATATTAGTACGCTTTATATTTAAAAGGGGCGCGTTTCACAACGAACCCCTTCTATTCAGATAATAATTTATAACTTAAATTCTTTTAATTACGAAAAATTTACTGGGGAAATTTCTGTAGCTGTAACCTAGTTTCTTGAGCTATGGTTTTATACGCCGTATGTTTAGTACTCCCCACCTGGGCTAACATTACCCCAGACTACCTGTTCACGATAACTACCTATCCAACAAGTTTCCTTCTGCTATTATAGTTTCAAAGGACTAGTATTTTTTATAGTACTCTATATCTCTTAGGGTATGTCTTATATAAGGTGTACTCTTTGTGTATTATATAATGTACTGTACCTTTACTAGATATATTATATTTTATCATTATATTAGAATAACTCATTCCATTTTCATAATCTTTTCTAATACTTTCTATAGTCTCTTTAGAATACTTTCTACTTATTTGACCACAATTAATAGATACTAATTCTTTTGGGATATCGTTTTTATTATCTTTATTAGTTCCAATATCTATATTATCGTATGAATTATCATATCTATCTCCATTTAAATGTCTTACCACAATTCCTTTTTCATAGATTTTATCACCGAACTTTTGATATGCTTGTAATCTATGTATCATACAATGAACTTTTTTGTTTTCTTTTCTAGGTCCAATTCTGATGTCAAAATTGTAGTAATCTCTTTTGCGGTCTTTTATTCTACCTTTTACTTGTATTCCATTTCTGTTTAAAAGAATTCCTTCTTTGGTAACAGTGTAACCCTTAATAAGGGCTAATTCCTCTGGTTTAATCATATTCTATGTATTTTAATTGGTCCTCCCGCCCGCATCGGCCACGGGTCTTGAAATTTTAGAGATTTCTATGCTATAAGCCTTCATACATCACAGGAGAGTATCACGTGGATATTCTTACCCTCCACGTAAGGGTTCTGATGGTTTAGAACCAAGATTTAATTCTTTGCCATAATGACTTCTTTACAGGTTTGTTCAAATATTCCGAAGCTTCTTCAATCTGTCTAAACACTTCTTCTGTATCCTTAGTCAAATCTATAGTAATCGTAAATTTCTTATTCATAATAAAATATTCATTTATACACTATAACGTGTTGTTAATATTTAGTTATATTTTAATGTATTATTTCGCCAACTCATATGGATTTACTTTAGCGTCTCCTTTAACTTTGCCTATAGCTAATTCCTCAGCTTTAACCATCGTTTCTAGCGAATCAATACTCTTAAGTACTCCACCAACGGAAGTCATGCCAGCTAATAAGTCCTTAATCTTCTTTTCATCTAAAGTATCGTCTAATGACTCTTTATAGTACTTACTCACACTATCTAACTTTAGACGCATATTGTTTAACATTTGTAGAGCTCTAGTATTAAGTAAGGTTTTATATTCATCTTCACAAATCAATTCTTCTGCCGTCAATTTGTAATTCTCATCATCGAATATTTCCTTTTTCAGTTTAAGTTCTCTACTGTCTTCATCCATACTTTGTACATAAGGACTATCCCATTTATTCATAAGTACAATGTAACTTATTACTTTAGTAGCATGCTCCTTATCAGGTTTATCTGCATCCCACACTCTTCTAAAGCATGGGATGCCTATAGCATCTGGGTGTATTTTTACTTTACCTCCAATAAGATCAAATAGTTTCATTCGTAAGAACTTGTTTATTATCTTCTTTACTCCATCTTATAAGATCGTCTTTAGCAAAGGCATCAGAACAGACTATTGGTTTTAGCGTCCACTTATTACTTATAGAATCATATTTACTTAGTATAAGTACAATATCCCCTAATTTATAGTCTATTACTTCCTCTTCTGTTATTACTTGACCATCCTACTATGCAACATACATAGTTCTACATTCAAAGTTATCAGATACATTTTTAATGCTATTAGTATCTACTTTATATAAAATAGCATTACCGTATTGATCTATCAATAATTTATCCATATTAGCAATCACACTTTACAGTTTCACAAGCACAATCACAATCAATATCACAAGAAGTAGATTTCTTTTTTTCTTCTTGCCCCTTTTCTAGCAATCTGTTATAGTGATTCTTTACTTCATCATTTTCAATAAAGATGTACTCTGCATCACTTTCTTTATCTATAGGATACAATTTTATTACCATAGTGCCTTTAGTAACACTCCTTCTCTCTTTAGAACCATCTTTCTTTGTATAGATCCACTCTCCATCTTCAGGAATATACCACGTATAGTCTACATAAAAATGATTTAGTAAGCTAACATTTTCTACTTCTTTATCGTAACTAATAACGGTGCCTCTATCTACTGAACAAATATACTTAATCATAATAATCAATCAATTAAATAACCTAAATAATATTCTTTCTATAATCTCGCTATAATTTCCTTAGCACGTCCTATCGGCACATTCGGATTCACATAATCTGGTTTTATTTGATAATTCTGTATTATCTGCTAAAACTTCTCTATCTCCTCCTGTATGCTCTACTTTTTTATATTCTTCATACTTCTTAAATAGCATGTCACACATTGCATTTACCTGATCGGCTCTACTAGGTTCTGCACTACTCTTCCCATTATCTACTATAGTAGTAGTAATACTGTCAATTACATCATTTGTGAAATCTTCATAAGTAATTACGCCTTCATTAATTAATTCATCTACTTTGTTATACAGGCGCTTCATTTCCTTACTAAATGAACCATAGAGTGGTTTATTGTTTTCCACTTCTAATTTCCACATCATTTTACTTTCTTCAATTGTCATATTCTTTGTTTTTTAACTCATTACAGATAGTATTACTTATATTTCCTGCAGCCCATCCTACTAAATAGGCATACGCTTCATTGCCGTCTTTAACGTCTTGCGTATATAAACCTAATTGTTCACAAAAGTAATCCGCAACGTGTACTGCCTCATGAGGAATCATGTCTGGAGTAATATCTTCTGCATTAGCAACAGCTATTACTATTACTCCGTATTTATTATCACTCTTACGTATTACTTTACAAGTAACCATTCCACCATCATATTTATCTATTTCTTGTAGTAATCTATTATATTCGCTTCCATCGTTGTTACCATATACATCAAGAAATATAAAATATTTATCTAAATCCTCAATATTAGTACTTACAAATAATAGTCTAGGGTATATCTCAGGACTATAAACATCATACGGTTTCTTTTTCATATCTTTTCTTTAATTTGAATTTACCTAAGTAAGAGAATCTAACTGGTTTAGGATCTAAGTTAGAGATGATACTATTAGTAAACCTAAATGGGCTGTTACATATTACTTCTATGATAGGGTATGGTATGTTATACTTGTTACTTAATTTAGTATATATACTCACTTGATTCCTCATTTAAATCTATCTTTTTGTAATATTTACATTCTTCTAAAGTAGAAGAATCACTGAATGTATTAGGCCTTACTATATTAATTATAGTCTTAACATCCTCCCAGTAACTATTGGGAATGCAATTGTTATAAACAGATTGTAGTTTGTGTATCTCCTGTTTACTATATTTACGTATAGGAGCATATGCAACAAAATTATATCTATCTATTGTAAGTAACTCTATACTAGTAGGAATAATCTCAAACTTATTATATGGTAAGTCTCTCTTCTTTAACTTATTCCACAACTTAGTAAATATGTTATATTCCTTCCAACATAATATAGTGCCAGGTCTTACTATTGTTGTTTTAATCTTCATCTTTATTTACTCTTAATATTATAGTAATTTGTACTCTATCGCCGATTATTTCAGGTATAAGCGCCTTATTTACTACAACTTCATCTTCAATCTTACCCTTAACTAGTATACCTTGATTCTTAAACTTAGTTATGTATCTACTGAGATTGTCAGGAGTAATACCTAATACTTTTCTAATATACTTCCTATTTTCAGTAGATATTACATTCTTACTTATGTTAGGGAGCTTAGGAGTGTTAATATCTATTGCTATGAACGTAGCCAGTAACTCTAGCTCCCTATCAGTAAGATCAAGTATACCATTAAGGCTCTTTAAGAATTCTGTATTTAAATCGGCTTTGCTTACGCTTTTTACCAATTTATTCATTTGTTAACGTATCCTTAATTTTATTTAAAACCTTATTTAAGTTATAATATACTGTCTCAGCTTCTAACTTAACACAAGGTTGTATTTCACCTTTATTTGCTTTTTCATTAGTCTCTTTTAAGTTACTTTCATATTTCTCAAGTAGGTCATCAATGAGCTCTAAAGTAGCATCTACATTATACTTACTTTCATCATCAATACTTAAAAGATAACCTTCTTCACATAAGTAATCTGCAGTATCATAATCTAAAGACATCATTCTAGTGTAATTATCTTCAGCAATGTTAAATGATACTAAACCTGTTTCATCTTCTGCTAATACATCACCTTTCTTAGCAGAACCAAATTCCTTAATTACTTTGTAGCTCATAATATTTATTTTAAATGTTTATGTATCTATAAACGGTAGAATAAATAAATGTTAAAATCTGTTAACATTTATTAACACTTATTATATAGATAATAAAAAACCCTGACTAACGCCAGGGTTCATTCTAACAATGAGTTAAGCAAATTTAAATTGTATTTGATATAGCAATTATATCATATGGTTTGACTAATTGACTATCCTTAAACAAATCAAAGTCCTTAGCAAACTTTTTATTATAAACAATAGTATCTCCTACTTTATATTCACATTCTGTTAAGCATGTAGGAATCTTCAATACTATACCTGTTGAATATTCAGACTCTACCTCCTTAGTTTCAGTTTGTGTATCATACTTATTGAAACCATCTTCATCAACTTCACCTGTAGGAATCTGCTCTGTTATCTCTTTAGTGACCATAACTGGATCTAAAGGCTTAACTAACACATCTTTCAACATCGTATACTTAATTCCATTTACTACTGTTTCTAGTACTTTATCTTCCATAATATTCTATATTTAATACTCAAATAACGTATTATTTCTTATTTTGTTTCTCTAATATTAATATATTTCCGCCATTAGAACAACAATAACGTCTAGCTAAAGTAGGACAGTTTTTATTTAAAAAATAACAGCCATCACAACTACCTATTGGATTAGACTCTACTATAAACTATTTATTATCTATTGTTACTGGTATTCTATCTTTTACTATCTTTGCTAATTCCTAATCATTTAATGTCATAGTCTTTTCCTTTTCCGTGTTTATCTAAGTAAAGCATAGCTATTGCATTCCAAGCTACAGCAGCTAAGTGGTTTACTTTAGTTTCATCATCAATCTTATCACCTTTCTCATACTCAAGTAGATGTCTTAACATCGCTGCTTTATATCGTTGGTAGCCATTCTCTAAGTTCTGCCAATTATTATCACCATATTTAATAGAACCAGCAGTATAGAGTTTTACGATATCTTCAATCTCTTCTAAAGGTAGTAGATCCCAACGTAGTTTACCGTCTTGGTAATCATTTTTCTTTCCTTCTTTCATTGTTTATCTCTTTTAAGTATAAATCCTTGAGTACATAATGAAGTAATCCTAGAAGGGCAATAACAATTATATAAATCACATCCTTGACACATACCTTTTACTTCATTCTCTACTAGAGTATAAGGCTTATTACCAAAATATACTTTCTTACCTAAGTAAGCTACTTCTCTAACTTGTTTGTGTTTCATAGTAATTATATTTGTGATTATCTAAAGTAGGAGTAATTAATATTATATCACTTTACTTAACTAGACACTGTTATTACTTTACCCCTCTTACTCCCCATATAACGTTTAATATACTGTCTTAGTTACTATTTCTTTAACATTTATTAACATTATTTATAGTTATTTAACGCTATTAAGTTCAATGTTTTTAACATTCATTAACGATTTTAACTCATCAGCTAACTTCTTAGCATCTGGATGAGCTGCACCACTACAACGTAATTCAAAGAAATGCTCCCAATCTGATTCAAAGCCTGTCATTACTAATTCTGTCTTAGTTGCATTAGGTAGTACTTGTCTAGCTTGTTGCGGTTTCCAACCTCTATTTATAAGCATAAAATAGTAATATTCAGCATTTTTTATAGACTGTAGGAAGCAGTTAGCAGGGTCACTTAGATTATCTACTTCAGGATAAAGTAGTTTAAGTTCGGATACATCACACCAATCATTATCCCAATCTGAGTATTTTCCTTCAGGTAAGTCTAACCAACTAGGTATAATATAAGTAATATCATTTCCAAACTTATCCTTACTATAATCACAATACCTAGTACTCTCCTGTGCAAAGCTAAATACTCTATGTTTAACAAATTCATGACTTACTCCTCTATCACATATGAATTTAGCCGTAATACGCTTTTCATGATGTTCTGTGGGTTCACATTGCCACTCTAAGTCTTCTTCCCAACCATTCTCTACTATTACTCTTAAATTAGTAGTTATATAATGGTGAGTTAGCTTAAAAGGTCTTACTTTTGGGTATTTTTTCCTTAGTTCTTCATCAGCTGCTACACTATTAACTTTAGAATATTTATTTTTTCTATATCTGTCTACTAGACCATTATTAGGATTATTAAATTTTCCAAACTCGTCTTCTAAGGTTTCAGTATAAGTTTGTTCAGGAACATTAAGATAAATAGTACCATGCTCTAACATAGCCCCATGACCAAGCTTAATCATACGATCTACAAACTCTTTAGCGCTATTCTCTGTTATCTTATCTTCAGACTTATAGCAAGTTCTACCTGCTAATTCTATCATCTTATAAGGATCTTTTTCCTCAATAATCTGTACACTGGATTCTATTAATTTCATATTATTTCTTTTTAGTAGTCTTTCTTATGTATGTAATAAATCTTATATGTGGTACTCCTAGTTTAGACGGTTTTTTATATGTAATATAAACTGAGGATGTGCAGTTTAACAGGTTATATGAATATTTAAACATATTAACCATGCATACTATTATTTGTTTATTTTCTGATAGTCTAGTAATAGATAAGTGACGCTGTTTAAATCTAAACATGAAGTGGTAAGTACTATGAATTATATTTTCTACTTGTTTTGTGTTAGTATTATATACCCAGTAGTGAACTCCATTCCAGTTATATTGACTAGCTATTAATATATACATAACACCTTTAGTACGCACTTTTAATACTAAAAATTTAGTATTATTAATCTGTATTTCTTGTTGCCTATTTAGATTATCTATCATAGGCTCAATATGTTCTATATAATAATCTATGCTATGTTTCATATTATCTATAACGCAAATATTAAGAATAATTACAGATATTTAACATAAATTAAACATATTTTAAAAATAAAATATAAAAAAATATTTTATAAAATTTTTTTGAGAGAGGTGGTGCGTGTGTGGAGTAGCAAAAGTTCACTCCCCTGCATTTAGTATCGGAAGGGAATACCCCCGCATTGTTTCTTATTGGGCATTCTCTTTCGATATTTATTTATTTTTTTGTTTTACATTCAAAATCTTTAAAATCATGTTGTGTTATCTTCAAAGTGCAGAATTAAGACCACGGGAAGGAAAGTTACCTTTCTTTATATGCAAGTGGCAAGGTGTCGTAGGCGATACAAGCGCGGATAAAGTAACGGATGAAGGAAACGGTGTTGTAAGAATTAATGTTAAGGCGGCTTTAGCCCGTAACATTACCCTAACAAAGTCCATATTTCCCGCAGATGAAGAGGCGTTAAGCGAATGGAAAAAGCTACTCAAGTGCCGTATTATGTACGTTCCCGAAAAGAATGAAGATGGAACGTATAAAAAAGACGATAACGGCAATTACATTCTCAATGAGAAAGTAAAGGAGGAAAACAAAAACAAATGTGTAGTAAATTTACTTTACAAACAAGTAGATTTAGCTTCTATCAGTGACGAGGTGAAACGTATCGAATTCACCACTTCAGATGGACGAGTAATGAAACAGAACTTTATTACCGTTATTGGTTTTGCGGATGAAACCGATAATTGGGCGGAGGAAATTACGCCTGAAGAAATGGCAGCAAACAATCTTCGTACTAATCTTGCCAACGGTACGTATATCGATATCACGGATGAAGAAGAAGAAAAAGAAGCCAAACCAACCAAAACGGAAAGTAAAAAATCTACACAAAAGTCTGATGATGATTGGGATTAACGAATGAATGGTGGGGAAACCCACCATCCTCGTTTTTTAAGACTAATTGTTTTACCAAAATAGACTAATCACATAATATATAGCTTTTATGGACAGAAGTGTAATAATTGCATTGGTTATTTTTGTTTTTCTTTGGATTGTAATACTAAAATATTGCATTGAAACAAATGATTGGACTGGCTTTATTTACCTAAACGGTCTCGCTTTGTTGATAACAATATCATGTATATGGACAGACAAAAATAATAAATAAACTTTCAAAAAAACAAGAGAATAGTATAGCAAAAATAATGCGCTTGTTCTATAATTAAAAAAACTCAATAACTTCCCAAGACATTGAGGGCACCAGTTTCTTATGTAAATCTAAAGGTTGTGGACTATCCACGTAAATACTTAGCTAATCCAAGCCAGATTAGAGAATTCCTTTAGTCTTAAGTTTTAGGTGTAAAATGCAACTTAATCATTAACTAAATAAATAATCATATGGATAGAGACACAGAATTAGGTATGTTATCAGTAATAATCACGATGATAGTATTATATCTATCTATATGGTTATTTAACTAAGATATACAGATTTATTCGCAAAGTAATTATTCTATGAAATGCAAATTATCCTCATATGTTGTGAAACATAGTTTAACCACGTTAAAGTATAATAATATAAGTTAGGTATGCCCTTATAAAGACTTAGGTAACGCTAAGGACTATATTATTATACTTCTCTTCTTTAATGCGGCCAGTGGTCGGTGACAAGCCCGAATAATCCAACTTGGTGAACGCAGAGTCAAGAAAAACATAATCCTATTTACTATGCACAAGTAAAGACAGATTATGAATCCACGTGGTAGATGCAGTTGTAGGTTCCAACTGGTGCACATCTTTTTAGAGACAGCAACCAAGCTCGAAGTAAGCAGAGCGAAGATAGAAGCTATACCTCGATAGGCTTAATGAGGTGCTTAACAGTCTGACACTAACTGAACAATAAGTGTCTATACAAAAGAATATGTTGGGCAACGTGTGGTGACGCTATTACTTAGGGAGTAGGCCCGTAACAGTACAGCTCGACTAAGGAAATGTTTTCAAGCGCGAATGAGACATATTCTTCAAAATAGAGTAAGAGAAATGAGGTCTTATATCAGACAGCTCTTAGCATAGCTTATAGTGGTGTTTTCCATAGCTATATTAATGCGCTTACTCTATTATTTTTTTATTGCATTAACTAACAAATAAATAATATCAAATTATGAAAAAAAAAAATAACTTGTATTCAGCAGTATGTAATAGATAATCTTATTGAAGATGAGAAATTATCTACAAACAGTCTATTAGACGCAGTTTCTAAGGTATGTTCAAAGGAACAGTTTGATAATATACTATCTATTCTTATTGAAACACCTGTTCCTTGTACAAATATGCCTAAGTTAGAGCATAAAGAAGACTCAGTAAGAATAAGTATGTTTATACCTGAAAAAACTAGCACTGAGGCTAGAATAAGAATAATAAGAATACTAATAGAACAATTCAATTTTAGCCTTAATCAAACTAAAGAATATGTAGATAGTTGCATAGGAAAGTTTAATATACTACCTAAGACTATTATGCAAACAGAGGTAGATGAAATTACAAAAAAATTAGAACCTTATAATGTAACTATATCTATACTAGGTTTTCCATTAATAGATTAATGCAGTAAATATTACTGCATCTATACTGTGAGAATCAGTATCAACTTTGTGGGGCTTATATTTAGACAATGTATGATAATAGTTGCAAATGTTATTATATAATCTAATATTAGTGCAGATGAAATCAAAGATAGTTCGTATTTGCGGTATTGCGGGATACGAACAAGTCAAGTCATTATAAGACTGGGTAGCGTAATACAAAAAATCCTAGCTGACCTGTAGCTAGGTATCTTTAAGGTGAGAATCCTTAACAATCCTGTGGGGCTTATATCTTATTATAGTATTCAGCGGGGCGTGCGCTGTTTAAAGTAAGAGGCAAAAATTAGGAGGCGATTACGCTATAATAAGTATTAGTGCAGACGTTAAAATCAGGAACAACTACATCATATTAATGATGTAGCCAAGTTTGCCCGTCCTTAGATTTATAGTATGAGCCATTTGTTTATTTAATCATTGTTTCATTCTTAATTCACAGATTGATTAATTAAGCATAACAGTAAGCGTACTGTTGTCAGTATATTTATATGTGAATATAGATATACTGATTGCACTCATTAAGGTAGCCTTCATGTGGCGAGTGTGTTAAGTAGTAGGTCTAAAGAATCTTCCAGTTTGTACCTATGAAAACTAATACCTTTAACCGCCAGCTCACGCGGTATATAAGACAGGATTGCCGGACCCGCAGGTGTAACGAGATAAATACCTGCATTTTTTATTAACCTTAATAATTATCAAGTTGTAAACTTTAATTTAATGCCCAGATGGCGAAATAGGTAGACAAGTCAGAGTAAAATAAAAAAAATAAGTTTTATGAATAAAAGAAAATGGACAGACAAATAGTTTATCGAAGCTATTAAAACAAGTTTATCTTATGCTGAAGTAATAAGAAAACTTAAATTAAAACCAGCCGGAAGCAACTATGATACAGTTAAAAGAAAAATTAAAGAATTAAATCTTGATATTTCTCATATGACGGGGCAAGCTTGGAATATTGGTAAAAACTATAGAAAAATAAAAACAGCTTAGCCAATAGACCAAATTTTAGTAAAAGACTCTACTTTTATTAGCTCAGATAAACTACGCAAAAGATTATTAAAAGAGAAAATAAAAGAATATAAATGCGAATGTTGTAATAATTCTTTATGGTTAAATTAGAAAATCCCATTAGAACTACACCATATAAATGGTAACAAACATGATAATCGTATAGAGAATCTTCAACTTTTATGCCCTAATTGTCACGCATTAACTAGTAATTATAGAGGTAAAAACATAAAACAAGTGGCGTAATGGCGGAATTGGTATACGCACCATTCTTAAACAGTAGCGCTCATAGAGCTTGTGGGTTCGATTCCCACTTACGCTACTACTCTGATGGTCATTATGACCGTGCGGGTTCGACTCCCGCTCTGGGTACAATTAGTAATTAACATTAAAATCTATTTATGATAAAAGTAATTAAATATTATGAACTAAATCGAATTAGTAGAATATTAGTAATAGCAATAATAACATATATTGTTGGCATTCTAATTAAAAGAGAATATGAAGAGTCTAAAACTGTATATAATTTTGTAGATTTACAAATGAAGTACAAAAATTATATATTAGTTAATAAAGAGAGAAGTATTACTAATGATGAAGAATATAAGTTCACATTGCGTAATCCTATTACAAACCAAAGTAGTACTATATATGTAGAGTATTACTTATATCATCATGTATACTTTGTAGGTGATACTATTAAATAACATTTTAATCAATAAAAGTATGAAAAGAGAAGAAATTAAAACTTACAAAGATGCTTGTAAAGTAATAGGCAGAAAACCTAGAACTTATAAAGATAAGCATTTAAATCTGTATGAACAGCTTAGTACAATTACAGCTGCTCTTAACTTTATTAGTAACAATAACAAACCTTGGGAACCCAAGTTTGATTATTATTACATCTATTCTTGGTTATATAGAAGAAGTGGATATAATAAATCTGCGGGTTTGTTCAATTTGAATTCTGGCAGTGGGTTGGGCAGTTCCTATGCTAGTGTCGGGACTTCTCTGAAGATAAAAGAAAGAGAGGATGGAAATTACATAATAGAAAACTTTAAAGAACTACTCCAAGATTGGTTTTGGGGAGATTAATTACTAATTTTAAAACATTATCAAAATGGAAAATGAAATGATGGCGAGACCTAAACCGCCAAGAATAATAGTTTGGGTAGTATTAATAACTCTTGCCTTAATAGGCATGATGGGAGCAATAATTTACGCAGAGCGTGAAAACATTGCTAATTTCTTAAATGGTGTGAACCAAGAAGAAGTACAAGAAGATCCTCAAGTTATTATTGAGGAACCTGTAACAACAATACAGGATATTCTCAACATGAGAGAACAAATGAGGGAAGATAGAAGGGTTGATAGTGTTTTTTTAGCTATGCCAAAGGTAGTATTAATTGATATTTTGATGCAACATGGTACATCGTTGTCTATAAAAGACATGATTTACATATATGAATCAAACACATCAACGTATAACACAGTACTATCTGGAGCAAGAGCTCAAAAATATCTTGATGACTCTATACAAACTCATGTTATATCAACGGTTGTAAATGACTCTATTCAAAATTAAAACCAAACCTCCTGTTTTAAATGAATATTAGAGTCTAGTATACTCAGTCTGTGAAGATAGAGTATACGTCCTCAGAAAATGACAAACATGTGGGGCGTAAGTATATACAGCAGGTTATCGTTTATCCTCATTTATACAGGTTAATTGCGCAACTGTAAAAAACGGGATTGATAGAATAGATGGTATATATGATCGTGCGGACGTTAAAATCATGTACTCCAATAAGATTTAGTTTGACAGCTATTTCTGCTTATGAGTTAAAACTATAGTGAGAGTCATAGTAAGTAACGATTGTGGTCGTTTATCTTTGTCTTATAACAAATGCTATAAACTAGGTTGGCACTAACTTAATTAAATCCTGAGTGTCCAGGCGTCATTATTAACAATTTAAATTTTTAGAGACATGAAAAAGATTGGAGATTTTCTATTTGTAGAGCAACGCTTTACAGATACTGAAGAAACAAAAATTGCAGTAGTCAATATCAATTATATTGACAACATAACTCAAAGTCGTAACGATAGACTTGGAACTGTCGTAGTAATAGAGACAGATAATACTAAAATTATTTGTAAAGACCCAGCAGGGAATTTCTTTACTGAATTTGAGAACTTAATTTCATCAGAGGAAGAAGAATGGTGGTCAATAAAGTAAAAGAAGGTCGTAAATTAACTGAAATAAAATTCAGTAACGACCATTATCTTGCAAATCTATTAGCTACTACCAAAGTACTTGGTATATCGTTAGAACGAGCTAAAAAGCTATGTAGAACAGTACCGGGTAAAAGAGTAGAAGTTAATCCACCTATTGAGATTATCAGTAAACTAAATACTGATAAATTGTTTGAAGAATTAGAGGAGTATGAAATAGAAGTATCTATTAGTATTCCTAGTAAATAACTTATCAAAAGTAAAATATGAAAGCAATTATTATTTCATTTGAAGGAGCTATAAAGGATGAAACTATATTAGCATCACTTCTAGCATCCTGTATAGGAAAACATGTAAATACTGAAGATGTAGATGTTCATATCTTGTCAGATATAGATGTAACAAATGCTTTAATAGCTAAATGTTTAACTCCACCTGCTATAGCAGTAGATAGACCAGCTAATCCGCAAATTGCAGTAGTAAAAGACTTCTGTAAGAAGATTATTGCATCTATTGGTTCACCTGCTCTCAAGACACGAGAGCTATTGAATTCAGAACTATGTAAGTTCTTAGTACAACAAAATCGTGAAGTTATTAGTGTTCCAGTAAGTATTATTGCTAAAGTAAATACTACTGCCGCATATTACGAACATCGTAAGGTACTAAAGGAATACGGTTTATCCGCATTACCTGAGTTATTACGAGATATTAATCCTCTATTTAAATTTTACTAGTATGGCAAAGAAGAATAATGAAGAACCTCCAAAGGAATTCAAAAAGAAGCCAAAACATAAGAAAATGGAGCCTTATAATCGTAAGAAAGCATGGAAGTAAACAATGATTGTCCTACACTTGATAATCACATCAACTGTAGTGAATGTACTCATGAGTGTAAACTCAGAATACAACCAAAGAATAGTAAAGAAGTAGAGACCCCGCCAGAGTCTCTACTCAATACTATATATTACTAATTTAAATTGTTAGTAAAATGGTGGATTCAGTCAACCTAAAGAACTATTTATAACCAAATCCCTAATGGAAGTTTAGCAGTTGCTAGACTGCTATTCAAGAGTACAACGGACTATACAACGGTCAACCATTTATTGGTCAGTGATGAAGGAAACGGGTTACCTATGAATAAGAGATACAAATAAATAGGATAGTTCTTTTTAATCATTACTTAAATTTATCAAAAAAATATGAGTAAAACAAAACGTATAAAAGCTCTAAAAGAATTTATAGAGCTAGAAAAATTAAACAAAAATCCAGTACAAGAATATATTGACTGGGCTAAAGAGGAAATAGCTAAACTTGAAGCATACTTAAAAAAAGAGCATCAAAGAGTAACTAATTACCTTATTCTTACATCTATAAATCGTAAGAAACGAGAGACAGCTTATGAAAATCGTAAGCTGATAAAAGCAGGTGAAAGAGAAAGTTATCGTCAACGTAAAATTCGATTAAATCGAGAGCGTAGACAAGCACTTAAAACTGCTTAAGATGTCATATTATATGACTAACATAGTTATTACTCCTACTCTATACGAGGAGAAAAGATTAGAAGCTATATCATACTTTAGTAGATGTAGCAAAGAAGCAGCACTAAAAATTCATAAAAAGAATAAGTATAAAGATATCAAATTAAGGCTAAATGTTATAGCAGTAGCTATAATAGAGGCTAAAAAGAGATATTTTGATGATTGTTCTTTCATTAAGATTATATTATAGTGTTAAATAAATTTTATTGTTAAATCAATTAAACTGTATTCAAAATGGCAGAAGTAAAGAAAATGAACATCCTTATGGAGGATGTAAACGGAGAAAACATCCAGGATGTAATCGCTAACTCAAGTAAGGTAACTGAAGAAATTGCTGAAGAAGCAGCAAAGAAAATTGCTGAACGACGCAAGGAAAAGTTAACGAGAGACCTGGTTAATGTTGTTCAAAAGAGTGAATATACAGTA
>OLSP01000018.1_pt1 | contig 113235 bp, 82 predicted proteins | sample 1672941 | NCBI WGS metagenome assembly OLSP01 (sample SAMEA3136739, study PRJEB25190) | human gut metagenome | reverse complement strand
GTTATTTCAATGAAACAGTTATTAGAAGCAGGTGTTCATTTCGGACATCAGACAAGAAGATGGAACCCTAAAATGGCAGAATACATCTACACAGAAAGAAATGGTATCTACATCATCGACTTACAGAAGTCAGTAGGTAAAGTAGATGAAGCTTACAAGGCAGTTTCAGATATCGCAGCAGAAGGCGGTACAATTCTTTTCGTTGGTACAAAGAAACAGGCTCAGGAAGCTGTTCAGACAGAAGCTGAAAGATGTGGAATGTACTACGTTAACGAAAGATGGCTTGGAGGTATGCTTACAAACTTCAAGACTATCCAGTCAAGAATTAAGAGATTAAAAGACATCGAAAAGATGGCAGAAGATGGAACATTTGATGTTCTTCCTAAGAAAGAAGTTGTTAACATCAAGAAGGAATGGGACAAGCTTGAAAAGAACCTTGGCGGTATCAAGGACATGAAGAGAATCCCAGATGCTATCTTTGTAGTAGATCCTAAGAAGGAAAAAATCTGTGTTCAGGAAGCACATTCACTTGGAATTACATTAATCGGTATTGCAGATACAAACTGTGACCCAGAAGAATTAGACTATGTTATCCCAGGTAACGATGATGCTATCAGAGCAGTAAAACTTATCGTTTCTAAGATGGCTGATGCTGTTATCGAAGCAAACCAGGGTGAAGAAATGGTAGCTGAAGATGCAGCTGAAGAAGCAACAGAAGAATAAGATATAGTTTTTAGGAGGATATAATTATGACAATCACAGCAGCAATGGTAAAAGAATTAAGAGAATTAACAGGCGCTGGTGTTATGGCTTGTAAGAAAGCTTTAGTAGAAACAGATGGAGATCAGGAAGCAGCTATCGAAATCTTAAGAAAAAAAGGCGAAGCTACAGCAGTTAAGAAATCAGGAAGAATTGCAGCAGAAGGTGTTGTATTTACAGCAGTAAAAGACGGCAAGGCAGCAATCGTTGAAGTTAACTCAGAAACAGACTTCGTTGCTAAGAACGAAAAATTCCAGACATTCGTATCAAACGTTGCAAATCAGATTCTTGATTCTGATGCAGCAGACATGGACGCATTCATGGCTGAACCATGGGCACTTGATACAACAAAGACAGTTAAAGACGAATTAGTTTCACAGATCGCAGTAATCGGTGAAAACATGAATATCAGAAGATTCAAGAAGATTGAATCAGACGGAGTTCTTGCTTCATACATCCACGCTGGTGGAAAGATTGGTGTATTAGTTGACGCTGATGCTCCAGCAAACGATACAGTTGTAGCAGCAATTAAGACAGTAGCTATGCAGATTGCAGCTATGAGCCCTCAGTACGTTAGCAGAGAAGACATCTCAGATGAAGAACTTGCTAAGATGAGAGAAATCACAATTGACAGTGCTTTAAATGATGTATCATCACTTCCAAAGCCAATCCAGAAGGATATCTTCGCTGAAGCATTTGCTTCAGATGCATTAAATGCTGAAGACAAGGCTATATTAGAAGAAAAGCAGAATGACAAGTATTTATTCAACTTCCTTTCAAAAGAAGCAATCGCTGCATTAGCTGCAATTGCAATGAGCAAGAAGGAAGCAATTATGGCTAACAAGATTTTCAACGGCTTAGTTGAAGGTCGTATTTCAAAGCAGTTAAAAGAAGTATGTCTTCTTGATCAGACATACGTTATGGCTGCAGACGGAAAGCAGACAGTAAAAGCATACTTAGCTGAAGTTTCAAAAGAAGTTGGTGCTACAGTTGCACTTAAGAGCTTCGTAAGATTTGAAACAGGCGAAGGTATTGAAAAGAAAGAAGAAGACTTCGCTGCAGAAGTAGCAAAACAGATGAAATAAATCTAGGTAGAATAATAAGATAAGAGAAAACCCTTTAAGCGTAGGTAAGTTACTATGTTTAAAGGGTTTTTTTGCGTCCAATGAGAACACACAACTTATCGCATAGTATCATAACTAATCACAAAAGTTGGACCGAATTTGGTCCAAAGTTGGTCCGGATAAAATGGACCAACTTTAAAAGAAGAGTTTGCTTAATTCTTTGTTAATAACTGAATTGGATTGCTATGAAATATTTATTAAATATTAAAATAATGAAATAAAAATGTATGCGAATAAGAGAACAACGTTCTATTAATAAAATATTTTACAGCAGTTCAAAATATGGAACTAAAAAGATTAATACACCATAAAAAGGTGTAACGAAACAAAAATGCACCACTACAGTTAATGGTTAAATATTAAAGTTAGAATTATGATAATGGTGCTGGAAGCAATTGGCTTCCTAAAAATACAATTGAATAACAATTACAAATTTATGAAAGAATTTCATATCTTACACAGAATAATTAGTGTAAGGAGTAAAATTCCGGTGCACCTGTCTGGATAATCATTCATAGCAATGCGAAGAGAACCGAAGGATTGAAAAATGAAGGTGGAGCGAGCAGGACAGATTAAATGTAGCGGAAGGATAATAAAACACAGAGGAGTGAAAGAAACTCCTTATCCTCGAAATGGCGGCAGAGGAGATAGTTTCTTAAGGAAGCGTCGTGAACGCATAAGCGGCTTGTTTGTAATTCCCAGGTGTACGGGCGATGAGGGCTTAAAGATAAGCACAGTGCACATACATAGTTAATAACCCACAGTACTATGAATGAATATGAAAGGAGCAGAATAGTTGGGAATTAACGCAAAAAAACAAAAGCCAGAAAAAAATAGCAAAGAAAACAATGCTAAAGAAAAATTGGAAAGAGATTTAAGAAGCTGTATGAAATGCAAATATTTTTGGGGAAATGATAACAGATGTATTAATAATGAAAAATGTGGAGCAGGAAAGCAAAAAACAGAAAAGCAGCAGGAGAGTAAATGTGTAGGATGTCCATATGGAAAAAACAGCAGATATTGTTTTCCGTGCATGAGAGATTTATTAGGAAAGTAAGAAAGAAGGATACATAGATGACTAAAAAGGCAAGGAGGCACAGACAGATGGAAAATAGATTAGAAATAATTGCAATTGACCATGGATGGTCAAATATAAAAACAGTTAATACAGTTTTTTCTACAGCAGTTAATCAAATAGCAAATGAACCGGGGATATTTGATAATATTCTTCAGTATGAAGGAAAATTTTATTCAGTCGGAGGAAAAAGATTAGAGGTAAAAGATAACAAGGTTACTGACGAAAGTTTTTATCTTCTTACGCTTGCAGCTATGGCGAAGGAGTTGAAGATAAGAGGAAAGAATAGTGCAGATGTCTTTTTATCCGTAGGACTTCCGTTAACCAGATTCGGAGCAGAAAAGGATAATTTTATTAAATATCTGTCTAAAAAAAGAGAGTTGGAGTTTAAATTTGAAAATAGAACATATAGAGTAAATATTATTAAGGTGTCTGTATTTCCACAGTGTTATGCAGCGGTGGCAGATAAAATGCCACAGTATGATAGAAAGCATATTGTAGTGGATATAGGATCATGGACAATGGATTTGATGACAATAAAAAATATGAAACCAGAGTTATCGGAGTGTGATACAAGACCAATGGGGTTGATTACATGTATGCATGCAATTAATAAGGAATGTGTAGCCAAGTTTAATTGTGAAATTGATGAATCAGAACTTGAATATGTTATGAAAACAGGAATGTGTGATATGGAAGAAAGATTTGCACAGGTAGTTGAGGAAGAAATAAGAAAATTTACAAATAAGGTATTTAATACATTAAGAGAATTTAACATCAGTCTCAATATTACACCAATAACATTTGTAGGTGGAGGTGCAGTGGTAATGAAACATTATGGAGAAATAGAGAGTAAAAACATTAGTTATATTGAGGATGTCAAAGCAAATGCAAAAGGGTTTGAATATTTGGCAAAAGCATTTATGATTTCAAAATCAAGGCAGAGAGGAGGAATTTAAATGGCTAAAAATGATGATGGATTTTACCATACATTAAGACTAAGTAGAAGAAATCCAAATCATATCAGAATGCATCAGATATTGGTTGATTTAGACAAGTCAGTATATAAATCTCAAAATCAATTTATTGTGGATGCTGTTGAATTCTATATTAACGCTTTAGAAGAGGATGTGATTACAAATAGCGGAAAACAAAAAAGACAAGAAAGTTTTGTAACAAAAGAGGAGTTACAAGAAGTAAAAGAAAGTATGAGAGCGGAAATGATAACTGAGGTAAACAAACAGATATTGTCCGTAATTGGAACTTTTACAGGTAATCTCATAAAGGGAACAAACATAAATGATACATCAAAGAATGATGGATTTAATGCAGATGATACAGTAATGGGACTTGCAGAAATGTGGGGAGAATAGGAGGAATATGGCAGGAAATATTTTATATGGAATAAAAAAGTTTGGTATAAGTGTGGTTACAATAATTGCAAGAGTTGTTATAACATTAATTCAGTTATTAGTTGAAGTTGGTAGTTTGGCAGTTAGTATCATAGGAATAGTATTAAAAATATTTCTTGCTATATTATTAATTGGAAAAAGAAAGTAAATGAAATGATTTGTAAATTATTGTATAATCAAGGAGGTCAAAATGAACAGAATACGGGATGAAACAAAACCTTATCCCGAGTTATAACAGAATAAATTCGCAACAGTAGGAGCGGATGGGGTATAACACGGATAGCCTGCCACTCTTACAGAGAGAGGTAGGCAAATGAAGAAATTAGGTTTATTTATAATTGTAGGATTATTGTCAATGACAATTCCACAAATGAATGCAAATACATTTACAGTGCAGGCTGCAACTATTAAAAAGGTTACAGGTATAAAAAAGAATAGAGTAAAAGATGGTTCATATTTTTACTCAAAGAAAAAGTATTATGATGGATGCTATCGTAAAATTAGTTGGAAAAAAATAAAGAAAGTAAGTGGATATCAGGTTTATAGATATGATTACTATTTAAAAAAGTGGAATAGAGTATTAACCACCAAAAATAATTATTTTAAAATAACTGATATGTGTGAAGGAGAAAAAGTAAAGTTAAAGGTCAGAGCATATAAAAAGAAAAAGGGAAAGACAATCTATGGACGTTTTTCAAAGGCTTTAATATATACTGAAAACACTCTTTTATATTACACTAAGAATGATAAGTTAGTAAAAAAGGAATGTTATGTTTCAGGTTTGAACGGATACCACAAAAATTGTGAGCAACAAGCATTTACACTTCAAAATGAATATAGAAAAAAAGTGGGTGTTAAACAATTAGAATGGTCTGAAGTGTTGTATGAAATATGTAAGTCAAGAGCAAAGGAAATAGTGAATGATTTCTCACACAATAAATTGGATTCAACTGCTCAAAAAGTATTAAAAGACAAGTATAATTATGACAAATGGATGTTACGAGGTAAGGTTGGTACAAAGGAATATGGACTGACAATTGTTAGTGGTGAAAATATTTTTGGAGGAAGTACTTCACCTAAACAGGCGATGACTTCATGGAAGAACAGTCCGGGACATTATCATAATATGATACATTCAGACTATCGTTACGGAGCAATGGCTTCTTATGAGGGAAGATGGGTCGCAATTTTTAGTATGGTAGATGTAGATGAAATTGTTTTGAATAATAACATGGAAAGTCTGGAGCCTGCATTGCAAATTTTAGATAGATAGTAAAATATATGAATGGTAAAAAGATCGTCAGTTTTGGCGGTCTTTTTCTTTTGGAAGGAGAGTTTCAGTTAATGAATAAAATAAAGAGAATTGTGGCAATGATGCTTGCAATAGTTATGTCGATAACTGTGTTGCCACAATCGACAAAAAAGGTACAGGCTGCAACAGGTAAGGCATCTTTAGTAAATATAGGTCAGCTTGGAACAGTTAATATTGGTGAAAAAAGTGAAAGTGGTACATGGTTTAAAACAATGGTAAACGGTAAGCCGGTTTTTTGCCAGGATTTAGGAAAAGCTTGTCATACAGGAGATGTATATGTATCATCAAAGGATGAAATCTCAAGTGATAGTTCAAACAAAAAAATATCAGTTGAGGCAAAAACAGGATGTTGGTATGCATATGTAAAAAAGAAGGCAAATAAAGCATGGGTGTATGCTCAATGTCTCATATGGAGTGCTGAAGAAGGAAGAACAAGTGAAAGTCAGCTTAAAGATGTGATTAAACAGGTAAGAAATAATACCGGATATTATAATGATAAAACAGTAAATGAAATATACAATCAGATTTTTAATATAGATCATACTGTTATATGTTCTATTTCAAAGTGGACATCATCTGCTTATTCAAGACAGGTGCTTATGGAAATAAATTCAACTGACGAGGAAGAAGACTATAAATACTACCCATTAAATGATACGTTAAGATACAGGCAACGTATAACATTAACAAAGAAAGATGAAGATAATAAAGCATTACCAAAAGTAAAATTCTTATTGACAGCAAAAAATGTTAAAGAATTATATTCCTTTAAATTTAATGGCTGGGGTGATGCAGAAAGTGGTGATGTTGACGAAGATCAAAGTAGATTTGAAATTGAAGCTTTGACAGATTCAAATGGAAAAATAACATATAAATTTGATTATCAAATTCAATCAGAAGATTATTACTATTGTAGAGCTGATGATTTAAAAGAAATGACGGATTCAGCAAAAAAAGAAATTAAAAATAAATTGGATGATGAGGGATATAAGTATGCAAGTGATTTATCAAAAAGTGGTGCAGAAAAATTAATTCAGTCAGATTTAGATAAGCAGATGAAAGCAATAAATAATAAATATGTTGTAAAGGAATTAGATACAGGAAATGCAAACATCATTGCACAGGGAAGTATTGCGAAAGGAGTTACAATTACAATTCAGTCGGATAAGAGCTGGGTTAAGGAAAATGGAGTATGGCCGGATACTTCATCTGGAAAATATGGTTCTTACGAGAAGGCATATCAATTTAATATAGTAAATAATTATAAAAAGGTAAAGCTTACTGCAATCAAAAAGGACAATGAAACGGGTGAAGTGGCTCAGGGAGATGCAACGCTAGCAGGAGCAGTATATGGTATGTATGAGGATTATGGATGTACAAAATTATTGAAAAAGTATACTACAGACAGCAGAAATCAGTTCGAAACAGATTATGTAAGATGTGGAAGTGATTATTACCTAAAGGAGATTGTTCCGCCTGTAGGATATTTGAAAAATGATAAAGTATATAAAATACATGAAGATGGTCAGGAATATACGGCTGAATATAATAGTGCAAAATCAAAATTAGAATTGGGAGAAGATGTTGTTAAAGGAAAGATTTCTATAATTAAGGGGAAAGGAAATGGAAATGCAGGTATTGTTTCACCAGAGGTAAGTGCACAGTTTCAGGTTTATATTGCATCAAGTGGATCATACGATAAGGCAAAAGATACAGAAAAAGATTTACTTAAAACCAATAGTGAAGGATATGCAATAACAAAAGAATTACCATATGGTACATATATTGTTCATCAGATTAGTGGTGATGACGAGACAGAGTATTGTCCTGATTTTTATGTTGATATAAAAGAGCAGGGAAAGACATATAAGTATCTTTTAAATAATCCTGAATTTACAGCATATTTAAAAATTGTTAAAAAGGATGCCCAGACTAAAAAGACAGTATTAAAACCAAACACAACATATCAGATTTATAAAGTGAATGATGATGGAACAGAAATGATTGTAAAACAGTCATATAATAATGGAAACAAAATTGTTACAGTGGACAGATTTGTTTCAGATGATACAGGAGAAATAATTACCTATGAAAAATTAAAGGCTGGTAAATATCGAGTTTACGAGGTACAGGGACCGGAAGGATTTAAGAACAGCAAGTCATTTATTAACATTGAAATTACAAATAAATCTTATAAAATAATGACAGATAAGGATGGAAATGAGTATCTATATGCAGAGTATGAATACTACAATGATGAAACATATGGAAAGTTTACAATTAAAAAGACGGGACCAGGTTTAACAGGATTTGAATATGAAACAATTATGAAAACATCAAATATTGACAGTTTTATTTATACAAATGCAATGAATGTTTCTTTACAGCAAAATCCATTTAAATATGAAGGTGTAATGCTTAATGATGTGGTATTCGAACTTTATGCGAAAGAGGATATTGTAACACAGGATGGTCAGAATGCAACATGGTTTAAAGCAGGTGAGTTAGTGGCAACCATTACAACTGGTTCAGGTGCAGAGTTTACGTCAGATTGTAATGGAATATGCAAAGCAAAATTAGAAGAAAACGGAGCGGTAACGTTGGATGTCCCTCTTGGAGAATATGAAATAAAGGAAGTGAAGACAACATACGGTCACGTATTACAAAGTACTAATTCATGGAATTTAAAATTTGTGTGGAACAGTCAGGATGAGGAATATGTTTCTGATATTTCAGATAACACACAAGATGGTGTTTTAGATATTAGGAATGAGTTGGTATCAACAGAAGTCAGGGTTACAAAAAAAGATGCAAGGACATCTAAACCTGTTCCGGATACAACTTTTGGATTTTATACAAAAGACAATATTTATGATAAAGATGGTAATGTGATTCTTAAGGCGGGCTCTAAGATTACAGAAGTAAAGACAGATAAAGACGGAAAAGCAATAATACCATTTTCTGTTCCGGTAATGGGAGAAGGATATGGAGAAAAAGACTTACCTATTAATTCAGGAGATTACTATTTCTTAGAAGAAAATATTTCGGACAGTTACTATATTTCAGAAGAACCTATATTTGTTCATCTTGAATATAAAAATCAGGAAACACAAATAGTAACAGCAGAAGCAAAAGTTGTTAATCAACAGACAGAGGTTGAAGTTGATAAACTGATGATTGCAAGTAGTGTAGAAATTCCAAATTGTCATCTTAAGATTTCAGATGAAAATGGAAATGAAATTGTAAGTTGGATAACAGGAGATAAAGATTCAATTATTGTAAATGAAAAGTTAGAAGAAATGGGATATTTGAACTTTGAAGCTAAGATGAATGAAAATGGAAATATAAAAATAAATGGATTGTTGCATGATAAGGAATACGTCTTGACAGAGACAAAGCCGGCAGATGGATTTGTCTCAGCGACAGATATTTCATTTATGTTAAAACTGAAGATTGAAAAAGCAGATTATTTAACACAGATTTTTATTAAAGAAAATGAAAAATTTGTTCCTGCAATTTCAAATAAACTGGTAATGTATGATGATACAACAAAAATTGAATTTTCAAAGACAGAAATCACAGGAGAAAAGGAAATTCTGGGATGTGAACTTGAAGTAACAGATAAAGAGACAGGACGGATAATGGATAAATGGACTTCAAGTAAAGATAAGCATATAGTTGAAGGGAAATATGTAGTAGGAAAGACATATATGTTTACAGAAAAAAGACCGGCAAGTGGCTTCGCAACTGCTGAAAGTGTCGAATTTAAAATTTCTGACACGGGAAATATTCAGCAAGTATCTATGAAAGATGATACCATAAAAATTCAGTTTTCAAAGATAGCATCTGATACTAAAAAGTTATTACCAGGAGCAAAGTATAAGGTATTAGACAGTAAGGGAAAGAAAGTATGTGAATTCACAACAAAGAAAAAGGAAACTGCACTTAATGGCATTTTATGTGCAGGGGAAACATATACGTTTGTTGAACATCAGGCACCTAAACATTATAAAAAAGCAAAGAATGTAAAGATTACAGTTAAGGATACAGGTAAAATACAGAAAATTAAGGTTGTGGATGAACGTATTCCAGAAGTGCCGGATACACCACAGACAGGTTATAATAAAAGCATATATTTATATGTGCTGGCATTATTATTTGGAATAGGTGTGTTGGCAAAATGTCTAAATGTAAAAAATAGATATAGAAAGAAACAAGATGAAGAATAAAAAGAAATTTCTTAGGACAAGTATTTCTGCATTAGTTGTAGTAGCTACAGTTTTAATAGCTGTAGTGGCTACAATTAAATATAAAGAGGATTATGATGAAGAGAAGAGATTTAATTATATAAGGGAAAATGTTGAAAAAAGCTCAGAAGAAAAAATACTCTATAACTTGAAGAAGAAAAACAAAGACATTGTAGGGTATATTGAAATACCTAATACAACAATAAGTTATCCTGTATTACAAACAACAGATGAGCCAGATTTCTATCTTAATCATGGTATTAATAGGAATTATAGTTTATATGGGACACCATATCTGTCAGCTTATTGTAATTTAGAAAAGTCAGATAATTTAATTATATATGGTCATAACATAAATGGAACAAAAATGTTTGGAGAATTAACAAAATATCGAGATGAAAATTTTTTCAATAAACACAGAAATGTTTATTTTACAACAGATAGAAAACAGAAATGTAAAATATTTTCTGTTATTAGTGTGAATAAGAAAGCATTTCCATATTGGAAATTTGTTATGGCACAGGATAAACTTGATTATGATGAGTTTATAAATAAAGTAAAAAAATATAGTTTCTATGATGTTGGAATTACGCCCCAATATGGAGATAAAATTATAACACTTTCTACATGTGATAATGATAGGGGAAATGATTATAGATTTGTCATTTTTGGCATTAAGTACAAGTAGATGAAAAAAATAAAATTTGATATAATATGTGCAAGATATAGTGTTAAGGAGGACGAAAAATAATAACTATGGAAAGTACATACGTTAAAAATTTAATTTGTAAAGTTATAAACAAATCAGAAAGTGACAATTGGGATGATGCAGTAATGGAGTGGGAAATTATTGATTGTGAGGAAGATGAAAGCTGCTCGGAAATGTGTATATGTGGAAAAGAAAATATAAAATATTTATATACTATTAAAAATATATACAACGCAAATATTTTGTTCCCAATTGGAAGTTCATGTATTAAAAAGTTTGATCGAAAAGATTTGAGGGAAAAGACAACTTTAATGGAAGCACAATTCAAATTATTACATGCCGTGGAAAAAAATCAATTTTTGATGTTATCTACAGATTTATTTACGCGTCGATTACTATTATGGTTATATGAAGAAGGTGCTTTTAATTCAAAGTATAATAATTTTAATGGAGAAGTTGATTATAACTTTATGTTGAAAATGTTTAATAAGAGAAATAAAGATGATATAACAGTGGCTCAGCGTAAAAAAATTGCAGCTATACTATTGAATTCAATTAAACCCTTTTTGCAAGATGTCTTAGCATGCAAAGTTAGGTAAGGAGAAAAAATGTCAGGGAAAAGTAAAAATAGTTTTGAAGTAATTAATGATGAAATTCATATTTATGGAGAAAATTGGTCTAGAGTAGGGTTAACAACATACCGCAAAGATTATTATGATGAAATATGTTCTAAAACATGGAGTTTAACAAATCGTAAGGATTTAGATAAAAGTTATTTGAAAAATAGTGATTTGGGACTTTTGCATAGGTATATAATGTCTAAGTGGTATGGAAAAAAGATCTTAGATGAAATGAGTGAAAAAGGGTATATAGTTGAACATATGAACAACAAACATATGGATTGCAGAATTTCAAATTTAGAATTTTTAAAAAAAGCTTATAATACTGCAAAAGCCCAAACATTTGATAAAGATTCAGTAGAAATGGAAAAGCATATCGCTGTAAATATTTTTAAGGATTTCTCTACAGGATGTTATCAGCTAACAATTGGTTGTAATGATAGCATTATTGGGTTTGATACTGAAGGAAGTAAGTATTATGTTGTGGCAATTTTATTATTATATGATTGTGATTATTCAATAGTAATAAATGATGCTGAAAATATTTTACGATTGTATGAGACCGAGGGAAGAATAGATATATCAAAAACTTATGCGTGTGACGTAAAAATAAGGAAAGCAATAGATATTAATTTAACAGAAAAAGAAAAAAATAGTGCTATTGTAATGAGAGATGGGGTGTCATATTTGGTTTTAGGAACGGAAAAAGCTTATCTAAATTCAGTACATTATGAAAAAGGCTGGAGACCACCAAAAGAATAAGACAATGTTGGAAAATATAATATGAAATAAATTTCTATTAAAAAATTAAAAACATAAAATATGAAATAATTGTAAAAGGGAGATGTGAATGATTCGCATTTCCTATTTTTATTTTTAGGAGGAATTTAAAATGATGAATTACGAAATATTTAAAGAAGTATTAAAGAAAAAAATAAAAGAGTATATGCCTAGTGAATTTAAAAATTATGAGGTAGTAGAAAGAAAAGTTCACAAGGTAAATTGTGACAGGGACGCAATTAATGTTGTTTCTGCTGAGAAGAATAAGGGCATAAGCGGTTCACCGACTATATACATAGATAGTCTTTATGAAATGTATAAGCAGGGAGAAAGTATGGGAGAAATTATTAGAGATGCAGCAGATATGATAACAGAAGGATATAACAAAATGCCGGAAATAATGAAAGACGAAAAGCTAGATATGGATAAGTTAAAAGAGAGACTAATTGTAACGTTAGTAAACACAGCTCAGAATGAAAATTATTTAAAAGGTGTTCCACATAGAGAGTTTTTAGATCTTTCAGTAGTATATAGATGTTTAATAAATACTGATAAAAATGGAACAAGTTCAATAGTTGTAACCAATGATTTAGCAGAAACAATGGGAATGAATGAAGCACAGCTTTATGAACAGGCAATGGCAAATACACCTAAATTACTACCGGTAAGTATTAGACCAATGGATGAGATTATTTGTGAAATAATCTTAAAAGAAATGGGAGAAGCTCAAGATATTGTAAGTAGGGAAGAAACAATGAGTGTGATTGATGAAGTAAAGGGAAGTTCAAAAGGTATGGATTTGTATGTTATGACAAACTCTGAAAAATTTAATGGAGCATCGGAACTTTTATTTCCTGAAAATCTTGATGAATTGTCAAAAAAATTTGACTCTGACATTTATATTATTCCTTCATCAACGCATGAAATAATTGCAATATCATCAATAGGAAAGGATGTAAATGAACTTCAGGAGATGGTAAATGAAGTAAATATGAATGAGGTATTAATAGAAGACAGACTTTCCAATGAAGTGTATCATTATGACAAAAACAAAAAGGAATTGACCGTAGCATCTGATGCACCAAACAAAAGCCTTGATGACAATATAGTAGCAGAGCCGTTAAGTTATGATAGAACAGGAAAAACATTATAGGTGTTGTAATGGAGAAAAAAGAAGAAATTGGAACAATGGAAGATATGGTGAAAATTATAAATTCAGAAAAAGAAGAATTTATTTTTATATTGGAATGGAAGGATGAAAAAGATGGAGATGAATAACGACTTTAAACTGGATGTTGTGTCAGTAAGGCTGGTAAAAGAAGCTCCAATCTTTTCTGATGTGAAGATCACAACTCCGGAGATTGCAACATGGCTTATTGGGAAATATTTATGCGAAATGGATAGAGAGGTTTTGTGTGTAGTCAATTTGAAAAGTGATAATACGCCAATCAACTGCACTATGGCAAGTGTAGGTTCGCTTAATCAATCACTTGTGAGCCCAAGAGAAATATTTAAAACAAGTATTCTTTCAAATGCTGCAAATATGTTACTAATACACAATCATCCTTCGGGCTCGTTAAATCCATCAAAAGAAGATATTGAAATAACAGACAGGCTTATTCAGTTGACGGATTTAATGGGAATCCCTCTACTTGATCATATAATTGTGGGAGGAAATAATATAGAATATTTTAGTATGAGAGAAAAGGGGCTTATGTTTCATAAAAGGGAAAGATATGAGCAGGATTATAATAATCTTAAATTTAACGGAAATGAAAGCACTTTAGTTGCTGAAAAAGAGAGAACTAGGAGATAAAATGGAAGATAGCTTTACTAAAAAAGAATTAGAACTTGCAAAATCTGTTGATTTATGTGAGGTGGCTTCATCACTCGGATATACGGTGAAAAAGATAGGAAAGTATCATACTTTAAAAGAGATGGATTCAATACGAATATATGGCAAAACTAATTGGTATCGTTGGTCAAGGCAGAATGAAAAAGGAAGTAATGGAGGTTCACAGATAGATTTTTTAAGAGTATTTGCAGGAATGGATATTAAGGAAGCAGTATTTTGGCTGCTTGACTTTGCAGGATACAAAAGAACGGAAAGTTATAGTACAGATTTAACATTAAAACATAGCGTGAAAAAGATTGCTCCAGAAAAAAATAATATAAAATTTGTACTTCCACAACAGTCAGAAAACAATAACTTTTTATATTCATATTTGCAAAGCAAAAGAAAAATAAGTAAAAAATGTATAGATTTCTTTGTGGACAAAAATCTGATTTATGAATCTAAAGGGTATCATAATATAGTCTTTAAGGGAAAGGATGAAAATGGAATAACAAGGTTTGCTAGTATGAGAGGAGTTTTTGATAAGAACGGTTATGTTTTCAAGTGTGATGTAAAAGGTAACGATAAAAACTATGGCTTTAATTTTGTAAATGATAAATCCGATGAATTAGAAGTGTTTGAGGGAGCAATTGATTTGCTAAGTTATTGCGATATTTATGATGATTATAAGACTAATAAATTGGCACTTGGAATGATTGCAGATGCACCATTAGAAACTTTTCTAAAAGAAAATCAAAATATAAGAATAATTAGATTATGTCTTGATAATGATGGACCGGGAAGAGTGGCATCATCTGTATTGAAGGATAAATATGAAAGCAGAGGATATAAGGTTATAGATTTACCACCGCCAAAGGAATATAAAGATTATAATGATTGGATTAAGAGCTTAAGAAGTAAAAAGACAATTACCATGGAAAAGTACAGGTAGTTATTGGGAAATTTTGAGTAAATTATAAAAAGTACAGGAAAAAATATCATGGAATAAATAAAAGGGAAAAAACATTAATGTAAATACTCACAGAAAAATGTGAGAAGTCAGGTAAAAAAGTTGAGAGGATTTTTAATTTCCAATATATTTCTATGTAAATATATAACATTTGTAAAAAACAGGGGTATTAGGGGATGTTCCCCTAACAAGAAATGGCATTTGTATCACAAAATGCGTATCTTGCGAACGACAGGTTGTTATATAAGCCATAACTGGGAAATTCTTAAAGGATACGGATAAGGAAAATCATAATTAGACTTTATGACAAAGTGTGATATTTAAATAATGGATTACGATAAAGAGAGGGTGGTATAAATGGAAAATGGAAGACATAGAGTAGTTAAACATTTCAGATTTACGGAAACGGAAGCAGCAAAATTGAGAAAACTTGCTAAAGAATTCAATATGACAGAATCAGAATACATACGTCTGTTACTAAATAATAAACCTTCTGATTATCCAGAAATAAGAATTATGCTGTCAAATCTTATTAATGAAGTAAATCATGTCGGAAACAATATTAATCAGATTGCAAGAAAAAATAATGCTGGATTTTATAGCCGTAATGATATGGAAAGCCTAAGAGCATATATGAGAAAACTTATAATGTCTACAAGAGAAGTGGAGAAATGTATTGGCAGTTACGAAGGTTCTTAATATAGGTGATTGTGGAAATGGTTATCATGGGAAACATTTAAAAGCTGCGATTGATTACATAAAAAATGAAGAAAAAACAGATGGAGGAAGACTTGTAGGAGGGATTAATTGTCAGCCGGATTTTGCATATGACAAAATGAAAAATACCAAGGTTAAATTTGGCAAAATAGATAAAAGACAAGCTTATCATTTTATTATATCTTTTGAAGAAGACAACATAGATGATGACACTGCTTTTAAAATAACAGAAAGATTTGCAAAAGAGTATATTGGGGATGATTACGAAGTTATATTTTCAGTTCATAATAATACCAAACATAAGCATGGGCACATTATATTCAATAGCGTAAATATAAAGAATGGAAAAAAGTATCGTTACGAAAAAGGTGATTGGGCAAAATATATTCAGCCACTTACAAATAGTCTTTGTAAGGAATATGGTCTTTCGACAATAGATATAAATTATGACAAAAAAGAGAAAGATGAAAGGTACAAAGAATGGAATACATATCGTGATGGTAAATTTGTTTGGAAAGACATGGTAATAAGAGATGTTGATTCATGTATTCTTCAAGCTTCAACATATGATACTTTTTTAGAAATGCTTAAAGAGAAGGGATACAAAATTAAGCAGGGAAAATATATGGCAGTATTAATGCCGGGAATGAAGAAGTATATTAGGCTTGATAAAATAGGGGATGAATATACAAGAGAAAACATTATCAAAAGAATTATTAACGAAAGCATTGCCGATTATAAAAGCGATAAAGTTAATTCCGAGCCTAAGATTATATATTGCAGATTTAAAAGATATCGAAGAGCAAAACTTACAGGAATTCAGAAAAAATATTTTGCAAAATTGTATAGAACCGGTAAATTGAAAAAAAGAGCGTATTCACAGGTATGGAAATATCGTGGTGAAATTAGAAAAATGCATAAACTACACGAACAGTTTAGTTTGCTTTCGAAATATGGAATTACGAGTATAACTGAATTGACTGAAGCAAGAAATGTTTTAGATGATAGAAGAAAAAGTATAAATAGGAAAATTAGTGCAGTAAGACGTGCTGAGAAAGCAGCCGAAAATCTGTTTGAGACTGTAGATGTGATAAAGGAATTAGCAGAAAGTGAAAACTGTTATGTAAGAGGAGATGAATTTTTCAAGGAAGAACATGAAAAATATACGCAGCTTATATCGGAAATTAGCAGTCAGGGATACACGGTTGAAGAAATAATAAATTTAAAAGAATATTATAAAAGTCAATATGTAAAGTTAAGAAACAAATTAAAGGATGTAAGAAAGGAATTAAGAATTGCAGATAATTTAATAAAGGAAGAAAATGAAAAACCTATAAGACAAGTGGAGGACAAAAAAGAAGAAAGAGGAATAGATAATAGAGATAGACAGCCGAAAAAATAGGCTGTTTTTTTATTTTAACAGGAGGTTAAAATTGGGCAGTGACACTAGAGACAAAAATATGATTATACAAGGTTTTAGAAACAGAGGAGTAAGTAAAGAGGTGTTAGAGCTGATAAGTGATGATGCAGATTATGGGCTTACAAGAGAACAGATAGCAAGATATGCCGATAAAAATATGGATTTTGCTCATATGAAAATATGTTCAATATGCTTGAGAAACAATTATGATGATGAGGTTATTAAGGTAATTGTAGCTGACGGACTCAGTATTTCACAGATGGAAATGGCATTGGAATTTTATGAAAAGGGTGTACCAATAGAAGCAGTGAAAAAAATTACTCAAAGTGGCGAAAAGGCAGTAACGATGAAAAAGCTCTATGAAGATAGTCTTGCTGAAGGAAATAAGTTTGAACACGATAGGGAACCTGAATATGTAACAAAAATTATAAAATATTTGGAGCGAATGAATGTAAATTTATCAAATGCGGATAAAAGATTTACTGAAGTTGAAGATGTGTTGAGAACTTTATTAGATAACAATGAAGGGCAGCAGGATTTCGATAGGATACTAAAAGAAAATCAGGAAAAAGATGTTTTACTATCTGAAAAGCAAGATGAAATAAATAAAGCATATTCGCAGGCAACAGAAAATAGCAGAGAAAGAGAGGTTCTTAGAAAAGAAAATAAAAAGTTAAGAGAAAAAATAAGTGAATTAGAAGAAAAATACAGTAAAAAAAAGAAATCAGACACAGAAGTTATTGAGTTTTCAAAGAAAGAATCATCAGAAGTAGATAATTTGAATCGACATATAAGAATAGACAGTAACAGCATTGAAAGAAAAACGCCAGTAAATAGTCGTGGAGCAATAAGTATTTTTACAAAATTAGCGATAAAAACAAAGAGTAGAAGAAATTTGGTAAAGCTTGTAATTGAAGGTGAATTGGACAAAAATCAGCTCATTCAAATAAAAAGTGCAATAGAGAAGGGACTTACAGAAAGTCAATTGGAAGAAATCATTAATGGTAGGATTTCAGCAGAAAGAATGAAGGAAATAATAGAGATTGCAGAACTTGAAAATAGTATGAATGGATAGAAGGAGGAGATAATGGCAGATGAATTGGCAGAGGCAGTGCAGATAATCAGAGTTGCCTATGACGGTATAGAGATTGCAATGAAAGTTGGAAGTGATGGTATTGAAGCAATGAAAAAAGTATTGGCTGTTCTAAAGGGGATGCTTGATTATGAAAAAAATCTTGGAAGAACATCTATGAAAAAACTGCTTATGAGAGGCGGAGACCTTCAGGTACTTGAGTTTAGTAATTCTGAAATGCGAAAAGTTAAACGACTTGCAAAAAAATACGGAATACTTTATTCAATGATGCCAAATATAAACAAGGGACAAACAGAGATTATATTTCATTCGGAGGCAACACCAAGAATTAATGTAATGTTACAAAAATTGAAATCGGGTCAGATAAGTACATTTGATGACTATGTTAAAAAAAGTGACAATGATGGAAAAAACAAACTCATTGACTACTTTCAAAAACAGAAAGATGGAAATGAGAGGTTTCATTCGCAGGAGGCAGAAAAAGCAGGAGAAATAATGCAGGGGCTAATTGAAAAAGTAGGACTATATGCTGTTGATAATAAAAGTATAAGTGCTGATTCCATAGAGGAAAAATTTCACATAGAAAAGAATACAGCGGAAGAAATAATAGGAAAACTTGTTACAATGGGGGCATTGGAAAAATCAGAAATAGAAAATAAATATGATGTCATTATGAACAAGGAGGCACTGACAAAAAGAATTAATAGCTATAGAAACATAGTTGAACGAATTAGGGCAGTCTCAATGTCAAAGAACAGAAACCTTGAGGATATCACAGTATCAAAGATATTGATAAAAGAAGAAAATTCTGGGGCAGTTAAAACAAGAGTTCCCGGCACATGGGGAGAAAAAGTACGTTATGTGTGGATAAAAAAAGAAAATATAATGGAAATACATAACGGAAAGACAATGCTTACATTTCTTGATATGGAAAAGGAATATAAGCTATATGACAAAAATAATAAAGTCGTTCAGATGATAAAGGGCAGTGAATTATATGAAGGACACTATGATAGTGTAAGAGTTGCTGTAAGAAAAAGATATGAAAAGATGTCTCCAAAGCAGAAGATAACAAATAAAACAGAAGAAATTGGAAAGGGAAAACGATAATGATTTACAAGAAGAAAAGCCCTTCCATCATTATCGTTATTGTTGGAGCAGTGTTTGCGGCTTATGCGGGATATCTGGTAAATGGTGCATGGACAACGGGGATAAATATAAATGATTTTATTAATAAATTAAATCAGATTTTAGCACAGCCGTTTAATAATTATTATAAAGGATATACAACAGTAAAAGCTGTTTTAAGTGCTTTGTTAATATATGCAGTAGCATTAACGATGTACTACACAAGTAAAAGAAATATGATGCCCGGTAAAGAGTATGGTACTGCACAATTTGCAGACATATCAAAGGTGAACAATAGGCTAAGAGATAAGAATGAACATAGAAACAGAATTTTAAGTCAGAATGTTAGAATGAGTCTTAATACAAGGATGACGAAACTTAATAATAATATTCTTATTATTGGAGGTTCGGGAGCAGGCAAGACTTTTTATGAGGTAAAACCTAATCTTATGCAGATGCCAGATGAGTGTTCATTTATTTTGACCGATCCCAAGGGAGGTGCGAAACGTTCCATAGAGAAAAGCTATGGCACGATTACAACTAATAATTGAATAAAAAAATAGTAGTAAATCGGAGAACTAAACACACGATATGTCGAATGATGGAGTAACGTCCTGAAAGGCAACCCTAATCCTCCGACTTGCACCTAAGTTAGTAGAAACTAAAGTGTAAGAAGCTCGGTGAAGTCGGCAGAGAGATACCGAAACAGATTAGATGTCGAAAGCATTTCAGAGGTGAGATGTGTATCCTATATGCCGGGGGTCTATAAACTATCTATGGTGAGAATGAAGAGAGTTAAGCTCTTCTGACGAAACTTCGAATGTACGGGTCTATATCGGGACTATGTAGAAATGCATAGTGGCACAAATAGTGTCGTTACTGTGGGCGAGTAAGACTCCGCCTTTATGAAAGTCCATACATTGCTACAGGCAGTGTCAAGGTAACAGGCTCATAGAAGGAACCTAAGGATAGATGTAAAGATAGTGTGTTTGGAACGTTGGAAGCTGACAGCGTGGAGAATCTACTTTCTACGAAACGTATCAAACGGGAAAATCACAATAGTGATATAAGTGAGATTATGTCAGTGAAAGCGGAGGTATAGTACCGAAGAAACCGTGATAATAAGCGGTGGAGGGAAGACCTCTAGTCATACAGTTAAGCAAATTAAAGTCGAATGGTATGGGTTCGAGTAAGACTAAGAGATGTAATCACTCCCAGATAGGAGGTTACAGACCATGCTAAAGAAAACCAAATTGAGATACAACGAATATTATGATATGCAAAGAGTATATGATTCATTGTATTCAGCAAGTAAAAACGGTAACAACTTTTATAAGTTACTGGAGATTATTGGTTCAGAAGAAAATATCAGGTTAGCATATAGAAACCTAAAGAGTAATAAAGGTAGTAATACCAAGGGAACTGATGGAAAGACAATAGACGATATTAAAGAACTAACAGATGAAACTGTGATTAATACAGTGAGAGAGATGTTAGCTGACTACAAACCTAAGTCTGTCAGAAGAGTGTACATTCCAAAACCAGGAAGTGACAAGAAAAGACCATTGGGTATTCCGTGTATATGGGACAGATTGGTTCAGCAGTGCATATTGCAGGTCCTTGAACCAATCTGTGAACCTAAGTTTCACAACCATTCATATGGTTTTAGACCAAACAGAGACACACATCACGCAATTAGTAGAACAGTTAGTATGATAAATATGTACAAGCATTACTACTGTGTTGATGTTGACATAAAAGGGTTTTTCGACAATGTCGACCACGGAAAACTTTTGAAACAGATATGGACACTTGGAATAAGAGACAAGCGTTTAATAAGTATCATGAGTAAGATACTTAAGTCAGAAATAAAGGGAGAAGGAATACCGACAAAAGGTACACCACAAGGTGGAATAATAAGTCCACTACTATCCCTAATAGTCTTAAATGAATTAGATTGGTGGATAAGTAATCAATGGGAAACATTCAAACCAAACAGAATGTCTAATGTTGCAGCATTTCGAACATATGCGAAGAAATACACCAATCTGAAAGATGGATTTCTAATAAGATATGCAGATGATTTCAAAATAATGTGTGGAAGTTATAACGAAGCACAGAGATGGTATCACGCAACAGTGGATTTCTTAAAAACAAGATTGAAATTGGACATAAGTGAAGAAAAATCAAAAGTCATAAATCTTAAGAAAAACTCATCAACATATTTAGGTTTTAAAATAAAAGTCGTTCCAAAGGGGAAGACCAGATATGGTTATATAGCAAAGACTGATATGAGTGACAAGGCAATTAAGAATGCAAAAAGCAATCTAAAAGCCAAAATAATTAACATTCGAAAAGACAACCCAACAGTGGCAATTAAAAACTATAATTCAGCCATTAGAGGAATACAAAATTATTATTGCATAGCAACAAATATTTACAACAATTTAACGGATGTGAATTACGCTCTCTTACCAACCATAAGAATACGTCTTAGAGACATTAGCAAAACAATTCCATTTAAGGAAACAGACATTAATTTTCAAAAACAAACAATGGGTATTCAGAAAGAAACAAAAATTGTAACCATAGGAGATATGTGTTTACTCCCATTAACGGGAGTTCACCATAGGAGTCCTATGAATTTCTCTCAGGAAATAAGTAATTATACTTCAAAAGGTCGAGAGAAAATACACAAGAATTTAATGCTTATTACACAAAGAGAATTTGAAGCCATAGCTAAAATGAGAGACCCAACAGAAACAATAGAATTTAATGACAATAGTTTATCAGCATATGTCATTCAGCAAGGAAATTGTTACATAACGGGTAAGAAGTTAGATGTTAGCCATATGAAGTGCATTAGAAAGAAACCTTTAAAAAAGAGGGGAACTAATAATCACGGAAATATAATCTTTATAAATTCAGATGTGTACAAGGCAATATTTACGAGAAAGATGGTTGAAGCCCAAGGTTTATTAAGAAAATTTAAGTTGAATGAAGAACAATGGAAAAAAGTTAATTATATAAGGCAAAATTATGATTACCAAAAGGTTTAGACAATAAATAATTTGCAAATGTATGATGGCACGCCGTATGAGGCGAAAGTCTCACGTACGGTGTAGAGCAGGGGAAAAGGTGGAGATAATATCAAATCCTTACCTATTGCTATAAATTTTAAGAAGTACAGGGGAAATGTTAAAAAATAATGGATATAACGTAAAGGTAATTAATCTTATAGATATGGCAAAGTCTGATTGCTATAATCCGTTTTCATATATAAGAGAAGAAACGGATGTCATTAAACTAATTACAAACTTAATTGCAAATACAACGCCTAAAGGAGCGAATCCTGCTGATCCATTTTGGGAAAAAGCAGAAGGAATGTTTCTACAGGCGTTGTTTTATTATGTGTGGTTAGAAGTTCCACCGAAAAGGAGAAATTTTGAAACAGTACTGAAGTTGATGGGAAAGGCTGAAGTAAAAGAAAAAGGAAAACCATCACAACTTGATATCATAATGAGTGCATTGGAAGAAACAAGTCCGTTGGGAGCAAATCATCCAGCAGTAAAACAGTATAAAAAATGTATGAGAGGAGCAGGAGATACGGTACGTTCAATTATAATAAGTGCAAATTCAAGACTAGCTTTTTTGGAGAATAAAAAAATACTTAGAATTTTGTCTAAAGACGAATTGAATCTTGCGGACATAGGAATAGGTGCAAATGGAGATTGTGAAACAAAAACTGCATTGTTTTGTGTAATACCTGATTCTGATAAGTCTTATAACTTTATAATTGGGATGCTATACACACAGATATTTCAGGAACTTTATTATCAGGCTGATTTTAATTTTGGTGGCAGATTGCCGATACATGTTACGTTTATGCTTGATGAATTTTCAAATGTTGCACTTCCGGATGATTTTTGTTCACTTTTATCAACAATGCGAAGCAGGGAAATAAGTTCGGTAATAATTATTCAGAATTTGGCACAGATAAAAGCATTGTTCAAGGATACATGGGAAACAATACCCGGTAACTGTGACACACTTATTTATTTAGGTGGAAATGAACAAAGTACCCATAAATATATATCAGAATTATTGGGAAAAGGGACAATTGAAAAAAAATCAAGTGGAGAAACAAGAGGACGACAGGGAAGCAGCTCAAGAAATTATGATGTACTTGGTAGAGAACTTATGACACCTGACGAAGCGAGAAAATTTGATAATAAAAAATGTCTAATATTCATAAGAGGTTTTGATCCCATTGTAGATAATAAGTTTAATCCATTTAATCATCCGGTATTCAATCAGACGGCAGATGGAAAAGGAAAATCATATGAACATATACCAAGGGAGGATTCGGTTATTATCGGACCTCCCTTTGAAATATTAAATAGAAAGTCATTGGAGTACTACGAAAGATTAAAAGAGAAAGGGAAAAACGTGTACATAGACAAGCTTACAATGGCGGAATTTATGCTTCTGAAAAATGAAACAGTGATAAAAAGGTTAAAAAAGATTGAACCTCAAAAAGAAAACTCAAAAGTAGATATGGAAATATCAGGAGAGCTTGAATATCAGGAAGATATGGAAAGTGCTAATGACACAAATGAAATTAAAAGGTGGAAAAAATTAAAGGAGGATACAGTTACAAATCGAATGATTTTTTGGAAGTTCTCAAAAGAACAGTGCAATGAAGTGAAGAAGGAAATGAGGGAAGGTGTTCCTGTTAATGTGATATTAAATTATTTTTACCCAGATGTTTCTGTGGAAAAAATGAGGAAGGAAAGACAAAAATATGGAAGTTAAGAAGATAGGAGAAACTATGACGAGAAATTTATTGGAAGAAGTGAGGAGACAAAAAGATATGAAAGGTATTGGTAAAAGAATAAAAAAAGAATTATTTCCTGTTTTATCAGGTTCGGTAGTAATGATGGAAATGTTATGTACAAGAGTAATGGCAGCAGATACAAGTTCTGTTACAAAACCTCTTGATAATCTGAAAACACTGGTTATTGCAATTATTGGAGCGATTGGTGTAATTATTCTTGCTAAAAATGTAATGGAGTTTGCTCAGGCTTATCAGCAACAGGATTCATCCACAATGAATTCAGCATTAAAAGGAATAGTGGCTGGAGTAATGATGGCAGGTATATCATCAGTTCTTGGAATCCTTGGATTTTAGTCTTAAATCATGGAAGAAAAGAGGTGATGATATTTGGATATATTTAAACTAGGACAACAGATTCTGGATTTACTGGAGATGGTATTTGGATTTTGGAATAATCAGATATCACTTGTGTTTGCCCTTTTAGGACAATCTCCTGAGTCATTTAAAGATGGAGGACCTTGGGGTGTAGTTCAAAGTATTGAACCTATCTTTGTTGGAGTAGGTTCATCTTTAGTTGTCTTGTTTTTTGTAATAGGCTTTTGTTCTGAAAGTGTGGATGTGAAAGAAGATATGAGATTTGAAGTAATATTAAGAATGCTTATGAGAATAGGAATAGCAGAATGGCTTGTTGCAAACAATGTAACCATAATGAAGGCATTTTTTACTTCGGTGGGAAATCTTGTAAAACTATTAAGTGCAGGAAAAATGGTTAAGCTTACCATAGACAGTACACAGGCGGATATTATTAAAAATCTTGGATTTGGGGCAAGTCTGGTTATGTTAATTCTTACGTCAATACTATCAATAGTCATTATTATCTGTGGATTTTTTCTTATATATACAGTGTATTTCAGATTTTTAAAAATACTTATAATTGTTCCGTTTGGAGCAATTGCACTTTCAACAATAAGTGGGAATAGAATGGTAAGTCATACGGCTACCACATATGCAAGATATTTTTTGTCAATTGTGTTTGAAGCAGTAACAATGGCGCTTGCAATCATTGTATGTAATGCGTTGATAAGTTCAGGGCTTCCGTCATTTACGGGAGAGTATGCAGATTGGACACAGACTCTTATTTATTTGTGTGAAATGACATTTACTATAGCTTTGACAGTTGGAACAGTAAAGGGTGCACAGGGATTAACAAGTAAGGCATTAGGATTGTAGTAGGACATAATAATATTAAGATAAAGGCAGGTGATGAATGTGTCAGTTGAAATAAACAGAGATATAGATAAATTTAAGGAATCAGTTGTTCTTGGACTTACAGCAAAGCAATTGATTGCTTCAGTATTAAGTATTTTAGTAGGTGGGACAATTGTTGTTCTTACATATAAAAAAGTTGGATTTACACTATCAGCATACATTGCAATACCGATTGTTGCACCAATAGCACTAAGTGGATTTTATTCTTTTAACGGAATGAGTTTTATGCAAATGATGAAGAAAAGAATTAAATTTATGTTCAAAGTTAAACCGTTGGTTTATAAATCAACAGAAAACGTGAAAGAGTTAAAAGAAGTAGCAACTGTTATGGAGGAAGAAAATCAGAAATTAAAAAATAACGAAGATATAAATATTAAAAAAACGAAACAAAAAATGATAAGAATACTAGTAATTAGTATTGTATTTGCACTTACAGCCATAAGCATTGCCTATGGCTGTAAATATTTATAAGGAGGAAATTAAATGGGGTTATTTTCAGATGGATTTAAGGAATTAAAAAAAGCGTCGGAACCGATTTATAAAAGTCCTAAATCCATACAGGAAACTATAGAAATAATGGAAGTATCTGAAAATGGAATATTCAAAATACAGGAAAATAAGTATTCAAAAACATATAAGTTTATGGACATAAATTATACAACAGCAACTTATGAAGAACAGGAGGAAATACTTCAAAGATATTGTAAATTTTTAAATTCACTTGATTGTTCATTTAAGATAACAATCAATAACAAGAATAAGGATATGGAAGATTTAAGAAGATATATATTACTTCCATATTTAGATGATGGATTTGATAGATTTAGAAAAATTTATAACAATATAATTGAGGAAAAAATAAAAGAAGGGAGACAGGGAATTGAACAGGAAAAATATCTAACAATTACAGTGGAGAGAAAAAATTTTGAAGAGGCAAAAGCTCAGTTTGCAACAATAGAAGTAAATGTTAAGAAGGCATTTAATGAACTTGGAACGGGAATAACTTCATTAAGTGGAAATGAAAGATTGCGAGTACTACACGATTTTTATAACTTAGGAAAGGAAGACGAATTTGATTTCAATATAAGAAAAGCAAAGCGTGTAGGAAGAGATTTTAGAAATGATTTATGCAACGGTATGATAAAGTTTTATCAGGATTATTTTGAGGATGAAAATAAGGTTTGTAGGGCTTTGTTTTTTAAAAAATATCCTAAAAGTCTTTCAGAGGAGCTTCTTAATACAATAACAATGCTTCCAGTTCATATGATTACAAGCATAGATGTTGTACCGATTCCGAAGGATATGACAATCAAATTATTACAGAAAAAATATCTTGGTGTTGAATCGGATATTATTAAACAGCAAAGAGTGAGAAATAAAAACAATGATTTCTCAACAGAAATATCATATTCGAAAAGAATGGAAAAAAAGGACATTGAGGATATGATGACTAATGTTAGAGAAAATGATGAGAGTATGTTTTATACATCAGTAAATATGGTTGTAATGGCAGAAACAAAAGAAGAATTGGACAGTGCGTGTGAAACAATTGTGACAATAGGAAAAAGCAATGGAGTTACAATAGATACCCATCAGTTTATGCAAAGAGAAGCATTAAACACTGTTCTTCCAATTGGTGTAAGACAGGTTGAAACAATGAGAACAATGTTGACAAATTCATTAGCGGGTCTTGTTCCTTTTAGTGTGCAGGAACTCAAGGATGATGGTGGCAATTATTATGGCATTAATCAGGTATCTAAAAATATAAATGTAGGAAACAGAAAAAAATTAATAAATGGTAACGGATTTGTTTTTGGTGTTCCAGGTTCTGGAAAATCATTTTTCAGTAAGATGGAAATGGGAAGTGTTTTCTTAAAGGGTGAGGACGATGTTATCGTAATTGATCCGATGCACGAATATTTTGATATTGCAAAGACTTATGGCGGAACCATTGTTAACCTGTCTACATATACAAATAATTTTGTTAATCCTTTGGATATGGATGTATGGAATCTTGATGCAAGGGATTCAAAGGGATGGATTAGAGAAAAATGTTCTTTTATGTTTGGTTTGTGTGAGCAATGTTTAAATAAGCCACTTACCCCACAGCAGCGTTCCATAATTGATAGGTGTCTTACAGATATGTATTTGGATATAGCAAGGAGCAGAGAAAAATATATACCGGTTATGTCTGACTTCTATGAAAGATTATTAAATCAAACTGATGCTGATGAAAAGAAAATAGCTAAGGATATTGCATTATCACTTGAAATATTTGTGAAAGGTTCTCTTAATATTTTTAATAATCAGACAAATGTGGACATGGATAATAGATTTACGGTATATGGAATTAGAGATTTAGGTCAGGATTTAGCACCTATATCAATGCTTATTATGATGGAAGCAATTCAGCAAAGAATCGTAGAGAACGGAGAAAAGGGCAGAGCAACATGGTTGTATATAGATGAAATCCATGTGTTGCTTAATTCAGAATATAGTGCAAAGTATTTACAGCAGCTATGGAAGAAAGTAAGAAAACAGGGTGGATTATGTACAGGAATAACACAGAATGTAGTTGACCTTTTACAGAATTATACAGTGACTACAATGCTTGCAAACAGTGAGTTTGTAGCAATTTTAAAACAGGCAAATACTGATGCAGAAAAAATAGCAGAGGTTGTAGGAGTTTCAGAATCACAATTGGAATTTGTAAGTAACGCTCCGTCAGGAATGGGATTGATAAAATGTGGAAATGCAATTATTCCATTTGATAATATAATCGGAAAAGATACAGAATTGTATAGATTATATAATACAAATATACATGAGAAAAATTCTAAAAATTATATGAATTTAGGTACTCTAGATTTCAAATAAAGTATATGTTAATATTAAACAAATATTACTATAATTGGAATAATAAATAAACAAATCAGAAGGTGTAAATATAATGAATGAACAGCAGCTTGTAGAAGAAGTAAACAGATATCTTGTAGATAAATCATATCAATATGCCATATTAATAGAGGGTGAATGGGGATGTGGAAAAACATACTTTGTAAAAAATAGACTAACACAGGAAATAAACAATTTAGAAAAAAATAGAGGAAAAAGAAAAATAAAATATATATCATTATATGGGTGTAAGTCGATTGATGAAATAAAAGAAGCTATGGCATGGACATTTGCGGAAGAGGCTTCAAAGTTTTCTGAAAACAAAGGAAAAATTAGCCAAGAAAAGGTTGAGAGCATATTGTCTACATCTAAAAGTATTATTAGTAGAATAAGGGAAAAATTTTTGCCAGATGTGAGTATAACTAATATAATAGCTAACTGGATTATGTTAAAAAATTACATATTTATTTTTGACGATTTAGAAAGATGTGATTGTCCCATTAATGAAGTTTTTGGATTTATAAATGGTTTAGTAGAACACGAAGAAACAAAGGTGATTTTAGTGGCCAATGAAAAGGAGATATCCATAAAAGAAAATAGGGAATCTAAAGAAATGCAGTATATGGTAGCTTTGAATGAAAATATTGATTGGTCAGGTGAAAGAGAAAATATTTTAGAGCAAAGTAAAAGAATAAATTCAAAAATTAATAGTTCTGAATTAGAAAAAAGGAGAGAGCTTCTTTTTCAAAATGACGAATATGATAATGCTTATAAGAAAATTAGAGAAAAATTAATAGGGGTAACATTGCATTATGATCCAGATATAAAAATTATTTGTGAGAAAATAATTGGCAATAGTGTTGAAAATAATACATTAAAAAATGAAATGCTAAATTATAGTGATATGTTTTGCAATTACATGGAACAATATTCCCATAACAATTTGCGAACATTCCAATTTTTTATTTCAAAAGTGTCGTATTTAGTTAAAAAAATGGAACAAGCATCTATTAAAGACTATGAGATAGAAGTAAGAAAATATATAATTGAAGAAACGTTTATTTGTGCAATTGAGTATAAATCGAACTATCAGGAACCTAGTGAAGAATGGGAAAGAGCACTGATAAAAGTAAGACCGAGAATGCTATCTGTAAAAATGTATGTCGAAACAGGACAGTTTATTTATAAAAACTTTAATAAAGAATTAAATAAATATGTTGATGAGCAAATTTTAAATAACATAGATAGTCAAGATCCACTTAATTTATTGAGCAACTATTATTATGAGAATTCTCAGAAATGGTGTGAAGATAAAATTGACGAAATTAAGGGAAAATTAAAAGATAATAAATATCCGACATTTTCTTATGGAAGAATTCTAATTTGTGTACAATGTCTTATTGACATAGGATTTGAATTGTCTATTGAAGAGTTTAAGAGATTAATGAGTATAAATATTTCAAAAACTGATCGTTTATATGAAATAGATTTAATTAATTTGAAATTTGAGAATCCCAAAATACGAGATAAAATCATTAGTGATATAACAGAAATTAATAAGTTTATTTTGAATAAAAAAAATAAGAATAAAGCGAAAAGTGTTAGAGAAATATTAAAAGACGAAGATTGGGTACAAGAATTAGAAAATATTATTGATGAGTACAATATTGTGTATGATTCAGATGTAAATATTTTTCACGGAATATCTGTATCTGAGTTGAAAAATACAGTAATTAATTCATCATCTGAAAATATCATTAAATTCAGACGTATTTTAAACTCATTATATCCATTGGATTATTGCAGAAAAGTTAATTGTTTAGATGATGTGGTATTATTGAAAGAATTGAGAGAGAATATAGACCCTCAAGAGATTAATGATTTAATTGTAAGAAAAAATCTAGAGTGGTTAATAGAGCAAATTAAAGAAACAGAAACTATTTATTTAAATAAGTAGAGAAAGGGTATATATATATGAGTAAGATATTGCATTTGTCAGATATACATTTTGGAAGAAATTATAACGAATATAATGTAGATGGGGTGTTTGATAGGAAGGAACTAATTTTAGAAGAATTAATAGAATGTATTTCAAAAATGGATAAAAAACCAGAACATATAATCGTGACTGGGGATATTGCGTGGTGGGGAAAAGAGAAAGATTTTAACGAAGCATTAAAATGGTTTGAAAAGCTATTAAAAGAATTATCATTACGTGGTAGTGATATTACATTTTGTCCTGGAAATCATGATATTAATAGAAATTATGGATATTATAGATGTGATATAACTAAGGATACAAAGGTGAAAGATATAGATGAACTATATGATTATTCAAATGTACATAAAATGGAGGAACCATTATATAACTATGATGAATTTTGTGCCAAACTTGGTGTAATACCTTTTCATTACCCTAAGAATAGCAAGCAAGAGTCAAGTTATAGCATTGGCTATAAAGACATTGAATTAGAAGAAAATAGAAAAATTAGAATAGTATCATTCAATACAGCGTTACTATCATATTTGAAAGATTATCCCGATGATGCAAATTTTATTGGAAAGAAACAAATAGAAGATTTATTAAATTATAAAATATTAGGTGATAGTGAAATATATACGATAGCAATTTTTCATCATGCAGAAAGATTTTTACATAAGAATGAAATTTGTGAATATGACGGGAGAGAAGCTACTTTACCTAAGTTACGCAAAAGTGCTAATTTAATTCTTTGTGGGCATACAGAAACAGGTGGCAGACCTGTTCTATATCAACAAAGTAATGGTGCATATATGTTAACAGGAGGAGCCGCATATTTTGATGATTTACATCCTAATGCATATTCTTTAATCGAAATAAAAGATGAATCAAAGAAGCCGGAAATATACCCGTATACCTATGAGAATAACAAATGGAAAGAATATAAAGAACATCAGAAAAAAATAAAAAAATTGGAGATGAAAATCATTCCAGATATTGGAGTAATAAGAGGTCGTGGGATTTTTGAGATGAATTTAGGCTTGGATAAACATATTATTAAAATCAATAATTTACGAATATGTGAAAAAGATGAAGAATATTGTTATTTAGATAATGAAGATGATCCAACCAGACTAATAAATATTAAAAGTTGTGCACCAATTAAAAATAAGGGAAATTCATATTTTGAAATAAAACAATCAAATTTGAAAAGTAGTAGTGTTAGAGCACGTTTAGAAACCTTAAAATCATTCGAGTTTATTAATAAGGCTAAGAATAGTAGTGAAAAATCTTCTTTTAAAATATATAATTCAAGTGGACAAGTATATTATTCTGGAGAAAAAATAGAAGGAAATATACAGTACCAAAGTGAGTGGATAGAAATATTAGAAAAATTAAAAAGGATAGAGGATTATTTTGATATTAGAATTCAGTGTCCGCAAGAATGTAATTCAGATTTAATAAATAAAATTATTGATTTGATAGATGGTAAAGAAGTTAGTATGCCTAATTTTCAACAAGTTACAGTTCCGTTTGATGATGTGAAAAAAATAAAAGAGTTTTTACATAGCATTAGATTAAATAAAAAAATATATTTAGTAAATGATAGTATTTATTATTGCGATTTATTTGGAAAACAGTTTTCTTTAGGAAAATTAAAAATGGTATCAGGACCATATACAGTTAATAGGCTAGATGCTTGTTACAAGATATTAACATTTGGAAGTGGGGATATACGAAAACTTACTTTTAATAAGTGTGATAATACCCAAACGTATATTTTTATAGATAAAGGAGATTTTGTATTAAGGAAGCCTTTTATTAAGATAAATTTAAAAGCAAAGTGGAATGATAGTATATGGGCAGAGAAATAATAAAGTAATTTAAATAAAGCCATTACAAAGCTAGAGCTTTGTAATGGCTTTATTTACGTCAGGAGGAAAAATGGAGAAAAAAAGAAGGAGCATACATAGTCGCGATATGCCAAATTTTAACAGAAATGATACTGACAAAAGAAAAGTTATAAAGGATAAAAAGAGTATATTAAAAAGTGGTGGAAAAGTAATTGCACAAAAAAAGATGTTGGAGTCTGTAGAACAGTTAGATGGTGGTAAAGAGATAAGAGAAGCATTAGTAACGGCATCAGTTATTACAAAACCTTTTACCAAGGTGGCAAAAATTACAGGTAAAAATATAAAAGAACAGGTAAAACAAAAACATATAAAGGAAGAGCACATAAAAAGTGTAAGAGGAAAGAACAGAAGTAAAAAGAAACAATTACATAGTAAAGATTCAAACAACTTGCAAAAAAAAGAAAAGAATAAAACGGTACACCGCAAAGATAAAAGTGTAAAATCCGATTACAGAAAATTTGAACAGAGAAGTAAGGAAAATGTAAAAAGAACTAAGGATGTCGGTTCGGACAAAGTAAAAAAACAAAAATTAAATTATGTGTTAAGCAAATTGAAAAACAATAAATCAGATACAAGTGCAAACGTGAAAACATTGGATAGCGTAAAAAATATATTAATAAAAGCAGGAATGTGTTTATTACCATTTGCTTTAGTTCTTCTTATGATTGTATGCATTGCAGCCATAATAATAGCTCTTGTAATTGCACTTATATATAATTCACCATTTTCAATATTTTTTCCACCACTTGAAAATGGAGATACAATAATGACAGTCACCAGTCACTATGTAGCAGAATTTAACAGAGAAATAAATACGTTAGTATCGGAACATAAAGAGTGTGATACTGGAAAGATAGTGTATAAAGATTATGAGGGAACATCAAATACCCCATCAAATTATTATGATGTAATGAGTGTTTATATGGTTAAATATGGAATTGGAAACACGGCAACAGTAATGAATGAAAATGCAAAGACAGAGTTAAAAACAGTATTTGACGATATGTGTACATACACAACTTCCATAAATGAAGAAAAGATTAAAAATGACAAGGGAAAGAAGGAAAAGAAAAAAGTATTATACGTTAATGTAAGTCTGAAAACATATTATCAGATGGAAACAGAATATAGTATGAACGAAAATGAAATAGAACTGTTGAATTCACTTATGAGTTCGGATGCAATGTTGGCATTAGGATATAATAATGGAAATTCAGGAACAGTAAATGGTGGAAATAAGAAGTCCTCATTATCACAGGAAGAAATTAACGAAATATTAAATGGAGTAACTGGTATCAATGCAAATGCAGTTTGCTCATTTGTGTTATCAAAAGTAGGATATCCATATAGCCAGCCACTTAGAAATTCAGGAACACATTTTGATTGCTCATCATTAGCATATTATGCTTGGAAAAGTGCCGGAATATCGGTAATGTGTGATGGGTCAAATACAGCAGCAGCCGAAGCAAAATGGTGCAATGATAATGGGTGTGTTGTAAAAGAAACAGATTTAAAGCCGGGAGACCTAATTTTTTACAGTTATTCAAATAACGGAAGATATAAAAATATCAGTCACGTGGGAATATATGTAGGAAATGGTAAAATGGTGGAAGCAGTTGACGAGGCAACAGGAGTAGTATTACAGGATTATCATAATGGTTCGCTGGTTATGATTGGAAGACCTAACAAAAATAAAAAATAATTTAAAAAAGGAGTAGATTTTTTCTGCTCTTTTTTGATTGGAGGAAAAATGAAGGAAATGTATTTAAGATATATGGAGTTTTTAATTGGAGAACTTCATAAGGAATGGGAAAACAGTGGTTCAGAGACAGAAAAAGTTGTGTTAACTAAGGACGAAGCAAATGAACTAAAAAGAAAAGTAATGTTAAACATAGTAAGGCAGCAGGATGGTATTGACAATAATCAAAATATCATGTTTACGGAAAGCATTAAAATGTCAAAAGATAACTTTATTATGTTAAGAATTATTAAGAAACTGCTGGTGGAAATAAAAAAGAAGACAGATTTTGTCACGCTAAATTTAGATAAAGATGAGTATGAAAAATACACAAGTTTGGTGAAATTGAAAGAAGGTGACTAAAGTGGGAAAAAAGTACAAAATTATATATGCAGATCCACCATGGCAATATAGAGTTTACTCCAAAAAAGGTCAGGGAAGAAGTGCGGAGAATCATTATCACACAATGAATATTAAAGATATAATGGCTCTTCCAGTCGATAAAATCGCCGATAAGGATTGTATTTTATTTTTATGGATAACATTTCCATGCCTAAAAGAAGGAATAGAAGTAATGGAAAGATGGGGATTTAAATATAAGACGTGTGGCTTCAATTGGGTGAAAAGAAATAAGAAAAAGAACACGTATTTTATGGGACTGGGATTTTGGACACGTTCAAATTCGGAGGTATGTCTGATAGGAACAAAAGGACAACCTAAACGTGTATCAAAGTCAGTGCTGCAGATATGTGATGCAAGAATAATGGAACATAGTAAGAAACCCGCAGAAATAAGGGAACGTATAGTTGAATTGTGTGGCGAATTACCACGTGTTGAACTATTTGCAAGAGATAAAGTAAAAGGATGGGATAGCTTAGGAGATGAAATTGATGGAAAGGACATAAGAGAAGCGTTAAGGGAGGTTATAGAAAATAATGAGTGCTGATTACAAGGTACAGAGACTTTACGATGAATATATTAAGGATATTGTATCAGATTCAGATAAATGGAAAAAATTTTTAGAATTAACAGGAAGATTATACAGATATGAATTTGATAATATTTTAATGATGTATGCACAGCGACCAAACGCAACTCTTGTGGGAGATTATGATTCATGGAAAAAGGTAGGAAGATATGTAAAAAGAGGAAGTAAGGGAATTGCAATTTTTCCATCGAAAGTTTTAAAACCACATATGCGATATGTGTTCGATATATCTGATACAGCAGGAAGAAATGTTAATCTCACATGGAATTTAAATGATTATAATTTAAAAATCATGGTAGATGAACTGATTGACGAGGAAAAAATTCAACCATATATAAGTAATGAAAAAAATAATTTACAAAAGCTCTTAAAGAACTATACAAAGCTAAATGTGCGATCTATAATAAGGGAGAAATCAGAGGTTATGATTTCTGAACTTAACCGGATTACAGGTGGTGTGATTAAAGGTGGAGATAATGAAACGCAAGGGCTTACGGCAGAAGAAATGTTATATAAGAGCATTTTATATGCAGTAGGTACAAGATGCGGTTTTGACCTGTCCTCTGAAGAACAGGACATGGGTTTTATAACAAATATATCCGATGAAGATGATATTTACCGTTTTGGTTCCCTTGTATGTGACGTATCCTGTAGTGTTCTTAAAGAGTTTAATTACAGAGTAAGACATATTGAAAATGAAAGGAGAGTCACAAATGGAAGAAATGAGACTGATGTACCACAAGAAAGCAGATGGAATGTTGTATCCCAACCTAAAACTGCCGGAAATTCAGAAAGAAGATTTGACGCAGGTGGGAAAATACGGGATGATGGCAGCAGAATATCTGAAAGAGAACGAGAGAAACAGGTACAACACACTTTATCGTTTAGGGAGATTAGGCGAAAAGATGAAGGAAGTGGACGAGGAAGCCAACAATTTATTGGAAACATTAATGAGGAATTATCTAAAAATACACAAGCCGAAGGAGCCATCTTCAACAATGGAAATGTGGAAGATAAGGGAGCAGGCAAAAATGATGGCGGAAGAAGTAGTTCTGAAGCAGATAGTGTACAGATTTCATTAGAGAGTGTATCTGGAACGGAAGAGAATATATCTATTGATGAAGAAATAGAAAGAGAATTAGAAGAAATTGATTCATTAGGAATAGGAGAGGAAGCAGGTTTTGAACAGGCTTCCTTTTTCTTTGATGAAAATACAAAAGAAATAGGAATATCAGATGAAAAAAGGGTAAAGAATTTACCAAGCGGGAAAAAAGAGAAATATACATACTTGAATCCTAAAAATGCAAGGATTGTGCCGCATGAATATATAGTTACAGTATTGTTAAAAGGAACGGGTTTTGCAGGGGGAAAGGAAAGAGTATATAACATTTATAAAAATGTTGCAAAGGCATCGGAACGTGAAAAATTAATTAAAAAGGAATATGGTCTTGGTGGAGCCGGTTGGCCAATAGAGAATTATGGACTACATGGATATGATACATTTAAACCACAGGGTATAAGATTTCAGTGGAGAGATATAGAAGGGGAAAAAGAAGGATATTTAAGTTGGAAATCTGTAGAAGAAGAAATTGGAATTCTTATAAATAAAGGAATTTATTATGAAAAAATCAATGAGGAAGAGATAATAGGAGATTATGACATTCCCGATGAGGTTTTTGAAATGGACAAAAAACCAATAGCGGATATGGAAAAATCAAAGAAAGATGATTCAAATAAAAACGATGTATTATTAAAAAACAATTATCATTATAATTTATGGGAAATAGAAAAGGGAGGTGCAAAAACAAGATACAAATGGAACGTGGAAGCAATAAAAACACTAAAAAGAATTGAGAAAGAAGAAAGAATTGCAAATATGGAAGAGCAGAAAATACTTTCGCGATATGCAGGATGGGGAGGATTATCGGAAGTATTTGATGAAAAAAATAACTTATGGAGGGATGAATATAGAGAAATAAAAGAATTGTTGACACATTCCGAATATGACAATGCTAGAGCAAGTGTAAATAATGCTTTTTATACTTCTCCCGAGATTGCAATGTGCATAAATCAGAAAATTTCAAATTTGGGAATATCTAAAGGAAACATTCTTGAACCATCAATGGGAATCGGTAATTTCTTTGGAAGTATGCCTGCTTCAATGAACGAATGTAAACTATATGGTGTGGAAATAGATGAAGTTACGGGAAGAATAGCCAAACAGCTTTATCAAACTGCTAATATTACAATATCAGGATTTGAGGAAACGAATTTTAATGACAATTTTTTTGATATTGCTATAGGAAATGTACCGTTTGGAGATTACAAAATATATGATGCAAAATATAATAAACTTAATTTTCGGGTCCATGACTATTTTATTGCAAAAACACTCGATAAGATAAGACCGGGAGGAATAGCAGCTTTGATAACAACAAAAGGAACTATGGACAAAGCTAATCCAAATGTAAGAAAATATATTGCACAAAGAGCAGAACTTGTGGGTGCTGTAAGACTTCCAAATAATGCATTTAAAAACAATGCAGGAACAAAGGTTACATCAGACATTCTTTTCCTGAAAAAAAGGGAAAGGCAAATAGATATAGAACCTGACTGGGTGCATCTTGGTTATACAAAAGACGGTATACCGATTAATTCATATTTTGTCGAACATCCTGAAATGGTGTTAGGAAAAATGGAATATGATACAGCAAGGTATGGAGTTGAAAGTCAGTATACCGTTTGTGTAAATAATGATGAAAATTTTAATATGTACGAAAGCCTTAGCAATGCACTAAATAATGTTAACACTTCAATATCAAATTTTGAAATAGAGGAAACAGAGAAGAATGATGAAGTAATTATTGCAAATTCGGATGTTAGAAATTATACATATTCCTTTATGGATGGCAAACTCTATTTCAGACAAAATTCAAAAATGTATTTAAAAGAATATTCAAAACTAACAATAGATAGAATTAAAGCTCTTAACGAAATACGAAGTATAACAAGACATATTATTGAAATACAGTCGGAAGGATGTAGTGAAAAAGAATTAAAAAATGCTCAAAGAGAATTAAATAATAGTTATGATACATTTGTAGATAAGTATGGAAGAATTACTTCAAGGGCAAATGACAGAGCATTCCGTGATGATGCAGACTATCCTTTGTTGTGCTCTCTTGAAAATGTGGATGAAAATGGTTATGTTACTAAGGCTGATATGTTTTATAAACAGACTATCAAACCGGAATTAACAATAAACAGAGTTGAGACAGCAATTGAGGCATTGAATATTTCGATAAATGAATATGGAAAAGTAAACATTCCATTTATTTTGAGCATATACATACCTGATATAAGTGGAGAAGTAGGAAAAAATGTGGAGAGTGGTAAAACTAAAAGACAAAAATTAATTGAAGAACTTAAAGGAATTATATTTTTGAATCCAACGCAGTATGATGAAAAAAATCCGGATGAAGGATGGGAAACGTCAGATGAATATTTGTCTGGAAATGTTAGAAGTAAACTTGTAATAGCAGAAAGATTTGCAAAGGAACAGCCGGAATTATTTCAAATAAACGTGGAAGAATTAAAAAAAGTCCAACCAATAGACCTTGATGCTTCGGAGATTGATATAAGGATAGGAACAACATGGATTGATGAACAGGACTATGAGCAATTTATTTATGAATTGCTTGGAACACCACAAAGAGTAAGGGCAATAAGAAGCGGAAAGTATTCATCAGGTATTATTGTTTATCTAAATAAATATAGCATGGAATGGTTTATAGAAAATAAATCAAAGGATAAGCATTCTGTGGCAGCTTCCAAAACATATGGAACAAGCCGCATGGATGCTTATTCTATTTTTGAAGCATCACTTAACCTAAAAACCGTAACAGTAAGAGACAAAATCGATGATGGAGATGGAAAATATCATTACGTGATTAATAGAAACGAAACAATGCTTGCAAGAGAAAAGCAGAATCTTATTAAGGAAAAATTTAGAGAATGGATATTTGCGGATCCGGTTAGACGAAAGAAGTATGTTGATTATTACAATGAAACATTTAACAATATAAGACTTCGTGAATACGATGGCTCGGTACTTTCATTTCCAGGAATGAACCCTGAAATAGAGTTGCGACCTCATCAGAAAAATGCGGTAGCAAGAATTCTACTTGGAGGTAATACATTACTTGCCCATTGTGTGGGAGCAGGAAAATCATTTGAGATGATGGCAGCATGTATGGAACAAAAAAGACTTGGTCTTGCAAATAAAACAGTAATGGTAGTTCCAAAAGCATTAATAAATCAAACAGCATCTGAATTCTTGAGATTATACCCATCTGCAAACATTCTAGTAACAACCGAACGTGATTTTGAAAAGAGTAGGAGACAACAGTTTATATCAAGAATTGCAACGGGAGATTATGATTGCATAATAATGTCTCACTCGCAGTTTGAAAAAATCCCAATTTCAGCAGCGAGAAAGGAAAGAATGCTTAATGAACAAATAGAGCAGATAGCATATGCCATAGAGGAGACAAAAGAAAAGAATGGTGAGCGCTGGACTGTTAAACAGATGGAAACACAGAAGAAAAAGCTTCAAGAACAATTAAAGAGTCTTGCAGACGAAGAAAGGAAAGATGATTTGATTACTTTTGAGGAACTTGGTATTGATAGTATTATGGTAGATGAAGCTCATAATTACAAGAATTTGGCAATATTTTCAAAGATAAATAATGTTTCGGGAATTAGTGGTTCGGGAGCAAAAAAAGCAACAGATATGCAATTAAAATGCCAATATATTAATGAGATAAATCCTGGAAGAGGAATTGTTTTTGCAACAGGAACCCCAATTAGTAATACTATGTGTGAGATGTATGTAATGCAAAGTTACCTTCAAAAAGATACGTTGGAGCAGATGGGAATATATCATTTTGATTCATGGGCAGCCAATTTCGGTGAAATAACAACAGCATTAGAACTTACAGTTGAGGGAAGTGGCTTTAGAATGAAAAACAGATTTAATAAATTTACCAATTTACCAGAGTTAATGAATATATTTAAACAGGTAGCGGACGTGCAAACACAGGACATGCTTGAACTCAATGTTCCTAAATTAAGAGATGGTCAATACATTATTGTGGAATCAGAACCAGATTGGTACGTAAGGCAGATAATGGAGGATTTTGTTAGGAGAGCGGAGGCTATCAGAAATGGTGGAGTGGATTCAAGCATAGATAATTTTTTGAAAATAACACACGAAGCAAGACTGCTTGGAACGGATGCAAGACTTCTTGATAAAGACGCACCCAATAATCCTGACGGAAAATTAAATAAGGTAATTGATAATGTGTTTTATGAATATGGAAAAGCAAAAGATGAAGAAAAAATAGGATGTCAGCTTATTTTTTCAGATATAGGAACACCTGGGGAAAAGGATTTTGACGTATATAATTACATAAAAACAGAACTTATAAAAAGAAACATACCTGAAAATGAAATAGCATTTATACATGATGCAAAAACAGATGCACAGAGAGAAACATTATTTAAGTCAATGAGAGCAGGAAAGAAGAAAATACTTATTGGCTCTACAGATAAATGTGGCACGGGAGTAAATGTACAAACACATATTGTGGCAATTCATCACGTAGATTGTCCATGGAAACCATCGAGCATTGAGCAGAGAGAGGGAAGGGGAATACGACAAGGAAATGAAAATAAAGAAGTAGCAGTGTACAGATATGTTACAAAAGAAACATTTGATGCGTACTCATGGTCACTGGTAGAGAATAAGCAGAGATTTATTAGTCAGATAATGACGAGCAGGGCTGTATCAAGAACGTGTGAAGACATAGATGAGGCAACATTGTCATATGCAGAAATAAAGGCAGTTGCTACAGGAAATCCATTAATAAAAGAAAAAATGGAAGTTGACAATGAATTACAGCGATTAAAAATACTGAAAGCATCTTATGACAGCCAAAGATATACTTTTCAGGATAATTTTATGATTAAGTTTCCTAAATTAATTAAAGCAGCAGAAGAAAAAATTGAATGTGTGAGAAAGGACATTGAACTTAGAAATGCTGAGCGTGTAAAAAGCGAAGCGTTTTCAATAACAATAGGTAATATGTTGTATAGCGAGAGAAACGATGGAGGGACAGCAATGCTTGAAGAAATAAGTAAGTATAAAGCAGGTGATACTTATGAGATTGGAAAATTCAGAGGATTTAATCTGTTGGTTGAAAAGAATTATATGGGAATAAATTTCTTAATACTTCAGGGAAAAAACGAGTATAAGGCAGAAATGTCTACAAGTGCTGTTGGAAATATGATAAAGCTGGATAATATGTTTAATAACATAGAAGAAAATGAAGAGTTTCTAAAAAAGAAGATAGAACAGTATAAAAGAGATTTAGAATCTTCAAAAATAGAATATGAAAAGCCTTTTGTTTATGAGGAAGAGCTTAAGGAGAAGTTAAAACGTCAGGCAGAATTAAATTCTATGTTGGATTTGGAAAAGAATATTGGTGAAGAAATAAAAGAAACAGAAAAAGAAGAAATATATAGTAGAGAAGGAGAAAAAAATGAAGTATACAGTAAAAGTAAATAAAGTAAGAAAAAATGAAGGAAATTTAAGAGGGTTTGCAACAGTAGTATTTGGTGAGTCATTTAAAATTACAAACATTGCCATTCTTGAAAATAGCAATGGAAATCTGTTTGTATCAATGCCAAGGTATAGAAGCAGTGAGGTGGATGAGCATAATAATTTCGTTTTTAAGGATATATGCAACCCTATAACAAAGGAGTTCCGTACAGAATTGTATGATGCAATAATTGAAGGATATAAGAATGCTGGAAAAGAAAATAATGAGCTAAATACAGAAAAAAATGAGGTAGAGGAGCCACCATTTACAGTAAAAGTTACGCCGTACGAAAGAGAGGGGAGCAATATAAAAGGTCTTGCAAGAATTTACTTAGATGACAAATTTGTAATAAATAATGTGACACTGATTCAGGGAAAGGATAATGTGTTTGTGGCAATGCCCTCATATAGAACAAAGCAGAAAGATAAAGATGGAAAGGCAGGATATAAGGATATATGCTTTCCAGTGACAAAAGAGTTTAGGGAAAAGTTGTATGGGGAGGTGATTGAAAGTTATTATACTGCAGTGGATTTAATGGTATTGAAAGAAGATGATTTTACGATGCTAGAAGGTACAGATTTACCTATAATGAAGCAGGAAAAAAGGTAAGATAAATAATTATAAATTATAGCAAAATAGATATTCACTACTGTTAGGTGTGAATATTTATTCTGCACAAAAATAAAGGGACGAAAAGCTCAGGGTTTTGTCTCAAAATACAGCTTAATATAGTTATAATATTTTTATGTGGTGTGATGGGTACTATTTATTTCAAAAAATTATTTACTTTTTGTATGCGTGATGGAAATTTTTGATTAATCGCAGATGGATGTGGAAGGAGTTTGTTCATTTGTTACGATGATGTTCGTATGCTTTTTTGAGAGATATATAATAGAATAAATATTCATATTAGTTTGCATGACATTATCAAGTAAATTATAGAAAAAAAGCATCGACAAGGAAGATTTCAGATATATCAGAGGGGATTTAAAACCAACACCGTAAGTAATGTCATAGTTTTTAAAGACTTTTATATAGTAACATAGAATAGGTCAATGGTGGCGGATGAATTCAGAGGCAGAAACTGTGAGAGTTTTTTCTGACTTATAGTTTTCAATGAGAACATTAATGACAACTAGATGATTGGGGACAGCGTGAATTAGTATCCATTGGTACTCACACTGACTGAACAGTGTCTGGAAATACTACTTCATGTCGTATTCCTTTTTATAGTCGTATTTTCTTAAAGCTATTGTTTTTATGATGGGGAGTAGTGGACGCAGAAGGTGAGTATATTCATAAAAAGTAGGAGAAGAATATAGATGGATAGCAATATTCAGTGATGGTATGTAGAAGCAGTGAGCTATAATGATATTATATGAAATGCTAGATATGTCACTTTCAAATTATAAGTGGTTTATTGTTTTATAGACAAAACATTCGTTTATTTAGAGTATAAATTATGGTATAATATAGTTGGTTATATTTATAGAGAGAAAGTTAATGTTGGAGGATACTATGAATACAATATGGTCAACTTATGTACAGAAAATAGGAACCCTTTATGACACTCGTTCACTTAGGTTTTCGGATATATATAAGGACAAATATTTAAAGGCTTTTAAAATTGAAGACAGAAGTAATCTTAAATTGTTGGAAATAGGATGTGGGCCAGGTGCATTAGCAGAATCTCTTCGGCGTTGGTATCCCAATATTAGTATTTATGCTATTGACAGGGATAGCAATTTTATTAATTATGCTAGTAAAAAAAGTTCATCTATTTATTTTAGTGAAGGGGACGCAACAAGGTTAAAATTCGATAATAATAGTTTAGATGTAACAATTTCAAATACTGTTGCGGAACATATTGAACCATCAAAATTTTATGGTGAACAATATAGGGTATTAAAAAAAAATGGTGTTTGTCTTGTTTTATCGGCTAGAAACGGAATTAATATTTATTCGCAGTGTGTTATAGAACAATCTGAGTTTGAAAAACAAATTTGGGAACGTGTTGAAAACTATTTCTACGACATTGAAAAAAAATATGATATATGTTTATATCAACAGAATGAATCGGAAATACCACTAAATATGGAAAAAAATGGATTTAAAAATGTAAGTACTGAATATATTACAATTAATTTAACTCCAGACAATCCCATTTATTCTAGAGAAACAGCGTATGCTATGATAAATGCTAATCGTCAAGTTAATATTGATAATATAAATGGATTATCATATATTGCACCTAATATTGTTGATGAATCTGAAATAGAAGAGTTAAAAAGATTAGTCAACAAAAAATATGATTATCGATTAGCACTTTACGATAAAGGAATTAAATTGTGGGATACAAATGTGTCTGTAACGATGGTAATTCGAGGGGTAAAATAATTAAGGTTGATTTAAGAGAGAAAAATAAAAATTTCAAATTATGTTAAAGGTAGATGTTTCTATTATATGTGTAATAATTTTCAGGAAATAAAAGTTCCGAAAAATAAAAGCTATTGTAATAGCTTTTATTTTTTTTTGGGTAATATTAGAAAATAAGTTATGAAAATAGATAAAAAATATATAGTTTTTATAATGGGAAATATCAAATAGAGACTTTCTATCATTTTATAGTAGGTAATCGGAGTTTAGATTATATTGATAATAAAAATGAAATAATAGTTAATGCAATATAGAACAATAGGGAGTTTAAGGCAGAGGAGGTATTGTAATATAGTTGTATTCAAGAAATACGTGAGTAAATAAACAGGTAAATTTGGAGAAAATAATGAATCGTAGAGTCGCAATAATTGCAGATAATAGTATTAAATATGTTGAAAAGGTACTTTGGGCATGGAAAAATGGTTATAGTGTAGTCTTATTAGATAGTAGAATTCCACATTTAAAGTGTGTCGAATTGTTAAAAGATAGTAACGTTGAAGAAGTAATTACAGATAATATTGAATTATATCAATTTGCAAAAGAACAACATATGATTACAACTTTAATAGATAATAATAAAAAAGTATGCAAACTGCCCCAATATGTTTATTCGCAATATTATTGTAATGAAAGTGATAAAGAAGCAATTGTATTGTTTAGTTCTGGAACAACAGGAAGAAATAAAGGAATAAGTCTATCACATTATTCAATAACAACTAGTGCAAAAAAGATTATGAAGATAAAAAATGTTAATGAAAGTAGTGTTTTGTATATTTATAAAACATTTGCACATTGTGCTAGTTTCATTGGTGAACTAATGGTTGCATTAATATCACATGCACAAATGTATATTAGCCCAATTAGTACAATTATGAGAAAAAATATATCCAATATGATAAAGTATGATGTTACTCATATAAGTATAAATCCAACAATTATAAGTTTATTAAATTTAGACCATAAATATTATAAATTTAAAAAATTGGAGATGGTAACTTGTAGTGGGGCAATTTTATCGAAAAAAATGTATTGTTTATCGAAAAAATATTTTAATTGTAAAATAATTAATTCTTATGGATTGACCGAAACAAGTGCTATGGTGACAGTAAAAGTAGATAGCGAGAAAAGTATAAATGAAATTATGTCGGTGGGAAAACCTCTTGAAAATATAAAGGTGACTATACATGATATACATGGAAAAGAAAAAGAAGTGGGTGAGAAAGGATATATTCGTATATATAGTGATACGATATATGATGGGTATATTACCAAAGAAAGAGAAAAGAAAAAATATTTTGATACGAATGATGTTGGATATATAGGAGAAAATGGGGAATTGTATATCATTGGTAGAAAAGATCGAATGATTATTTCTGGTGCACACAATATATTTCCAGAAACAATAGAAAATATACTTATTGATAGTGGTTTGGTAAGAGAATGTATAGTATATGCTCAGAAAGATGAAATATATGGTCAAAAAATTATTTGTGAATATACACTAAATAAAAAAGAAAAAAAGAATAGTTATGAAATAAAGAATAGCATATATTCTATATGTCAAAAAAAATTAGCTAAGTATGAAATTCCACATAAGTTTGTAGAAAAGGAGAAATTGGAACAAACATATTCTGGGAAACTGAAAGTAAAGTTTATTGAAGGAGAAATAAATGATAAAAAACATTTGGCTATCAATAAGTCTGGTTTTTAAATACGCTAAACATATATCTTTAATATACATTTTTTTATCTTGCTTATGTTCAGTATTTTATTCGCTACAAGTCATTGCATTAGAAAAGTTGATTAGCAATATTGGTTTATACATATCAAACAACACAGAATGGAGCAGAGTTATATTATGGGGGATATTACTAATCTGCGCATTTATTGTAGCTGGTATATATGATTTTTTGAGGCCCTTGTTGACGTTAAAGATGTATCAAAAGCTAATGATAAATTTAACACCTTATATATTGAACACTATTGACAGAATTGAATATTCAAAATTTGAAGATTCTCAGAATGCAGATGTATTATATAGAGTTGCGGCAAGTCCATATAAAATAATTCAAAATATGTTTATATCAACTATAAATATGATGTATTTTATTTTTTCTACTTTAAGCATGATCATAGTTTTTTGCAAATATGATATGTATTTAGGTATTACAATTATTATTAATTCGTTTATAGTTTGTATTTTGCAATATAAGGCGGAGAAAAATCAAACCGAATTAGTTTATAAACAAACTAAGGAAACAAGAATGTCTGAACATATTGGAGGAATGATATTTGATAAAAATGCGCTTTATGAATTAAAAATATTTGGTGCAGTAAACACAATTCTATTAAAATGGAAAAACATACTTAATAAGTTAATGTTAGAAAAAAAGGAAAAGTTGAAACAATATGCGCTTATAGTATCTGTGAAAAATATATTTGTATTATTGTTGCTAATTTTAATAGGAATATTTCTAGGACATGGAATGGAAGTAAAAAAAATTACATATGCACAATTTTATGCAGTTTTTGCAACTGTTCCTAGATATATGGAAATTTTATTTACTTCTTCTGGGTTAATTTCAAATGTTGTAGAAAAGTCAAAAGAAGTAGATTATTATAAACGTTTTATAGATATGGCAAGATGTGAAGAAAAAGATATACCTGAATTATCGGTTCATAGCGAGGGGATTGTTTTTTCTCATGTGTATTTTAAATATCCTGGAACTGATGAAATGATTTTAAAAGATGTATCTTTTAAAATTGGTAGAGATGAATATTTGTCAATTGTCGGAGCTAATGGAGCTGGAAAGTCTACAATTATGAAATTAATTGTAGGATTATATAAACCAACTGCAGGAAATGTATATATTGATGGAAAGGAAGCAGTAGCTGTTGCAAAAGAAAAACTTGCAGTATTGTTTCAGGATTATGAAAAATATTATCTAACAATAAAAGATAATGTATCGATTGGAAATTTGGAACTATTGATGGATGATGTTCTATTAGAAGAAACGTTGAAGAAAGTAAATTCTAATTTATTATTAAGATACCATCCAAAACAAAATTTAGGAAATATACAGGAAGACGCCGTTGATTTGTCAAATGGTGAATGGCAAAAATTAGCTATGGCTAAATTGTATATAACCCCTAAACATTATATATGTTTTGACGAACCAACTTCAGCAATGGATCCAATAACAGAAAGTAAGATGTACGCTTCAATACAAAAACTAAAGATCAGCAAGACTCTGGTGGTAGTTTCTCATAGAATTGTTTTATCAAAATATGCAGACAAAATAATAGTGATTGATAAAGGGAAAATTGTGGAAGAAGGAACACATAAGCAATTAATGGATAATAATAAGCAATATGCAGAAATGTATGAAAAGCAACATGAATGGTACAAAAGTTATTAGGAGAAATTTATGAAAAATGAAATATCTTATGTGATAAGAAGTATTAAAGAAATAATAATGATGTCATCCAAATTTTCAATATATACGCTTATTAATGCAATAATATCAGCTATTATGCCGATGATACAAACTATATTGATTGCGGCGATTTTAGACAGAGCAAGTTATGTGAAACAAGGAAAAGGTTCAACGATATTGGTTATCCCTTTTATTGCATATGTGGTTTCGTATTTTGTTCGGTATGTGATAGACATTATTAATATTTATATGTCAAAAATAGAATTAGAAAACCAAATTAATTCCAAACTTAAATATAAGTTAGGCGAACATATTTCAAATATCGAATTAATAGAATTTGAAAAACCACAGATATATACCCGAATAAATAGGGCACATATATGTATCAATGAAAATAGGATGACATCATTATTTCAAGTAGTATGTATAGTGATTCCTAATATTTTTTCTATTATAGGTTTGATTTTGGTTATGAAATGCTATAGTTCATATCTTGTTATTCTTGCATTATTAAGTGTTATACCAAGTTTCTTTTCTTCAATATCGGCGAATAAGCAGTACTATAAGTTAATGATGTTTCAATCAACATTACAGAGAATGAGAGATTATTTATGGGGATTATGCTGTAAAAAGGAAAGTGTTCGTGAAATGAGAATCATGAATTTTAAAAAATTTATATATGATAAATGGATAACTGCTAGAGATAAGGCGTTAAAAGAAGAAATAATGGAAAAGGGATTAGCTTCTTGGAAAATATTTATAGGAGATTTAATAAGGAATAGTTTTTATGTAGTAAGTATTTTTGTGTGTATTATATTAATTAAGGAAAACAAACTAACAATTGGAGAAATGGGGACATGCCTAGTAGGATTTTCTACATTGCAAAATACGGCACAGTATATTGTAGCAAGTATAGCAAGTGTAGATGATAATATTAATTATATAAAAGATTATTATTATGTAATGGATCTGACTCCAAAGAATGGCACAAATAAAGGGGAAATGGTCAAATTTGATAAAATAGCATTTAATAATGTGGAGTTCAAGTATCCAAATAGTAATACAAATAGTTGTGTAATTAAAAAATTAGAAATTAATAAAGGTGAAAAAGTAGCCATAGTAGGAGAAAATGGATCTGGGAAAACCACATTAATAAAACTTATGCTGGGTATTTATAGAGCAGATAAAGGGGAAATTTTATATGATGAGAAAAATATTAATTATATAGATAAAGAGGAATTATATAAAAAAATTTCCATAGTACAACAGAATTTTATACAATTAAAGACCAATTTAATTGAAAACGTAGATATTAAAAATAAGGATATACATGACAAGGAAAAAATATTAAATGTATTAAAAAAAGCTGGATTTGATAATATTGGTAAAGAGGATTTAGAAAAGCAAATTGGAAGAGAATATGGTGGAAGAGAGTTTTCTGGCGGACAATGGCAAAAAATTGCTATAGCTAGGAGTGAATATAAAAACAGTGAACTTCTTATATTGGATGAGCCTACTGCTTCGTTAGATCCGGTATTGGAAAATGAAATATTAAAAAGTTATTTAGAATTGTCAAAAAATAAAACAGCATTAGTTGCAACTCATAGGTTAGGAATTTGTAAACATACTGACAAGGTCATAGTATTAAAAGATAATAAGATAGTTGAGGTAGGAACTCATAAGGAGTTACTAAAAGAGAAAGGAGAATATTTTAGTATGTGGAAAGAGCAAGCAAGATTTCTACTTAACGAGTACAAAATCCTAAATGAACCAACAGCCGACCTGTCAAATAAATCAATTTAGGTATTCTCGTGGAGTCATCTGGTAGTATTCCTTAAATGCTTTGTAGAAATTATATAATTAGAAAACAAAGAGGACACCATCTTATATTAATGATAATAGTGGCATTTTTAACATTTTAATAGCTTGTCTTGAAATAAATTTCCATTACTCAAATTATACATTAGGATATTATGATTTTAGAAATATTACTTATGTTATTAAGAAGCAGTAACGGTTAAGGTTAAAGTTATTAAATGTATGTACTAGTCTAGTATATCTGCCATTGATACGTTTTGAATTATAATCTATAATAATTCAAAAGATAGAACACAATAAACAGTGTATAAAAGAGAGGTGTCCATTTTATGAGTAAGAAAAAAATAGCTTTTATTTGCGTACATAATTCTTGTAGAAGTCAGATTGCAGAGGCACTTGGACGTCATTTAGCATCAGATGTTTTTGAAAGTTATTCAGCAGGAACAGAAACAAAACCACAGATTAACCAGGACGCTGTCCGTATCATGAAGGAATTGCATGGAATAGACATGGAAGCAGAGGGACAGCATAGTAAGCTTATTAATGATATTCCAGATCCGGATATTGCAATATCTATGGGTTGCAATGTAGGATGTCCATTTATTGGAAGACCGTTTGATGATAATTGGGGAATTGAAGATCCAACAGGAAAAAGCGATGAGAAATTTAAGATAGTTATTGAACAAATCAGAAATGATATTTTGGAATTAAGAAGCAAATTAGATAAGGAATAAACGGCACAAATTTCAGTTTAGGAGAAAAAATTTCTTGGATAGAGTAATATTGAATGACCTTGATTTTGAAAACAGAAATGAGGCTCTATATTTTTTGAAAAAATTATGGAAATTTATAAAAGCATTATTCCTGAAAGACACGCTGAAAACATTGAATATATGTAATAAGAGGCGATTTGGCATATCGTTGTCAAGTGGTGAAAAAAGTTAAATTCTTGAATGATCAGAGCATATATTGGGGAAATCAATTAGAATGTGAATTTGGTGGAGACAGATATTTTGGAAATTTGGTTGGTATGGATTTTATTATGACTTGCACATGTGAAGAAAATGGAGAGAATCTGGAACTTTTGTTATAAAAAAATAGAATTATTTACAATAAGAGTTTGCAAGCTCTCCCTAGATGAGAGGAGACTGTGAAATAAAGTCTGTAAATAGACATTCTATGATAATTGATGGAGCTGTAAGTTCATGAAATGAGCTTATAGCTCTTGTTTACTTTATAGGAAAGTTCGTTATCATGAAGGACAGAAAAAATCCCATACCTGAAATGAAAGGGCATGGTAAATAAGATGAGTATGTTAAAAAATGAAAAAAACTTCTGTAGTGGTAAACTAAATTTGTAACACCTCGTTCGAATAATATATTATAATATTACTCAAACAAGGAGGACATAATTATGTCAATACGTTACAGCGAAGACTTCAAAAAAGAAGTAGTTAAAGCCTATATGGCAGGCGACAGATCAATACATCAACTTGCTGTTGAATTCAATGTTGCAAAAAGTTCCGTTAGCAAGTGGGCTAACGAATACAGGGAAGAATGCCTTTATACCACCGATACAACATCCGAGTCTAATGACGCAAAGGAAATACGAAGATTAAATCAACTTCTTAACGAAAAAGAGGCCAAGCGTGAATATCACAAACGTTTGGAACACATTTTTGAACTTATAAAATATGTGTACCATAACAATAATCGTGTTATAGGATATAGGGCTATGCGCATTTTCATCAAACGTTATGGCTATGAATTAAGCAATACCACCATGCATAAATACATGAATAAAGAATTAAATTTATGTGCCGTAATCATGCATTCCAAACCGGGATACAAGGCTGGGAAAAAGAAAAAATCTTTGACAATCTCTTAAGCCAAAATTTTATTTTAGGGTTACATGCATAGATAATAAAGCAAGTGAAAAAGTAGCATAAAAGTGATGTAATAGTTATTAGACGAATAGACAATGTTTATGCATTAAGAGATGTAAGACATTAGTGAACGGAACACAAAACTAAAGTAGAGAAAGGAGATGTGTATGAGCAAAATCCAAAGGCATTTTAAGATGATGATTGGTGGTTTTATGTTTTTTGCAGTTTTTCTTATTGGAATGAGATGTATGAGAGAGTCTGTCTATGCACTGGGAGATGTGTCAAGATATCATACTGAATTTATTAATCAGGCATGTCCAAATATAAAAGTAATAGGTAGGGCATATCTGGTTGGTCCTGACAATGTGGCACATTGGAAAAATCATATTGCCATGTATGTAGTACCTGCAGGAACAAAGATTCAGGGTAAAACAGTAGATCCTAAGTATTTGCCACAGGACAATATTGAAAATTTAAAGGTGCTGTATTCAAGTGTTATAGGATATCAAAATTTCACATGGATTAACGGTGCGTATCTGGAAAGCGAAACAGCCAATTTACAGGTGGTAGCATATGATAAGTATACTGTTACTTTTTGGAGTAACGGATATAAAAGTTTTACAGGAGCACCGGTTATGTGTGCCCAATATTTATTACAAGCTTCACATCCACCAGGATTTTATAGAACATCCAGAAACAATGTCTGGATTGATCTTGACAAAGAATATAACCGTATACCAGAAGGTACAAATATTAAATATGTTGCTGAGGGAAAAGTAACATGTGGATTTATTGGTATTAGTCCAATACCGGGAACAGCAGACAGTGGTGATGTATACAGAGTAGGAGTAAACCAAAAAATATATATAGTTACCACAAGAAGACTTTATTCTAATACACCAGATACAGATGATTTGTATTACAAAGTTATATTCCAGGGGAACAACAGTACCAACTATCTAATGAACGGATATGGTTACTATTATGTAAAAAGTAAGTACATAAACCTTTACAAAAATGGAACAAAAGTGCCAAATGACGCGGTAATGAAAAAAGTTTATAACTTGAAAACATTAAAGGAAATTGGTGTTAGAAAATCAAAGGATGAGTCGAATAATGACAATGTTGTAGGGTTTCTTCAGGCAAATGCAGAGATAGAAACATTGCCAAAGGAAAGTGATTCAAATTGGACCACGGTATGGTTTAACAGTGAAAGAGCTTATGTTAGAACCAAATATTTGACAGATGTAGAACTGGTTGAAAAGAAAACTAAAGTAAAAAATCTTTTTGTAAGCAATGTAAAAAATAATCAATATGTATTGTCATGGTCTAAGTCTCCTGGATGTACAGGCTACAACATTACATATACCGGTATAGGGAAAAACTCGAAAGCTTTCTTTAAAAAGACCGATTATAAGAAAACATCAATTACTGTAAACAGATCTTATTTTAAAAATAACAGAAATATTATTCTGGTGAATATTGCAGCAAATTATAAAACAGGAGCAACAGAAGCTACACAGATAGTTCTTTCGTTGGACAACAGACCACCAAAGATGAAAAAGAAGCGTCTTAATATAAAGAAAAAACAGATATCCTTTGAAAAAATGCTGATACCTGTTGATATTGTTCAATATTCAAAAAATAAATCATTTAAGAATGCTAAAACTGTATGGGATAAAAAGGGCGGTGGACTTAGGGCAATTAAAAAGCTAAAGCCTAACACAACTTACTACATAAGATATAGTATTACAACTGACGTATCCACTCTAAAAGGATATAAGAAAATTGGTGGAATTTGGTCCAAGACGATAAAGGTAAAGACAAAAAAATAATACTATTACATCCGATACACAATCACTATTAAAATTAATAGTAACTTTAAAAATAATCACCTTCAAGCTATAATTGAAAAAATATAGTTTGAAGGTGATTTTATATGGCTAGATAATGATACAAATGAAAAGGAACTTCTTATGAGTTGGAAGAAATAGTAGAAGGTTTAGATGTATTCAAAAATCAGGTTGTATGCGTGTCTGTAATTCTTAATGTTAAAACGGTTAAGCCATTCCCTTTGTACTTCGGATTCGTAATTGCCAATTACCTCGGCTAATGTTACTATTAGAATATATTTGTATTGAACGGAGAGGAAAGTATAAATGAACAAAATCCCCGGGCAGTTGGTTTTTATGAATATATGGGAGTTGAAACATATAAAAGAACAGACCTTGATGAAGAAGGAAATACTTATCCACTATTGTATATGAATTTAAAATAAAAAAAGTCCGTTATCAAGACGCAAAATGATAGCGGACTTTTAGAATTTAATTAAGGATTTTTGAAAATCCATATAATATTATTTATTTTTCTCTGTACGAATATGAACTTCCGGTATAGCTACATTTTCATAGTTTATCGGAGAGTGTTTAGTTTTTTCCTCTTCGTGCTTATCTGATTTGTGAGTGTGAACCTCAGGAATGGCTACATTGTCGAACGTAACATTGTAATTATACTCATGCTGTTCTTTTTTTGCTTCAAAAAATTTTCTCAATTTCTCAAACATATTTTACTCCTCAAAATTATAATATATTAATAAAAAATGTAATAACTAAACTATTAAGGAAGTCAGCAAACAAACTTCCTACAAGTGGTATGAGCAGGTATGCCTTTACTGAAGGAACATATTTTTCACAAACAGCCTGCATGTTTGCCATGGCATTAGGTGTAGCACCCATACCGAAACCACAAGTTCCTGAAACAAGAATAGCGGCATCGTAATCTCTTCCCATAATGTTAAATTCCACAAAATAAGTGAAAACACAAATTAAAACAACCTGTGTTGCTAGTAAAATAACAAGTGGTAAAGCAAGAGAAGCAAGTTCCCAAAGCTTTAAAGTAATCATAGCCATTCCAAGGAATAATGAAAGGCTGATACCACCAAGGTCGTTAATTTCACCCATGTGAATAGTAGTAATGTTTGTGTATTCGCAAATGTTTCTCATAAGTGCAGCGGCAAGCATGGCACCAATATAAATAGGGAATGTAAGTCCTGTCTGTGTAAGGAACATTGAAAAAATAGTTCCAAGTCCAATAGCAAGAATAAGCTGGAACACAGCAGCAGGATACATATTAGTGTGTCGTTCATGTTTCTTTTCATCTTCTACAAGTAAGCTGTCATCATCTGTTGATACAGTATCAAGAAGATTATGTTTTTCAATAAGACGCTTACCAAGAGGACCACCAACTAAACTTCCGAAGATAAGTCCGAATGTGGCAGCAGCTGTACATATTGTAGTAGCACCACTGATGCTAAAATCTTCAAGTACAGGACCAAAAGCTCCGGCTGTACCGTGACCACCAACCATTGGAATTGAACCTGTACACATTCCAATAAGAGGATCAAGTCCTAAAGCTTTGGCAAGTCCTACGGCAGTAACGTTCTGGAGAAGTATCAATACGATAACAAGTCCAAGAAAAACAATCAGTGATTTACCACCGCTTTTTAAAACTTTAAGATTTGCCTGAAATCCTACAGATGTAAAAAAGAATACCATGCAAACTTCTCGTAAAGTGTCATCAAAGGAAAATTCAGCAATTCCTGTTGTGTAACAAATACATGTCATAATGGCAAACAAAAGTCCTCCGATTACAGGAGAAGGAATACAAAATTTTTCCAAAAAGTTAATTCGTTTCTTTAAAAAATTTCCAAGTAAAAGTACCAAAACAGCAACAGCTAACGTTTGGTACATATCCAATTGAATCTTCATTATTTACCCTTTCTGTTAATTATTGTGTATTTAGATTAATTCCTTTTTCTTTATAGTAGGATTCTGCACCTGAATGAAAAGGAATTGTAATGTCGTCAGTGGCAAATTTTTCATCAATCTGAAGATCCAGGGATGTTGAATACTGGAGTTCTTTTGATTTCTTGAAGAGCATTTGCGTAAGCTGTTTAACAAGAGCTTCTGAAATAGAGTCTGATGTTATAAGAACAGACTTTACTCCAATAGTGTTTATATCTTCATCCTGTCCCTTATATGTTCCGGCAGGAATAGTATAACGACTATAAGAACTTGAATATGTGAGCATTTTGTTGATAACTGTGTCATCAATAGGAATAATGCGAATGTCACATTCTTTTGAAAGCTCATCAATAATTGTAGTTTTTAATCCGGCTGTACAGAAGAACGCATCAATGTCACCTGACTTAAGGCTATTAGCAGCATCAATGTAATCCATATTCTTAGTTGTAACAATGGAAGAAGGCATACCTGAAAATTCCAATATCTGATTGGCGTTTAATTCAGTACCTGATTCTTCTGATCCAATACTTACTGTATGACCGGAAAGATCGTTAATTGATTTAATATCTGAATCAGCCTTTACAACAAGCTGACATGCTTCGGTATATAATCCTGCAATGGCACGCAGATTGCTGTTCTTCTTGTAAGCGTTGTCAAGCAAATCAGCTTGGGCAATACCTAACTCAATATAGTTGTCAGATAAAAGTCGCAGGTTAGCAGATGAACCTGCAGTGGTTCTAACTTCAAATTTATAATTTTCATATTCCTCATTTGCCAGTTCAGTAAAAGTGTTAGCAAAAGAGTAATACATACCACCAATATCAGCGGCACCGAATCGGATAGTATTTCCCGAAGCACGGCAACCACTAAGAATTAATAGTGTTAAACATAGCAGAATACTAAGCTTTTTTTTCATGTATTCGCTCCTTTCTGTCGTTTTCATTATATTTATTTTACAATGAAATTGCCTTTAAGAAAAGAAAAAAATATAAGATATATTAAAATAAATAAACAATAAAACAAAAAAATGGTATAATTAAATTACAGATATTTACAATTTTCAGGAGGTACAAATGAGTAAAAGAGTAGTTAATAAAATAGTTGCTTTTACATTAATTATAGCTACGGTAGTGTTTTTCCAAGAAACAGGTAATAGTTATGCGGATATTCCAAAAACTACCACGCCGAATCCAACCATATCAAATGTTGTAGTTAAGACAAATAGGCAGACAACAAACAAGACTAATGTTAAGGTTAACGTTAAGAAGATTAGCATAGACACGGTAACAAGAAAGTCAGGAACTATTTCTGTTTCATGGAAGAAGAATAAAAAGGCTAGTGGCTATAGAATCCAGTATTCTAATGATAAGGATTTCAAGAACGTAAAAAACAAAAATGTAAAAAGTGCATCAAAGACAAAGACTAAGATTGCAAAAGTAAATAAGTCTAAGAACTATTATGTTCGTGTTAGTGCTTACGTAAAAAAGAATAATAAAAAATATTATTCTGAGTGGAGTAATGTAGCAGAAGTTATTGCATGGAATGCTAAGTGGGAATTTGCAAAAAATTCAAAGATTCATACTGATTCACCTACATTATATTTCTCTAATGCAGCTAAAAAGAAAAACAAAACAGTATGTGTAAATGCAGGACACGGAACAAGAGGCGGAGAAAGTGTTAAAACTTTATGCCATCCTGATGGAAGCAGCAAGGTTACAGGAGGAAGTACAAGCCAGGGAGCCATAACTGCTACATCTATTAATGGTGGAACAACTTTAGCCGATGGAACAAGGGAGGCAACAGCCACACTTAAGCTTGCAATGACTGTTAAGAAACAGCTTTTAAAAGAAGGCTATAATGTTCTTATGGTTAGAGAAAGCGATGATGCACAATTAGATAATATAGCAAGAACAGTTTTTGCTAATAATAATGCGGATTACCATATTGCATTACATTATGATTCAACATCTTCTAATAAAGGAGCTTTCTATATTAGTGTTCCTAACAACAACAAATATAGAAGTATGTATCCTGTTTCAAAGAATTGGAAGAAACACAATAATTTAGGAAAGAACCTTGTAAACGGAATGAGAAGTGCCGGTGTTAAAATTTATGGCAGTGGTTCCATGGCAATAGATCTTACTCAGACTTCTTACTCAACAATACCATCTGTAGATTTGGAAGTGGGAGATAAGAGGAGCGACCATTCAAGCAAAACGTTAAAGAAGATTGCAATAGGCATTGGAAAGGAACTAAACAAAATTAAGTAAAAACTTAAAATAATTAAATAAATTCATTAGATAATTAAAAAAATAAAATATATACTTGTGTTTTCACTTAATAAATGATAGACTTCACGTCAACAAACAAGGGCGTTTGGCTTTATGGCCAGGCGCCTTTTTCGATGTCATAAATACTTGGACTGAAATTTATGGCATTGAAATGTTTTGGTACACAAGATGAGAATTAAGAAAAATATGTTAAAAGAGCAGGAGGTATTATTGCATGAATGCAGGAGACACAGGTTTTATGTTGACTTGTGCGGCTTTGGTATTTTTTATGACACCGGGGTTGGCATTTTTCTATGGAGGTTTAGTAAGAAGAAAAAATGTAGTTAACACTATGATGGCAATAGTTATGATTATGGGATTAGCTGTTGTTATGTGGGCATTGTTTGGATTTTCATTAGCATTTGGTGGAAATCATGGTGGAATAATAGGAGATTTCAGATGGTTTGGCTTAGAAGGAGTTGGATGGGGCACTGGACCTTATTCAGATTCAATTCCTAATTTAGTATTTTGTGCATTTCAGATGATGTTTGCAATTATCACACCGGCGTTAATTACAGGTTCTGTTGTAGGAAGAATGAAGTTTAAAGCTTTATTCATATTTGTGGCAATATGGTCAATAATAGTTTATTATCCGTTAGCACATATGGTATGGGGGCAAGGGGGATTTTTGGCAGAATTAGGTTCTGTAGATTTTGCAGGAGGAGATGTTGTACATATCAGTTCGGGAATAACAGCATTGGTACTTGCAATTATTCTTGGAAGAAGAAAAGGTTATGAGAGAGCGACATACAGAATACATAATATTCCATTTGTTGTATTAGGGGCTACAATACTTTGGTTTGGATGGTTTGGATTTAATGCAGGAAGTGCCTTGAAGGCAGACGGACTTGCGGCGCATGCATTTATGACATCAGCTATTGCATCGGCGTCAGCATTGTTATCATGGATGTTACTAGATATAATAAATGACAGAAAAACAACTTTGGTAGGAGCCTCAACAGGTTTGGTAATTGGTCTGGTAGCTATCACACCGGGAGCAGGATTTGTTCCAATTTGGTCATCTTTTATAATTGGTGCTCTTGTCAGCCCAATATGTTATTATGGAGTTATACTTATAAAGAAAAAATTAAAAATTGATGATGCATTAGATGCATTTGGTTGTCACGGAATAGGTGGTATATGGGGAGGAATCGCAACAGGCATATTTGGAAAAAGTTCTATTAATCCAGTAGCAAAATGGGACGGATTAGTTTATGGCGAATGGAGGTTATTTGTAGCACAGATAGAAGGAATACTTATTACAATTGTAATTGCAGTTGTGGGAACCTTAATTTGTGTAGCAATAGTAAGAATATTTACAACACTTAGAGTAACAGATAGAGAAGAAAGAATTGGACTTGATATATCACAGCACGGTGAAAATGCATATCCAAGTTTTAATGGTATGGATCAGTAATAAATCAAGAGGAGATGATATTCTATGATAATGAAAATAGATGCAATTGTTAGAGAAGAAAAATTTGAAGATGTAAAAAATGCATTAATGGAGATAGAAGTTAATGGTCTTACAGTATCTCAGGTAATGGGATGTGGCTTACAGAGAGGCTATAAAGAAATTGTTCGTGGTATGGAAGTTGAGCCACAGATGCAGCCAAAGATTAAATTTGAGATTGTTGTTTCTTCAGAAGAGTGGGCGGAAAAAACAATAGAAGCAATAAAAAAAGCGGCTTACACAGGGGAGTTCGGTGATGGAAAAATCTTCAGTTACCCTGTTGCCAGTGCCACAAAAATAAGAACAGGTGAAACAGGGTATGATGCTGTACAGTGTCAGGAATAAAGTTAAATATAAAATATTTACACCTGATGATGGTGTTTGAACACTTAGATTATATGACTTCCAGTTATTTAACATAAAATAGTGTAAAAAGTAAAATTTTTAACCTTTTTTGTAAAAAAATTAGATTGCGAGAGAACAAAAATAAGTATATTATTATGTAAGAAAAATCAAAAATTTCGTTTTTAGATTACAAAAAGGAGATTAAAATGAAAAAAGGAACACTAAAAAAATCAATAGCATTATGTTGTTCGATTACAATGTTAGCAACAAGCATACCATTTACTGCAATAAACATAAAAGCGGCAACAGGAGATTTTTTTGATGAGAACAATTCGGTAATGATTGACAAAGGCGGATATAAGAAAGAAGTCTTTGGAGTTAGAACTGACGACTGGGGAGTAAACTGGACAGATAGAAAAGAATCATTACCTCCATCAAAGGTTTATTTAACTGACAATTATAAAGAAACAGTTGGAACTGTTCCAACAAATGACTGGGCAAGTTCAGTTGTATTTGACCAGTATTCAGAGTCATTGTATGCACATCCTCTTGCATATAGAGCTGCAAGTAATGGTATGCAGATGGCATCACCGGCTGTAGTAGATAGTACTTCTTATGTTGACGGTGAACCAACAGTAGAAAGTTTATTAAATGATGATACAGTAGAAATGGTTGTTGGTGGTGAAAATTTTTCAGCTAAAGATGCTAAGGTGGATAAAACAACAGATTGGAGTTATGAAATTGTAATGGCAGATAATGCAGGCAATAGTTCAATGCGTTCAATTATTGCAAAGGGAACTCCATATGCCTATTATACATTTGATAATGTTACACCAACAATTTCACTTGGTGCAGGTGCAACAGACTTTACAATAGTAAAAAATACAACATCTTCAAATATAATCGGTGTAAGTTTAAAAAATAAAAAAGATGGAAAAATACATTATTACATGTTAGCAGCACCATCAGGTACAACATGGATTAATGCAGGTGGAAAACTTACAGCAAAGATGCCTTCAGGAAAAAACTATATGTCTGTAGCAATACTTCCTGATGGAAGCAATGAAGCATTTTCTTTATATGAAAAATATGCATTTAACTTTATTACAGATACAAAGGTACAGTGGGAATATTTAAAGAATTCTTCTAAGGTCGTTACTAAATATAATGTAACAACAAAGAATATGGAGAATGGAAGCACAGGTGGAGATACTATTATGGCACTATATCCTCATCAGTGGCGTTATTCTAATTCTAAGTATACTAACTATACATACAACACAATTCGTGGAACAATGAAAACGATTGTTGGAACAAGTTATGTAACTGAAATGCAATACAACGGAATTTTATCTTCATTGCCGGTTACAACTGACGAAAATACAATTGGAAATATTAAGCAGCAGTTAGGATATCTTTATGATTATAGAAAAAACAAAGAAGATCCTAAGTGGATTTGCAATTTGGAAGGTCAGTATGGTGGATTTGACACATATTGGATAGGAAAGAATCTTAATACATTATCAGATGCAATATGGCTTTCAGGTCAGCTGGATGGTGATGATGCGGATATGAAGAATATAACAAATGAAATGGTAGAAGGAGTAGAAAACTATCTTGAATTCTGGTTTGATCCATATCAGGCATATATAAGTGGTGATCACAAGGATAGCTATTTCTATTATGATGAAAATTATGGAACATTAATAGGCTATCCATCATCATATGATTCAGACAAGCAGGTTAATGACCATCATTTCCATTATGGATATTGGATTAAGGCAGCTGCAGCAGTTGCAATGAAAGATCCACAGTGGGCTAAAGAATGGGGCGGAATGGTTTATGAGATGATTGGAGATATTGCTAATGTTAATCGTGACGGAAAAGGTTATAATGCCAACAGTCCTACTAAGTATCCATTCCTTAGAAACTTTGATATTTATGAAGGTCATTCATGGGCATCAGGTGTGGCTAATTATGAATATGATGAGAATGGAGAGTTAGTTGACAAGAAGGGTGGTCTTTCAGGTGGAAATAACCAGGAATCATCATCTGAGTCAATTAATGCATGGGCATCATTAATCTTATGGGGAGAAGCAGTTGGAAATACTACAATTAGAGATGCGGGTATTTACATGTATACAACTGAAATAGCTGCAATTGAAGACTATTATTATGATGTGCATAATGAAATTTTCACAGAAAAATATAAAGATGCAGGTAATTATAATATTCAGACAGTTACAAGATTATTTGGTGGTCGCTATGATCATACAGCATGGTGGACAGAAAACTCTATTGAAGTAACTACAATTACAATGTTACCAATTTCCGGGGCAACACTTTATATGGGAAAATATAAGGATAAAGTCAAAAACGTTGTAGACAGTATAGATGAAAACAGTAATCAGTGGAAACATTTTGTTTCTAATAAAGAACAGATTTGCAATAATTTCAATAAAGTTGACATGCTTACAGATCCAAAAACTAATCAGGATGTAGTAGCAGAATATTATGCTTATTATGATCCGGATGGTGCCCTTGCAAGATGGGATATGAGCGATAATGGAAAAGTTGAAAACGGTGAATCAAGGGCACATACACTTTCATATATAACATCATTACAGAAGTATGGAAATCAGGATTTTTCCATTACAGGCAGTGAGCCACTTTCACTAGTATTGAGCAAGGATGGAAACAAAACATATGTTGCAGAAAATCATACTGATGAAGTAAAGAGAGTATATTTTACAGATAATACATATGTTGATGTACCAGCTAATTCAAGTTATGTTGGACCAAAAACAGGAAACGGTTCAAATCCAAATGTTGATGAAAGTGAATTGCTAGGAAATACTTCAAAAGTTAACGTGGAAATATATCTTGAAAATTATGAGGGAACCGGATACGAAAAGCAGGAAAAACAGGTTAGCGTAAAAGAGGGAACTACAAGTTATACGTATGAACCGGAGAACATTACGGGATTTACATATGATAATGGAAATAGCAATAATATACTTACAACGGTTGTAAAAGAAGACAATACAGCTACGGTTAAGGCGTATTATAAACGTAATAGCTATACAATTCAGTATGAATTAAACGATGGAACAAACAATGTTGCAAACCCTAACGGTTATAGATTCGGAAGTTCAATAAAACTTAATAATCCAACGAGAAAAGGTTATAAGTTCCTTGGTTGGTATACAGATGATAAGTATCAGAATCAGATAACGGAAATAACAGATTCTACAGCAGAAAATTTAGTACTGTATGCAAAGTTCCTTGATGAGTCAACTATATCCGAGTATACGGTAGAGTATTATAAACAGAAAGAAGACGAAAGCGGATATGACCTTGTAACTGAAGATACTAAGAGAATAGAAGCTATAATCGGTACAGAGGTTTCTGCAGAGGAAAAGGAGTATGATGGTTATATTCTTAGCGAAAACTCAGTGACTAAGGGAATAGTAATAGCAGAAGGAAAATTAGTTCTTCGCCTATATTATGATATTAAAAAAAGCCCTGAATCAAGAATACAAAGAGGAGCATATGTTGATGAAAATGGAAAGTTAAATTTCATTGCAAAAGACGATGTCAACAGTGCAATTGTATATTATGAAATACTTAATGGAAAAACAGAGGCAGAAGCTTTTTATAAGCAGGCAGTAGAAACAAATGGTGGAAATTGTCCAGGATATCCAATGAATAAGACAGATATTGGATTTAAAAAAATTGTTGATCAGGAAGTGACAGGCGAGCAGTATGTAGTATTTAGATTCAATATTAATGACAAAGAATTAACGGATTGGGTTATTTCAAAAATATCTGATGTTGAAAAAGTGTCAGTTGAGACAAAACCAGCGCCAACAACGGTAGCCCCAACAACGACGATAGCCTCAACAACAGAATCTCCGGAAGTAGATCCAAGTGTTGATGAAAGTATTAAGGCACCGGAAGGGCTTGTATGGGCAGGAAATGCACAGTTACCATACTATTTTGCGTGGGCAAGAGCAGATGGAGCAGATTCATATAATGTTTACGTTAATGGAGTTTGCGTTAAAAATGTAGTTGATGGAAATGTTAATTTAGATTACACAGCATTTACAAAAGGATCAGGAGAATATGAAATAGGTGTTGCAACTGTAAAAGGAAACAAACGCTCAAGAATAACATCTATTATGTATAACTATGTTGATGATGGAAATCACCCAACAACAGTAGCGCCAACAACAACGGTAGCACCAACAACAGTAGCGCCAATAACAACGGCAGCGCCAACAACAACGGCAGCACCAACAACAACGGTAGCGCCAACAACAACGGCAGCGCCAACAACAACGGCAGCACCAACAACAACGGCAGCACCAACAACAGTAGCGCCAACAACGGTAGCGCCAACAACAACGATAGTACCAACAACAACAGCAGCGCCAACAACAGTAGCGCCAACAACGTCAGCTCCAACAACAACGGTAGCGCCAACAACGAAAGATACAGAACAGGAAACAACTACAAATAATGGTGCAGCAATATCTGTGGAAACATCAAGCACTTACAAAACAGCTGAACAGATGGAAAAAGAAATTCTGGAAAAGAAGGATGATAAGGATTTTGCAAATTCTACATTTGCAAAACTTAGTGTTAGAGTAAAGAAAACAACTAAGAAGTCAGTTAAGCTTGTTTGGAAGAAGATGTCCGGAGCAACAAAGTATGTTATATATGGAGCTAAATGTGGCACATCGTATAAGAAGATTAAAGAAGTAAGCAAGAAGACATTTACAGCTAATAAATTAAAGAAAGGTAAATATTACAAATATCTTGTAGTTGCACAGAATGATAAAGGTGAGGTCTTGGCTACATCAAAATTGATTCATGTAGCAACTAAAGGTGGAAAAGTAGGAAATTGTAAATCTTTAAAATTAAATAAGACTAAAGTAAAACTTTTACTTGGGAAAAAATTCAAGATTAAAGTAAAACAGATTGCAGACAGCAAAAATGTTAAGATTAAAAAACATAGAAAGGTAAGTTTCGAATCAAGTAATCCTGAAATAGCTACAGTGTCAAAGCGTGGTAAAATAGCAGCCCTAAAGAGAGGTAAGTGCACAATTTATGCATATGCACAAAATGGTGTTTACAAGAAAGTAAAAGTTACAATTAAGTAAAAATACAATATATACACTTCTCAGGGGAGAGTCTGGCATGCCAGGCTCTCCCTTCCTGTTATTTATAAGGATATATTGAGTATTTTTAAACAAAAAGGTAGATATTTTTACTAATTAGATTTCTTAGTAAAAATTTTAACCTTTTTAAGTCAAAAAAATCAATTGAGACGTTTCAAATAAATTAGTAATATATAATTAACAAGATAAGTACAAAAAAGAAAAAATTATCTAAAAAAAAAGAAAAATTTCAATGTCTGATTTTAAGTTGTACAACTTGAAAGGATAGGTTATAGTTGAGTATAGAAGGATACGGATTTACAAAAAATTATGGAGCAGAAAAAAGTTGAAAAAAATTATAAAATATTGGAAAAAATCCAAAATAAGAACACAGATTATATTTACATATATATTAATTTTGCTACTATCATTTGTTATGACTTTTTCAATGATATGGGCTGTTAATAATAAGTATACTAAGGAAGAAATCGGAAAAGCAGGTGTTCAGACAGTTAGCGCACTTCATGGAAACTTAGCATTAGTGTTTGAAAATGTTACGCAGCTTTCTACGTATATATATTTTGATGATATTGTACAGGATTCTCTAAGACAAATTAATTCAGCTAATATTGATCTAAATTATCAGAAGAACATAACCAAAAGTCTTTTTAACATGATTTTATCAGGAGATTATGTTTCAGGAGTATATATATTTGATCAATATAATAATTGTTACAGTTCATATAAAAGAACACCAAGAAAAGTTAATAAGTACATCCAGGGAGCTGACTGGTATAAGAAAATGCAAAGTGCCGGTGGCAATGGATTTTTTTATAAGGGAAGTGATGGCACAATAGAATACTATGAAAATAATAACTATTTGTGTTATGTAAGGCAGATTTTAGACAAAAAAGATTATAAGCCTTTAGCAACACTACTTATTACTTTTGATAATACTGTTCTTCAGGGATATTTTAATCAGGTAAGTGAAAATTCAAAGAATCAGTTTTATATTATTAATTCAAAAGGAAATTATGTAATAAAACCTCAGGAGGGAAAAAGAGATTTCAAAAAGTATACGAAAGTAGCAGAAAATATTAATGAAGGATACAAAGAAGTAAAAAATAATGGAGAAGAGTGTATTGTAGCCTGTCAGGATATGGGAATACAGGATTGGAAACTGGTAGGAGTTTTTTCAATGGACGATATTACATCTTTGGCACCGTATTATTCAACGATTATTGCAATAATTATGGGAATTAATATTATTTTTGTATTTTTGTGTTCCACGCTACTTACGTATCTTATTTTTAAACCTTTAAGAAAAATAGAAAATCATATGCAGATAGTAGAAAATGGGGAATTTATTACAATGCCTGTGGATGACTATGATAACGAAATAACGAATTTAAGAAAAGTTTTCAATCATATGATTTTATCAGTTAAGGCATTAATGAAGAGAGTAAAGGATGAGGAAAGAATAATTGCAAAAGGAAAGTTAGACATAATTTACGCTCAGATAAATCCTCATTTTTTGTATAATACATTAGATGCAATTTCGGCATTGGCTTTAATGGAAGAGAATGAAAAATGCTTTCAGATGATACAGGCATTGGGTAATTTTTACAAAAATAGTTTAAACAGTGGACTGGATTATATAAGCGTAGAAGATGAAATCGGTTGTATTGAAAGCTACATTACAATTTTAAACACCAGATATGAAAACCAGATTGCAATTAGCTATGATATAGAAGATGTTGTAAAACATGAAAAAGTGCTTAAATTACTGTTACAGCCGCTGGTAGAAAATGCTGTACATCATGGGTTAAATGGTGAAGGAGGTAATATTGAAATTAAGGTATTTGAGCAGGAAGATGAAATAATTTTCATAGTATCAGATGATGGAGTGGGAATGAGTGATGAAAAAATAGAAGATATACTTGCAGGAAGAACAGTTACCGGAAAGTCAGGATTTGGTTTATATAGTTTAATACAGAGAATTCGTCTTACATACGGAATAGAAAATCCTGTAATTATACAAAGTGAAGTTGGTGTAGGAACGGAGATAATTGTCACAATTAAAAAGATTAAAATGGAGAAATAACATATGTTAAATGTATTATTGGTTGACGATGAAAAGTTAGAAAGAGTTTTAATCCGTAAAGGATATAATTGGGAAGAGAACGGTTTTAATATTGTAGGAGAGGCTGCATCAGGAGAGGATGCCTTGGAATATATAAACTACCACAATGTTGATATTGTAATTACGGATATTAATATGCCAGGAATGGACGGATTGCAGTTTACGGAAAAATTGCTACAAAAAAATCCTAAATGCAGGGTAGTAATTGTAACCGGATTTCGTGAATTTGAATATGCAAGAAAAGCAATTAAGCTTGGAGTTGACGAGTTTCTTTTAAAGCCTGTCAACATAAAAGAAATAAGTGAAGTTATGACTAAAATTAAAACTGAAATAGCAAAAGTCAATGAAGAGGAATCAAAAGTAGCAAAGCTTAAAGAAAGTGCGGAAAAAAATTACGATATATTAAGGGAGAGCTTTCTTCTTAGATTAGTAGAAAATCGTATAGGAGAAGAGGAAGCTACAAAAAAATTGGAAACATATAACTGTAATGATTTAGTTGATGGATGTGTTTGCATAAATGTAAAAATCAAAGATGCCCAAGAAAATCAAAATTATAAAAAAGTGTATGAATTTATACAAAAGCAAAATAATGAGAATAGCCTTTCTTTTATACATTTTATGCATAATATTGTAATGTTTTTCACAAAAACAGACGTAAGTAAATGCATTGATTACGCTAATGATTTGCATAATAAATTAAACAATATGGGAATAACGGCAACTATTGGTGTTAGTGAAAAAAACAGTGAATTTAATGGAATACCGGCAGCATATGGTCAGGCAAACAAAGCTATAGGTGTTTCTGTATTATTAGGCAGAAATAAGGTTGTTACCTTTTCTGAGTATCAGGAAATAATGAAGAAAAACAGTTCAAAAAAGGAAATAGACTGGGATGAATTTTCAGATGCAATAATTAATTGTAGAAGAGAAGAAGTACTAAAATATGTTTCTGATTACACAGAAATAATTAAAGCAGAAAAAATACCTGATGAGGAATATCTTAAATTAATGGCAATGACAATAATCCTAAGGGCAAGCTCTACATTAAACAAATATGGAACAAACATATATCAATTAGTAAGTGAGGAAGAAGTTTTCCAAAATGTTAGGGAAATAAGAACCATAGATGATACATCAGAGTGTGTTATAAAATACATTAAACAGGTTTGTGATTATCATGAAAAAAAGCGTTCAGGTAAGAGAACAAATGTAATAAAAGATGCACTGGATTACGTTAACAGAAATCTGTATAACCCGGAACTTTCACTTAAAAAGGTCGCCTCCGATTTATACATAAATGACAGTTACCTAAGTAGGGAATTTAAGAAAACATATGGTGTAAGTTTTATTGAATATATTTCCCGGAAAAGAATAGAAGCAAGCAAAAAAATTCTTAAGGAGACGGATCTTAAAGTGTATGAGGTGGCGGAAAAAATAGGGTTTAAAGACTCCCACTATTTCTGTATTTGCTTTAAAAAGCAGACAGGACAAACAGTAAAAGAATATAGAGTATAGTGTTAAAAAAAAGGTTAGAAATTTTAGTAAAATTTTTAACCTTTTTTGGTCAAAATATTAAATTGAGATAGGTGTTGTACTAAAGTATACTTTCAGTATAAAAATTCGAGGAGGAAACAAAATGAGAAAGAATTTATTTAAGAAAGTGTTAGCGGTTACGTTAGCATCAACAATGGCATTCTCTATGGTAGGATGCGGAAACAGTGATAGTAAGAGTGAGGGAAAAAAGGATGACGGAACTATCACATTAAATGTATGGCACCAGTGGTCAAATGACACAAATGAACTTAAGGGTAGATATGAGGAAGCAGTTAAGGCTTACGAAAAAGATAATCCTAATGTAAAAATCAAAACAGAAACATTGGACACTGAAGCATACAAGACAAAGATTAATGCAGAGTTTGCAGGAGATGCAAAGGGCATTGATGTATTCTACTGGTGGGGTGCAGGTACAGCTAAGAAATTAGTTGACGCAGGAAAAGTAATGGCATTAGATGATTACTTAACAGATGATGTTAAATCAAGAATGGTGGAAGGTTCAACATCAGCATTTGAATATGATGGAAAATTATATTCAACGCCAATGTTCTCATGGTATATGACATTATTCTGCAACAAAGCATTATTTAACAAGGCAGGTGCTAAGCTTCCTGAAACATATGATGAATTAGTAGATGCAGTTAAGAAATTAAAAACTCTTGACGGCGTTACACCATTAGCAGCAGGTGCAAAGGACGGATGGAATGCAGCTTTTGTATACCAGGCATTAGCTTTGAGAGAAGTAGGAGCTACAGGTGTTAATGAAATGCTATCAGGTAAAAAAGAATTTGGTGACGAGGGATATAAGAAGGCAGCACAGAAAGTATCAGACTTATACAAATTAGGAGCTTTTGGAGAAAATCCATTAGAGCAGGGAAATGATGACGCCAATGCAGCATTTGAAAACGGCAAGGCAGCAATGAGAATTATGGGAAGCTGGTTTGCGAACAACGTATATACAGATGAAGCAGCAACAGTCAACCCTGAAGAAGTTGTAGCATTAAAGATTCCTATGATTTCTGACGGAAAAGGAGAATCAACAGATTACTGTGGTGGTTATGTTGAATCATTCTGGGTAAACAACAATACTAAGTACAAAGAAGAAGCAGCAAAATTCTGTATTTACATTAATGAAAAAATGGGTGTTGCATCATACGAAACAGGTTCAGGATTCAGCGGATGGACAACAAAAGCTGATGAAAGTAAGTTAAATCCATTATTCATTCAGATTAAAGATTTATTGGCAGAAGGAAAACAGGGTGTTCTTGCATGGGATACATCTTTAGAAGCAGAACCTGCAGCAGTTCATAACGAACAGGTACAGACATTATTTGCAGATGGCGCAGATATAAATGAATTTATTGATGAACATAAAGCGGCAATCAACGGCAAATAAGAAGTAAGAGGTGGGTAGTGTTATGGAAAAAATGCTTGGAAATAAAAAATACATATTGATTTTCATATTACCGGCGCTACTTTTATTTTTAGGATTTACTCTAATCCCATTGATAACATCAGGAGTATATAGCTTTTTTGAATACAATGGGATTGGAAGTAAAACATTTATTGGAATAAAAAACTATATTGAATTATTTACTTCCGACAGATATTTTCCACAGGCGGTAAAAAATTCATTAATATTAGTGGCAGCATCATTATTTATTCAGTTACCAATATCATTAATATTAGCCTTGATATTATCAAAAGGTGTAAAAGGGGATAACTTTTTTAGAACTATATATTTTATACCTGTTGTAATTTCAAGTATGGTTATTGGACAATTATGGCTTAAAATGTTTAACAGTGATTATGGTGTAATAAATACTGTAATAAGACATTTTGTACCGGAATATGAACACTCATGGCTTACAAAAAATGCATTTATGACCGTGTTAATTCCATCTGTATGGCAATATATAGGTTATCACATGATTATTTTTTACGCAGGAATTAAATCAATTTCAACAGATTACTATGAAGCTGCACAGATTGATGGAGCATCAACATGGCAGGTTTATAGAAAAATCACGCTACCTCTGCTGGTTCCTGTAATAAAGACTTGTGTAATCTTTGCAATTACAGGTTCACTTAGAGCCTTTGATTTAGTATATGTAATGACAGGTGGTGGACCAAATCATATAAGTGAGGTTCCGGCAACATTAATGTATAACAATTTGTTTAGAAAAGGATTATATGGTTATGGAAGTGCTCAGGCATTTTTTATAGTAATCGAATGTTTAATATTTACATTTATTGTAAACAGATTGTTTAAAAAAGCAGAACAAAATGTTTCAGCAGTATAGGAGGGTATAATGAAGAAGAAAAATATTATAGGCAAGATAAAATTTATAGTGTTGCTTTTAATTGCTTTGACTCAGTTGTTTCCCTTATACTGGCTTATAACTTTTTCATTAAAAAGCAATACGGAAATATTTGGCGAGAATGTAATAGGACTTCCAAAAGTTTGGAGATGGGATAATTATATAACAGCATTAAGTTCATCTAACTTAATTCGTTATTTCCTTAATTCAGTTTTTTATTCTGTAGTTACCGTTGTTGTGGCAGGAATAATATCTTCAATGGCAGCATACGCCATTGCCAGAATGACATGGAAACTAAAGAATGCTGTTTATGGATTATTTATGGTAGGAATAATGATACCTGCGCAGGCAGCATTACTTCCATTATTCCAGATTCTTGACACCCTTGGGTTAAAGGGAGGTTATCTTGGACTAATGATTCCATATATAGCAGGAGCTCTGCCAATGAGTATTATGATATTAGTTGGTTTCTATAGAGGAATACCAAGAGAAATGGAAGAAGCCGCATATATTGACGGCTGTGGAATATTTAAATGTTTTATTCAAATAATATTCCCAATGGTTAAGCCGGCTATTGCCACAGCTTCAATATTTACATTTCTTGGAACATGGAATGAATTAATGTTAGCCAATACTTTTGTTGACAGTGACCAGTATAGAACACTTCCGGTAGGAATAATGTCACTTGCAGGTCAGTATTCAACAGAATGGGGATTAATAGGAGCAGGTATGGTTATAGCAACATTACCTACTATCATTATTTATTTCTTTTTAAGCAAACAGGTACAGGATAGTCTTGTAGTTGGAGCAGTAAAAGGATAAAAATCATAATTTATTGAGAAAAGAGTTGGGGAGCCCGGCTCTTTTTTCTTTGTATATTGTAATGTATGGTATATAATATTATTAGAATTAAAAAAAGTATTGACCTTCCACCTTATGGAAGCTGTATAAATAAGGTGTATCGATACAGTTATAAGTGAATCGGGTTATTAAAAACAAGAAGATGGAGGCTATCCGGTGAAGATTAAACAGGTTGAAGAACTAGTTGGAATAACAAGCAAAAATATTAGATTTTATGAAAGTCAGGGATTACTTACACCTGAAAGAGCTGATAATGGTTACAGAGAATACCATCAGGATAATATAGAAGTTTTGAAAAAAATAAAACTTTTAAGAAAAATCGGAATATCAGTAGAAGACATAAAATCAGTATTAAATGACAATGTTACTTTGGAAAATTGTTTGGAAAAATATTTAGATGTTTTGGAAAAACAAAAATCTAACCTTACCAATATGTATAATCTTACCGAAGAAATCATAAATCAGAAATGTGAACTTAATAATCTGAAAACAGATGAATGGCTTGAGAAGATGGAAAACATGGAAAAGGAGGGCATAGATTTTGTGAACATTAGCAAAATTGACATCCACATGAAGAAGAAAATGGGAGCAATAATCGGAGGAGCAGTAATGATAGTATTTATGCTATTTCTTATTGGAATGTTCCTGTGGGGAAATAGTGTTGATCCAATTCCTTTAGGACTTTTGATAGTTTTAGTAGCAATTCCGGTTGTTATCATTGTATGTATCATTGGTGTTTTAATAGGCAGAATAAGAGAAATAGATGGAGGAGAAGAAGATGAAGCTGCTAAGTATTGATTATATTCCGGGAACGGAAATAGAAGCATTGGGTATGGTAAAAGGAACAGTTGTTCAGACCAAAAATGTAGGTCGTGATTTTATGGCAGGAATGAAAACACTTGTAGGTGGAGAAATCGTAGGTTATACGGAAATGTTAAATGAGGCAAGACAGATTGCTGTTAAGAGAATGGTTGATGAGGCAAAAGAACTGGACGCAGATGCAGTAATTGGTGTAAAATATGGTTCATCACAGGTAATGAGTGGAGCAGCAGAAGTGATTGCCTATGGTACTGCTGTAAAAATTATAGACAATTAATTTGTTTATAAAAGAAATAAATGCTTACAAGGCATAGACTATGATTTAATATAGGTAGTAGTCATAATTGAATAAAAGAGATATAATAAACGTGCAAGGTCAGAGATAGGCTTTGCACGTAATTTTAGGTTTTCCAATTTGGTGGTACGTTGCATTTTATGCAGGTTGGCCAAAAGCTTGGGCAGTATTTAATTTGTCAAAAGAAGAATATGGAAAATTAAATAATTAAATATGATAGGGCGCAATTTGCGCTACGGTCGGACATCCATAATCCATTTATTCTGTGATTGTGGATGTTTTTTGATTAATAAGAAATTTAAATAGGGAACTTTTTGAAAGAAAAACAACAAAAAAGTTCCCTAAAAATAAGGAGACAAAAAAGATGGAAAATGTTTTATTTGAAAAGACACCGGTTCCAAAAGCCTATATGAAGCTTGCTTTGCCGGTAGTATTTAGTATGATGGTTTCACTGATTTACAACATGGTGGATACATATTTTATAGCCTTAACAGGTGTGCAGGAACTTGTGGCAGGAGTATCTCTTGTTGTTCCTGTGTTTACCTTGATGATAGCTTTTGGTGACATATTTGGACTAGGCGGAAGCTCACTGATTTCACGACTTTTTGGAGAAAAAAGATTGGAAGAGGCAAAAAGAGTCAGTGCGTTTTGCATATGGGGAGCTATTGGATTTGGAATATTTGTAAGCATAGTGCTTATGGTTTTTAAAACGCCGATTCTTCATATTTTGGGAACAGATGACGGCACTTTCCAATATGCAAGTGACTATTATACATGGATTGCAATAGGTGCCACATCAATTATTTTTGGACTTGTGCCAAGTAATATATTAAGAACAGAGGGACTTGCAACTCAGGCAATGGTTGGTTCAATGGTAGGTTCAGTTGCCAACATAATACTTGATCCAATATTTATTTTTGGATTAAAGCAGGGTGCAGCAGGTGCCGCAATTGCAACGGTTCTTGGAAATTTGATTGCGGATATCTACTATGTTTATGTAACGATTAAAAAAACTAACAGATTGTCAGTGTCAATTGTCGATGCAAAGATTTCAACTTCAATGATTAGAAACGTTCTTATTATAGGAATACCGGCATCAATCACAAATATAATGCAAAGTTTTATGGTAATGACAACAAATCACTATCTTCTTCCATATGGAAATGACAAAATTGCAGCTATGGGAATTGCTTTAAAGGTAAATATGATTACTGCACTTATTTTGGTAGGTTTTGCCTTCGGCGGACAGCCATTAATTGGTTATAACTATGGTTCAAAGAACAATAAGCGTTTAAAAGAAATATTAAAATTTGCATATTTGTTTGAAATGGGATTAGGATTAGTCTTTACTATAATAATGAGTGTATTTGCACCATTAATAATAAGCGTGTTTATGAAGCAGTCGGATATTGTATCAAACGGTGCAACAATGCTTAGATTCCAGCAGTTGGGAATGACTTTTATGGCAGTTACATTAGTTTCAACCTGCGTATGCCAGTCAGTAGGCAGTGCGCTTGGAGCATTTATTTTATCAATAAGCCGTCAGGGAGTAGTGTACGTATTGGCACTGGTAGTAATGTCAAATGTGGTAGGCTACAACGGAATACTTGTATCACAGGCGTGCTCAGATGTAATAACTGCGGTTATAGCAATAAGCATTATATTTAAGATAATTAATAAGAAGTAGAAGTATAAAGAAACTAATTAATAATTGACCAAGCTGAATGCAAGGGGCAGCTATAATTTAAAACTTGTTTAAGTAATATGATATAAATAAGTTGACAACAAACTTATTTAAGTAATATGCTATAAATAAGTTGAGGTGACAAAATATGGAATATAATTTTAAAGAAGATTTGAAATCAATTAGGGAGATATTGGGATTAACACAATCTCAGATTGCCGAAAAAATTGGTGTTGAACAGATTACTATTTCGCGTAATGAGATGGGTAAAACTACTCCATCTGATAAATTGCTAGAGTATGTGTATGAATTTGCTTTTAAGAATAATATTAAACTTAATAGACTTAAAGAAATGTTCTATATAGAACATATGGATAAGAATCATAAGCTTTTATTTCATGGAGCGAAGAGCAGGATAGAAGGAAAGTTGGATATACATAAAAGCAGAACGAATAATGATTTGGGACAGGGCTTTTATACAGGTGAGAGATACGAACAGGCGATATCATTTATTTCAGGTTTTGAAAAGTCAAGTGTGTATATTTTTGATTTTAAGGAAGAAGGTTTAAAAGGGAAAAAATATAATGTGAATCAGGAATGGATGATGACTATAGCTTATTATCGTGGCGCTTTAGAGGAATATGAAAATCATCCCATAATAAAAAAGCTAATAGAAAAATCCTGTGACTGTGATTATATCATAGCGCCCATTGTGGATAATAGAATGTTCCAGATTATTAACTCATTTATTATGGGAGAAATAACTGATGAGCAGTGTAAGCACTGTCTGGCGGCTATCAATTTAGGTTATCAGTATGTATTTAAAAGTGACAAAGCTATCAAAAGCCTTAAAATGTTGGAACGTTGTTATATTTCGGAAAAAGAAAAGGAATACTATAAGAAAATGAGAAATTCGGATGCTAAGCTTGGAGATGATAAAGTCAAATTAGCCAGAATTAAATATAGAGGAAAAGGTCGTTATATAGATGAAATTCTGAAATAAAAAGGATTGTAAGGAGCAGTTATTATATGAGAAAATTTGACAAAGATGGTTTAATATTATGTGAAATGCAAGGACAAGTATTTGAAATGTCAATTGAAACGACGTCTACAAGTTCAGAAATATTTATAAGAAGGTTTATGCAAAGTATAATTGCAAAAAGTTTAGACAGTGGAGATATTTTGCAGACTAATATTCAACCAAAAGATATTTTTGAAAGAATAGTTGAACAGTATGGAGAGTCAAAGTATGGTTCGGTAAAGTATTCTCCTAATGAAATGTACTGGATAGGGTATATTTACCGCTATTTTTCATACACATATGAAAAATCATCATCTCAGGTTTATAAAATCATAAAACCAAAAGAATTACGGAAATTATTTTTTGCTTATCATACAATGGATCCAAGTCAGGCAATAGAAAGAATTTTGGAGGCAAAAGGATATCCGATTAATGAAGAGGAAGAATTAAAAAGACAATACGAAATATTTCGTAAAATCCGTAAAGGCAATTAATAGTGTATGTTATTTTAAAACTCCAAAATCTGGATTGTTGACAACAGAAATAACCTATGCTAGACCATTCAAGGTTAGAAGAAATTAACTTGAGTAAGTTATACATAAAATGAAAATATATACAAAGGTGCTATAGATGAAAAAAATAATTATTTTATTAACATGTGCGATTTTGCTATGTGGATGTGGAAATGGTAACATGGTAAAATCTCAGAAGACAACACAGAATAATGAGCAGAAGTACACAAGCGAACTTTTTGCAATGGACACATATATGGAAATAACAGCATATGGTAACGATGCAAAAGAAGCAGTAGCAAAGGCTTCTGCCAGAATAAATGAATTAGACGGAATGCTTTCTACAGGAAACAGCGACAGTGAAGTTAGCAAATTAAACAGTGAGAAAGAGCTTAAGTTGTCGGAAGATGTTGGAAACATAATGGAGCGTTCTTTGGAAATATCTGAAAGTACAGGCGGTGTTTTTAATCCTGCAATATATCCAATTATGCAGTTATGGGGTTTTGATACAAAGAATTATAAAGTTCCCAATAAAAAAGAACTGGAAAGTACATTAAAAAATATCAATGAATCAAAAATCAAATATGATTCAAAAACAAGAGTGGCAAAACTAGATAAAAAAATGAAAATCGATTTTGGCGGAATTGCTAAAGGATATACTTCATCGGAAGTTATGAAAGTTTTTAAGAATAACGGAATTAAAAGCGGTCTGGTTAGTCTTGGTGGAAATGTTCAGGCGCTTGGAGCCAAGCCTGACGGAAGCAAGTGGAAAGTTGCAGTGCAGAATCCGGATAGTGATGAAAGCTATATAGGAGTTCTTGAAATTGCAGGCAAGGCAGTTATTACTTCAGGTGGCTATGAGCGTTATTTTGAAAAAGACGGAAAAACATATCACCACATAATTGATCCGGCTACAGGGTATCCGGCAGATTCAGGACTTAAATCAGTTACAATTATTAGCTCTGATGGAACTTTGGCAGACGGATTATCAACATCATTATTTATTATGGGTATTGACAAGGCTAAGGAATATTGGAGGGCCAATAGCGATAAGTTTGACGCAATACTGTTAACTAACGACAACAAGCAATATGTAACAGAAGGAATTTATAGTGATTATTCTACGGACTATCCGGTAGAAAAAATAAAAAAGGAAAATCATAATGAATAACTTGAAATTGACGAAAAAGAAAGATTTAATTTTGACAGCAGTTATTATTGTAATTGCCATTGTCATGTATATTATAATGAATCAGATGCAGTCAGATAACGGTGAAATAGTAAAAATAACCGTAGACGGAAATGTATATGGAACTTATTCATTGACAAAGAATCAGGAAATAGAGATAAAAACTGATAAAGGTAAAAATATAGTTTGGATTCACGATAATTGTGTGGAAATGAAAGAAGCAGATTGTCCTGATAAATATTGTGTTAAGCAGGGAAAAATAACAAAGACCAGACAAAATATTGTATGTCTGCCACACAAGATTGTTGTGGAAATTGCAGTATCAGACAATACAAAAGGTAATGAGGCAGATGTTATTGCAAAATAGGAGTTTGTAGCAATTTCAAAAGAGAAGAGAGAAAAGATGAGTACAAAGAAAATAGCAAATATAGCAATGCTTGTTGCTCTTGCAATAATTTTTAGTTATGTAGAGGTTTTAATACCAATTAATATAGGAATCCCTGGTGTAAAGCTGGGACTGGCTAACCTTGTGATAGTCATTGCATTGTATAGCTTAGATATGGGGGACGTATGGCTAATATCATTGGTAAGAATAGTTCTTGTAGGATTTATGTTTGGCAGTTTAATGTCAATTGCCTATAGCCTTGCCGGTGCCATAGTAAGTCTTATTGCAATGATGATAATTAAAAAAACAGATTTTTTTGGAATTATGGGAGTTAGTATTATAGGGGCAGTATGTCACAATATGGCACAGATAGCCGTTGCAGCATTTGTAGTAAAAAACAACGGCATTTACTACTATGTTCCAATGCTTCTTATAGCAGGAGTAATTACAGGTGGGATTATAGGAGTAGTTTCCCATAAAGTATTAAATATATTAAAAAAATAGAATAAATAATTGATTTACAAAAAAGATAAGGCTGTAAGTTTATATCAAAAACTTACAGCCTTCTTGTAAAGTATTTTTTAATTATTACAATTAGTATATCAACATATTGTTTTAACAGCAATACAGTTTACGATTTTTGTCTGCTTTTGTCACATTTATACAATAACAATAATAAATAGAAAAATAATAAAAAAGATATATGTTGAAATGTGCTATACTAAAGGAAATATTTTATCAGGATAGTATAAGCGGAATAGAAAAAATTGCTTATGAAAAAAATAAAGGAAGAAATAGGCAAATGGAGGATGCAGATGTGGGTCAAAAAGTTTTAAAGCAGATTTCTAAATAGTCAGGGAGTAAGTAATTTCTATGGAGCAAAAAGTCATAAGCTTATGACAAGTATTATCCATATAATACGAGGAGAAATTAAAATAAGAAGGACGAAATAGTTATGCCTAAAATAATTCATAGAACAACGTTGATAATTGCAACATTAACAATACTAACAGTTGCATTATATAATGCGACTTCAATTGATATAATCCTAACTTTTGCAATTACATTAGGGACAACTTCATATCATTTTATTATGAGATTGCTTGTAGGTTTGATTTTTAATCTGACAATGAGGAACAGAGCGGATTATACGAAGAGTTGGTATCAGGTCAGCAATTTTGAAAATAGAATATATAAGAAATTAAATGTGAAGAAATGGAAGAACAGAATGCCTACATATGACTCAAGTTTGTTTGACACTAAAATTCATAGTTTGCATGAAATTGTACAGGCAATGTGTCAGGCAGAGTTGGTACATGAAATGATTGTAGTGCTAAGCTTTGTGCCGATTGTGGCAGGAGTTTGGTTTGGTGCATATCCTGTTTTCGTTATTACATCGATTTTGGCTGCAATGTTTGATTTGATATTTGTAATGATTCAGAGATATAATAGACAGAGAGTTATTAAGTTGATGAAATACAAAGAAGGAAAAAGCAAAAAAGATGGCAGAGAAGATGACAAAGGAAGAGTGGTATAATCAATTATTTCTGGGACTTGGAAGGTCAAAATTTCGTAGCAGTTTTCATTTGAAACAGAAGGATATTGATTATATAAATGAAAAAGGTTTGGATACTATAAGAGAACATGCCAGAGAGTTTATTGCAAAAAGAGAAGCACCAGAGGTTATTCCAAATGACGGAAAACAGACACCAATGAAAGGACATCCGGTTTTTGTGGCACAGCACGCAACGGCAACATGTTGCAGGGAGTGCATTAGAAAGTGGCACAAAATACAACCTGGAAGAGAGCTAAGCCGGATACAACAGGAATATTTGGTGGATGTGATAATGACGTGGATTGAGAAGGAAATAACCAACTAGGTTATGCCCTAATGAATATAAGACAGGATTTAAAGCAGTAGAAAAGTCTGATAACTATAAGAAATGGAGATGTTATTTATGGAGGTAAAAGAGTGGTCATATGAAGAATATCCATCTTTTGATGAGCCAATTGATGGAGTGGAAAGAATACCAACTACAGGGGACGAGAAGGGTGCATACATATTTTCTAATGTTGAATATGCACACGTAGATGGAATAACATTGCATTTGCAAATTATTGTTCCCAGAACAAGAAATACAACAGATAGTGATGAAACATATCCTTGTATAGTTTATGTTCAGGGTTCAGCATGGTTGAAGCAGAATATTAATTCCAAACTTGGTGTTCTTTCAAGATTGGCTGAAAAAGGTTATGTAATAGCAGTTGTTGAGTATCGTCATTCAGGCATTGCACCTTTTCCGGCACAGGCGATAGATACAAGAAATGCCATAAGATTTATGAGAGTTCATGCCAGTGAATACAAGGCAGATGCAACAAAAATGTTTGTTGCAGGTGATTCTTCAGGGGGACATTCAGCATTTTTTTCACAGCTTGTTAAGGAAGATTCTAATGAAAATATTTATCCTGAAGTAGATGCCAATGTTAAAGGAATTATTTCAATGTATGGTGCATTAAGCATAATGTTTGAAGATAGTATGCCTAGCACATTGAATCATCATCAGCCGGATAGTCCGGAAGGAATGGAAATGGGTGGCGTTGATTTGCGTAATAATCCTGATTTGTGTAGAAAAATGTCAGTTGAGTGTAATATAAATGAGGACACACCATTGCCCCCAATACTTATGTTCCATGGAACAAAGGATCGCACAGTCAACCCTAAAATTAGCGTCGTTGTATACAAGCTATTAAAGAAATACAATAAAAATGTGAAGTTATATATGCTTGAAGGTGCGGACCACGGTGGAAGTGAGTTTTTTACAGAAAGAATTTTGGATATTATTGAGGAGTTTATACAGTCAAATATATCTGATTAAAAACTTACAAATTTTGCAATGATGATTAAAATAATCAGGTTGTAATCAGACTTTTGGTGTTTTGGTGTACTAATCAATATATTTATAGAATCAGATGGAGACAGATTATGGTAAAGAAAATAGTAAAAGGAAAACAGATTTTTGCGAGAAAAGCGCAGCCTGCTACAAAAGCGGACAAACAGGTTGTAACTGATTTAATGGATACATTAAGAGAAAACAGAGAAATTTGTGTAGGCATGGCGGCCAATATGATTGGAGTAAATAAATCCATTATTGTTGTGGCAGCAGGACCGTTTCAGTTTGCAATGGTTAATCCTGTGATTACTAAAAAATCAGGAGAGTACACTACAGAAGAGGGCTGTCTTTCATTGGATGGAGTTCGCAATTGCGTAAGATACGAAGAAATAGAAGTGGATTATTTGAATGAAAATTTTGAGCCGAAAAACGGCAAGTTCAGTGGTTATACAGCCCAGATTATACAACATGAAGTGGACCACTGTAATGGAGTGGTGATATAAAATATGCAGGATGTGGACCGGCTCCAATGATTTCATTGCTATCAGAAAAATATCCAAACCGACATTACACAGGTCTTGATTTAACACTTGTAATGATAGAACAGGCGAAGAAGAAAAATATTCCGAATGCTAATTTTGTGGTAGGGGATTGTGAGAAAAATCCTTTATGTATACAGGTTTGCAAGCCTTGTATATCATAAAGGATTTTTTAGTAATGATATATTGAAATATTATATTTTATTAAATATATCATTAGATTATCAAAGTCTTAAAAAATAATTGACTTTTTAATTTGCTTTTATTTTAAAGCCTTTTATTTTACTGTTACTTTGCAGATAAATTTTTTCGTACCTGAAATTACTGTAATCTTAGCCTTTCCTTTTTTCAAGGCTTTGATTCTACCGTTTCTGTAGACTTTGACAACTTTTTTGTTTGAGGTTACGTAAGTGATTCTGTCACGACTATTTATCGGTGTTAGAGTAACTTTAAATTTAAAAGTTTTGCCTTTTTTCAAAGTCAGTTTCTTACGGTTTAGCTTAATCTTTTTAGTAGTAATTTTGCGTGTCTGTGCATTCTGAGACGAAGTCGTTGGAGTTTTTGTAGTTGCCTTAGAAGAAGAAATTTTTGCAAGTGTTACAGAATATACTTTTCCACAAGCACTGCAAGTCTTGGATTTTAATCCTTTTTCTGTGGTTGTAGGTTCTTTTACAACTACATATTCTCCATAACTATGTCCTGTTGCTTTTATGCTTCTTGTCTTTGTTTTGCCACATGTAGTGCAGGTAAAAGTTGTTACGCCGTTGGCCGTACATGTAGGCTCTTTTGTTACTTTTCCGTCATCCCAAGTATGGTTACCGGTTTTTTTGATGGTCTGACCATATGAAATTGTTTTCTTACAATCAGTGCAATATGTATTTCCTGTATAACCATCTTCGCCGCAGGTTGCGTCTTTTTTCTTGCGGATTTCAGTATGCTGATGTCCTGTTGCTGCAATGCTCGCAGTTTTGGTTTTGGCACATATACTACAAGTAAATGTTCGAACACCTTTCGCTGTACAAGTAGGTTCTGTTGTGACCTTTCCTTCATCCCAAGTATGAGTAGTTAATTTTGCAATGGTCTTACCGGATGAAATTTTAGTGCCACAATCAGTACAATATGTATCGCCGGTATAACCGGTTTCGCCACAGGTAGCAGCCTTTTTATTACGAATTTCGGTATGAAGATGTTTTGTTGTTTTTGCAATGTTTTCTGTTTTTGTCTTACTACAAATGCTACAAGTATAGGTCTTTACGCCTGTCTCTGCACATGTAGATTTTTTAGTGATTACTCCTTTATTCCAACTATGATTTTCTGTTTTTGCAATAGTATTGCCTGATGAAAGTTTAGTTCCACAGTCAGTACAATATTTATCACCGGTATATCCTTCCTCTTTACAGGAAGCTTCCTTTTGATTTCGAATTTCAGAGTGGAGGTGCTTTGTTGCATTTATGCCAATTTTTTCAATTTTTGTATTATTACAAATAGCGCAGGTATAAGTTCTTTCGCCTTCCACTATACAGGTTGGAACTTTTGTAATTACTCCACCATCCCAATGATTATCACAGTCATGTACAATTATTGTTGCCGAAGTTGTTGATGGCAATCCGTACAGTGATGTGGTTAACGTGGTGGTACCTTCTTTAAGACCTATAATCTTTCCATCACTATAGGTGGCAATAGAAGGGTCATTAATGGAAACGGTTGGAGCATCTAACACGGTTCCGACTGATCCAAGCTGATTTATAAGAGAAATTATAGGTGTAATATTTGGAGTTACTGTTTCTCCTAATCTAAGAACATATGAATCTTGGTCAAAATATGTCTTATAATTTGTAATCCAACTTTTAGTTACTGAAACAGTAACAGTTTGTTCACTGTCATTTGCCGGTGTTTCTGTTGTATTAATGGAAAGTCTGGAAGCAAATTCTTCCACCCAGTAGTCATAGCCGTTGTAAGTAACATGACCAACTCCAACGCAGGTAAATTTATAACCTAACATATTTCTACGGTGCCCCTGACCGGCATAAGGTTCGTTATCTTCACGCCATCCGTTATTTACTGCTTCTGCCGTAGAATATTCATTACCACTTGCTACTGCAATATTCTCACCTGCATCCAGTCTGGTTATATTTTCTTCAGTATAAATAGTAAAAGGATTTTGACCATTTGGGCGGGTGTGGTCGTAGGATAGTGCAATTTCTGCTGCACGTTTCATTGCAAGTCGCTCTAAATCATAGTCATAGACAAGTTCTTTTAAACCGGGATATGCAACTTGTTTGGTATCAGTTTTATCCCAAGCCCATGCGTCAGTAGGACTGGTTCTCAGCTCATTAATCATATCTAAGATTCTTCGGGCTTCTGTCTGGCCATATTTTACAGATATATTGACCGGAATGATTTCTTCTGCATTTACCTTTGTAGGAATTATCATAAGTAAACTCATAACAAAGGAAAATAGCAGTAATTTTAAAGATGTTTTTTTCATATATTCATCGTTCCTTCCATAAATAAAATATTGTTAAGGGAAAAAGACTTTTCCGATGTATAAAATTCATAAATTATCGGGTAATTTATATAGTTATATTTTATTACATTTTTTTGCGATTGTATATGACATTTTTGTGCTTTGACACCCTAATTTTTATGTGAAACCTCATAACTAAAAGGTTAAAACTGCATAATTAAGAGAGACTTCTTAAAGAACCATAATTTTTCTATAATAAAATCGGCAGAAACTATTAATTAGAGATTGAATATTGGTTTAAGGAGTGTCGATAAGTGACAAAGTGGGCTATGGTGCTGTTAATCAGAAAAATTATGGTATAATTATGGAAGAAAGTACGCAATATAGTACGGAAGGTAGTGCGTAAGATAGTATGGAAAGTTAGGAGAGAATTTTATGGAAAAATTGTTTTGGGAGAGCGAAAGGAAATACAATAGGAGAGGAGCCAACATATCAGGTGATTGACAATGGAAGTTGGAGTTATGATATTCCGTATGGATATTCCGTATGGAACAATTCATAGGGTGGCTTCCAGCGGAAAGGCTAAGGGAAAGGCAGAAAACGACGTGGGAAATCTTAATATTGTAGCAACATATAACGTAGTTCACGGCAGTCCTATTTCTTTCGTGCAATATGGACTTGGACATTTTTTGACAACAAGGGATTTGCTGGCACCAACATTAGATTTTGATATATGTTTTTTACCACTAAAACCTAAATTGACAACAGAGTTAGCGTTGGTTTGGAAAAAACACGCAATGTTAAGTAAGGCAGCAAAAACTTTTATGAAAATAATAAATAAAAATTTATAGAGGATGATAAAATGACAAGAAGTGAAAATTTTATTTTGGATTTTACACATATTTATATTGATGAAAATATAGAGCAGACGGAGAATATTGTTAGAATTGACTGCTCAGATATTTTAGAAACCGACTTGTATTGCACCAAAGAAGGGGAGGCAGAGATTCAGAAACGAATAGAGAATTTTAGCATAAACGGCGTTCATTTTATTGATTCAGGTAATTATCATTACATAACAAAAATTATGACGGACAAAATAAATAAAAAGTTTTCGCTTGTTTTGTATGACCATCACACAGATATGCAAAAGCCTATGGTTGAAGGAATGACAAGTTGTGGCGATTGGGCGGCACAGGTTATTGAGCAAAACGAAAATCTTGAACAATTGATTCTTGTTGGGGCAAGTGAGGCGGATATACAGCAGATAAATGTGAAAAATCAGAGTAAGCTTATAACATTTTCAGCAGAAGAATTACGGAACAATAGTGGAAGAGAAAAACTTGATTTGATTGAAACTGATGTACCTTTTTATATTTCCATAGACAAAGATATTTTGGACAAACATTATATTGAAACTAACTGGAGTCAAGGGCATATGAGCCTTGGAATGCTTGAACATCTGTTGAAATTCTTTTTGAAAAATAAGAAAATAATAGGCGTTGACATATGTGGCGAATGCCAGATTGGACTTCCTTTTCCTGAATATATAGAGGCGGAGGAGAAAAACGCGGAGACTAATATTGAATTGTATGAGTATATTGGGAGATACATGGGAAAGTAGTTTAAATAATTATATATCATAAGTAATATAAAAATTATGCAGGAAAAAGTTGAAAAATTATATGAAGGTGTGGGAATTGCAAGAAAGCATAATGTGAATATGTTTTTACAGATGAAAAAATATAAAAACATAATAAAAATATTGTTTTATATGAAAACACAAATAAAAATATTTTTATTACAATAAAATTGGTTACTTTTACCAAAAATGTGTTATAATAGGCAGAAATGAAAGGGTAGAACAAAAATTTAATAAAAAATGAACCTAAAAGCTGAAATAAGCTTATATTTTTTACAAAGAATTTAAAACGTTTTTATTAAAAAAACAATAAAAATTTCTAAAAAAATAATTGAAGTGTTTCAAAAGTAAATACTTCAACTAATAAAAAGTTTTAGAAAATTTTATTGAAAATATAGAAGTGGAATAAGCATCCATAATTCTACTTTCTATAATAAAAGGTTCAGTTTTTATAAAAAGGTCTAAAAGACCAGAGGAAATGGAGTGGTAAGAAGAAAGTAAAAAAATAGCTAAATAATAAAAAAGTTAAAGATAAAAAATGAATAGCCGGGCAGTTGTAACAGATTGTCCGGCTATATTAATAAAAAATTTTAAAGGAGAAAAAAAATGCGTAAGAAAATTTTGTCAATTATTTTGACGACAACTATGGTTTTAGGATTAATACCATGTATACCTTGTGTTAAACAGGTAAAAGCAGAATCATCATGGAAACTTGTGTGGAGTGATGAATTTGATGGTGATTCTCTTAATACAGACGTATGGACACGTGAAACAGGTGGCAGTGGCTGGGGAAACAATGAACTTCAGTATTATACAGACCGTACAGACAATTCATATGTATCAGATGGAACATTAAAAATAGTTGCAAAAAGAGAAAACTACAGTAATTGTAGATTTACATCTGCACGTTTAAAAACAGCAGGTAAAAAAAGCTTTAAATATGGAAAAATGGAAGCACGTATTAAGGTAAATGGTGGAAACCAGGATGGTGTCTGGCCGGCATTTTGGATGATGGGAGATGATGGAACAGCATGGCCATGGTGTGGGGAATTAGATATTATGGAACATGCTAATTCAAGAAACTATGTTGAGGGAACAATTCACTGGAATGCAGGTGGAAGTTCTTATAATACACCATATAATCATATATTTTGGGGAAGTTATAGTGTTCCTGCATATTATTATTATAGTGATAACAACAATGGTATTAATGGTTGGCATACATATGGTGTGATTTGGGATGAAAATACAATTAAGTGGTATGTAGATAATAGTATTTATTTGACAGCATATCTTAATGATGACAATGCTTATGCATTTAGAAAAAATCATTATTTTTTATTAAATCTGGCATTGGGAAGTAATGCAACAGGTTATACGGGAAACATAGCACCAAATGATTCATTTCAGTCAGCAACAATGGAAGTAGATTATGTTAGGGCATATTCAGGAAGTGGAGAGTTAAATCCTGATGGTGGAAGTAGTCAGCCGGATACAGATGGTTACAAATCAGTTCCTGATGATGCTGTAACAACAGTGGGAGATTGTACATTATATGCAGGAAGCTGGAACAATGGAGCAATGAGTTATAAAGGAAGCAAATTGTCTGATTTAAGTATTAAATTGAATAGTACAAGTGGAAAAGCGGGTACATGGGGAACACAACTTAAGTATCCGATGAATTTAGTGCAAGGTAAAAAATATAATGTAACATTAAAGTTTAATTCAACTAATGCCGGAAATATGCATTGGAAGAATGAAGGTGAAAAGGACAGCGTAGATTTAGGAACAGTACAATACAATGTAAATGCCGGAATCAATACTAAAACTCTTCAGATTACAGCAGATTCCAAGAATACTGCAGTAATGGAAATGAGTGGTATGCCTGCAGGAACAGTTATTGATAACATTAGTATATCATCTGTTCAGGAAGCAGATAGTGCTACAACAGAAAAGCCAACAGATGCAGCGACTACGACAGAAAAAGTAACAGAAACTCCAACAACACATAAAGTAATAGATGTTGATTGGTCAGGTGTTAAATATCTTGAAGATGGAGCAGAAGGAGGAAAGCTTGTAAATAAATATAAAGCATATTGTGAATCAGACAAAGTTAATATTGTTAATATTCAAAAAAATGCAGATGGAGAATCAGTTATTTATGTAAAATTCCCTGTGGCAGTTTCTTCAACAACAGCAGAAGAAGCAAAGATAGATGGAGCCGGAGTAGGATTCCCTGTTGATTCTGTAAAAGAAGGACAGAATTTATTTAAAGTAACATTATCGGACAACTCAACATATGATGTTTACTTGTATGAGGAACCTGTAAAAGTTACAACAGTGGCACCAACTACAACACAGGCACCAACAACAGCAGAACCAACAGAAAAAGCTACAACAGCAGTGCCAACAACACAGGCACCAACAACAGTGGCACCAACAGAAAAGGCTACAACAGTAGTGCCAACAACACAGGCACCAACAACAGTGGCACCAACAGAAAAAGCTACAACAGCAGTGCCAACAACACAGGCACCAACAACAGCAGCACCAACAGAAAAAGCTACAACAGTGGAACCAACAACAGTTGCTCCTACTACAAAGATAGATGAAGATGATACAATACCTGCACCAATTGGATTAACACATGCAGGAAACAAAGATCTTCCATATTATTTTGCATGGCAGGCACCATCAACTGATATTGAAAACTATAATGTATATGTGGATGGAGTATTTGCAGGAAGCACGGTAAATAGTTCAATTAATTTGACAGCAGATGTTTTTGCAAATGGAAATGGCGACTATACAGTATCAGTAAGATCTGTTAAAAACGGAAAAATGTCAGCTGCTACACAGATAACATATACATTTAAGGATGGCACAGGTTCAAAGCCAACAACAGTGGCACCGGTTACAACAGTAGCACCAACAGAAAAAGCTACGACAGTAGTGCCAACAACACAGGCACCAACAACAGTAGCACCAACAGAAAAGGCTACAACAGCAGTGCCATCAACACAGGCACCAACAGCAGTAGCACCAACAGAAAAGGCTACAACAGTAGTGCCAACAACACAGACACCTACAACAATTGCTCCGTCAGAAACAGGAACGACAACTAAACCTGAAACATCAAAGGAAACACCTACAGTTTCCACAACAGTAACTACAAAAACAGCACCAACCGTAAAGGTACCAAAGGTTAAAATTAAAAAGGCAACTAAGAAGATAAGTGCTAAGAAATTAAAAGTTACATTAAAAACAGCAAAGGGTGTAAAAGGATATCAGGTAATGATATCAACATCAAAGAAATTTAAAAAAGCAAAGGTAAAGAACTATAAGAAAGCCAAATTTACAATTAAGAAATTAAAGGCTAACAAGAAGTACTTTATCAGGGTTAGGGCTTACAAAGTAGTAAATGGAGAAGTTTATTATGGTAAGTGGTCTAAACGAAAAGTTAAATTTAAGAAGTAATTGCCAAAAATGGAATATTATCATTAGATTAAATTTATAAAAAAGGAACAGTCAGATTGATTTTTGAATTAAATCTGGCTGTTCTTTTTTGCTTAAAATTGGCGAAAAAGAGAGAGTTTAGTGAAAGAAAATACCATTATTAGTAAAATAAAACAGGATTATTAGTAAAAAGAAAAGACATTTTTAAACAAAAAATAATAAAAACGTTTTTACGACAAAAAATGCCAATTAATAAAAAACAAGAAAAACAATAAAAAAAACAATAAAATATATATGCAAAGTGCAAAAAAAACAAAGAGACTATTTGTGTAGAGTGCTTAAAAACATTTTCGAATTTGAAAAAATATATCAATAAGTGCTAAAATATAAGAAAAATAAAAACGTTTTAATATCAACTTTACACAAAAAAGAGAAGAGTGTTTTTATTGTTTGAATTTATTTAGGAGGAAGAAAAATGAAGATGAAAAAGATGTACAAATCTTTATTGTCAATTGTTTTGGCAGTTGCAATGTTATTTACATCACAGACATTTAACATGACTGTAATGGCAGCATCAGCAGCAACAAGCACAGATGCAATTGACGGTGCCGAAGAGACAACAATCCACGCAGAAGTTTTCTTTGTTAATGTAGCAAACGGAAACATAATTACTGTTAGTGGTGTAAAGAATGATCCAATCTTGGTAGATAAGAAATTTACATCTATCAACAATGTAAGTGACGATGGAAAATTCACTACATATTATGGAACATACAAAAATAATGGAATTGATGACAAGGCTAACGAAGTAGTTAACTTCGCTACTAAGTCAAGAAATACTGTTTGGGCGGCAAATGCTGATGATGTTATTTATCAGGACGCTAGAACAGTAGCAAATGATTACGCACCAACAGGATGGGAATCAGTAAGAATCCAGCACAATGATGATGGAACAGTTTCTTTTGGTAGCAGTGCAGATGAAAAAATATTCACATTAGGAAAGTACAAAGACGATGAAGGAGCAGAACATACAAAGCTTGCGGTAAGTTCAAAGTATCACTTAGGAGACAAGGTTGGCAATGAAGAAAAGTTCATTATGTATACAGGTGATGAACCAAAGAAAGCAAGAAAAGTAACATTATCTGATGTTTCAGGCGATAGCGTTCAGGTTTCATGGACAACACCAAAGGAACATATTTATTCAGCATTTGAAGTTATGTATTCAACTTCAGAAAATGGAAATTACAGATCAGCAGGTTTAACAATAAAGAATAAGATGACTGTAAATAATCTTTTATCAGAAAAGCAATACTTCTTTAAGGTTAGAACAATTACTAATACTAAGGAAGCAGGTTCATACAGTGCATATGCAGATAGTGAAATTGCATTTACAACAACATTATCTCAGACTAAACCGGCTAAAGCTGAAATAACAGATGTTACGAGAAATGACAAGACAGGCGCTCAGACTATTACATGGAATAAGGCAGCAAATGCTAAGTCATATAATATTTACAGGGCAGAAGGCCGTTATGCAGAATACAAATTAATTGATTCAATAGACGGAGCAAAAACAAGTTATACAGATACAAATCCAAACACAACATCAAAATATAAGAACTATTATAAAGTTCAGGCAGTTAACGGTAATGTTAATGGAGAAGAATCAGAACCATATTCATTGGAAATTTCTAAGTTTGGTAAGAATGTATACGTATTTAACGATGCAGATGACAAGGATGCAATTTCTGATAAGGTAAATGAAATCTTTGGATATCAGCATTATGATCAGTTTGGTAAGAACCGTTACGCATTCGCTTTTAAACCTGGTGATTATACAGAAACAGCAGCAGATGCGTATGATGTAGGTTACTACACACAGGTTATTGGTTTAGGAAAAACACCTTACGATGTAAGATTAAAGAATATTAAAACACCAGCAGCTTTAGCTAATGGTAACGTAACATGTAACTTCTGGGTTGACGTTGAAAACTTTACTATTGCACAGACAACAGAAAATCCTAACTATTGGGAAGATTCATTTAAGTGGGCAGTATCACAGGCAGCTCCTGCAAGAAGACTTAATGTAGAAAGACAGACATTACTTCAGTGGACATGGGGAGACAATGCTTGGGCCAGCGGCGGATATATTTCTGATACAAAGTTTCATGATTCAGTAGGTTCATGGTGTCAGCAACAGTATTACTACAGAAACTGTGATTTTACAACAAAGCAGACAGAAAATGGTTCTATATATGGTATTAACTGGAACCAGGTTGTTCAGGGATGCAAGAATGTTGATGGAACAACATTAAAGGATAACAGTGGTAACTACTTTAACGCAGGTGGAAGCTTATTACAGAATAATGGTATTTCAAACTGGGCAACTAACGGATGTACAACAGTATTAGACAAGACAGATGCAACAAGAGAAAAACCATTCTTATACTTCGATGAAGATACAGATAGCTACAAGGTATTTGTACCTGCAGTAAGAAAAGATACGACAGGCGTTTCATGGTCAGAAAACGATATGGGTAAAGGTAAATCATTAGGATTAGACAGTTTCTATATTGCTAACCCTGATGTAGATACAGCAGACACAATTAATGCAGCTTTAGGAAAAGGTTATAACCTTCTTCTTCAGCCTGGTATTTACAAATTAGACAAAGCTATTGAAGTAACACATGAAAACACAATAGTTCTTGGTCTTGGTATGGCTACATTTACTTCATCTGATAAGAATACTGATACATTTATCAGAGTAGCTGGTAAGAAGTGGAATAGTGATTATACAAAGGTAGAAGAAAATTACGATATCGGTGGTGTTGAAATCGCAGGCGTAATTTTAGATGCCGGAAAACATACAAACACATTATTAGAAGTAGGATATGAAGGAGCAAATGTTGACCATTCAAACAACCCTTGTGTATTACAGGATGTTATCTGTAGGGTAGGTGGAACAGGCGACCTTGGAACAACAGGTTCATGTATAGTTGTTAACAGTAACAATACTATTATTGATGAAACATGGATTTGGAGAGCAGACCACGGTGATAACACAGGTTGGTATGAAAATACAGCAGATCACGGTCTTGTTGTAAATGGCGATAACGTAACAGCTTATGGTTTATTTATTGAACATTTCCAGAAATACGATGTTATCTGGAGAGGTGAATATGGTAAGACATTCTTCTTACAGAATGAAAAATGTTATGATCCACAGGATCAGAAAGAATGGATGTCACATAATAATACAGTTAAGGGATATTCAGCATACAAAGTAGCAAATGATGTTAAACACCACTACGCAATAGGTCTTGGTGTTTACGATGTATTCATTAACACTAACGGAGCAGAAATTTTCTTAGATAATGCCATTGAAGTTCCTAATGCAGATGATGTATTAATTGAAAATGCATGTATTGTAGAAATCGCCAACGGTAGCGGACCAAAGGTAGGTATTAACAGAATTATTAATGGTACAGGTTGTGGTATTACAACAGGTGAAACTTCACAGACAGTATCAGGTAAAAAGGGTGGTTATGCTATCCAGAGATTATTATACTACCGTAACAAAACATCAGTATCATTACCTGATAGCTATGACTATTCAAAGGACGGAGGAGATGGAAAGGATGCATATCCAACAGATCCAAGTACTGGTTTAATTGTGGCTAATAAGGATGAAAATGTTAAACAGCCAAGTGATGATGCAATAGCTGATAAGACTATCGTAAAAGAACAGCCTACAGTTGATAATTCAAAGACTTTAGGTTCAGATGATACTGACGATAAGTATTTTGACGAAAAAATCAAGAATTGCACAGATGAATGGAATAAGATTCAGGCAGCTTCAAAAACTAGTTATCCTGAAACACCAAAGGGTGACCAGACATCATTAGATGATCAGGTTCGTACACAGTATGGTGTTTACGTTGGAATGGAATATACAGTAGGTGATTTCATTTACAGAGTAACAGCAATTGATTCAATTACATCAGGTAGAACAAAACTTATCGGTGTAGTAGCAGCTAAGAAGAGCAAATTAACTAAGGTTACAGTTCCAAACACAGCTAACTTTAAGGGATATGGTTTAAATGTAACAGAAGTAGGTGACAATGCATTTAAGGCAATGAAGAAGCTTAAGAAAGTTACATTTGGTGCCAATGTTAAGGTTATTGGTAAGGCTGCATTTAATAATTGTAAGAAGTTAAACAAGATTAATTTCAAGAATGTAACAACAATTGGAAATAATGCTTTTGCGGGATGTAAGGCACTTAAGAAGCTTACAATTGGTAGCAAAGTAACTACAATTGGAAAAACAGCTTTCAAGAAATGTACAAAACTTAAATCAGTAGTAATTGGTAAGTCAGTTAAGAAGATTAACGCTAAGGCATTTGCTAATGATAATAAGATTAACAAGATTACATTTAAGGGCAAGAAGCTTAAGACTGTAAAGAAGAACGCATTCAGCAAGAAGGTTAAGAGCAATATTAAGTCTAAGAAGACTAAACTTAAAGGTAACCAAAAAGCTGTTAAGGTATTTAAGAAAAAACTTAAGATTAAATAATCAGAAGGTAATAAAATAGCTTAATATAGTAATTTATTGCATCAAAAAATAAGCAGGTATAAAGGCTGTCTTTTTGAGGGTGGGCATAGGAGGTAACTCTTATGTTCTGCAAAGAGACAGCCTTTAATAAATTATAGTGCCTGGAAAAGGAGGAAAAATGAAAAAATTAGTAGCTTGTTTACTAAGTGTTGCTACCATGGTTGCCACTTTATACACTCCTGCGTTAGCTTACGACGGACAACCATTGGGAGAGAATGTAGCCTATAGAAGAACAGTAGATGTATCTAATTCTTTCAATACCAATGAGTATAATAAACCAGACTTTTTAACTGATGGAAATCTGGACAGAGGATATCAGACAGCATGTGTAAGCACTAATAAAGAAAATCCTTATGAAGACCCTCAAACCTGGAGTATAGATTTAGGAAAAAGTTATGAAATTGATAAGATTGTACTATATTGGGAAAATGCAGCAGCAAAGAAATATAAAATTTATGTTTCTGAAAACAAAACAGATTGGATGGAAGTTGCATCAGAAGAAGCAGGAGAAAAAGGAAGATTTAAATATGATTTTGCACCAACTAATGCAAGATATGTAAAAATCGAATTAGAAGAAAGAACAATGGAAATATACGGTTATTGTATGTACGAATGGCAGATTTTTACAGTAGGAAGCGTTGAAGAAAAAGAAATGCCTAATCTTGCAGAAAATGCCACAGCAGTAGCATCAAGTGATGATGGTGAAAACAGTGCAGAAAAAGCAATTGACGACGATAAAGGCACTATGTGGAGAACAGAGTACATTCAGGATCCAACAGTAACTGATGAAGAAAAAGCTGATGAAAACATAACTTTAAGTTGGAACAGCCCACAGACTTTTGATACAGTAAAAGTTAAATGGGGCGGTGGCTATATGAAAGGTTACAAATTACAGACTTCAGATGACGGTGAAACATGGACAGACATGTACGAAGTAACCAGTGGTATAGCATCAGAATATAGAAATATTCGATTAAAAGAAGCAGTAACAACATCACATTTAAGATTACAGGGTATTACTTTTGGCGCATACTGTTTTGAAATTTATGAGATACAGGTATATGACCAGACTAATGTTCCTGTAGAAAGTATTAATTTAAATTACACCAGCAAAAAGCTTAATTTAGATAAGGAAGAAGACAACAAAGTTGAGCTTGAGTACAACCTTTCACCTTCTAACACAAGTCAGACAGACATTGTATGGAGTTCATCTAATGAAGCAGTGGCAAAAGTTAAAAATGGTGTAGTTACAGGAAAATCAGTTGGAACAGCAATTATAACAATTGCGTCAAAGGATAATCCAAATGTTAAGAAAACATGTGTTGTTTATGTTTCAAAAGAGCTTGATAAGTCTAAAGTTACAGCAGTTAGAAATGACAAAAACATCAATGTTAACTGGACAAAAGTAGCTCATGCCTCTTCATATGTTTTGTCAAGATATAACAAAAGTACAGGTATTGTTAATGATATATATGAAGGAACAGATACAGCTTTTGAAGATAAAGATTTAACTTCAGGTAAATACGTTTATACTGTAAAAGCAATTGTGGATGAAAATGATGCTGATACAAATCTTTACAGCAATTCAGTTAGTGAAGAATCAGAAGCAGTAATAATTCCTGAACCTGTAACAGGTATTGAAGTGGCAAATGACTATAAGCATATGGGTTTGTTTGTAGGTGGAAGTGGAAAGATTAGATATTCTGTACTTCCAGGCAATGCAACAAATACTAATGTTACTTTTAAGAGTTTAAATGAAAAAGTAGCCACAGTAGATGCAAATGGTGTTGTAACAGGTGTTTCCGAAGGAAATGCAGATATAGTTATCACAACTGAAGAAGGTGGTTTTGAAGCTAAATGTACTGTCCGTGTCGATGGAATCGATGCAAGAGGTATTGAAAGAGTTGGAGATAAAACAGTAACTATGGGGCTAAACCAGACTCGTCAGTTACAGGTTAAAATTACTCCAAGTGATACAACAAATAAGAATGTTCAGTGGACAAGCAGTAATAATTCAGTAGCCACAGTAGATTCAAATGGTGTTGTAACATCAAAGAATAGTGGAAGTACAATTATAACAGCAACAACTCATAATGAATTAAAAACAGAATTTTTCATTGAAGTGGAAACTTCTGTTACAAACATTACACTTAATAGTAATGAAATAAATCTTAATCCGGGTGGAACTTTTAAGTTAGATGCAACAGTAAATCCTTCAAATGCAAGTAATAAAAACATTAAATGGATTTCAGCTAATGAATCAATTGCCACAGTTGACCAGTCAGGAAATGTTGCAGCTGATGTAGCCGGAACAACTTATATATCCGCAGTTTCAGCAGATGGTAAGGTAGTTGCAACATGTACTGTAAATGTATCTAAACCTGTAGTAACTAAGCCTGCAAAAGTAAAAATTAAGTCAGCAAAGAAAAAGGGAAAGAAGGTTACACTTAAATGGAAGAAGATTTCAGATGCAGCAGGTTATGTAGTATATATGAAAACTAATTCCGGTAAATTCAAAGCCGTAAAGACAGTTAAGAAAGCAAAAAAAGTAAAAGCTGTTATTAGCTTAAAGAAGGGAAATAAATATAGTTTTAAAATTCGAGCTTATAAGTTAGATGAAGAAACTAATGTTTATGGAGCTTATTCAAAAATTAAGAAAGTTAAAATGTAGGAAAGTTAAATAAATGACTATATACATATATAGGTTTTAAAATAAAATATTTACAAAGCTAATTTTATTGAAAAATAAAGTTAGGATTAGTCAAAAATGTAAGGAGAAAAGTTTGAAATGAAAAAAGCATTATCAGTAGTATTAAGTGTAGCTCTTATGGCAACATCAATTGTTGTAATGCCTAAGGAAACAAAAGCAGCTTCAACAGGTAAAGTTACACTTACTGTCGAAAAATTATCAATAGGTCAGGGACTTTATACTGAACCTGTTCAGGTGACAATTAACAATGGAGACACGGTTAAAACAGTAATCGACAGATATATGAATGATAATACATTAAACTATTATTATTCAACAACAAGTGGTTGGTATTTAACATCAATTCTTGGTGCAGACAATAGCAGAGTGGCAAACATACCTAATGAAATTGCCAATATGCAGGATGTATATACTTATTCATATATTGGTCAGGATGATGGATTACTTCACGAAGGAAAAGGCATTAGTGCACCAAATACAAACAAGAATCTTGGTAATTCAGATACAGCTCTTGGAGAAGGTGATTACTGGAGAATGTCAGGTTGGGTATTTACTGTAAATAACAGTGCAGTATATAGTGGTAAGACATTTAACAGAGAAGACGGCAAGGACAGCACAAACCCAACAGTAAGAAACATCTACCAGTCAGGAGATAAAGTAACAGTAAAGAATGGTGATGTAATCAGAGTAATGTTTACTTTATTTGGTTATGGTGCTGATGTAGGAATTGATACTTACCAGGCAACAGGTGTTTCAAAAATCAATTTGGCAGACAAGACAGAATTACTTAGAGTAGCAGGTGATGTAAATAGCAACAAAGACTATTGGACAGTATATCCTAATGTAAATGCTGCATATAGTCAGGCAGCAACAGTTGCATCACAGTATAATCCTTCACAGGCAACAGTAAACAGTGCAGCAACAGCATTAAAGAATGCTATTAAGTCACCACAAAATCCACCTGTAGGTACTGTAAAAATTAAAACAGCAAAAAATGCAAAGGGTAAGAAAATCAAACTTACATTAACAAAGACTGCCGGAGTTACAGGCTTCCGGATTAAATATGGAAACAACAAAAAATTGAAAAACAAGAAAAAGAAAAAACAGCAGGCAGTAACAGTAAAGACAACAAAAACAACATACACAACAAAGAAGCTTACCAACATTAAAAAGAAAAAAGCATACGTAAAAATTAGAGCTTACAGAATTGTAAACGGAAAGTATGTTTATGGAAAATGGTCGGCAGTCAAGACTGTAAAGGTGAAGAAATAAATTGGCTATCTGTAAATAATGATAAAGGAACAGCCCACGCTAAAGCGAAAGCTTTGGTGTGGGCTGTTCTGCCTAGAGAAGCTTCTTTTTAAGAATTACAGAAAAAGTGAAGAGAAATCTTCAAATATATTCATTACATTTCAAACAAAACATTGAAAATAATATACCACACAAAAAAACAATGCTATAATATTTGTAAGATAAAAAGTATTAGGAGCAGATTATGAAAGAAGATATAGCAGTTAAAGTACAAAAACAGCTTTTTGAATTACAGGACTTGAAATATAGAGATTTTCACGCCAAATTAATGCCAACGATAGACAAAGAGAAGGTTATAGGTGTCAGAACTCCGGCACTTAGAAGTTACGCAAAGCAGTTTGGAAAAACAGAAGAAGCAAAGGAGTTCATAAAGGTGCTTCCCCACAAATATTATGAAGAAAATAATCTCCATGGAATGTTGCTTGAACAGATTAAAGATTATGATGAATTAATAATAGAGTTGGAGAAGTTTCTTCCACATATAGACAACTGGGCTACGTGTGATTTGCTGTCACTTCGAATTGTAGAGAAGAATTTGGAAGACTTCCTTGGAAAAATTAACAAATACATAAAATCAGACCAGCCATACACAATCCGTTTTGGAATTAGTATGCTTATGAAACACTATTTGGATGACAATTTTAAAATTGAATATGCTAATAAAGTTGCAGGAGTTCAGTCAGAAGAATATTACGTTAATATGATGCGCGCATGGTATTTTGCAACAGCTTTGGCAAAGCAATATGACAGCATTATTCCTTTCATTGAAGAGAAAAAACTTGATGTGTGGACACACAATAAGGCAATTCAAAAATCAATAGAAAGCTATAGAATTACACCAGAGCAAAAAGAATATTTAAGAACATTAAAAATAAAAAGATAAGTTACAAAAATTAAGACAAAACATAAAAAAGTTACAAAAAATTAAAAGCTATTGTTGTTTCAGTTCCACAGTTTTGCATTAGATACACATTACAGCTTGGAGAAATTTCACTTCCAAAAACAGAAATCCTGACCATATGAAATCTAATTCAGATGTTGATTTTGAAATTTTTCTTGAAAAATATGTGCTAAAATGAGAAATATGGAATCAAATTTAAAGGAGGAACAAAGAATGAGCGATGTTTTAAAGGCAATGGAAGAAAGAAGAATTTGAAACAGAATGGGGCAAAGAACTTCTTAAATCATTAGGCATTAAAGAAGAATATGTTGGTATCGGTCATTGCGCATTAGGTTATGTTGAAGGTGATGAACCAAAGGCAGCACCGAGAAAAGAAAACAGAGTATATTATGTCAAATAAAAAAATTAAATAAAAAATAAATAAATTTATTAAAAATATCCTGACAGGTTAAGCTGTAAAAAAGAAAACTTGTCAGGATTTTTTTGCTTTATTAAAAAAATTAACAAATATTAAACTTTATGTAATGTTGTTAAAAGGCCTTAAATATGGTACAATTTAACTTCACTGGCTTAATATTTTAAATATAAAAAAGTAGAAAATAAAAAATTTAAGAGGTAGAAAAATTATGAAACAAAAAAGTGGATTTAGCGGGCAGATAGGATTCGTTCTTGCTGCAGCAGGAAGTGCCGTAGGTGTAGGAAATCTTTGGAGATTCCCATATCTTGCAGCAAAGGATGGAGGCGGACTTTTCCTTATTATCTATCTGGTACTTGTTTTAACAGTAGGTTTTACATTGTTAACAACAGATATTGCCATTGGACGAAAAACAGGAAAAAGTGCCATTTATGCATATGAATCAATGAGAAAAAAATGGAAGTTTTTAGGTGTGATTACTTTTATTGTGCCGGTTATTATTATGACTTATTATGCGGTAATAGGTGGTTGGATTTTAAAATATATTACTATTTATATTTTAGGTTCAGGAAAGGAAGCAGTTGCAGACAATTGCTTTACTAACTTTATTACATCACCTTCATCAGTTTGGTACGGTATTGTATTTATGCTTTTAACAGCAATTATTGTATATAACGGCGTAGAAAAGGGAATAGAGAGAGTTTCAAAGTTTATCATGCCGGTTCTTTTGGTTATGGTAGTTGGAATTGCTATTTTCTCATTAACTCTAAAGACAACATTAGATGACGGAACAGTTAGAACAGGTCTTCAGGGATTGAAAGTTTATTTGACACCTGATATGTCAGGAATTACAGTTCAGAAATTCCTTCAGGTTTCATTGGATGCAATGAGTCAGTTATTCTTCTCATTAAGCGTTTCAATGGGAATTATGATTACATATGGTTCTTATGTAAAAAAGGATGTTAATCTTAATAAAGCAGTATCACAGATTGAAATTATGGATACAGGAGTGGCTTTCTTAGCCGGTATGATGATTATTCCTGCCGTATTTGTTTTCTCAGGACTTGATGGAATGTCAGCAGGTCCGGGACTTATGTTTGTGTCACTTCCAAATGTATTTTTCAGAATGGGAATGGCAGGTAGAATAGTAGGTTTATTGTTCTTCTTATTGGCAGGTTTTGCAGCATTAACTTCCTGTATTTCAGTACTGGAATCAATTGCTGCTAACTGTATGGAACTTTTCCATACAGAGAGAAAGAAAACAACAGGCGTTTTATCTATTATTTATTTAATTGCAACAGCAGTTATAGCTTTAGGTTACAGTATTTTCTATGTGGAAGTAAAACTTCCAAACGGAAGCACAGGTCAGCTTTTGGATATTATGGATTACATTAGTAACAGCTTCCTTATGCCTTTTATTTCATTGTTGTCAGCAATTCTTATTGGTTGGATAATCAAGCCTTCATGGATTGTAGAAGAAATGGAACTAAATGGCAAGAAGTTTTCACGTAAGAAATTGTACAATGTTATGATTCGTTATATTATGCCTGTAATAATGGTGATTCTGTTCTTACAGTCAACAGGTTTTCTTGATGTGTTAATAAGCAAGATTCAAAAATTTATATAAGATATTTAAGTTAATTAAACATTATAAAATTAGGCAATTTCAAATTAATTTTGGAGTTGCCTTTTTTTCGTTGACATTAAAAAAATGTAATACTACAATGAAGCTGATTTGGATTAAATGTATTCTGGCTAACATTTCCAGTGACGGAAGCAATAACAAGTGGAGTAGGGTATATTTTTTATAGGAAGTTTTTAAAATCAGTTTAGGAGGAATTATGTTGTTGGATAATCAAATAGATATATCAAAAGAATTAATGGATTTTATTAAGGAAAGTCCTACAGCTTTTCACGTTGTTAAGAATTTTTCAACAATGCTGGAGAAGGCAGGATTTATAAAATTAAACGAGAGAAATAAATGGAAGATTGAACAGGGTGGAAAGTATTATGTTACAAGAAATGATTCATCAATAATTGCTTTTCAAGTGCCTGATAATATGGAGTTTTACAATTTTCAAATAGCAGCAGCACATAGCGATTCGCCTGCATTTAAAATAAAAGAAAATCCTGAAATGGTTGAAGACAATAATTACGTAACATTAAATGTAGAAAAGTATGGTGGAATGCTTATGGCACCTTGGTTTGACAGACCGTTGTCTGTAGCAGGACGTGTTATTGTAAGAGAGGATAGTGGTCTTAAACCTGTTCTTGTAAATGTGGACAGGGACTTGTGTGTAATACCTAATCTTGCAATTCATATGAATAGGGATGTTAATAATGGAATTAAATATAACCCACAGAAAGATATGATTCCGCTATTTGGTGAGATTGCTTCAAAAGATAAGTTTGAGAAAATAATTGCAATGGAAGCAGGCACGGATGCGGATTCTATTGTTAGTGCAGATTTGTTTTTATATAACAGAGAAGTAGGCAAAATTTGGGGTGCAGATAATGAATTTATGTCAGCTCCAAGACTGGATGATGTAATGTGTGCTTTTAGTTGTATTAAAGCTTTAACAGATAATAAGGAAAATAGCAAAAGTGTTAATGTATGTGCTATTTTTGACAATGAAGAGGTAGGAAGTACAACAAAGCAGGGAGCAGATTCGTCATTTCTTTATGATGTACTTTCAAGAATTTCAATGTGTATGGGAAAAGACAGTGAGGATTTTATAAGAGCGTGCGCATCATCATTTATGCTTTCAGCAGACAATGCTCATGCAGTTCATCCTAATTATAAGGAAAAAGCAGACCCTACTAACCGACCATATATGAACAAAGGAATTGTTATAAAATATAATGCAAATCAAAAATACACAACAGATGCAATATCGGCATCAATATTTAAAGAAATATGCAAGAAAGCAGGAGTAGAAGTTCAGTCATATGTTAACCGTTCAGATATTCCGGGTGGCTCAACACTTGGTAATATTTCAAACAGTCATGTTTCACTTAACACAGTAGATATAGGACTTGCACAGCTTGCAATGCATTCACCTTATGAAACTGCAGGGGTAAAGGATACAGAGTATATGATAAAAGCTGTAAAGAAATTTTATGAAACAGCAATTATGGCAGATGAAGAAGGAATATATAGATTAATAGGATGAGATTATTATGAGAATAGCACTACTATGAGGTAGAAATCATAGTTAGCCTCCCGGGAAATATCAAGGAAATACCCCACAGAATAAATCAAATCTAATCTATGAGGTAGAAATCATGCTTAGCCTTCCGGAAATAGCTTAGAAAATACAAAAAGAAAAAAATTAAAACTTAAATGCACTAAAATACTATTCTAAATCGTGTTAGTTAATGAAAGGAGTTAAGATGCTAAACATTCAAACAGAACAACGATATAACGAGATAGTAGAAAATTATTCTGACATGATTTTTAGAATAGCATATCAATATTTGTTTAATAAATATGACGCTGAAGATATTGTGCAGGAGGTTTTTGTAAAGCTATTGACTAAAAGAGTTATTTTTAAAGATGAAGAGCATATTAAATCCTGGCTGATCAGAGTAACTATTAATCAATGTCTGGACTATAAGAAATCTTTAACAAAGAAGAGCACGGTACTAATTGAGAATATGGAAATTCCTTTTGAACAAAAAGAAGGAGAAATTCTCGAAGAACTTCAATTGCTAAAGGAGGATGAGAGAAATATCCTTTATTTGTATTATTATGAAGGATATAAAATAAAGGAAATTGCAAAAATCCTAAAACAAAAACAAAACACAATTAATTCAAAACTTACAAGAGCTCGAAAAAAATTAAAAGAGATAATGGAGGTTGAATATGAATAGCGATTATAAAAGTGCACTGGACAAAATTCATCTTGAACAGAATAAAAAGGAAGAGATGAAGCAGTTATTCAGAAAAAATAATATGAGAAGAAAAATTAATTTTATTAAACCGGCAGTTGCTGTTGCAGCATGTATGGCACTTGTTGTTGGTATTAGCCAGCTTGGAAATAATCAGGCTACAACAAATAGCCAGTCTGGTTTTTCTATTAGGGTAAACGCACAAACATTGACAAAAGGTGATTCATCAATAGATGACACAAATGGATTTGACGGAGCAATGTGTGGCAGCGAAGAAAATAGTCAGGTTTGTTATAGCATAGAATTTCCGGTAACATGTAAGGGTAAGAACATTGACAAAATTACTTATGACATAAAAGATGCGGTTTTTCAAATAACAAATCCTAAAGGAAATAGTATTGTAAAGGAAGGAAAGAAAACATCAAAACTTCTTAATGTGCCTGGTTCAATAGCAGGTTGTGATGATAAAAATACAAAGGAAGAAGATTACACTAAATCTCAGTACACATCGCTTACGGTTGATTATGATAAACAGAAAGATGCACAAACATACATTGGAATAGCTTACGATTCTAAATATCTATCAAAGGAACAAAAGGCTATAATAGCAAAACTAGATGCTTTTAATGGAAATTTGGAAGATGAAAAAGCAGTATATGAACAGTTATACAAGAACGTTGAGATTAGCTGTACAGTAACCTATAAAGACAAAACTAAAGAAACAAAGAAAATAAAGGTAACACCTAAGATTGGAAAAATTTCAGACTTGGATTCGGATGGATTAAATTCGGGTGAAAAAAATCCAAAGGCGGATTGTAAGATAGTTTATACAGTTTATAGTATAAAATAGAGAGAACCATAGTTTATGAGAGTGGAAATACAAAGTATGAAAAACTAAATATAAAAAAGGCGGCTGCAAAAATAATCATTGTTATTAATACAGTCGCTTTGTTGCATTTTTGGGCACTAGTTATTTTTATGAATTCAAAAAAATCCTACCCAAATGAAATTTCAGGAGTATAAGGTATGCCCCAGATAAATACGGGGGCATGAAATAATATTAGAACTTAACTAAAAAAAGAGAATCCCATTACTACAATTCCAAGCACAACAAGTATAATACCTGTTGCACGATTTAGTGTTTTCGGAGTGGCCTTGTTTGCAAAGACAGCGGCAATTCTTGCCCAGATTAATGTGAATAAAATACACAGAATCCAAACCTTTACATCAGGAATTCCACCAATGGCAAAATGAGATGCAGCACCGGTAAATGCAGTGAAAGCCATAATAAATACACTTGTACCAACTGCAGTTTTTAATTCATATCCAAGAACTGATGTAAGAATAAGTAACATCATCATGCCACCACCGGCACCAATGAAGCCACATATAAATCCAATTAAAACACCACATATAACTGATTGTAGTGCACGCTTTTTGGCAGAAACACCAGCCATAGCTTCTTTAGTAGTCATAACAGGTCTTACAATAAACTTAATTCCAAGAATGAAAGTCATAAAAACTGAAAATCCCCCCATTGTAGTTGAAGGTACAAGACTTGAAACATAGCTTCCAACAACTGTAAATGCAAGAACACTAATCATCATAATGATTCCGTTCTTAATATCAAGATTCTTATTTTTTCCATATGTATAAGCGGAAATGGCGCTGGCAAGAACATCTGAAGAAAGTGCAATACCCACAGCCATATAGGGATCCATATCAAGAAAAGTAATAAGCATAGGGCTAATAACAGCTGCTGCACTCATACCGGCAAATCCGGTACCAAGACCTGCCCCCATACCAGCAAAAAAAGTTACCAGAACAGTAATTAATAAAGACATTGAAAAAGTCCTCCTTTAAGTATTTAGTATAAATTTAAACTTTAAATATATTATTAAATTTTTTGTAAAAATTTATATATTTTAAGATTTCTGTAAAAGTTTATATATTTTAAGATTTTTGTACAAGTTTAAGTTTTTAATTTAATATTAAGTTTTTAGTGAAAAGCTTAAGTGACTAATATAATTTAACTGATGAGTATTATAACAGATACATATTATGAAAACAAATCAGTTAAAAAACATATTTATATGTATTATAAAAAATGTTACCATACAAATAATTGTATGCAAATAGAGGAAATTAAATATGACATTACAACAATTAAAATATGCAATAACAGTAGCAGAAACAGGAACTATAACAGAGGCAGCCAATAAGCTGTACATTTCTCAGCCAAGCCTTACCAATGCTATACATGAATTGGAGAAGGAGATGAATATTATAATATTCAACAGAACTAACAAGGGAATCAGCATTTCAAAGGAAGGGGAAGATTTCTTGGGATATGCAAGACAGGTGTTAGAGCAGGCTGCTATTTTAGAGGATAAATACAAGGGCAACAATGGTGGCAAGAAGAAATTTTGCGTTTCAACACAGCACTATTCATTTGCGGTTAACGCTTTTGTTGATTTAATAAAAAAATTTGGTCAGGATGAATATGATTTCAGCTTAAGGGAAACACAAACATATGAGATTATTGAAGATGTAGCCAGAATGAGAAGTGAGATAGGAATTCTTTTTTTGAATGATTTTAATGAAAAGGTTATAACTAAGATTTTAAAATCATATGATTTGGAATTTCATCAGTTATTTGTTGCCAGGCCTCATGTTTTCATAAGCAGAAAACATCCTTTGGCACAGTTTACAATGCCATTCAACATATGCTAACAGCGGAGCATATGACCCGGTAGCAGAAAAATACATTCCATTAGACAGACTTTACTTAAGCCCTCAGTGTGGGTTCGCATCATGTGAGATTGGAAACAAACTTACAGAAGAAGAACAGTGGGCAAAACTTAAACTTGTAAAAGAAATAGCAGAAGAAGTTTTGGGATAGTAATAACTGCAAATTAATATTTGAAATTTTTCAAGAATCTGTTACAATATACTTAACAAAAGGGCAAAAAAGTTAGATTAAACCTAACCGCCTTGTTGATAAGTTGTTTAAATAAACGCCTTTACCGTCCAAAGCAAAGGGCGTTTATTTTTTTGTCAAATTATAAACTAGCGATATAACGGTACAAATAACAATGGTGTAAGTAAACAAGTCGGAATATGTAACCATGAGCTAACCTCCTTTCCGGCGATTAGCCATAACGCCCCTTTTTGCCCCTTGGGTAAATATGTTGTTTCCTATATATTTTGTATATTCTATTTTCTATATTCTATATTCAGGTATTTTTAATAACAACTTAACCATTTCAATTGCTTTAAGTTTTCCTTCTTCATTTAATTGATTAAAATAATTACTGAATGATTTCTCATTAGATGTAATTGCATTATAATATTTTAATGAGCGACTAAGTAGCATGTCTAAATCATCATTTAAATCAGTAATTGAAACATCTAAAGCGGTTGATATCTTTTGCAAAGTTTCTAGTTTAGGATTCAAAATGCTAAGTTCATATTTTCTTATTGTTGCGGCAGAAATAGATGGATTGCATAATTCGCCCAGTTGTTTTTGAGTTAATCTCTTTTCCTTTCTAATGCGCTTAATATTTTCACCAACAGTCATTTTTATTCTCCTTATTGCGTAGTTAAAAAAATAGAAAAGTCATAGAAGTGACTGTTTAAAACTATAACAGTTATTAAAGTGACTGTCAATAATAAACTGGCTAGCTGATAATGTGAAGAGTAAACTTAATAGGGGTCAGTTTGTGAAAAAAAGCCTCCTTCCAATGTATTATAATGTAACTATGAAAGATTCTAATAACAGTGGATAACTAGAATCAAAAGTAGAAACATTAAAATACAAGTAGAAGGAGGTTTTTGTTATGAAAAATTGGCAGAAAAAAGTACTTGCTGTTGTACTTGCAGTAGCACTGATTGTAACAGGCTTTGCAACATCGACTTTTATGGATGGCAACAGTAACAAAGTAGTAAAAGAAACAACAGTTTCTAAAACAAATGATAACAAGTCAGATGTGGCAAAGGCAGACATTGTATCGAACAAGGATACTAAGACTGAAAAGTCTAAAGAGCCTAATGTGTCTGAGAACAAAAACAATGTGGATAATAAGATAGGAGACCCGGACAAGAAGATTGACTATCAGAAGATTATCCGTGAGACTAAGGACGAAGATTACAGAAAAGCCGTAAAGGTTAAAAAGGCGGCTTTGTTGTAATTAGAAAAGAAGACAAGAACACTAAGCCTATAGAAGAAGAACAGTGGTATAAGGATGCTAAGGCTACAGACAGTGAAGTTATTATGGAGAATACCATTAAGGATAATGATGGAAAAGAATATAATCAGGTATCTTACAAAATAACAACAGAAGAAAAAGATATTTGGAGCATAGTAGATAATACAAACAATCAGAATGCAGTAGAAATAGCTGAACCTGTGTACAAATATTATACAAGTGAAGAATCAGTTCCATCTGCAGAAGACAACAAAGGTATGGAAAAGCAGTGGTACTTAAAAGACCAGAAACTTGAGTCAGTATGGAGCAATGAAGAATATGGAAATACTGCCGGAGAAGGCGTAGTAGTTGCCGTAATCGATACAGGTGTAGATTACAACCATGAAGACCTTCAGGATAATATATGGACTAACAGCGCAGAGGTAAGCGGAACAACAGGTGCTGATGATGACCACAATGGATATGTAGATGATGTACACGGAATTAACCTAATAGATACTAATGAAACACCTATGGATGACCATGGTCACGGAACACATGTGGCAGGTATTATTGCCATGGAAAACAACAATGTAGGCGGAGTGGGTATAGCCTACAAATCTAAGATAATGCCAATTAAGGCAGGGGGTTCAGACGGAACATTATATTCTTCAGATATAGCAAAGGGAATAGAATATGCATATAAGAATGGTGCAGATGTAATTAATATGTCATTTGGTTCATCAGCTCATTCAGCCTTAATAGAAAACGCCCTACAGGATGCATTTAATAGTTGCGTACTTGTTGCAGCGGCAGGAAATGATGGAAAACCAACAGCAGATTGTCCATTAGGAGGGCAAAATATGTATCCTGCATCATATTCTTATGTAATAGGTGTAATGGCATATGATGAAGCTAATAGCTTTGCAAGTTTTTCTAATTGGGACTATAAACCTAATGCAAATGCTGAGTATGAAGTAGTAGCTCCGGGTGTAAATATATACAGTACACTGCCTAATGGACGTTACGCAACATGGAATGGTACATCTATGGCAGCGCCTATGGTATCAGCGGAGGCAGCCATACTTAGAAGCTCATTAAAAGACAAAGATACATATTCATCAAGATATATAATGGGACAATTAGTGGGAGCTACAGAAGATAAAATCACATACTATAATGAAGATATAAAAAAGACTTATAACTATAGTAAATTATCATTAACGGATTCCCTGACTAATAAGCCTAAGCCTAATCTTAATGTGTATGAAGTATACGCCTTCGATTCAGAGGATATATCAAAGGCCAACAATGGTGATGGAATAATCCAGCCCGGTGAAACAATAGACCTGGCAATTGGTCTTCGTAATCAGTGGGGAGCAGCTAAGAATGTTACTATCACAGTTAATGCTACAACTAATGGAATAGACAATCAGTATGTAGAATTTGTTTCAGACAAAGAAGTTGGAATAGATGATATAGGAAGTTTTGGAACACAGAACAACGGATTTAAATATAATGAATCAAAAACAGTAGTAGGTGTAGAACATCCAATAAGAATAAAAATAAAAGAAAATGCACCTAACGATTTAAACATTCAATTCAATATAAACTATAAAGCTAAAAATGGATTAGATGAAAATGATACTACTGTTTATAGACAGTCATATGACACAACCTACACTATTCATATAGTAAAGGGAACAGTGCTTTCAGGAAAAATAACTGAAGATACAACTTTGACAGCTGATAATTACTACATAATTAAAAATTCACTTCTTATACCAAAGGGAGTAACTGTAAATGTAGAACCTGGAACAAAGATACAGTTCTGGGCATCAGATCAGTATTCGGCATATGGTGATAACTACATTGCGTGCATATCAGTAAAGGGCAATATGCACTTTAATGGAACAGAAAGCCAGCCAATAGATTTATTTCCGGGAAAAGATTTTGAAGCTTATCGTGTACAGGTTGAAAAATCAGATTCAGGAACAATTGATATGAACTATGTTAATATAGAAAATCCATACATTGACATAAGTAGTGGTTCACATTTAAATTGTACACAGAATTATGATTATATTATAGAACGTAGATTTATTGATGGAGAAATAGATGAAAATAGTGCTTATAGTGCTTTTATATTTGCAGATTATTTGGAAAAATCTAGAATATCAAATATAAGAAATAAAAATAAATATGCTTACGTAAAAGGACAGTTTAAAGAAGTATTATTTGATAATTGCAGTATTACATATAATAACAATAATAATTGGCAGGATGATATAACAATTACGAATAGTACATTTCTGATAAATGAAGCAAAAATAGATGATGGCAATATAACAAAAAATATAACATCAGCTATGTGTTTTGCAGGAGATAAATATAAAACTTTGGATTATGATACAGTTAGTAAAATCAGAAGTTTAAATGGTAAAAAATATGTAATATACAAAATTAACAATCATTATTTTGATACAGATGAATATATGAAAAATTATCTGGCTATAGAAAAAGCTATAAGTAAAAATGGAGGACATATTTCTACAGTTAATTTGGATGAAAAGGGAAAAAAATTGTTATATAATTTGGCAAATGATGTACGTGGTGAAGAGTCAACTGGAACTTTTGGGGTATATAATGGGGTTTATTATGATTTTCAAAAAGAAAAAGTGTGCTCATTAAATAATGAGAATATTGATAGTGAAGTATCCGTTAGAAAATCATACCCGTTAGGTGAATATTCAATTGGTACAGTAGATGGAGATATAAGGAGTTCAGCATCTGCTTGGTTTTATGAAAACGAGTATATAATAGCTGAATATCCCGATAATGTGGAAGATATAAATATTAAAAATATAAATACAGATCCTGGTTATATAGGAATCCTTGAAAATACAAAATTTAAAAATAATGCTATATTAAATATACTTATCTGTACTGATACATCAGAATGGATGAAAGTTAGTGCACCGGCAGATAATACTTTAACATATATGGCAACGGATAATTATTGGGGAACTACAGATGAAAATCTTATTCAGAAACAGTTAGTTGATTTTGATACAAATACAAATTATGCGGATATTATTACAAGCCCATATTTAGATAAGCCATCAGAGGAAACTTATCCATGTGTTTCAGATATTTACATTACAGATAAGAATGGTGATAAGGTAGACACTGTTGGTAACGGAACATATGATGTTCATGTATTATTTAACAGAGATATGGATAAGAACACAGATCCTATGGTTTCTTACGGACCGGATGATCCATATACTGATTATACATTGAAAGGACAGTGGAATAGCAGCAGAGAATGGGTTGGTAAGATGCCGATTAAGGTTCTTATTAATCAGGGACATCAGTACTTCAGGGTTAAGGATGCTGCTGCAGCAGATGACCATTGGCTTACTACAGGAACTGATTGGGGAAGATTTGAATTCGATGTTACTGCCAGTGGAGCAGAGGCATTAACATTGCAGTCAGAAGGTAGAGTTGGAAGTATTTACCTTAACTGGACACAGGATGAATATGACACTATGGCAGGCTTTAATATTTATAGAAGTGAAACAGGGGAGGAAGGAAGCTTTAAGAAGATTAATTCATCTATTTTGTCATCAGAAGAGAAAGAATATGAAGACAAAAAAGTCGAGGCAGGAAAGAAGTATTATTATTACTTTACGGTAGTAGACACGGCAATGTCTGAATCGAGACCTTCTAATATTACAACTAATGCTTCAGTAGATGATAAACCACCGGTTATTAAACATACACCACTTAATTCCATAATTAATGGAGTAGGTGCTACTATTACAGCTACAGTTAAGGATAATATTGGGGTACAAGGTGTAACTTTATTCTATAGAATGGAAGGCGAAGAGAACTATAAGTCAGTTGCAATGAACAACACAACAGGCATTAATTACACAGCGCACATTGATGCAGAGGATATGAATGTTGGAAATCTGCAATACTATATAGAGGCAACAGACGGTACTAATTATGCTTATAGTGGTAGTATCGGTGAACCGAATATAGTACCGGTAGAATCTAAGGCGTATATCTCAGCAGTTAGAGCTGAATCAGGTATAGTTGGAAAGAGCATAACAGGAACAGTTAAGGGTGTTAATTTCAACGAAAATGATAAAGTTGTAATTGATGACAAGGAAGTTGATACAGAATATATATCTGCTAAAGAGCTTAAATTCACATATAAGCCTGAATATATGGGAAAGAAGGATGTTCAGCTTACAGAGAATCAGGTAGTGGTATCAAGTTACAAAGAAGCTTTCGATGTTACAGATCCTAATGTAAGGGTTTATAATGAGGATACCCTACTTACTAAAGAATTAAGCAGAGAGCAATATGTAAACATTAAAACTAATTATGTTGGTGTTATTAATAGTTTGGAAGTAACATGTAGCTATGCACTTGATTTAGAAACGCAGTTAGGTTATATTAGTTGCAATGCAAGTCGTAATAAGAAAAGCTATAAGTTTAACAAGTTATATATTAATGGTGGAAATTTAGCATATTTTTCATATTATAATTTAACATATGACCCAAAATCAGAAATCGAAAGTGTGAAAATTAATGGTGTGGAAGTAGAGAATCTTGACTATGACCAGGATAGAATATCATTTATTGAACAGAGTGAATATGTTCCTGTTAAGAGTATAAAGGCTAAGAATTCAAGTGTTACATTAGACATAGGCGATTCCTTTACACCTGAGGTAACAGTATCACCGGCTAATGCTACATATCATGATTATGTTGAATATAGTTATGATTCTTCCATATTGAAACAGAACGAGGACGGTTCATTTACAGCTATTCAAAGTGGCGGAACTAAAATGTGCATAAATAGTGATGGTGTAAGTGAATATGTATACGTTACTGTTAATGAGATTCCTGTAAAGGAGATTACTTCAGAAAGCAAGAAGTATTCAGGAACTGTAGGCAATATTGTTACGATCAAGTTACAGGCTAAGCCAATAGAGTCAATAGCAACTATTAACTGGTCTTATAACGATTCAGTTAAACTTGTTCAGTCAACAGACAATGGTAGAACTTGTGTATTTGAATTAACTAAAACTGGTTCTACTACAGTAACAGCATATTATAGGGATGCTAGGTGTGAGATTCCTATTGAAATATTTAAGGATGAGGCATATGTAGAATTAAGTCAGGATATTGTAACAATGTATGCTGATGAAACATATACAGCTGATGCACAGATTAGAAACGAAACAAGTAACCAGAAGAGAAATATTCAGTGGACATCAAGTAATACGGCAGTTGCAACAGTTAATTCAGATGGAACTATTACAGCCGTAGGTAATGGATATGCAGTTGTTTCTGCATCACTTGAAAAGAGTAATCAGAAGGCTAGCATTATAGTTCTTGTTAATTCAAGTGCCACAAGCTATGAATTAGGCGACGTAAATATGGACGGAAAAGTAACGGCAGTAGATGCTATGCTTGCATTGAAACTGGCATTACTTGATAATCCTACAGATGCAATACTTGGCTTAGCAGATGCTAACGGTGACGATAAGATTACAGCAGTAGATGCTATGAGAATATTACAATATGCTACAGGAGAAATAACGCAGTTTAAATAAGGAAGGTGTTTAGATGAAAATAAAGAATAAATTTTATCATTTTATTGTAAGCATCATTCTTGTAGTTTCATTGTTAGCAGGGACAATAGTCCCTGCTAATACAATAGTAAAGGCAGATGATAACAATCCAACAATATGGACATCATATGAACAGAGCAATGGTGTTGTTACAATACATTATTATGGAACAGGAATAACTAATCTAAGCAGTTATCAAATGTTAATTAAATATGACAATGAGAAGCTTAGTTATAAAGAATGCAAGTTTAGCAGTGAGCTTGGATCAACAATAACATCAGCCAAAGAGAGTCAGGGTACAGTTAAAATAGCATTAATTAATGGCAATGGTTTGTCGGTAACTGATAAAGAATTGTTTGCAATTACATATACAGCTGACTTCGTAGGAAGTGAACAGTGTGTATTTAATACGAATATAAATGAAGCATATGACAGAAATCTTTCTAACATAGACTTTAATATTGATTCACAATTAACCATAAATGTTAATAACCCACTTAGTGATAATTATCAGGTTAACCTAGAAGGAACTACAGATGCTAATGCTAATGATACAGTACAGTGCAGGTTTGGCTTTAGTCGCAATGCAGGAGTAATGTCCGGAAGCTTTATTTTACATTATAATGAGGAGCAGGTAAGATTTCAGAAAGTCACAGCTAACAAAAATGTTGAAGGATTAATTGTTTCATATAATAAGGTTGAAGAAGGAACTGTTAAGGTAGCCTATGCTTTTAATAAATGTTCTACAACAACGATGAATTTTCTGAATATGGAGTTTATACCTTTAGAGAAATCAACATCTAGTAACATTTCATTATCAGATGTAACAATAACAAACGAGCAGTTGCAGGAATGCACTTTTGATGGAAGTTATGAAGCAACAATATCAACGTCAGAGCAGCAGTCAGATAATTTGTTTACGGTAAATGGTCTTGATTCAATAGATTCACAGGAAACATTTGACGTTACAATTAATCTGGCAGGCAATTCAGGAATAGCTTCAATGACAGCTTATCTTGAATATGACAAAGATATATTTGAAATACAGGATGCGTCATTTTCTGATGGGATTTTGAAAAATTCATTTACTAATGTTTCAACTTCAACTAAAGGAAAAGTTAAATTTGCTTTTATGTCAACAGACGATATAAAGGCTGACGGACAGGTTATTAAATTGACCTTTAAGGCTATAAAGAATGAGAATGTATCAGGCAAGTTCCAGCTTGTTGTAGATGAACTTACAGATTCAAACGCTACAAAACAGGAATACAATCTTGCAGATTTAACAACTAAAGTAAATAAAATCTGTATTCATAATTACATAGGACCGGATTTTCAGTGGTCAGACGATTATAGTACATGTAAGGCTGTGTACATATGCGAATATAATAGTGAGCATGTTATTAAAGTGGACTGTGATGTGGAAACAACCAGAACGGAAGCAACATGCGAGGATGATGGAAACATAACACACACAGCAACCGGAACATACAATGACCAAAAAATAACTGATGTACAAAAAGAAACAATTCCAGCCAAGGGACATGTTAAAGGCGAAGTAAAGATTGAAAATGCCACGGAATCCACATGCGAAAAAGGTGGAAGCTATGATGAAGTAGTTTA
>OLSP01000017.1_pt1 | contig 118534 bp, 96 predicted proteins | sample 1672941 | NCBI WGS metagenome assembly OLSP01 (sample SAMEA3136739, study PRJEB25190) | human gut metagenome | reverse complement strand
GTGAAGAGTCATACTTCAAAAGGTGAGCAAGCATCTTAGGGCTTGTCAAATCATTGATTGCTACTACTTCATAACCTTCTGCACCAAACATCTGTCTGAATGCAAGACGACCGATACGGCCAAAACCATTAATCGCTACTTTTACTGACATGATATTTCCTCCTAAAATAGTTAAATTTGTGTTTGTTAAAAAACCTACAAACTTCTTCTTATATAATACCCAATTACAACCAAAAATTCAAGTCTAAAATCAAAAACTTGTGAAATTGGAACATTTGACCCAAACGAAACCAGCCCAAATTTATTTTTTGATCTTGACTTTCTTGTTCAGTCCTCTGGCACGAAGTACCTTTTTATATGCCTTATATTTACTCTTTGGCACTTTAATAACTGTCTTTTTTCGGATGCTCTTAAATGTTTTTGGGGCAACCGTTTTCTTTGTCAGTTTCTTTGTTTCAATTTTAAGCAGCGTCAGTTTTTTGCAGTTGCTAAAGGCTTTTTTCCCAATGGAAGTAACATCGTACTCAACACCCTGAACGGTAATACTCTCAGGAATGGTGACTTTCTTCTTCTTTTTGTTTGTATAACCTGTAAATTCAACCGTAGAGCCCTTTGCCTTTGATTTCGTTACTTTGTATTTATTTCCTTTTACTTTCAGTATTGCACCGACTTTTTTCGGTACTGCTTTTTCCCTTTCCTCAGCCTTCTTCGTCGCCTGAGAATCCGGGGTCTTTGCCGGTTTTGCAGTTGGCGTTGCAGCTGGCTTGTCGGTTGGTTTTGCAGTTGGCGTTACAACCGGCTTTTCTGCCGGTGCTTCCTTGATGGTATAAACCACTTCTACCTTAGCAGCGCCTACCGATACGGTGGCTTTGATGGTACCGGGACTGGTAAGGTCCTCTGTCCGAGTTTCCCCCCGTGTATAAAAGATTTCATAAGGCACTTCTACTTTGCCCCATTCTTCACTTAACTCGATACCAATGTCAACCGCATGGGCTGTTTTATCATATACAGCATCCTTGCCACTGACTGTCATCCTCACTGAATGAGCAGAATCCTTCTTACAAATACCTGTGATTACATTTCCTTGTGCAGTATATATTGTGTCATGAGCGGTCGGTGATTCCGGAAGTTTTTCATTGGAATAACTCTTCACACATTCCTGATAACCGGTATATACTGTTCCGTGTGAAGAATCCGCCACCGGAGCTTGGTCTTTTTCACCGTCATTGTCGATGTTCTGGTACCAATACTGGCTTCCGTCACTCACTCCATGGTTCAGAAGGCTGCACACTTCTCCAGAGGCAAACTGCTGTGCCGTCTTAGCATTTTTATCTTCTGCTTTTTCTGAAAGATAATATGTATTTTCAATATGGCTTCCGGTAAATGATTGGCTAAGCGGATAAGTATCGCCATCCCCATCAAAGGTAATGTCCTTTACAAAACTATCCTTAATCGTGCCATAATTTCCGCCGGCTAATGCGCTGTGAACCCGAAGTTTAATAGTCATTTCATCGTCATACTCTGTCTTCTTCTTCGTTTTTATGACAGCATTCTCCACCGCACAATTTTCGATTGTTCCATAATTGTTGGAACAGAGAATGCCAGAGCGAAAATCTGCCGAATAATTTCTAGATGGCACCGTTGCATTCCGGATACGCACATTTTTGATGGTGCCATAATTATTTCCCGTCAAAATATATGGATAATATTTACTTTTCACATTGGTAATACTATGTCCATTTCCATCAAATATACCATAAAATGAATTTGCGCCACCATTGAGCAATCCAGAAACATCTTCTTCACTAAAATCAATATCAGCATCCAAAAGAACATTTAATGCATCATCCTTTAGAAGCAGCTTATGCAGCGAATCAAGATCGGCTTTTCCCCCTATTTTCACAAACCATTTTCCATCTTTTTTAACTGCCGAAAGACAGGATGTATAACTTGCACCTTGTTCTACCGTATCTCCCGGATAGGCGACAAAACTATCACCATTTCTGTCCTGTGCAAAATAGAACACTTCATTCGGCAGCACATCTCCTTCAAATTTTTCTCCATCCACAGTCACTCCTAATTCCACTTCGCGCAAAGTAATCATCATATCTTCTGTGATTTTGTCCGGAGTCCCTGCACTTCCGTAGTCATATTCGTAATATCTTTGTCCGTCAAAGTATCGATTTCCCAATTTGAATCCATCCGGCACCACGAACTCTTGTTGATTTGTCTCTCCTTCAACCTGAAGCGTAATCTTGTGAGTACTTACTGCCGGGTCATCTTTAATCATGTTTTCTATTGCATTTTCGCCATCCAACTGGTAAGTATATGTATAAACGCTTCCATCTTCCAATGTGATTATGTTTTTCCCATATTCCATAAAGCACTTCAAGGTGCCGTCTTCTGCGGTCTGGAGATTCGTGACTGGCTGCCCGTTAATGGTTTTCACTTTGGTATTTTCTAAAAGTCCATCCACGGTAAAAAGACCGATTTTCCTGCCATACACATCTGACACGTCTGACATGCGATTCAGAGTAAAATATTGCTCATCATAGGAAATTACACTATTGCAAATTACCGTATTTGACCCTTCTGACTCTACAATGCCAATTTTAACACTTTGCTGGGTTGGAGATTTCTGTTTCGCCGTTATCTTCGCTCCGTCAATGTATACACTATTCCTGCCTTTAAGAAAATACGAAACCCATTCTTTCTCTGCATCATCAGTCAGTGACAGTTCCCCGCCCAAAATAGCGATATCCTCAGCGTAAACACAACGACTATCACCGTAGGATAACTCTGCTTTTCCTCCTGTCATTGTAAATTTTTCCAATCCTTCAATTCCTCCATAGGCAGCCAGATCTCCACCTTCCAATGTGACAGTTCCCCGACGACGATTTTCTCCCTCTTTCCTTCCTAATATAGACTCACCATACTTTTCTTCCTCTGAATCTTCTTTGCAGTTACCTCTCATCAAAGTAAGACGGCCGTTACCTTCTTTGAGCGTCATATCACCGGTTACCTGAATCACATAACTATAATCCATATCCGGTGATGTAAGACAGGAATCCTTTTCCACATACAGATTTGCTGTTCCTTCGATGTCCAGTACCGGAAAAAGCTGGTTGGTATAGATATTACCACAACTATCCACACCCGAAGCATACCTCTGATTATTTTGAATCTGTGCTCCATCAAAAATTATATTTGCTTCCACTCCCTTTTCTACCTTGATGTGAGTGTCGACAAATGCACCATTGATCTCATTGGAACCTTTGATGATGTAAGTTCCATTTTTTGCAATATTAATTTCGATGACGGTAGTAGTAAAATCCTCACCATACGCATCTACAAAGGTTTTTTCTTGTCTAAGAGCCGCATCTGCCAGATTAAAAGTCACTGCGTTTTCTGTAGGCAGAGAAAGCTTCTGCATTTCTTCCATAACTGCCCTTCCCTTGGCATACGCCTCTGCATAGGATACAGTCGGGATACTTGTAAGCACCGTAGCCGATAATGTTGCAATACAAATCCCTTTTTGTGCCTGTCTGTAAAATTTTTTTCTCATTTTTTCCTCCATTTCTGTCATTTTAAATCTCATTTTCCATTATTTTATAATATTTTTCGTACTGCTCTCGCAGTATCTCACCTGTTGACCACGGCTTGCGTTTCCCGACATAATGAATAATCGCCGGTTTATCCCTTTGAAGATCTGCATACAATCTTTGGCTGTGAATATTGCCGCTTTGCAAATGTCCTGCCACAAATGTGGTATAATTCCAGGAAAAATCCAAAGGCAGCACCTTGCCATCAAACAGCATATTAAGGACATCCTGATCACTAAACATATATTTGTGCCCCATTAGCAATTCATAAACCTGCGACATCGTAATATGCTGCCTGGCTTTTTGCAGATTCAGAAGCAATACCCCTGAATTAAAATAATCCTCTGCATATTGCATCTTCAAACCGTCACTTCGATAATTATCCACATTATATGGCATACCATCTAAAAAAATAGCACGGCGCGTCTGTGACAAAACACGAAAGTCTTCTGCCCGAACAGCCGCCACTTCCTTTTCACCAAGATGCGTATCGTAGAGTTTGCTTACATCCTCCAAAAAAATCATGTCGCAATCAAAATACAACATTTTTTCATAATTTGTGAACATCTCATCAAACAGATACAAGCGGTAATTGATAGCTGCTGTGTAATACGCACTTGCCGTTTCCGGAAAAAACTTTTTTCTTTCTCTCATATTAATAAAACGGATGCTGACTCCCGGCTCATCTTTTCCCAGTGCATGAATTTGTTCTTGTGCCTCCCCGGGGATGTCATCTTGTAAAATAAGGATATCATAATTTCGTGTCTTATCCCGATTATACAAGAGAGAATACAACGATGTACAAAGTGGTTTTGCATACTTCTCATCGCTGACAAAGCATATATTAACTGAAGTTTCAAATGCTTTTTGAAGTTTTTTCATTTTTATCCCTTTCTTTGGTGTTAAATATTATAATAATATAAAGTTTATCATATAAAATAGTTATAAAGCAAGTGATTACTAAAAAAATTTGCATGTGCACTTTTTAGATTTTTTCTGCAAAAAATAGCAAAAAATAGTGCGAATACGCGCTTTGCAGCTTGTATTCGCACTAAATTATACTATTTACTAAAACTTGTGAAATTGGGTTAAGAATTACATACGCCAATACAGATCCTGATATTTCAGGGCTGAATTGTTCCATGAGAAATCCATAGCCATTCCTCTGTCAATGATCTTATTCCATTCTCTCTTTCGGTTCTGGAATACATCTTTGGCATACCGGATCGTGCCAAGCATTTCATGGGCATTGTAATTAGCAAATGAGAATCCTGTACCGGTACTTTCATACTCGTTGAATGGCTGCACCGTGTCTTTAAGTCCTCCTGTCTCTCTTACGATCGGCACCGTTCCATAGCGCAGACTCATTAACTGGCTGAGACCGCATGGCTCAAACAGGGACGGCATCAAAAACGCATCGCAGGATGCATAAATCTTGTGAGACCTCTCATTTGAATAATAAATGTTGGCTGAAACACGGTCCGGATATTTCCAGGCAAAGTGCCGGAACAAATGCTCATATTTCTCCTCACCGGTTCCCAATACAACTAACTGTGTATCCTCTGTACAAATTTCTTCAATAACATAATCAATTAAGTCAAACCCCTTTTGATCTGTCAGTCTTGACACAATACCGATCATAAATTTTTTATCATCCTGAGCCAGTCCCAGTTCTCTCTGGAGTGCCCTCTTATTCTTGATCTTTTCTTTGCGGAATGTTCTGGCATCATAATGATACTCCACAAACGGATCTGTGGCCGGATTGTATTCATTGTAATCCAGTCCGTTTACAATTCCTGTCAGGCAGTTTGCCCTGGCGTTAATAAGGCCATCCAGTTTCTCTCCGTAAAACGGGGTCTTGATCTCTTCCGCATAGGTGTCACTTACGGTAGTGATCTGATCTGCGTATACAAGACCACCTTTCAAATAATTGGCATCACCATATGCCTCCAGCTTGTCAGAGGTAAAATAGTAAGCATCCAGTCCTGCGGTATCCATAACGGTCTTTTTGTCCCAGACTCCCTGGAACTTCAGATTATGGATTGTCATGATCGTCTTGATACCACGGTAAAACTCTCCCTGCTGGAAAGAATCCTTCAGATATACCGGGATGAGTCCCGTCTGCCAGTCGTGACAGTGAATGATATCCGGTCTGAAACCGATCAGCGGCAGTGTAGACAGCACGGCTTTATCAAAGAAAGCGAACTTTTCAATATCCTGATAAATCTCCCCATAAGGTTTATCACCACTGAAATAAAATTCATTGTCCAGAAAATAAAAGATCACACCGTCGTACTCCATCTGAAACACTCCGACATACTGCTTGCGCCACGCCAGTTCCAGATAAAAATGAGTCAGATACTGCATCTGATTTTTATATTCTTCCGGAATTGCGGTATATTTAGGAATCATAACCCTGACATCAAACTCGTCTTTATTGAAATATTTAGGCAGGGAACCCACTACATCGGCAAGTCCTCCTGTCTTAATAAACGGTACACATTCGGAAGCAGCAAATAACACTTTTTTCATGTTCTTCTCCCCTTTCGATAAGTAATCTATGATTACTTTTTATTATACACTAATCCGCAAAAACTGAAAAGAAAAATTTAGCATTTTTTCTGCTCCAGTCTTATTTTATCTGCAATCAGTGCCACAAATTCTGAATTGGTTGGCTTTCCCTTGCCATTGTGTACGGTGTAACCAAATAATTCATCAATGGTATCCACTTTTCCGCGGCTCCATGCCACCTCAATGGCATGGCGGATGGCCCGCTCCACACGGCTGGGTGTCGTGCCATGCTGTTTGGCAATGGAGGGATATAAAATTTTTGTAATGGAATTGAGCATTTCACTATCATCTACAGACATCATAATGGCATCCCGCAGATATTGATATCCTTTTATATGGGCAGGCACGCCGATTTCATGGATAATATTTGTCACATCTGTCTCCAGATTATAACGGGCTCTCTGTCCGGCCACCGATTCATTTCCCTGAGTCAGTTTACGAAAACGGATCCCCGGTTTTAATTTCTTCACCTGTGATAAAATAGTATCTTTATCAAACGGTTTTAATATGTAATACAGTGCTCCCAGACTCATGGCCGTCTCAGTAATGCGCTCCTGAGCAATGGATGATATAACAATGACTTCCGGTACTTTACCGATGCCAGAACCTTTGTGAAGTTTCTCCAACACTCCCAATCCATCCAGCTTTGGCATGATCAGGTCCAGTAAAAGCACATCCGGTTTTGTCTCTTCGATCATCCCCATTGTCTCTACGCCATCTTCTGCCGTTCCTACCACTTCGATTCCATTATCATCCATCAAAATATCCCCCAGCATTTTCAAAATCCTCGGATTATCATCTGCAATAAGCACTTTTAACTTTTCCATTTTTGTCCCTCCGTCAAAGAATTAAATATTTGTAAATTTACTATAAATTCATTATAAGTTATTATTTTGTGTATTTCAAGTATTTTTTACATTTATTTTATATTATATTCACTCTGGCTTTCTATTTTTCGACGGGAACAATCAAAAAAAGACCGCATTTCCCGGCATCCCATGTAAATGCCGGAACCTGCGGTCCCCTCATATCTGCTTTGTCAAAACAGCTGAACTTTTCCTACTGCATCCCCGTTAATGACATAATATGCTGTAAAATCCTCTGGTTTTACATACACTTCCTGTTTTTTGATTTCTTCCTTGTGTCCATGGGCTTCATAATCTTCCTTAATGCGGTGAAAGACCTCATCCATGTCTACCTCTCTCTGTCTGTACTGCAGAAGCACTTCTATATCCTTCTGTTCCATACTATCGCCCCCTTGCTGATGTTTCCTACCTTACTCTCCTTTGCCGGTAATGATCCATGGTGCCGGCTGTTGTTTAAAACTATTATCCCCTGCCAGTCTGGATACTGCGATCTGGATCACGTCCACATCTTTGATCCCTAATTCCTCCAATTTCTCCTTAGCACTTGCTGCTACTTTAAAATCCAGGGTATAAAGAATTACCCGGATAGAAGGATTGATACTGGTCAGATAAGCCAGTTCCTGATCCATGCTGGCAGACGCCACCATAAATACTGTGGATGGAACAGGCAGATCTTTCATATTTTCTTCATCTACATGATCAATAATAGAAATATTGCTCAAGCCAAAATGCTCTACATTGTCCTCCATGGTAGCCCGGTCCGCCTGACTGTATTCTACTGCGATCACGGACCCCTCCGGTGCCTGCAGTGCTGCTTCAATGGCAATGCTCTCCCCGCTGATAATACACAGATCATCCTGTTGGTCTACCATCATCTTGTTCAGGATCACAGCACGGATCTCGCTTCCTACATAACGGATCGATCCACGCTTGAACATGTCATTGTTCATTCCTATCTTCGTAGTGTTACGCGCCTGTGGATTCAAGATCAGCATACCTGCTGATGCATTGATCCCACGGTCGATCATGTCTTTTACCTTGCTGTTGAGGATAGCACCCTCCGGCTGTGATCCCTCGTTGTACCACACCTCACACTCTCCCAGTCCGGCATTCCACAGACGATAAAAAATATCTTCCTGGCCCGCATTAGTAAACACCATCGTAGTTTTGTGAGATTCAACCGTAGGAATAATATTTTTATTCTTTCTTGTAATATCCAGAATCTTCACATGCTCAAGATCCAGGGCTGTATTCTTTGCATAATAGTGCAGCCAGTCTAAGATCACCTCATTGGTAAAAATCTGTTCTTCCATGTAAAAGCCCCCTCAATTTTTATAGTTCTATTATAACAGAACAGAGCTTTTTAATCTAGTAAATTATTCATACTTCTTAATCCAATCAAAAGAGTCGAAGAATTATGAAGAAGTGCAGATGCGGTCGGTGTGATGATCCCTGCCGTACCTAATAGGATCAACATGGAATTAAATCCTACAATGGAACGATAATTGCTGCCAATGCGCTTCATCAGTTTTTCACTCAATGTGCGCAGGGTAATCAGCTGCTGCAGGTTTTCTGCTCCAATGGTAATATCTGCAATCTCCCTGGCAATCTCTGCACCATCGCTGATGGCAATCCCCACATCCGCTGCAGACAATGCCGGCGAGTCATTAATACCATCACCGATCATGATCACTTTTCTTCCCTGTTCTTTCTGTTTTTCCACATACTGAGCCTTGTCTTCCGGCAGCACCTCAGAATAATACTCATCCACACCGACTTCTCTGGCAATAGCAGACGCTGTATTTTCTCCATCTCCTGTCATCATAACAATCTTTTCAAAGCCACAGGCATGAAGTTTATCTATCACCTGTTTTGCCTCCGGACGCAGCGGATCTTCAATACAGATCACGGCAGCCAGCCTGCCATCGATCGCCATATAAAGTCTTGAATACTGCTTTGGAAGATTCGTAAACTTTTCCTTCTGTTCTTCCGGCACAATACATTTTTCATCCTCAAATACAAAATGGAAACTTCCGATAATCGCCTTTCTTCCATTGATGGTAGTAGAGATTCCGTGAGCTACCAGATACTCTACCTTTGTATGCATCTCTTCATGTTTAAGTTTCTTTTCTTCTGCCGCTTCCATAACCGCTTTTGCCATGGAGTGCGGAAAATGCTCTTCCAGACACGCTGCGACGCGAAGCAGTTCATCCGGACTCTGACCATTAAATGAGACCACATCTACAACCGTAGGTTTTGCTTTTGTCAGTGTTCCTGTTTTGTCAAATACGATGGTGTCCGCCTGGGCCACTGCCTCCAGATACTTACCGCCTTTTACCGTTACCCCGTAGAGATTGGCCTCCCGGATAGCCGACAAAACAGAAATCGGCATCGCCAGTTTCAGAGCACAGGAATAGTCTACCATAAGAACAGACAGGGCTCTGGCAGCATTTCCTGTGAGCAGGTAAGTAAGGACCGTACCGGCAAAACTGTAAGGGACCAGTTTGTTTGCCAGATTTTCTGCTTTACACTCCAAACCGGATTTCAATTTTTCCGATTCCTCGATCATAGATACGATCTTTTGGAATCTTCTGGAGGCACCCACTTCTGTTACCTCTAATGTCATTTCCCCCTCTTCCACTACCGTTCCGGCATATACAAACATGCCTGTCTCTTTTCTTACCGGCACCGATTCTCCTGTAAGGGATGCCTGGTTCACCATGGCCTCTCCGGCTGTCATTTTGCCATCAAACGGTATTACATTACCCATATGGACCACAACCTGACTTCCCTGTCGGATCTCTGTGGCATTGACCAGTTCCTCTTTACCGTCCTTCCATTCCCAGACCTTCGTGACATTTAAAGACATGCTCCGGGCCAGATCATCCACTGACTTTTTGTGCGTCCATTCTTCCAGCAGTTCGCCTATTCCCAACAGAAACATAATAGAACCAGCTGTATTAAAGTCACTTCTCACAAGAGAAACACCAATGGCTGTAGCATCCAGAACCGGCACCTCTATTTTCCCCTGTCTCAGCACATGAAGCCCCTTCTTTATGTACCTCAGTGCCTTGAAGCCGATAACGGCCACCCACACCGGATACGGTACAAGCCACCGTCCTACATACCGGACGGCTATTTTCTGTATCAGTTTTTCCTGATACATGGCATTGCCGGCTCTTCCGGAATTTTCCAGATATCCGGAGGGTACTTCTACATTTTCATAACAAAACCGCTGGATGCCTGTCAATATTTCCCGGCGGCTTCCTCTATATTCAATAACAGCATCCGCTGTTCTTTCATACACTTTTACAAACACAACTCCCGGCATCTCCTGAAGATAATACTGAAACAGATCTGCCTGCTCAAAGGTCATCTTCTTCGCTGCCAGATGCACTCTCATTCGATTTTTTAATTCATGCTTGATCGTAAATTTCATTTTTCTCACCTTGCTTTTATTAATACGACAAAAAGCACCTGAAAAACAGGTGCCCGTCGTTTTTTATTATTCCTCTGTTTCGCTGGCAGCATCTTCAAACTCAGCCGCCTGCTCTTTAGCTTCTCTTTCTTCATTGATTGCTTTGGCGTCTGCCAGAACATCACCTGCGTTCTCCTGAACGGTAGAAACCGTCTTCATAACACAGTCCTTTGCTCTCAATGCGGCTGCTGTGCAGTTAGCATATACTTTTTTTGCATCCTTACTGGATAACACTTTGATTCCGGCTGTTCCAAATGCAACTCCTGCTGCAAACAAACCTGTCTTTTTCCAATTGATGTTTTTTAAACATTTCATCATGATCAAGTACCTCCTAAGTATGAATTTTTCTCTCATGATTCCGATTATAAAATCTTCATTTCCGCTTGTCAACACCTTTCAAACACGAACTTTTGTTAGACTTTCTAACCCTGCATTTCCTCAATAAAAATGCCATATCCTCTTGTAGGATCTTCTACAAAAACATGGGTGATGGCACCTACCATTTTCCCGTTCTGGAGGATTGGCGCACCACTCATTCCCTGCACGATCCCACCAGTCAGTTTTAAAAGCCTTTTATCCGTCACGCAAATCTCCATTCCTTTGTTATCATGGCTGTTTATGTGGATTTTTTCAATCTCTATCTCATATTTTTCCCATGCACCTGTAAGGTTGATCCCTACATAAGCTTTTCCTTTTTTTATATTCTGACGGTAAGCAAGAGGAATCTGTTTGTTTTTGTATTTTTTTAGCCAAGTCTCTTGGATAGTGCCGAACACGCCTTTTTCCGTATTTTTAGACACAATACCCAGAATGTGGTCGGATGACATCTTCATATATCCCTGTAATTCTCCCGGCTCTCCTTTTTTCCCTTTCGTGATCCCCAGGATCTCTCCCTGATACACTTCACCGCCTTTTAAATTCAACAAAGTTCCGGTGTCCATGTCGGTAATACCGTGTCCCAGCGTTCCGAATCTGCCATTTTCCGTTATATAAGTCATGGTTCCGATGCCCTGAGTATCTTCCCGCACCCAGGTTCCGATCTTGTATGTGCCATCTTCTGCCATTACCGGCGTTACCGCCACTTTCATTTCCTCTTTGTTCCGCCGTATAGTCACCGGGACCTTCTTCCCTTTTGTTTTTTGTATCTGCCGGTTTAACGCTGCAATAGTATTGATCTTCACATCGTTCCACCGCAGGATATAATCCCCTGTCTTAAAACGGTTATAGCCGGGAGCATAGGACAAACCGTCCTTTCCCTCCACCTTTGCCACATCCAGGACCAGCAGCCCCTTGGTCTCTACATAAATACCAATGGGCTCCCCTACCGGTGCTACTGTAGTACCGGTTCCCCATTTTAGTTTTATATGCTTTATGGTAAAAAGATTAAATAGTTTCACCGGTACATTCGTACTGGTAGTCTTTGTCTGCATGGCATCCACTACAGAACGTTTTGTCTGCACCGAACAAAATGGCGGCAATTCCATTTCTTCCAGACTTTCTCCCTGCCAGGTAAGTTCTTCCGGTATAGATTCCTTATAATATTTCGTGATCACGATCCCCAGCACACACAGATCCAGTACCAACAGCCCGGCAAATATTTTTTGCAGTCTCTTTTTCATTCTTTCACCATCCCACATTGATTGACATTAAAAAAACAGGAACTTAACTAATTTAAGCTCCTGTTTAGTATGGTGTTTTTATGATTTTTTATACTTTTTAAGTCCGGCCGCCATCTGCCGCATCTCTTTGGCACTGGCTCTGACTGCGTCCGTGATCTCCACGCCGCCAAGGATCCTGGCAAGTTCATCTTCGATCTCAACCTCTGTCAGCCGCCGGATCCCGGTAACAGAGCGGTCTTTTTTTACCACTTTTTCAATGACAAAATGCTCATCTGCCATGGCTGCTATCTGTGGTAAATGTGTGATACAGAGAATCTGATGGCTGGCACCCAGTGCTGTCATTTTTTCCGAAACTTTCTGAGCCGTTCTTCCGCTGATTCCCGTGTCGATCTCATCAAAAATAAGACTTTCGATTCCATCTTTGTCTGCAAACACAGATTTGATGGCCAGCATGATTCTTGACAACTCACCACCGGAAGCCACTTTTTGAAGGCTTTTTCTTGGTTCTCCCGGATTGGTGGCAATCATAAATTCCACTTCATCTGCCCCCTGGTCGGTTATCCTCTCCGCCTTTCGTATCTCAACATCAAAGTCTACATGGGCAAAATTCAGATCCATGAGTGCCTGAGTAATTTTTTTCTGCAAAGCTGCGGCACTTTTTTCTCGAAGTTTCGTCAGGCCGACTGCTTCTTTTTGAAGTTCTTCTTCCTGCTGTTTTAATGTCTCCAAAAGACTGCTCCGGTATGCCTCGTATTCTTCCAGTTTTTCCAGTTCGTCCCGGGCTTTTTCCCCATGTTCCGTAATTTCCTCATAGGACTCACCATACTTTGTCTGGAGGCTCCGGATCTGGTCCAGCCGGTTTTGTAACTGCATCAATTCTCCCGGGTCGAATGTAATATCCGACATATATCCTGAGATTTCCCGGTTAAAATCACTGAGCATACTCTCGATCTGCATCAGTTCGTCTGTATAAGAACCAAGTTCTTTTTCATACTCAGACACATTCTGCATATTCTGAACCGCCCGTCCAATAGCGTCTGCCGCCTCTTCCTTACAGTGTCTGTAAGCCTCCGACAGCTGATCCACAATATGTTCTCCATTAGACATTTTCCTGAAATCATCTTCAATGGTGAGCATCTCTTCCTCTGTCAGGGATGCCTCTTCAATCTCCCGGATTTCATACATAAGGTAGTCCTTCCGTCTGGCCTGCTCTTCCGCAGACAGTTCTCCTGATCGGGACTCCTGTAGAGTGTGTCGGTACTGTTTGTACAAGTCATGAACTTTTTCTTTCTGCTCTCTAAGTTCTTTTCCACCAAAATCATCTACAATCTGGCGGTGTCTTTTTTCATTCAACAAAGACTGATGTTCATGCTGTCCGTGAATGTCTATGAGATATTCTGAAATAGCCCGGATCGTACTTACCGGCACCGTCACGCCGTTTATTTTGTTCACACTGCGGCTTCCCGTTATGCGCCTGGAAATAATAATCTCTCCTTCTTCCGGTTCTACGCCACAGTCCCTTATTTTTTTTCTGGCAGACTGACTTTCCACATGAAAAACCGCTTCTACCAGTGCACTGTCACCATATCTTCCGATCATTTCCGGTGACACTCTGGCCCCCAGAACAATATTCACCGAACCGATCAGAATGGATTTACCGGCACCCGTCTCTCCTGTCAGGATATTCAGGTGCGGGCCAAAATCCACATCAATCTCATCAATGATGGCAAAGTTTTTTACATGTAAATTTTCTAGCAATTTGTCCCCCTATTTTATTTTTCTGACTTTTACACGGCATCCCAGTTTCACGCCATTGACAACGGCATAAACCGTAGTGGTTCCTTTCTTTCTTCCGGTTACCAGACCACTGGATGTAATGGATGCAATGCTGCTGTTCTTTGAATACCAGGTAACTCCGGTACTGATGTCATTTACATACAGCTGCTCTGTATCATACTGGCGGATGTTCATTCCCTTGCGGTTCAGATCTACTACCTGCACTTCGCAGTAACCGATCTTTCCATTGGCCGTCTCGCCATAGATAGTTGCCTGTCCGGCCTGTTTGGTCCGGATCTTACCGTGGCGGTCTACCGTAGCCACACTAGGATTATCTGAATAATACTTGATTCCTGTAGTTGCTCCTGCCGGTTCTGCTGCAATGCCGGACATAGCAGCTCTTCCCTTAGCAACTGTCAGAGTCGCGTTTTCTACCGATACTCCTGTTGCTTCTATCGGCTCTTTTACTGTCAGGATACAGGTTGCTTTTTTGTTAGAACCATCTTTTGTCTTGGCTGTGATCTTGACAATTCCCGGCGCCACACCAAGTACCCGGCCTGAAGAACTTACCGTTGCCAGTGTCTTATCCGATGAAGACCACTTTACTTTTTTTACTGAGGCATTCTTCGGTGTTACATAGGATTTCAGTTTCAGTGTACTTCCTACATATACCTTTGCCGTGTATTTGTTTAATTTTAACTTCTTAACTTTTCTGACTACTCTTACTTTACAGCGGGCATACGCTCCACTTCCGTCTTTCGCTGTAGCTGTAATATAAGCAGTTCCCAGTTTTTTACCTTTTACCTTTCCGCTGGAACTTACTGTTGCCACAGATTTTTTACTGCTCTTCCATTTTACCTTTTTATTGGAAGAACCGGTTACGGTTGCTTTAATATAAAAGGTCTTTTTCAACTGAAGATACTTTGTTTTTGGTTTCACTTTTACCTTTGTATCGTTGGCAACCTTTTTCGGTGTTACCGTTACCAGACAGGATACGGTAAATCCTCCGTCTGTAGACTTACCTGTGATCAAAACGGTTCCAACTTTCACACCGGTCACTTTAGCATTGGATGCACCTGAGTTTTCTACCTTTGCTATGCCGGCATTGGAGGTTGTCCATGTCATGGACTGATCAAAGGCCGTCGTCGGATTAAAGGTCGGCTTGATGATGATAGAAGATCCTTCTTCTACTGTTTTTACCTGTGAATCAAGAGAGACAGACTTCACACCGTCCTGCACCGTTACCTGGATCATATCAATCGGTCCGGCAATGGTTCCGTTAAAGGTCTGAGCCTTGATAAATGTGGTTCCTGCCTTCACACCAGTGATCACTCCATTTTCATTTACCGTAGCCACTCTGGCATCCATGGTTGTCCACTGAATCGTATCTGTGGTATCGGCCGGCGTTAAGGTTGCTTTTACGGTAGCCGTATCTCCGGTGCGAAGTGCAATATTTTTCGGCGACAGAGAAATCTTTGTAGCTGGTCTCTTAACATCTACATTGATTCCGGTTACAATACCTTCTACAGAAACAATGTTCAAATACGTCTTACCCGGTTTTACACCCTGGACCTTAAACTGCTGCCTTGTCTCGTCATAAGTCACATTAGCAATGCCATCCACCGTCGGTGTGATCTGGTTAAAGACGGTGGTTGTATTGGTCGGCGCAAATTCTACATCTATGATCTGTATATCACCTACATTCATACTCACCGTATTGGTACTCAGCGTAATACTGGTCGGCGATGCACTAATGGTCAAAAGACAAGAGGCCATGACTCCATTGGGGTTAATATCCGGCCTGACGGTGATCAGAACCGTTCCTGCTGTCTTAAAAGTAATATAACCATCCTTATCTACTGTGGCTACAGATGAGTCCGAACAACTCCACACAAGATCTGTGGCAGTGGCGGTAGTCGGGGTATAACCTACATCCCCCTTCATATTGTATCCCTGTTTGTAAAACGGCACCGTAAGATCACTGTACTTCAGACTGATGGTCTGAATATTGGATACAACGGTAATACGGAGAGTTTTACTTTCTCCTGTAGCCGTATTGGTTACGATCAAGTCTGCATAACCTGCTATCTTTGCTGTAATAACAGCACTCTTTCCATCACTGGCCGGATCTACGGTAAAGTATCCGATATTGGCATTGGAACACTTCCACTCCAGCGGTGCATTGGTGATATTCTGAGTAATCTCTGCCCGAACTGTAGTGGTTTCACCAACATACATGCTGAAATCCTTGGATGGATTCAAGGTAAATTTATCCAGTTTTTTCTCTACCACAACAATACACCTTGCTGTGATAGTACGGCCCTGACTGTTGGTCAGCGACGCCTCCACGATAATGTTGCCGCTTGTGATCTTGATACCCTTTACAAGACCATTATCATCTACTGTTACATAGTTCGTATCTGAAGAAGTCCATTTGATTGGTGCCTCATAGGTGCCGTTATAACTGGCTTTCAGCTGATAAGTGGCTCCCTGGGAGATCGTAATAGCCGTCGTATTTAAGATCAACTGGTCTTTCAGTGTGATCGTAATAGTAAACTCTGTGGGCATACTGTTCAAAACATCCGGATCATCCGGATCCAGTCCCATCAAAGATGCCACATAAGCTTTTTGTGACGGACGAACCGTTACCTTATCAATCAGCACACCTTCTGATACGCTCTGATTGATAGTAAGGGTTGCCTTATTTGCATCATAACTTCCGTAATTGTAGATGGAACCGCCATCCTTGGTCCAGTTATTGGCATTAAAACATTTCACAAAATCTTCTGTGCTCATGCCAAAGGCAGCCGCCAGGTCATAAGAATCTCCCGGTCCCAGTGTTTCTTCCTTATCTCCAATATTGGCTGTCAGTGTAAAAGATACTACTGTCGGGTTGTACGCTATGGTACGCTCCCCATCTCCTTCACCTTTATATGTACCATTGGTATAAAATTCAATAATATAGTTACCTGCCACACCGGATACGGCCAACTCATTTTTATAAGCATTGGTTGGTGTTACCGAAATCACATCCGATGTTTTTCCAAGAGAATCAGCAAGTACCGTCGTATTACCATTTCCATTATCTGCCTTGATAACCCAGGAAATCTTGTTGCTGATGGTCTGGACTGTATTGTCAAATCTCGTATCGGTATACAAAATTGTTCCCGATGGGATCTTCAGGTCAGTCAGTGATTTTGTATAACCACTTCCGTTGGTCAGGGACACTTTCGGAATAACATATACATTCAGATTGGCCGTATAGGTCGTACTGGTATCTCCGTCCGGTGTATAAGTAGCCGTCAAAATCGTATGACCGGCACCTCTCGGTGTAACAATACCTGTGCTTTTGCCAACCTGGACAATCTCATCATTAGCAACGCTCCACTGGGCATCCTCTACTTTACCAAAGTTCAGTCCCATCTGGACCGGTGCATCATCCGCATACAAAACGAGAGAACGATCCGTATCGGTCTCAAACATTTTCTTAAAGATAGTATCATTGTTCGATGTATCTACACCAAACATTACATTGATGTTACAGGTGGTACTGCCAAGTACGGCATCTCCGTTCATGGCGTCTTTCACGGTTACGGTTACGGTAACAGTACCTGGTGACAACGCCCTTACAATGGCGATCATCTTGTTAGTAGCACTTTGTTCGATAGAAGCAATATTGTTTCTTGCCTCTGTATCCTCAATAGACCACTCTACCTTGTACCTGGCATCATCATAAGCCGTTCCTGTGGTCTCTGCCATCAACTGCATGGAACTGGTATTCAGTGGAATGGTGGCCGCCGGATCTAACACAGCACCATTGTATGTAATATGCAGTTCATCTGCTGCTTCAGACCGGTTCATCCATGCAAACACGAGCCCCACGGTCAATGCGGCCACAAAACAGAACACAATCCCTCTGTGCAGCCATCTGTTTTTCTTTTTTGTTCTATCTTTCATCCTGTCTCCAGCCTTTCTTACTATAAACTTCTCATTATCCTTTTATATCGACATATTTTAGTTAAAATTTTAGTTAAGAATGTGTCAATCACTCTGCCTGCTGTCCCTTAAACACAAGGAACTTGCTGATAAAATAATTGCCGATCACCACCAATACCTGCGTGATAAGTTTCGCAGCCATCTCATTCCAGCCCATTATGTTAAACATGAGATACACGCCGCCCACTTCAATAACCATTGTCAGCATCCTGCCCCCTACAAAACGCAGGAATTCATAAAACAATTCTGCCACTCCATGGGTCTTTGACTCAAAAACAAACAGCTTATTAGTCACATAAGCAAACAAGATTGCTATGATGATCGAGATCACATTGCTGATGGTCACTGCATTTTTTCCCAGTCCCGGCATCGTCCCCCGGAACAGGCGGATAAACAGCCAGTAAGAAATGAGATTGACCAGCGTGGTACAGACTCCCATAAACAAATAACGCACCGTTTCATTGTAGTAGCAAGCCTTTATAAAAATGCCGCACTTTCTAAAAAAACCTTTTTCTTTGTCTCCTAACAGTTCTTTAAAAAGAATAAATAGTTCCTTCACTTTTCAACTCTCCATTCCGAAACATGTTTTTGTTTCATCATATTCATTTTTTCATATAGCAAACTAAGATAAGTTTACCTTATAGATGGTTTCTAGTCAATTACTTTCCTTTTTTTCTTGCGTGTCATTATACTTCATGCTATAATGTAGACTTGTTTGTAAAGTTACTTATTAAATGCGGTTTTATAAAAACCATTTCAGATGGAGGAATACAATGAAAACGAAACGCGAAGATATCAGAAACATTGCCATTATCGCCCATGTAGACCACGGTAAAACCACTCTGGTGGACGAATTATTAAAACAAAGCGGTGTGTTCCGTGCCAATCAGGAAGTCCAGGAACGCGTTATGGACTCCAACGACCTTGAGCGTGAACGCGGTATTACAATTTTATCCAAAAATACCGCCATCACATATAATGATGTAAAGATTAATATTATTGACACCCCGGGACATGCAGATTTCGGCGGTGAAGTTGAACGAGTATTAAAAATGGTGGACGGTGTTGTCCTGGTAGTAGATGCTTTTGAAGGTGCTATGCCTCAGACCAAGTTCGTATTGAAGAAAGCTCTGGAGCTGTCTCTTCCTGTTGTTGTATGTATCAACAAGATCGACCGTCCGGAAGCGAGACCGGAAGAAGTAGTCGATGAAGTTCTGGAGTTATTTATCGATCTGGATGCAGACGAAGAACAGTTAGACTGTCCATTCATCTTCGCCTCTGCCAAAGAAGGTATCGCCAAGACAGATATGGCTGAAGAAGGCACTGATATGAAACCTCTCTTCGATGCCATCCTGAATTATATCCCGGCACCGGAGGGAGATCCGGAAGCCGATACACAGGTTCTCATCAGCACTATCGACTACAATGAATATGTAGGCCGTATCGGTATTGGTAAAGTAGACAACGGAACCATCCGTGTAAACCAGGATGCAGTAATCGTAAACCATCACGATCCGGATAAATTTGAAAAAGTAAAGATTTCCAAACTTTACGAATTCGAGGGATTGAACCGTGTAGAAGTAGAAGAAGCAACCATCGGATCCATTGTTGCAATTTCCGGTATTGCAGACATCCATATTGGAGATACTTTATGCAGTCCTGAAAATCCTCAGGCTATCCCGTTCCAGAAAATTTCCGAACCTACCATCGCCATGCATTTTCTTGTAAATGACAGCCCGCTGGCAGGTCAGGAAGGAAAATATGTTACTTCCAGACACTTAAGAGACCGTCTGTATCGTATGTTAAATACAGATGTATCTCTTCGTGTAGAGGATACAGATACCACAGAAGCTTACAAGGTATCCGGCCGTGGAGAGCTGCATCTGTCCGTCCTGATTGAAAATATGCGCCGAGAGGGATACGAATTTGCAGTCAGTAAAGCCGAGGTTCTTTATAAAGAAGACGAAAACGGAAAGAAACTGGAGCCAATGGAACGCGCGCTGGTAGATGTTCCGGATGAATTTACCGGAAATGTCATCGACCGTCTCAGTCAGCGAAAAGGTGAACTCCAGGGAATGAGCCCGTTAAATGCCGGCACTACCCGTCTGGACTTTCTGATCCCGGCCAGAGGTCTCATCGGATACCGTGGTGAGTTTATGACAGACACGAAAGGAAATGGTGTCATCAATACTGAATTTGCCGGTTATGGTCCATACAAAGGTGAAATTCCTTACCGCAAACAGGGTTCCCTGATTGCCTTTGAATCCGGCGAAACCATTACTTACGGTCTTTACAACGCCCAGGAGCGAGGAACTTTGTTTGTAGGACCGGGAGAAAAAGTATACGGTGGTATGATCGTAGGTGAACATGCCAAATCCGATGATATCGAAGTCAATGTATGTAAGAAGAAAAACCTTACCAACACTCGTTCTTCCGGTGCCGATGAAGCTCTCCGCCTGACTCCGAAAAAAGAACTCAGCTTAGAGCAGGCATTGGATTACATTGACACTGATGAGTTACTGGAAGTAACACCGGAAAATCTCCGGATCCGCAAGAAAATCTTAGACGGCACCGAGCGTTACCGTGCCAAAAGAAATGCTGCCAATGCAGCCAAAAGCAAATAGGAAGTAAAAAAGGAAGTCGTTATTTATGAATTTCAAACCTGTTACTCCCTTTGTACAAAAAGAATTTAGTAAGTATGAGTCCCTTCGCTCCATTTATATGAGCGAAGGGCATTTTCTAAATCAATTTTTGTGGGAGAATTATTATCACACCCAGTATGCCACGGATGATATAGCACTGTATCTCTATGTAAAAAGGGATTCAGCCCAGGGATTTTTTGCCCCGTTGTGCCGTGAAGAAGACCTGACAGAAGTATTCCGCCGTATGGAACATTACATGGAAGACACTCTCCACATCAAGCCTTCCTTTTACCTGGCAGACACCCGTATGGTAGAGATTTTAACAGAAAACGGCCAGCTGGCAGATTATACCGTAGAAGGGGACCGGGACTGCTATGACTATGTATATGATGCAGATAAACTCCGTACCTTAAGCGGCAAGATCATGCACAAAAAGAAAAATCTTCTGAATAAATTCATGAAAGAATATGACGGCCGCTATGCGTATGAAACCCTTGGCCCGGATAACATTGAGGAAATCGAACAATTTCATGAGAAATGGCTGGACGAACGGAAGATTTACGACAAATACCACTGCATTGATGACGAAGAAGAAGGCATCTACCGCCTCTTTGGAAACTGCCATTCCATTGAATGCCAGATGGGCGGCGTACGGATTGACGGCGAATTAAAAGCATACACCATCGGCTCCTATGATCCGGCTTTAAAAATGGCTATGATTCATATCGAAAAAGCCGATGTAAATTACACCGGCCTTTATAATTATATCAATCAGCAGTTTCTTCTCCACGAGTACCCGGATGCTGTTTTGGTCAACCGGGAAGACGACCTGGGACAGGATAACCTGCGTCAGGCAAAACTGTCTTACAAGCCTCTTCGTCTGGAAGAAAAATATACTCTTATTAAAAAGGACTGACACTCTACAGTGCCAGTCCTTCTTTATCTTTATCATAAACTTCATGATATTTTTCATCAATCCGCTTTCTGTCTCTCTCCTTATCTTCCTGACGGATCTGATAAGTAGGAACCAGTTCTGCGATCAATTCTTTCATGTTGTCCGTTTCTGAATAAGCTTCGTCATATAGCGGATTCAGTGCCTCTAAAAACTTTTCGCCGTCAAACTCTAATGGTTTGCCAATGTGGATCAATGAATGTTCTGTCTCCTTCATTCCCTCTTCATCCATCAGCATTTCTTCAAACAATTTTTCTCCCGGCCTCAGTCCGGTGTACTCAATCTTGATGTCCTTATCAGGCACATATCCTGACAGACGAATAAGGTTTCTGGCCAGATCATCAATCTTGACCGGATCTCCCATATCCAGCACAAAGATCTCTCCGCCTTTGGCAAGGGCACCTGCCTGGATCACAAGAGACACAGCCTCCGGTATAGTCATGAAATAACGGATGATCCTTTTATCGGTTACAGTAACCGGTCCTCCGTTCTCGATCTGTTTTTTGAACAGCGGAATCACACTTCCGTTGCTTCCCAGTACATTTCCAAAACGGACTGCCACAAAGTCTGTAGCCGACCGCTTGTTTAACTCCTGGATGATCATTTCACAGACACGCTTGGATGCTCCCATGATATTTGTTGGATTTACTGCCTTATCGGTAGAAATCAGTACAAATTTCTCTGCACCGTATTTGTCCGCAGCCAAAGCCGTCTTGTAAGTTCCAAATACATTGTTTTTTATCGCCTCATTGGGACTGTCTTCCATCAGCGGCACATGCTTGTGGGCCGCCGCATGATATACGATATCCGGTCTGTAATCCTCAAAAACCTTATCAATACGGCTTGTATTGCGCACTGAACCGATCAGCACCTCCAGATGCAGAGACGGATATTCTCTCTTTAACTCCTGCTGGATCTCATAGGCATTGTTTTCATAGATATCAAATATGATCAGCATTTTGGGATGATTGGCAGCCACCTGGCGGCACAACTCGCTTCCGATGGATCCACCCCCTCCGGTTACCAATACTACTTTATTTTTCACATAGTTAATAACAGCATCCAGATCAATGCGGACCGGCTCTCTTCCCAAAAGATCCTCAATCTGCACCGGACGGATCTTCTCAACCTGCGCTTCACCATTTACAAACTGGTACATACCCGGTACGATTTTTAACTCGGCATTGGTCTTCTGACATATTTCTAAAATATTTTTGACCTTTTTCTTCGATACACTTGGCATTGCCACAATGATTTCATTAACTTTATACTTCTGCACCGCCGGCAGGATCTGATCTCTGCCGCCCAGCACACGGATTCCCTGGATATAGGTTCCCTGCTTTGCCTTTTCATCATCAATGATACCGCAGATATGGCTGTCCAGATTGACACTCAATTTCAATTCATTGATAACCATATTTCCCGCCTCTCCGGCTCCAATGATCAGTGTATTTCTCATATGGGATCCATGAGAATTGGCTTTGTAGAGTTGTCTGCACAGACGATAGGAAAAACGGATAACAACAGTCACAATAAACAACAGCAGCACATAGATTACAAAATAAGTTCTTGGCATAGGACGGTTTAATACACCTTTGATCAAAACCAGATGCATCACACCGGAAATTCCCGTAGCCAAAGCAATGTTTAACACTTCGCTCATTCCTGCAAAACGCCACATACTGGAATACAAATGAAATACCATAAATATGATTAAAGTCAATATGGTGTTCACAACCATAATATCCGTCAGAGTCTGCACATACTCTCCTGCCCGGACCGTATGACTGTTTATAAATTTATCCCAGTTCATATCATAACGCATGAACAACGCCAGGAAAGAACATCCATTGATACAGATCACATCCCAGATCACCAGAAGGATCCGGTACACTTTGGATGCAATTCCATTTTCAACGGTTTTTGTCAAAAATTTCTGATTCATATCTTTTCTCCTCACATTCTTATCACATTATATGAAATGTGGTTTCAAAAATCAAGACCGTAGTTTTTTCACAAATCCGGTCACCAGATTTTTTTCATAAGAATTCCAGATAAAGAGCCAGCCCGCTGCCAGATAGATCGCTACATATACGATGCCGCGGAGGATCAATCCCAGCCAGCCGGATACCGGGATCCAGTAAATAACACCTGCCGAGAACGCCACTACAACGATCATCTTCAGTATCAGCGGAAAGATCTGTTTCCAATATCCCGGAATATCCAATCCGATCTTACGATAGTAAAACCAGTTCATCGTCAGAATCTGCCCCATACAGGTTGCCAGGCCAGTGGCACAGGCCGCGCCAAAACCGTTAAAACGGATAGCTAACGGAATACTTAACGCCACATTAAAAAGTGCTATAAAAAAGTATATAATAGACCGGAAACGATGCTTGTTCAATGCCCGCAGCACCGAAATCCCCAGATTTTGCGACAGTGGAATCAACGCCGGCAGGATCACCACCAACGCGATATAGTAAGCCATAATCTGGTCACCACCTACCCAGAGACGGATAAACTCCCTTCCTAAAAGCACAAAGCCCCCTGTCAGAAAACTTAACAGTACAAACTGCACTCTTCCGATGCGGATAAAAAGTTCTGACACATCATCCATTTCATCTGACAAAGTTACCATCCTGGTAATCTTTGGCATAAATACACCGCTGATGGAAGTGGAAAACTGCTCAAAGTAGGATTGAAACTGGATTCCCACCGTGTAGGTAGTAACCGCCGCACTGCTGCAAAAGGCCGCCAGGATAAACTTATCCGTGTTGGCATACAGCTGGTCGATCACAATATTCAGAAAAATAAAGAAAGAAAAGGCCTGTATCTCCTTCAAAAGTTCTTTATCAAATCCATGGAACCAAAACTGTATTTTGTACTTTTTCGTCCCGTAGATTCCCTGAAAACCTTTGATCCCCAGAGATACTACAGTTGTGATCAACGCCATTGAAATGGTCTTATATCCCATAAACAGGGTCAGAAGGATTCCTCCGTGGGTAGCCAGGGTAGAGACAATATTCATCGTCTTTAAAAATACAAATCCTTCATTGGCACTGATAATGGAATTATAGATTCCCAGAGGAAATGAGATCACCAGATTCATTAAAAGAATAATAAACACCCATCTGAGATGCTCTGTTTCCACCGGCGTAAAACCTCTCTGAAAAATCAGGTCAATATTAAAGAACAGTACAATTCCTGCCACAAGAGCCACTGCTGCGATAATAGAATAAAGGATCAAAAACATACCATTTAATTTTTTTTCACCGTCTTTATCCCCCAGCGCTTTATACCTGGCTACATACCTCACCATAGTCTGACTGAATCCCAGATCTAAAATAGCCAAAAAGGCAATGGCAGAACTGGCAACCGAATACACACCATACTCACTGTCCCCTAAAAACTTCAGCAAAAGGGGGGTATATATGATCCCAATGGCAAATGTAATTGCCAGATATACATAAGAAAGCATAGCTCCTGCTTTTCTCTGATTCATCACTCTTTTGTCCTCTCCTTCGGATAATAGATTCCCTCAAATTCTTTGTAGCTTCTTTTTGTATCTACATAAATCCCATCATGAGATGGCACCTGATCTTCTTCTGGGGGCATCTGCATATAATCGCCAAAGGCCATGTGCAGATATGTGTCATATCCCACCGGCACCGGCAGGCTGGTGTCTTCAAAGGGTTTGTAAACAGCCGAGGCAAAAATCTCTTTGGGATACTCATTTACCATGTAATTGTAACGCACACATAATTCTGTGATATAATCACATTCCTCAATAGGATACTTTGTCATGTGCCGTTCCGCCACTCTTGCCATACGATAACGCCTTTTCCATCCCGGCCTGACAAAAAGCATTATTCGGCCGATCCATTCCAAAGCTTTACCCTTGCTGGTAGGGGCTTCCTGGTTAATGTAAATCTGATACACCAGTCCCCAGAAAAGCTGCATTTTCCGTTTCCACCTGGAAGAGGGACATCCATCCAGAGGCAGGATCTCCAGCCGAATGCCGTGCGCCACCGAAAGATCCATCTGTCTCTCCTTTATAAAAGTAGTATCTTCATCAGTAATAGCTGTCAACTGGGATCTCTCAAAATGGTCCTCATCAGCCCGGCTTAAACGGTACTTGGACTGATCCATCTCTTCCACCCACAATTTGCACATTTTCTCATAATCCGCCCGAGGCATAAATACATCCAGATCATCATCCCAGGGAATAAATCCATGATGACGGATAGCTCCGATGCACCCGCCTCCGCACAGATAAAAAAGAAGTCCGTGTTTTTCGCAAAACTCCTTAAATACCAGAGTAATCTCCAGACATTTATTTTGTAACTCTTTTATTTCCATTTTCTGCTTCCTTTGTCAAATAATAGATTCCGCGGTATTTCGTGTAAGGTTCATGAAGATCCAGAAATACGCAGTCGTGGTGAGCCACCCGGTCTTTTTCCGGCGGCAGTTCCATGTAATCGCCAAAAACCGTCCTCAGATACGCATCATACCCTACGGGAAGAGGCATCATACAGTCTTCAAAAGCTTTCTCCATATAGGTGGTAAACCACTCTTTATCATACCAGTTTTTCATATAACCGGGGCCGGAACAAAGTTCTGTCACGCCCTTGCAGTCTTCTATTTTATAACGAGTCATTTTTTCCTTGGCCTTTGACCAGATCTTGTAGCGGATCTTTTTACCATGAAAGAGCCACAGCAGAAAGCGGCAGCCGACAGCCATGAATTTCCCATGGTTTTCCGGTATGGTCTGGGCACAGAACAAAGAATAGATCAGGGCGTGAAACACCTGCTTTTTCCGTTCTTTAGGTGAATCCGGATAACCATCCAGGGGCAGAATGTCTAACTGCACTCCATGAACAATGTCCAGATCTTTCTGGTACGGCTTAATATAGGTTGTATGCCGGTTCCGCAGAGTGGCAAAAAGATTATAATCAATATATTCTTCACTCTGGACCGAAAGTACATAATCATCTGCACTTTTCCATTCATGCCAGTGTTTCACAAAATACTCATAGTCATCCCTTGGCATAAAGAAATCCAGATCGTCATCCCAGGGAATAAATCCTCCGTGCCGGATAGCTCCGATGCAGCCGCCTCCGCAAAAATAGGCAGTCAGTTTATTGGCCTTACAGAACTCAAAAAAATCTCTGGCCATCGTCAGGTTTACTTCCTGCATTTCCTTTAACTGCTCCGGGGTATATTTATGCATTTGTTCTTTCATTTGCCAAACACTCCTTTACTCGCTCTACAGAGGGACATTCTTTGTGATGCCGCCTGAAAAACGGCATACAGATCAGTCCCTTCCAGGTTCCCAGTCCATAACTTACATGCAGCAGCAAAAACAAAAACGGCAGCAGTAAGTGGGTTGCCTTCCATCCTTTACTCCTGATAGAAAGGACCGTCATGGTCACAGCCAGGATGCCATACAGGCCCCACATGATCCAGGCAAGCCATGGAAAATGAAGCACCCATAACAGGGTAGTCACCGCGATCCCGGCAACAAACGCCGCCGGCACAAGATGATACAAAGACAGACAGCCCGGACATACTCCCAGGGTCAGGCCCACCCAATAGCCGTTTCCAAACTTCTGCCGGCACATTTTTGAAAGGGTAGGCCGTATGTACTGATAGGAAACAATGTCCGGTGACATAGCAAACCGGTATCCATTTTCACGAACCCGGTAGTGGAACTCATTATCTTCTGTACGGCCAAGGTCCTCTCTGAATCCCCCTGTCTTTTCCAGCACTTCTCTCCGGTATGCCCCGTGGAAAAAGGACTTCACATAGGCTTTTTCTTCCTTCCGGCGGGACGAGGCAATACTGCTTCCAAATAAAGATTCTTCGGCTAACAGCAGCGTATCACCAAATCCTCCCTCTTCTTCTGTTAAAGTAGGGCGTCTACCTCCGGAAACCATTTCACCGCTTTCAAAATTCTCCACATTTTTTTCTACAAACTCCGGTGGTATATGACTGTGGGCATCCACCCGGATCAAAGCATCCGTCGTAAAACGACAGATAATCTCATTCCATCCGGTACTCTGAAAACCACCTGTATTTTCCAATACCTGTACACCGGCAAACTCCCCCTCATACAGTTTTTTGAATTCTCTCATGCACTCTTTTGTTCCATCCTGAGAGCCACTGTCCGCCAATACCACTTCTATCTTATCATGGGGATAAGTCTGCCTTCTCACATCCTCCAGCAACGCCGGAAGATATTTGATCTCATTCAAAGCAATGATTCCCACTGTAATCTTCATGCCATCCTCCTTACAAGAAATACACATATAATTTTTGATTTTATCACAGGTAGGGGGGATGTTGCAAGTAATCATTGTCAGTTGTTTATGTCATGGAATCGTTAGCTCTTTTTTTCGGATTCCGTGTTTCTAAAAAAAGAGCCTCGCAGTTAGCGCGAGGTTCTCTTTTTGAGTTTTCCTATAATATAGGAAACTCCAAGCATTGCTGCCACAATATAATACGGAACATACAAAAACAAATATCTGGCACGAACTTCAAATATCATTAAAAACAAATTAATGCCTATCAACGCAAATGCAATAAAAAGCTCCTTTTTCTTTTTTCGCTCGAGCATAATTGCAAAGAAACAAACTAAAATCTGCAATGTAATCCACATACTCTGCAAAACATTATAAATCATTTTATTATCCTCTGCATAGTAGAACGACTGTAGTTTTTCAGCAAGTTCATTATGCAGCCCCTTGTATTCTCCAAAAAAATTTCCTTCCCATTTCCAGGAAAAAGATCCGTCCTCATTGGCAATCACAAGTTTCTGAGCATAAAACTTTATCGTGCCAAAGAATCCTTTTTGTCGAATGCGCTCTCGCCACACTTCTAATTGGGTTTCTTTTCTTTTTTGGGGATCTGATATTCCCCAGGACAATGCCCGATCTTCTCCGAAATAAGAACCATATGTTTCTTCATTGGCCCCCATCATCAAATAATGGCATTCCGTCATTTGCGCATCCAAACTTCTTTCCGCATAAACAGCCTTACTAAGACAATTGACCATGATCAATATAGCTGCCGACCCTGCGGCCAATATTACGCCTTTTAGCAATAATTCTTTTATCCTGCTTTTGTTACAATTAAAAATCTCTACCAAGACGATTGCAAATAAGGCAATTATCACAGTTGGCTTAATTTTCATGCCAATCATCGCCACTATAACAATACCGGTCCAAGTTCCATAACCTTTCTTATCCTTTTTCAACGAACAATATAGATACATCATAATACTCAAAAATGATATTGAATAAGCATCTGAGTAAGGAATCACAATCCATGGGTTAAACCCTAGAAACACAGTGGAAATAATCAAGGACAAGACAGTTAATTTCCGGCTATCAGTCAATTTCCAAACGGTCAACACTGTAAAAACAATGCTTATATCTACACTAATCACTCCAACAACAATCGTTGCGAAATAACCATCTGCAAAGCCAAAATGAACTGCTATATCTTTTATTCCCGCAAAAATAACTGTCAAAAAAATATTATTCGGATATGCATTAAAATAATTCTGTGCAAATGCATCTCCTGCATTTTGTAAAACCCAATCTTGAATCACGCCACCTTGTGCCATAACATCGGATGCCGACTGCATCATGCCAACATCCCATGTGGTGCAAAAATAAATACACTTACACAAATATATCTGCGCAGTAAATAGAATCAGTGCATACAACACTCCTCCAATAGCACATCTGCTTTTTCCTGCAAATAACCTTCCGAAATTCCGCCCGCCATAGAACATGACAAGCAAAATTGAAATTGTCGACAATCCAATTAGTGCAAGTATAAAATTTGGTAATTGATAATACAAGGGAAATACATCAAAAGTTCCCCGGCCAAATTCCAGTAAAATCCCCCCCACAATAAAGAATTGCAACACAATAAATATCTTTTTCGACACTATACAAAAAAAATCCTGTATTCTTTCCACTATCCTTTTCCTCTTTCACAAAACCGCTCATTTTTTAAGCTTCTTTTTCCAAATCTTCTACATCATTCAAAACATCCTGTAACAACTCTATGTAATAGAGACATCATATCATAGTTTCCGATTATTTGCAAAAAATTTGACTTTTCCACCATATATCGTTATAGTATACAAGGTATATTATTTTTACCAAGAACGACACTATATATTTCAAACGACTAAAAAATATGACCTGACATATTTTTTTCATATATCGGGCATATTGTATAGGGAAAAGGAGACGATATTATTATGAAAACAAAAACATTAACATTATTTATTTTTGCATTGTGTATTTTCACATTATTCAGCAGCAATGCAACGGCAGCGGCAAAAAAAAGTTCTGCTAATTTGCGCGTAAAATCGGTAAAAATAGTAAATGAGCCAAATGAACCAATGGTAGTTGGCGAAAAGATAAAGCTTCTTGCTTCGGTTAAACCAGCCAAGGCGCGTTACAAAAAAATCATATGGACCTCCAGCAACAAAAAAGTTGCCACCATATCCAGAAAAGGAACTCTACGCGCCAGAAAAAAGGGTTCTGTTATCATTACTGTTTCCGTAAAAGGAACTACAAAAAGAACTTCCTTTAAGCTGAAAGTGATTAAACGAGTAAAATTGAAAAAAATTACGGTGACCGGAAAAAAGACTGAATTTGTTGGCAGTCAAATTGCACTGGCTGCTTCTCTTTCACCGCAAAATACAACGGACGATACTCTCATATGGTACTCAAATAAACCAGAAATCGCATCCGTAAATGAGGAAGGTCTTGTCACAGCACACAAAGCCGGAAAAGTTACTATTACCGTACGCGAAAAGAGAAGTAAAAAGAAAGCAAAATATCGTATTAAGATTGAAGATATACCTTATACATCGATTCAGTTTGCAAAGAATAATCCAGTTTCACTGGAGGTTGGCGCGCATCATACAATGCAATTAGTAACAGAGCCGTTCAACGCAACAGACCATCGAATCAATTGGTCATCAAGCAACAAATCCGCTGCTTCGGTTGACGAAAATGGTACCGTTACTGCACTCCGCCCCATTGAATCAGTAGACATTACTGCTGTTTGCAAAGCCAATCCGGCACTACGATGTACTTGGAATTTTAAGATAACTCGCACAAAAGGATACATCACAAAGCAAACTTTAGACAATCTGGACTTAACCGCAATTAAAAATGTGATGATTACTGCTCATCCGGACGATGAAACTCTTTGGGGAGGTGGGCATCTTTTAGAAGGCGAATATCTCGTTGTCTGCATGACTCACGGATGGAACGAAAAGCGTAGAACTGCGTTTGAACAAACCATGCGTTCAACAAATGATAAGTATTTAATTCTAGACTATCCAGATATCAGAAAAACACTAGCTGGCGGAAAATATGAAACAGATTTATTGAGCACATGTAGAAATGCGATGAAGGAAGATATTAAACAAATACTTACTTACAAAAAATGGAATATTATTGCAACTCATAATCCATCTGGTGAATATGGTAAATTTTTGCATCAACAGATATCCAAAATGGTATCGGAAAGTTATAACAAAAACACTGATAAATCAGCTGTTCTTTACTATTTTGGCCGATACTATAAGCCAGGAAACATTCCGGGTCCCCAGCTTTCTCCAGAAATTCTGACTATTAAGAAGACATTAGTAAACCGCTATTATCCTACCGCAAAAGGAGCTATTGATGCCTTTGGACAGATGATCCCATATGAGAATTGGCTTCTTCCATCGGAATGGTAATACAAAACTTTATCCTGACAAAGAAGGCCGATAACTCCCCGGACAGGGGTGTTATCGGCCTAATATTATTAACATATACTCTAGCTATCTCTGATTACGAGAACATCTAATTTTATTTATTCCTTTGGACAATCCAGCAAAAAGCCAATAAATTGCTATTGCCGTAGCAAAGGAAACTCCTATGAGAACCATAAAAATAAGAATCGGATTTTTGAAGGAATATATAAATTTCTGCCCAAATTGGAAAACATAAAAACTATGTGTCAGCCAGACTAATGTAATATATTTTGCCACCTTACCGGAAATCCATGTCACACCCGGTATTTTTTTTGCACACATCACACAAGCATAAATCATCGGACCAACAAGGAAAAAGTCATATGCCGAGCCAACCCGATAACGCATGAAAAAGCATGCTACTGCAATAAATATCAAAACAGGGTAACGCCATATTCCTCTCGGCAATATTTGATGGTAATATGAAAAGACCTGATATTTGGCAAATATCATACCAAATAAATAAACCGGTAAAAGGTATACAACATTACTAAGCAAAATTCCCCATACCGTCCCCTTAAAATCAGCGAACATATCATAATTAAGCAGTTTTTGTATTCCATACAACGAGAACAACGCACCACCTAAAACAACAAGAAAATCGGTAAAAAAGTCACCATTTTTTCTTTTTAAGAAGCGAAACAAAAGCGGAGTCATCATAAGAAGCACTATATATGGCATAACAAACCACCACTCGCTATTGTATTTTTCAAATCCAAGCATACTTAAGATAATGCTTTCAAAATCATAGTGAATCGTCCAAGATGCCGTCAAGTTAACTTTTGTAACACCTAACGCAAAATCAATCGGAACAAATATCAACATAACCTGCCACACATTTTTTAATAATCTATAAATTCGAGCAGCAATTGTCTGTGATATATTTTTACTTTTTCGAATACTCAAATAAGTTCCGTAACCACTCAAAAACAAAAAAAATGCCACACATACTTTAAACGATGCACAAATAACTGCTTCCAACGGCTGTCCCTGATAGATATGTAAACTATGATACATATTTTCCGGCGCAATTCTGTCTGTGAAGCCAAACAGATGATGAAGCATCATCAATAAAATCGCAATCAATTTAGCAATCGCCGTGTCAGACTTTGAAAAATGATAGTGTTTCATGAAATGCTCTCCTCTCTCCTTTGTTTTCTCCATGAATAATAACCATCAAATGCTAATAAAATCATAATTGGAATGAATACGACTAAGTATCTCGAATTACATTCCCAAATTGTCTGAAACAATCCGATTCCAAGCATAGAAACTGCACACGCAAAAATCGGAATTTTCTTCCTGTCTGAATAACTTTTCTGCCTCACTGTATAGCAAACAGACAAAAGCATTCCCACAAGTATCATAGCATAGTAAAGCGATGTATACAAAAGAAGCATCCAGTTCTTACTTCCATTCATCGTCACAAACTTTTCTAAAAATCCATCTGGATTCTTCGGCTCTCTGGATAAATAGTCACAACATGAAAAAGTTGAATCTCCCCATGTTCGTACCTGCTTGTCATAAGCAAAGAAACGGAAATTCTGACTCAAAGAACGCCCTTTAAGTCTCTTCTTTATCTCTTCTATATTTGCTTTCTTTTTCTTTTCGTAGGAATTAAAGGATTCTGTATATTGCACATCTTTCTCTTGATACCCTCCATATCCCAAAGACATCATAATCCAATGGGTAAGCGGGAACTCATGCGCATCACAAAATGGCTCCTCTAAAGGAATCACCGTTGAAACTGCCCAGTTGCATAAACTATAAGTTCCTGAAAAAGAAACTAACACAATAAGAAGCCCCAGAACAATTTTCTTCCATGGCAATTTTTGCAATACAAACAGCAATATTGCTGCAATAGCAAATATAAATACTGTAACTTTAATCAAAAATGAAACAGCCGCAAAAACTCCAAACAAACAAATCCAGAGATTAAACATCCGATTTGTATTGCTGTTAACTGCCTTTACATAGCAATACAACATGGTCATCAAAAGAAGCATCCCAGCCGTATCTGTATAAGCATACATAGCCCACAAATACAGGGGAACACACAACCACGCCATCATACCAACAATAAGAGCTTTCTTCTCATCCCAGACAATTACCGCAATATGATGAAGTAGAAGAATCGACATAACTGTCATTACACATCCAAATGCTATAGAAGCCAAATAAAATTCTTCTACGCCTGCGCCCGGGGAAATTTTATGTATTATACCAAAAAAGGCTGCCAAAACAACATACCATAACTGATTATTCGGATACCTTGCAAAATACGCTGCATCTTCCAGTCCACCAGTCAATGTATATTCACTTGCAGATCGAATTACTTTACCCCAATCCCAGGATAAACTTTGCACGCGAACAGAATATGCTATCACAAACATAATTACCACACATATTGCACTCACACAAAACCAGGCAATTTGATAATTCCATCTTGTCGGAACAAGTTTTTCTCTCCGGAACAATTTATCCACACCAAATAAAACTACCGGCAGTAAAAGAACAGAAAGAAAAGACTTTTGCGTTAAATTACCTAATGCAATAACAAAAATTACATACAAAAATAACAACCACACCCATTGTGATAAGTTCATGAGATAAAATTTACACTTCTGATTCCAGTTTCTCATTTTCATTTGATTTTCCCTCAACAACCATCATCTTTTCTAGTCGTTTTCTCCTTCTCATAAACATCCCTGACAATGTAAATTGGCCGATCCTTTATTTCAGCAAATAAGACAGCAATATACTCTCCTATGATTCCAATCACCACAAGCGTTACCGCAAACATAAAACATAGGGCAACAATAATGGTTGAATACCCTGCGGGAGCGCCATTTACAATTTTATTTATAATGGTAACTATCATCAAAATAAAACCACATATTGCCACAAATACACCAGAGTACATCCCCAGTTTCAATGGGAGATCTGAGAAACTGCACAGTGCATTAATTGAAAAATGAAGCAATTTACGAATACTGTATTTGCTTTCGCCCGCTTCTCTTTTCTGTGCCTCAAATTCCAATGTCGTTTTTCTGAATCCGACACTCTGTACATATCCTCTTAAATATCGTATTTTTTCACGGTAGTCATTACGCAATACATCAGCAACATTTTTTGCCAGCGCAAAAAAATCGGAAGAATTATTTTCAAATTTGACAGGCGACATAAGATTCAGCACCTTGTAAAAAGCACCAGATGTAATACGCTTAATAATTCCTGCATCTGCATTTTTTGTTCGTATCATTGAAATCACTTCATAACCATCCTCAAATTTTGCAATTATTTCAGGAATGCAAGCAGGCGGATGCTGTAAATCTGCATCCATACACACAATGCCATCCCCTTTTGCATAGTCAATTCCAGCAATCATAGCCGCTTCATGCCCAAAGTTTCTTGAAAAATCAACCACTTTTACCTTTTTATTTTCTTCAGCAAATGATTTTAATAAAGCAACACTTTTGTCCTGACTTCCGTCATTTACAAAGATAAGCTCATAGTCCCATGCACATTGTTCCAAAACATCTACCGTTGTTTTATAAAACTGATTTAATGACAATTCCTCATTGTACACTGAAACTACAACTGATATTTTTTTATTTTTCATAAAGCAAGCCTCCATTATTCATCACTTTTTCTTACTGTACTCCCAGACCGCTTTAATCTTCAAATTCTTTGGCAGTCCATAGAACAATTTATAGCGTTCAATCCATGGTTCCCCTTCCGGTGTAGCCGTCCACAAATAGGATTCATATGGGAGATGTCGTATTTCTACTGTAGTCTTTCCCGCCTCAACCTGTCTCTCAATCCTTGCCAACCGCTCTTTGTCAACCTGATATATTGAAGAAAAAATATTCAGATAGAACCCAAGTCCAGCAAAGCATATAATCAAGCATGCATACTTGAAACTTTTAGTAAATATCATCTGTGTATCCGTCTCCACTTCTAAAAGACTGATAAATTCCAAAAGTAACATTAAGAATAATGCATATGTTGCAAAAAAGCATCTCTCTCCAATGGGATTTACAACCAATAACGGTGCTGCCACACATATGATACTGGCATTCCAAAACAGCATCTTCCACAAACATTTTTTTTCAAGTCCTACAACAATAGAGTATCCTATAATAGCAACCATGTACACAGCCACAAACAAAGCCTCAATATACAAAAGACGGTTTTGTTTTGCATATGTGCTTACTCCAAATGAGGAAAGCAACGCCCATACATTAAATGATGCCATAATAATAAGACATATTTTAGCTAACAGGACATTTCTTTTTTTGTCTGCATTGACAAAGATTTTTTGATAAATCATAAAACAGACTGCAAAAATCCCCAAATTCATCCAAACATTGTTTAAACAAAGATGCTTGGCAATCTCATTCACATAATTATCTATTGCCCTGCTAACCACACCACCTTCTGCCATCTGCCGATAACCATCCTGATTATTCGCTATCGAATGATAAGCTGAATTTGAAAACATATAAACAGCACCCGCCACCGTTCCTAAAAAATAGGCAACATGTGAAGCTATGACCTTATGATGAGCAATCAGCGTATATACAATCACACCACAAGACAAAACTACATTATAAATTGTCAAGTGTTCCACAATCAAAGTATTTATCACACCTAATACAAAAAGCGGCAAACAATGCCAGAGTTTTCTTTTTGGCATCTCACTTTGGAAAACAGGAATCACATAGGCAATAAACAACAAAGTAAGAAACAATGATGTAACATAATTTGCATATCCGGCCGTCCATACAACTGCTTGCTTTAAAATCAGTTTTGGCATCAAAACCAACGCAACACAGCTTACATAAAATGCCCATTTCTTCTTAAAAATATATTCAGACAGAGCTACTATACCTGTCAGTCCAACGGACATGATAACTGCCTTTAACAAGTTCGAACGCGTCATTACCAAAACGATAAGATTTCCTACATAGCGTCCATTGTAGTTTTCAAACCATTGATTTAAACGATCAATTCCTATCTGGCTTCCCCATGCCCAATCATCCCCCGTATAAGGGAATAAATAACACAATACAGCAACAACCCCAAAACATATGGCATATCGAATCCACATCATCTTCTTTTCTTTCATCACATTCTCCTATCTTGTCTACATACTATCATATTTATTTTATTGACCTGTTTTGTCAAAATCATATCACATTGTCTCCTGTTTAATACGATTTCCTGCACTTCTCTCACACACAACAGAAGTGCCTTATCTGTGTATTGTCATAGCCCTCCATTCCCAAATCAGCTTAACAACACGCCCACAATATTATATATTATTTGGCATGAAAAATCAAATATAAAATCAATTTGGTTTATTGCAAGGATTACTTAACACAAACACTAACTTAACAATTCTTGAATCCACAGTGCGCTTTTGTTATAATATAATATCATATCAAAAAGGAGTTTCCACCATGACCAATCTGGTTTCTGTCATTGTCCCTGTTTACAACTGCAAACCTTACCTGGAAGACTGTATCCAAAGCGTTTTAGCCCAGGACTATGGTAACCTGGAGCTTCTTCTTATTGACGACGGTTCTACAGACGGCAGCGGTCAGATCTGTGACCAGTATGCCTACTATGACAAGCTCTGCGTCATCCACCAGAAAAACCAGGGTGTCAGTGCCACCAGAAACACCGGGATTCGCCTGGCATCTGGTGATCTGATTCTCTTTCTTGACAGCGATGACACTATTGAGCCTTCTATGGTGTCTACCATGGTGGCAGATATAGAAAAAGAGCAGGCTGACTGTGCCTTTTGCGGCATGATCCACGATTACCCGGACCACAGCCGGAATTTTCCAGAGACTCCCGCCTATTTTGTCACAGACGGTACCGGCGCCATCCGGGAAATTCTGATCAACTACCAGGCCACTGCCGGTCCTGTGTGCAAACTTTTCCGCAAAGAACTGCTGACTGCCACGGATACACTATTCCCGGCCGACCTTACGATCGGCGAAGACGCCCTGGCTGTGGTAACCGCCCTACTGCCGGCAAAAAAGGCCGTTTTTCACACGCTGCCTTTCTATCACTACAACCACCGGGAAGGTTCCCTTATGAGTAGTGCCTACTCTTCCAGGGACCTGCATCTCATCGAAGCATATGACCGGATTGCCCGCCTGCTGCCATCTGAACTAAAAAAGGAAACAGACTTCCGTTGTATCTGGGCCCATTTCCATGTCTTAGATAAAATAATGACCGACCCGTCTGCCTGGGACCAGTCCCTTGACCGTCCTGTGACATCCTGGATCCGCCATCATTTTATTTCCATTATTCAAAATCCGTATGTGGGCAAAAAGAGAAAACTAGCCTTAGTCATTCTCCTGTTCAGCCGAAGTCTCTACCGCCGCATTATCCTTTGACGCAGCCGTGCACTGAAGTACATAGCCGATAGCAGGCCAGAACAACACCGTATCAATTCCGTTGGTGAAAAAGATGCCCGGGTAAAAACAGATAAACACAGCAATATTTAAGATCAACTGCACCGCCATCCACCGGGTAAGATCCATCTTCTCCGGAGAAAACGCCATTGGCAGCATATTCTTTAACAATAAAAACATCAAAAGCAGTAACACTGCTGCTCCCACGATTCCCATGCCCTCCAGCACTGCCACATAGGCATTGTGTACATCATAATGATGATTGGCAATATATCCTTCCGGATGCTCTTTGTCTGCATAATTCCATCCGTTTCTCGGAGAAATACCAAAGATCGGTTTATCTTTCCAAAGCACTAGATATCCCTTCCAGATATCAGACCGGTTATTGGAAGCATCTCCTTCAATATCTGTCCTCTCCAGCTCATCTGTCTCATGCTTCGTAGCGGTCGTAACATTTTTTGCGAAATAAGACACCCCCAGTTTTACCCCCTGAAAACTTCCCAGGATCAAAACAGATAAAACAACCGGAACAGCTATGTAACTGAGAATTCTTGGTATCAGAGATGTCTTCTTTTTCTGAAAAACACCTACCAGTTTTAAGATCAGGGCATAACTGATGGACACTACCATACATACTTCCACACTGCGGGATCCGGACAGGATAATATAAAAGATCTGAACCGCCACATTTACATAACACAACACATTGATCCACTTACGGTTTTTCCCGGCAGTCTCCTGTTTTACCAGATAGATCATGCCAAGGATCACAAGAAATCCCACAAAAGCACCCAGGTTCGGATCGATAAACACGCCAAACAAACGGTTATCGTAAAAACTTTGGCGGATCCATCTTTCATTCATAAAAATACGGAAGCCCGGCACAAAGAAATACTGATACAAAGATCCGGCAGACGCCAGTCCCCAGATCACACCACAGATCCTGAAGAACCAGGTAAGCCATTTATCGTATCTTTCTCTTGTAAAAAAATATCCCATAGAGGCAAACAAAAGCATCTGGTCAATAAGCCAGATCAGTGTTGTCAGGTTGCTTCTCACACCGTAAGAAACATTCAACGCGGTGGATATCCCTGCACAGACAATAAAAAGTGCAAATACTTTCCAATATCTCATTTTCATAAAATCACGGTAAAATAAAAGATCGATCCCAAACAGCATCAGACCGAAAAATCCGGCCAGGATAAATACAAAACTGTTGATGGTATGCTCTACCAGTCCGTGAAGCAATGTTACCCTGCCAAACAAGGTATAGACCGCAAACAACAAAGTGTAAATAAATAAAGTCTTATGATACAAAGGTTTTGCATTCATAATTTTCTCTTTCATGATGATCCTCTTTTCCTCTTACTTGTTTCTCAATAAAAAGATGTTCAAAACTATACCATTATAGTATGTTCCTCTCATTTATGCAAGCAAAAAAAACTTGAATAATTCTGCCAGACCCAGTATACTTAAGACGAGTATACATTATGAGAGGTTATATATTATGTGTGAATATAAATCTAAAATAGCTGTCATCATCCCTGCACTGGATCCAGATGAAAAAATGATCTCACTGGTGCGGGAACTTCATGGTGCCGGCTTTGAAAATATTATCATGGTAGACGATGGAAGCAAAATCGAGAACCGTCATTATTTCAAATCATGCAAAGATGCCTATCACTGTCATCTGATCCGCCATGTAGTAAATTTCGGAAAAGGTATGGCCTTAAAATCCGCTTTTAACTACATACTGGAATCCAGACCGGATCTCCTCGGTGCTGTGACCGTTGACTGCGACGGCCAGCATGTATTGTCAGATATTGAGACCTGTGCCCGCCTGACCTATGAGCACCAGGACCATCTGATCCTTGGCTGCAGACAATTTAACGATCCTTCTATCCCATGGCGCAGCCGTTTTGGCAACAAGACTACCTGCCGGGTGATCAAACTTTTGTGTGGTCTTCATGTATCTGATACCCAGACCGGACTCCGGGGTCTTCCTACCCCTTTGCTGGCCAGCACCTTCGCCCAGACAAAAGGTGAGCGGTTTGAATATGAAATGAATATGCTGATTGCTGCCAGGGATAATAACATTCCGATTGAGGAATTTCCGATCCAGACTATTTATCTGGAAAATAACGAAAGTTCCCATTTTAACCCATTGTTAGATTCAATCCGGATCTACAAAGTATTTTTGAAATTTATGCTTAGTTCCCTTTCCAGTTTTGCCATCGACATCCTGCTGTTTTATCTGTTAGGTGTCATTTTACGGCCATTCATACCGGAAAGTGTTGTGATCTTTAAGCATTATGCTTTTGGTGGATCCCTGCTGAGTCTTTTACGGACTGTGATCTCCCGCCTGATCAGTTCGCTGTACAACTTCTTTATGAACAAAAAACAGGTATTCAAAAACGATTCCAAATCCCCTTCGGTTCTGGCTCGTTATTATACACTGTGCGTTGTCCAGCTTTTGCTGTCCTGGTTTTTGATCGATCATATCCTGACCTTCATCTCTTACCGGACAATCCGCAAATGTATTATTGATACCTGTCTTTTCATTATCAGTTTTCAGATTCAGCGGGAATGGGTATTCCGCAAATAATTTTTTTATCTGCGGGCTTTCACAAATCTTTCGTAAAGCCCCAGATAGCCATCTATGGCAACTAATACCATAAGAAGCATATAAGCTGCCAGATCCGGTTATAGGGCAGTTCCTTTTTCATTTTCCACCTTATCCAGCACTTCCTGTATCGCAAACCTTGGTCTGCCTTTAGTCTCCAAATACATCTTGCCAATATATTCGCCGATCAGTCCGATGGCAAACAGCTGCAATCCTCCCAGTGCCCAGATAGACACCATCAAGGAACTCCATCCCAGTGCTGTCGCTCCCATACAGTGGCGGACGATAGAATAGATCAAAATAGCAATGCTGACAAAGAAAATCACAATGCCCATGCTCAAAATAAAACGGATCGGTTTTACACTAAAAGAAGTGATCCCATCAAAGGCAAAAGACAGCATTTTTTTCAGCGGGTACTTACTCTCCCCGGCAAATCGCTCATTTCTTTCATAATATACACATTCCGACGGATAGCCGATCAGCGGCACCATGCCTCGCAAAAACAGGTTTACTTCTTTGTATTTTTCCATTTCCATCAGGACACGCTTGCTCATAAGGCGGAAATCTGCGTGGTTAAACACAATATCCACGCCCATCCACTTCATGATCTTGTAAAATCCTTCTGCTGTAAACTTCTTGAAAAATGTATCTTTCTTGCGGCTGCTGCGGACGCCGTATACCACATCCTTGCCCTGTAAATACAGATCCACCATCTGTTCAATAGCATGTACATCATCCTGAAGATCTGCATCCATGGAGATAGCTGCATCACAATGATCCTTTGCATACATCAATCCTGCCAGCACCGCATTCTGGTGACCTCTGTTACGGGACAGATTCAAACCACTTACCCAGAAATTTTCCTTGTGCAGTTTTGAAATCAGATTCCAGGTCTGATCTCTGGATCCGTCATTTACATACAGGATCCGGCTCTTCTCCGTAATCTTTCCTGCCTCTTTCATTCCATCAAAAATAACATTTAACTGTTTGGTAGTCTCCTCTAGCACTTCTTCTTCGTTATAGCAAGGTACTACCATATACAGAGTCATACTTTTTGTACTCATATTATCCTCCAATCTATTGCATAACACACTTATATTACACTAATATACTTTTTTTTGCAATAAAAATTGACTTTTACCGCCCAACTTATTATAGTATAAGGGTACGATTTTACAATCAGACCGAAAGGACTTTATATATATGAAAAAAAACATTGGTACAACCAGTTCATTACATTATTTTAAATACAAATTAATCTCTGCTCTCAACGATTCCATGATCCTCTTCTACGGAGGAACGGACCCTTTGCAGAGCGAGTGTTATACCTTATTTGAGAAGCTTTCATCCATGGACGAGTTCCGTTCTTTTTATTTTGTATGGATCCTGTCGGATCCGGAAGCTCATATGGATCTTTTGAACTTTCACCATACAATCTTAGTCAGAGAACACTCAAAAGAGTGTATGGAATATTTTGCCAGGGCAAGATACTGGGTTCATGATGAAGAACATTCCTTTGCCATTCATCCTGGCAGAAAACGAATGGAATTTGCATTATCAAAAAACAACCCTGACAGCCACGCCGGCCTGATGGAACAGTGCCGGCTTGGTCTGCCCCACCGCCATTCTCTCACGGAAAACTGTGTAATCTATGTAAAAAAGACATTAAACCGGATCCATCTTGTATGGCTTATCATCCGTTACAATATACTTGGTTTTTTCCGCAGCCGGGGACTTCTTCACAACAACAACAGTCTCCGTCTGGAGCGACTGAAAGATTCTCACAAAGGACAGCGGTGTTTTCTCATCGGTAACGGTCCCAGCCTCAACGGCCACGACCTGGACCTTTTAAAAGATGAGTTTACCTTTGGTACCAATATGGTATACAAAATTTTTGACCAGACCGAATGGCGTCCTACTTTCCACTGTGTTTCTGACAGTATTTATGCCTCTAAACTTGGTACTGAATTGTCAGAAAAGGTTAAGTCCCCTCTTTTCACTACGGAACGGACTTACCGCCGCATGAAGAAAAAACCGGTAGACACCACTTACATTCACTCCATCCAGAGCGAACGGTATAAAGTAAAAGGAAATATCCAGTCTTACTGCATGGTAAAGGCAACGGTATTGTCACTGGCTACGGAAATGGCGTTTCACATGGGATTCAGTGAGATCTACCTCCTTGGGGTAGACTGCACCAACCCTCACGGCAAGGGCGGACATTTTACAGATAATTACGCCACCAAGGAAGTGGCAGAGACAGATATCAACCGAATTAAAACCCGTATGAAAATGAAATCCATGACCACCCAGCAGATCGGCGAGCACATTATCGACCGTTCTATGGAAGTGTACTCCCTGCTTCACGACTATGCAGAAAAAAAAGGGGTTCATATTTACAATGCCACCAGGGGCGGCCATCTGGAGATTTTTCCCCGTGTTACATTAGAAGATGTACTAAATTTAGATAAAGAATAACTTTTAGAAGTGTTACTTCAGACAGGAGGCAGAAAAATGAAAATAATCGGCGTAATACCAGCCCGCTACCGCTCCAGCCGTTTCCCGGGCAAACCACTGGTATCCATTTGTGGAAAACCCATGATCTACTGGGTGTACAACCAGGCCTGCAAGGTAAAAGAATTTGACCAGGTGTATGTAGCTACGGATGATGAACGCATCTACAACACCTGCAAAGAATACAACATGGCTGTGATCATGACTTCCGAAGACTGTGCTACCGGATCCGACCGGGTAGCGGAAGTATCTACCAAAGTAGAAGGCGACCTTTTCGTAAACATCCAGGGCGATGAACCAGTCATCGAACCGGAAATGATCCGTCAGGTCATCTCTATCTTTACAGAAGACGAAACAGTATATTTTGGCAGTCTGAAAAAAGAGATCACCGATCCAAAAGAAATCCAGGCACCAAGTACTGTGAAAGTGGTAACAGATGACAAAGGAGATGCTATGTACTTCTCCCGTTCTGTCATTCCATCCAATATAAAAGATGGTCATCTGGCCAGAGTTTTCCGCCATGTAGGAATCTATGCATACAAAAAAGATTTCTTACAGAAGTTTGCTTCCATGGAACAGACGGAACTGGAACTGGGCGAAGGCATCGAGTCTCTCCGTGCCATGCAGAAAGGATATAAAATGCGCCTGAAAGAAACCACTTACTCTTCCATCGGCGTAGATCTGCCAGAGCACATCGCTCTTGTAGAAGAAGTAATGAAAAATCGCAAATAAAGCAATTATGATCAGGAGGGATACGGATATATGAAACGAATACAGATACTGGATTGTACCTTGCGGGATGGAGGCTATCTCATCGACAGCCAGTTTGGCAACACATCCATTAAAGGTATCATTCAGGGATTGACCGAAAGCGGTATTGATGTGATTGAATGTGGTTTTTTGAAAAATGAACCTCATGTAGCCGGCAGCACTGTGTTTAACAATGCAGCCCAGCTTCGTCCTTTCATGCCAAAAGACCGCAAACAGGCTTCTTATGTATGTCTGGCTGACTACAGCCGCTACAGCATTGACTACCTGGAAGATTACGACGGTACTTCCATTGACGGAGTCAGAGCCTGCTTTTTCAAACATGAACGATATGATGTCATTCCTTTTTGTAAAAAAATCAAGGAAAAGGGCTACAAACTCTATGTCCAGCCGGTAGATATTCTCGGTTATTCTGACCATGAACTGCTGGAACTGATCGATATGGTCAATGAGATCGAGCCTTACGCTTTTTCTATTGTAGACACTTTTGGATCCATGTACAAAGAAGACTTGCAGCGAGTGTTCTTTCTGATCCACCACAATCTGGTGGCTACTTCCAAAGTAGGATTTCACTCTCACAACAATCTTCAGATGTCCTTTGCCCTGTCTCAGGAATTTGCTGAGATGACTCAGGGTCTGCGGGAAATCGTCATTGACGCCACCATGGCAGGAATGGGCCGTGGTGCCGGCAACACCAACACCGAACTGGTGATGCAGTTTATGAACCGCCGGTACAACAGCGGATATGACATTGATTCTGTTCTGGATCTCATCGATAACTACATTGACGGTATCCGTAACCGGTGCGAATGGGGCTACTCCGTTCCTAACTTTCTGGCAGGATCTTATAGCGCCCATGTTAACAATATTGCCTATCTTTCCACCAAGGCAGGTATCGCCAGCCGCGACATCAACTATCTGTTGAACCGTCTCAGTGCTACAGACAGAAAACGCTATGATTATAATCTGCTGGAAAAGATCTACATGGAATATCTTGGTTCCTTCTGTGACGATACAAAGGACCTTGCTTCTTTGCAGCAGCTTCTTGACCACAAAGATGTGCTGATCCTTCTTCCGGGACATACACTGGAGAGCCACCGGGATGAGATCCTCTCCTACTACAAGGTACATCACCCGGTTGTCATCAGCGTCAATCTTTTGTCTACCGATTATAAAATTGATTATGCTTATTTCAGCAACAAAAACCGTTACCAGTACTGGAAAAGCGATGCACATTTTTCCCAGTACAAAAAGATCGTCACATCTAATGTAACCACTGCGCCGGCAGAAGATCAATATCTGATTGACTTTAACCGGCTGGTAAAATGCGGATGGGAGCAACTGGATAACTCCGGTATTTTACTTCTGCGTCTCTTAGACGTCCTGTCTGTAGGCCATATTGCCATCGCCGGTTTTGACGGCTACCGCCACAGCGGAAATGCCAACTACTTGCAGAAAAACATGGAAAAATTCCGCAACACATTAAACGCCGATGAGGCGAACCGGAATATTAAGAGCATGCTGGAAGATTACATGAATACAAGAAAGTCTCAGTGTGACATAAACTTTATTACTCCTTCTCTGTTTGAAGGTATCACCAAAGGAGAACATCATGTGTAAAAAAATAGATCTGACAAAGATCCGCTTATTCGCCATGGATGTAGACGGCACCCTGACAGATGGCAAAATATATATGGGGGAAGAGGGCGAATTATTTAAGGCCTTTCAGGTAAAAGATGGTCTTGGCATCAAACTCCTACGCCTTCACAAAATTCTTCCTGTTATTATAACGGGACGCTGCTCCGGCATATTGATGAACCGCTGCCGGGAACTTGGTATTACAGAAGTTTACCAGGATGTAAAGGACAAAGCCTCTGTGATGCAGAAACTTCGTGCCAAATACAACCTGGCTGTGGATGAAACAGCCTATATCGGGGATGATCTGAATGATCTGCCGGCCATGAAAGAGGCCGGTGTTGTATTTGCCCCGGCTGACTGCGGAAAACAGATCCTGCCTTTTGTAGATGTCCATCTGACAAAAAAAGCCGGCGACTGCCCGGTGCGGGAAGCCGTCGACCTGATCATGGACGCCCATCAGTTTGATCTTTCTGATTACAAAGATTTCTGATCATTTATTCCATATCATAATAGTTTTACCAAAAGCGTTTTGACGATCCAGTTCAAACGCTTTTTTCATATCTTCTACAGTGTGTACATTAACAGTTGCACCGATAATATTCTGAAGATACTCTACGATCTCCGGATTGCTCTGGTACAGTGCAATGGTTTTCTCAAAATCTTTTCTTCCGCTGCGGCTGCTTCCAAACATACGAAGTCCTTTTTCCAGGATCATACGGGTATTGATGGCTACCGGGTTTTCCGATACTCCAAGAATCGAGATGGTTCCCTCCGGATTGATATAATCAATGATCTGATTGATCGCTTTGGGAGACCCCTCTCCTCCTACACACTCAAAAGCATGGTCAATACTCAGATCATCCGGTATGGAAGTAATGGAAAATGTGTCATCTGCAAATGTAAAATCTGACAGTTTATTCTCATCCAGTCCGAAAATACATAATTTCACTTCCGGAAACATGGCCTTAAAAAAGATGGCGGTAATGTAACCCAGGTTGCCGTCTCCCCAGATTCCCACAGTTTTTCTCCGCTCATGGGCTATCTTGTCAAAACGATCTATGGCATGCACACTAACCGATACCAGTTCTGTAAAGGCTGCCACAAAAGGGTTGATGTTTCTTGGCACCCGGACAATACGGTCTCTCCGCATATTAACTACATCCTGCATAAAACCGTCAAAGCCGCTGGCACGGAACTTCGATGTACGCAGGTAGTTTTCTGCAATGACTGAATCCTCTTCCATCGGCGTATTAGGAATCATGACAACCCGCTCTCCTGCTTCAAACTCTCCCTTAGGATCCCAGACGATCTCGCCAATGGCCTCATGGATCAATGCCATCGGAAGTTTCTGTTTCAAAATATCCGTAGCACGCAGGCCCTGAAAATATCTCTGATCTGCATGACAGATAGACAGATGCGTAGGCCGTACCAGTACATCCTCTTTTAACAGATCAATATCTGAAAACTCTACTTCAATCCGTCCCGGTGCTACCAGACGATAAACTGTATTTAACATATCTTACCTCTCTTCTCGAATCAAAGCCTCCGCTACCCGCAGATCATATGGATAAGTGATCTTGATATTGAACACTTCTCCGTCTACGATATGTACTTTCTCACCTTTCATTACAAAAATCTTGGCTGCATCGGTAAGTGTAGCCTTCTCTTCCTCTGTCAGCGATTCATACAGATTTTTTAATTTCAGTGCATTAAAGGTCTGCGGAGTCTGTCCCTGATACATCTTGCTGCGGTCCGGGATATCTGAGATCAGCACATTATCCTGGCTGTAAACAATGGTATCCGTAGCTGCTACGGCTGTATCACAGGCACCATATTCTTTCGCATATTTAATATTCTCTTCAATGATACGCTGAGTAACAAAAGGCCGTACCGAATCATGTGTAACTACGATGGTGTCATCATCCAGTCCATATTCCTTTTCGATATAACGAAGCGAATTCATAATGGTCTCGTTTCTTGTATCTCCTCCCTGGAGAACTACAATGCGCTCTGTGTCTTTCATATACTTTTTAATCAGATTCTTCGTATGGCTCACCCATTCTTCCGGACAGAGTACGATGATCTTCTCAAATTCATTCTGAACATAAAAACGCTCCAGCGTATGAATGATAATAGGCTTTTCACCTACTAACAGATACTGCTTTGGCTTGTCTACATTTCCCATACGGCTTCCGATACCGCCTGCTAACACTACTCCAAAAATCATAATCATTTTTTGCAGGCTCCCATCTCCTGGAACCTGCACTCTCCTTTCTTATTTGCTGTCAGAACTCAGAATTTTTTTCCTTCTCACCTTCCCAGTTCCATTTACCGTCTTCGAATACTACATGATTTAACATAATATCAATTCCATTTGTATGGATCCCGAACTGAAATTCATCCCAGTCATCCGGCTTCCAGAATGCGAATGCTGCAAACCGGTAATTTCTCACTTTTTCACCTAATATATATAATTTACGGCGGCATGGATATCTCTCCGGTATCATACGGGTGCCCTCATGCTCCATAAAAATATAATCTGCTTCTGCCATCTGAAAGACAGGGGTAGCAAAAATACCATGCCACATTCCTTCGAATCCTTCTCTTTCAGACAAGGTGCCGTAGATCCTCACTTTCCGCTCAGACATTCTGGCAAGTTCTGTGCCCCGGAATGAAAAGATACAGTCATTTTCCGTATAAGTTCTGCGGGCTCTCACTTTTTTCCCCTGCTTGATGGACATGATCATCTCAAGCACCGGAACAGAAGTCGGGATTTCTGATATAATCTTTGGTTTGATAGGTCTTAAAACCTTTTTCAGATTTTTCCGGAATTTTTTCATTTCATCTTCCGTCAAAAGTTCTGAGATCAGTTCACCCTTACTCTTCCACAAAAACAATCTTAAATGATAAGCCACCAAAAACTGTACATAGGGGATCACTCTGTGGTATTTACGCCGGCTGTAAGACATCAGTGCCCGGTAACCCCGGTCCAGAAAGGTAGTATACCGCTCTTTATCGGTCCAGGCTCTGTCTACCAGAGAAGACTCATCCGGTCTCTTTCTGTAATAATAAATTCCATCCCGGATCAGTCCGTATCTGCCTTCGCCAAGAATACAGCGATTAATAGCCAGGGCGTCTTCCCAGAAATTCATTCTCTCATCAAACTCAATAGCCTGCAGGGCACTGCGCCGCAAAAATACGCCGCCAATATAAAACTGGGGATAATTATAATTTTCTTTTATATCTACTACCTGGCATTTCTCAAACTTCCAGTTCAGCCTGTGCTCCCCTTCTTTTGCATCAAAGTATAAGATCTTTAACGAGGCAATATTTACCTCCGGCTCCTTCTCAAAAAACTGAGCAGCCTGCCAGATAGCATCCTCCTTCAGAAGATCATCGGAGTCCAGGAAAAGAACGGTAGCATCCTTTTTCTGCCGGATCTCACTTATAGCTGTATTTCTCGCCGCTGATACTCCATGGTTGTTCTCAAAATGCTTGATCACCACATTGTCCGGATACTTCTTCTTATACTCTCTCAGACAGTTAAAAGTACCATCTGTACTTCCATCATCAATCAGATACAACATAATATGTTCTTCAAATCCAATGGTCTGTCCTATAACACTGTCGATGGTCTCCCGGATATAATCCTCTGTATTATAAGCTGGAATCACAACCCAAAACATATTCTTCATACTCCTTTGTCCTATTTTTTACATACTAAAAGGGCTTGGTAAGGATCTCTCCGATCACACCATATGGCTCTTTGGGATTATCATAGGACATTTCTTTACAAAAAGCCTGCTGGTCCGGTCTCATCTGACCGCTCTGGATCTTCACCATTTCTTTATCAATCTGCCCTATATACATATCATTATAATCTTCCTGCACATATTTTTCAAACACATTTCCCGTATAACGAAGCACATGCACCGGCTTTCTGCGTATCGCATAGCTTCCGGCAAAACGGCAGTTGTTGGTTACAAGGCTGTCTGCTATATACAATAAATTCTGTGTAGGCATGATCCTGTTTACAAATCCAAACCGTTCTCTGTACTCGGCAGGCAGCACATAGGATGCCTCTGCCAGTTCCTGACTGTTGGTAACAAAAAACCAGTCTTTCCCAATGGAATCCGCCAGTTCCTGCATATTCACATTACGAAATGGTGTTTTCTTCATTTTTGAAATATCACCAAATACAAGCAGGGCTGCTATCTTTTTTCCTTCCGACTGTGGAAAATAATTTGTAAATTCCCTGCGGATCTGCTGCTGTCTCTCTTCCTGCAGAAGATCCCATGCAAAAGGAAGTGCCGTATTTTTATAGATGCGGGTTCCTGTCAGTTCATAGGCCTGACGCATCACTTTTTCCGCAAAAGGCGATCCTGCCACAATATGAGTATAATTGCGCAGTGTCTTATAATAATTATGATTTCCTCTTTTCAGCCCTCTCATTCGAGCGATCAGGTAAGGATATGGAACCGCCAGCAAAATATGGCGGCCATCTTCTGCCAGACCGCCTGCTTTGGCTCCCAGAGACGGATCTACACAGAACACATCCGTCATATCACGGCAGAACTCCTTTCTGGCACGGATATAACCTTCATTTGCCAGGGGATTTTTACTTTTTTCATTGTTAACATAATAACGGTAGAAAACCTCATCCTGTGAAAAAAATGACTGCAGATAGTTCTTTGTCAATGCCAGGTCTACACTAAATCCTCTTCCCTGGCTGCTTAAAAACGATATCACTCTTTTTTCCATGTCTACCTCCCTGCGTCCTCACGAGACTCTTTCATAAATTTATTGATAACCTCTGCAATGCGTTTGGAACTGTTTCCATCACAGGCAGACATATATTTATTCAGGAACTTTTCATATTTTTCCTGGTCAAAATGCTGGTTTGGATTTTCAATAAAGGACACCAGTTCATCCTGATTATAATACACTTCTCCCGGCAGATCATCCGGATACTGCAAATAAAAGCCGCGGTTGTAATTGGTCAGATCATAACAGAAAAATCCGATCGGCCTGCGAAGCAGCGCGTATTCAAAAATAACCGAAGAATAATCTGTGATCAGCATATCAGAAACAAGCATCAGGTCATTGGTTGAAAAGTCCCGGATCACCTGAATATTGTCATAAGCCTGATCCACAATGTCATTTTTCATGACAGGATGCGGACAGATCACAAACATCTGATCTTTTTTTAACTGTCCGGACAGTCTGGCAAAATCAAGTTCCGGCTCGAAGAAACTCCTGTCTCCTCTCAGATCACGGAATGTAGGTGCATATACGATCACTTGTTTGCCCTTTAATTCCGGGTGTCCCGCATATACCTTCTGTCTGGTGCTTTCTATATATTCCTTGTCAAAAAATGCATCCGTTCTCGGACATCCAAGAGCCCGGACTTTGTGGACATCTATGTCAAACGCATCGGCATAGATCGGACGGATCCAGTCACTGCTCACTGACACCAGATTGTACTGTGCATGAGTGGCATTATCCGTAAAAACAGACAGATTGGTTCCTCTTTGTCCAAACTTTTTGAATGCACCGCAGGCATGCCACAACTGGACAACACGCTGGCTACGGCGGAGCTGGAAATGTCTCAGATAGCGGTTGTAATCGTCCGTCACGATCACACGGCTGCGGATCATCTTATAATACATCCGGATCTTTCGCAGTCCACCGTGAGGAAGCATTTTGGCACATACAACCTTTTTGCCCTCTACATACGGATATAAAGCCTTGGCATTTCCCTCCAGTTCTCCGTTTTTACGAATGCTGAAAAACAGCACCTGGTCTTTTACCGGTCTGCGCCGTAAGAAGGAAATCACCTTCTTAAACAGAATCTTGAAAAAATTGGCATCTGAAAACTGCATCATTTTTGGCATGATCTCTGTCAGTTCCGTACAGAGCTGCGGGTCATTGAGATCATCCGGTCCATTTTCAAAGTACTGCTCGATCCACGGCCGGGTCTCTTCTGTTGCCACAAAATCTATATAATTTTCCTCCGCATCATCAAAGAAGACGATACCATCATTCATAAAGGTAAAATATGCATTTCGATACATCTGCGGCAACTGGGACACCAGCGTCTGCTCTCTTGTCAGTTCCATGCTCTTCAAAAACTCTGTTCTGAAAAATTTATTGGCCAAAAGATGGTCCATGGCAAGACATTCATTGTACTCATAGCAGTTTTTCACCGAATTTAACGCCACCTGACTCATCAAAACAGCCTGCATGCTTCCATAATTCCGGTGGAACACAAGCTCTATAATAAAGTCTGCCGGGGACTTGATAAAATTCTTATAAGCATACTTAAACGCATTGTTGGCATAGGCTATTTTCGAGTCTGCAAAAGTAATGTATGGCATTTTGGTATGATCTAACATATACCAGAACAATTCTTCTTCCCCTTCTACATCTGCCGTCACAAAATTTCCCTGCCACAGTTCTTCCTGCCTGATGGCATCTTCCATACTTTTCGGAATCCAGATTTCTATTCCTACCAGGTTCTGTAGTGTCAGTGTCCGCACAACATTCAAAAACTCGTCTCTGCACTCCTCACTGCCATACAAAGCAACAGCAAAGAAACCATTCTCCAGAACTTCTTTTGGCTCTGTCAAAAGGTGGTTCACTGAGATCTCAGGGTGTCCGTCCTGTAAAATAGAACGCTCTCTCATATCCAGCATGGCAATTCTTTTATTTATCTCTTCACAAAGAATCTGAATGGTCTCCTGATCCAGACTCCAGTACTTGCTATAAAACTGATCAATGAGGATCTGTAACTCTTTTCGCACGATCTCACTGAGATATTTGTGTATTTCATCATTTTTTTTCTTGGCTTCCTCAATGGTTGCGTAGGATGGATAATCAATGAGAATACTCTTTTCTGCCGCTTCAAAAATAATACGGTGGGCCTCAATATAATCCCGTATCTTAGAAACAGAAATAGAAGCAGTGATGGATTCTGCTTCTCCCTCAAACATTCTTCGGTAATGGAAAATAACCATATCCAGTCCTGTAATACGGTGGGCACGGTACACAAGCTGCATCAAAAAGGCACCATCCTCTGAGTAAGAGATCGGTGGCAGGCGCAGCTGATTATTCTCGATCAGGCTTCTTTTAAACAATTTGTTGCACAATGAAAAAGTCCACAGGATCATCGGCTCATACCGCTCAATCTTATCCTGTACCACCAGATTGTTTATACCGTTTACTGGGATAGACTGGTACTGGTTAAAAATATCATACTTGGCAATAACGATGTCTGCTTTTTTCTTTACTGCCCTCTCATACAATGCCTCCAGAGCATCCGGCTCCAAAAGATCATCTGCATCAAAGAAAAAGACATACTCGCCCACAGCTTCATCCAGTCCGGCATTTCTGGCAGAAGAAGGCCCTCCATTTTCCTTGTCAATGACACGCAGATGAGGATATCTCTCTTCATATATGCGGAGTATCTCCAGCGTGCCATCGGTAGAGCCATCATTGACTACCAAAATCTCATACTCATCCAGAGTCTGCTTTACAAGTGTCTCTAACGTCTCTTCTATATATTTTTCTGCATTATATGCAGCCACAATCATTGAAACTTTCATATCTTCTCCACTTCTCACTACTCTTTAGCTATCATTTTTTGACAAACATATGTATACTATATTCCTCATACCATGTAACTGTCAATTAATATCTTCTAATTCCTGCAAAAATTTATTTTTAGGCACTTTCTTCACAAACAGATCCCCAAATGCGAACCAGAATGCAAAGGCAGGAAATACCTCAAATGGCAAAAATAAACACTCCGCTATGGTAGCCACTACAAATCCTACCATGATGGCCGGTATCAAAAATGCATACGTAGCATTTTCCCTCCGCTTTGTCAGGTAAAATTTCAATGAAAATCCAATGGCTAACACAGTGATCACTGCATAAAAAAGCATTCCGAGTATACCATAAGTATACCCAAACTGCAGCCAGTTATTGTGAGCGTGGGCCTTCTTATGTCCGCCCACAACCAGCGATACACTGCGGTGTCCGGAATAATTTAGTTTTGACATATAAGCCTTGTAAATGTCAATTCTGCCACTTGTCAAGGCATTGAGGCCTTTTGTGTTTTCCAGCACATAAAAGAACCGGTCCCACACATTCTCCGGAACGATAGACTGTTTTTCACCTATGTCTTCTCCAAGCGGTCCGTTCTCCTTTGAAGCCGGATCCGATTTGGGATTCACTTTGGGAACTACATCCGGCTCTGCCACAACCACTTCCCCCAAGTCTTGTATTTTACCGCCGTTGGCCATATAAAGTGCCTCGCCGTCAAACACAATGGGATCATCGACCCAGACCGGAATATACTCCAGTCCTTTATAAAATAATGGATATAAAATAACGCAAAAAAGCAACAAAAATATGGTATTTTTTAGAAAAGACCTGAATTTGTGATTTCTTTTACCAATACACAGTCTCAAGACGATCCACATGGCAAAAACCGTTCCCACAGCGATCATAGAGGTTCTTGCCTGGGTCAGAGAAAGATAAAAAACCACCAACGCAAGACTGATATAGGTGGTGGCATTTTTCTTCCAGTTCCGCCCGGTCTCAACCATCCAGTCCATATCTGACATATACACACAGAATATAATATAGAGATACAGTGCAAATGTATTGGGATTAGTAAAAATCCCTGCATACCGGCCTCCCTCATAAAGAGGGCGGAACAAGAACGCGATCACCGCCATGATCCAAAAGCATATCTTGACTGCATCTTTAAAGCACTTCCATAAAAGATCTTTTCTCGTGTGATTCTGCCACACAAAAAAGACTGCCGTAAAAACAAATGCCAGAATTATACCCAGTCCACATGCCTTCTTGGGAACGATAAGATCCGACACCGTAAAGGCCAGGCACATACCGAACCAGGCAATACTCATAGAACGCCTCCAGTGTATACGCACCAGCGAACGGTCAAGAGAAAATACAGCAATCACAAGCATCAAAAGGATACCGCAGGTCGTATTGTAAAAATAGCTTTCTTTGTGAAGTCCGTACCGGACGATACAAAACAATACCAGATCCACAATAAAACAAAGGGTGATCACTCGATATTTAATTTTTTCACTTAGTTTTCCCATAATCGGGATCCACGGACGAAACAAATCAATAAAAATGTCCTGCAATCGATAAATCATTCACTCTTCCCCTTTGGCCACAACTTTTCAGTGGCACACGGCCGCAACCGTCTTCAGCATGATCTTTAAATCTTTTCCAAAGGAATAATCCTTTAAATAATCTAAATTATACTGCATCTTCTGAGGCAGTACCTCATTTATATATGTCTCATCTACATTCTCAGAGGCCATTAAAAGCCTCTCTTCATCCTTATATTCGATACTGGCTTCGGAAGTAACTCCTGCCGGCAAAAGGAGCGTAGCCATCATCTCCTTCGTGTAACCTTTTACATATCCCGGCACCTCCGGCCTGGTTCCCACAAAGGACATATCACCTTTCAAGATATTGATGATCTGAGGCAGTTCATCCAACCGTACTTTCCGCAAAAACCTTCCTACCGCCGTAACACGGCTGTCCCGGTTTGTCGTTACCTGAGAGCCCAGTTTCTCTGCATTGGCAACCATGGTTCGAAACTTGATAATCTTGAATGTTCTTCCATAAGTAGTTACTCTTTCCTGGCAGAAAAAAACTCCGCCTCTGGATGTAGTCCCTACCAAAATCCCAATCACGATCATGAACGGAAGTAATATGCAAAACATCACCAGCGAGACAATAAAATCAAAGATTCTCTTTAGCACCAGCGATCCTCTGTGCTGTTGCAGAGCCTCATAATAAGGCCTCACTTCTTCTGTGCGGAGATTCTCCGGCAAATCTTTAAAGGCTTTCATGCAACACCTCTTCCAGACATTCCAGCACATAGGCTACATCAGCATCTGACAGTTTCGTGTGGAGCGGCAGTGTTATCTCATTGGCAAACATCTCATAGGCATTTGGATAATCTTTGATATCAAATCCCATGTTTTTATATGCCGTCAGCAGTGGCAGCGGCTTGAAGTGCACATTAACAGCCACACCTTTCTCTGCCAGCCTCTGAATGATAAGATTTCTCTGTTCCGGTGTAATGGATGTGATCCGCATCAAAAACAAATGCCCGCTGGACTGTATCATATCATTATAATGTATCAGACTTGTAAGTTTGTGGTCTTTCAAAGACTGATTGATCTTATCCAGTCCTTTTTCATACCGCTTTACAATATCTTTTCGTCTGGCAAGCATACCCGGATAGCGTCTAAACTGAACCAGACCAATTGATGCCATAATATCTGTCATATTGCACTTATAAGCCGGTGACAAAATATCATATTCCCAGGCACCTGCCTTTGTTTTTGCCAGGGCATCTTTGGACTGGCCGTGAAGGGACAAAAGCATATAATCCCGGTAGATTTCTTCCGAATCCACCCCCGGTATTTCTTTCCATACAACAGCACCGCCTTCTGCTGTCGTAAGATTTTTAACAGCATGAAAAGAAAATGTAGTAAAATCTGCCATTTCACCAGACACTTTTCCCTCTCTTACGGCTCCAAACCCATGAGCTGAATCAGCCATGATCATAATCCTTCCCATAGCCTTCTGATATTTATTCTCAGATGGTTGAAAACACTCTCTGGTCTCTTCTGCAATCTTTAGAATTTTGTCATAATCACAGGGAACCCCTGCTATATCAACCGGAACAATGGCTTTAGTATGTGGTCCCACTGCTTTTTTTACCGCCTCGTAATCCATCTCATAAGATCCCGGCTGCACATCGATCAGCACCGGCTTAGCTCCTGTATGTACGATAGCACTGGCTGTGGCTGTATAAGTATATGCGGATGTAATAACCTCATCCTCCGGACCAATGCCAAACAAACGGAGTGTCATCTCCATAGCCGCTGTAGAGGAATTTAAACATACAGCTTTTTTAGTATGACAAAAGTCTGCAATTTCTTTTTCAAACTTTTTCGTCTTTGGTCCTGTAGTGATCCATCCGGACCGGAGGGTATCCGCTACCTCTTCGATCTCTTCTTCACTGATATCCGGTGGTGAAAACGGTATCTGTCTTGGTTCCATCTTTACAAGCCTCCTGTTTTTTGCAAAATCCAACAAACGACCGCAATAAATGCGGCCATTGTGTTTTATTCAATAAAAATCACGGTTTCATAGTAGCATGAGCACTTGGATCTGTCGCATCCTGACTCTGTGCGGCTTTCTCCGTCTCATCTGTTTCCTTAACCTCTGTACTGTATTTTTTCATTTTTTTCTTTACTTTTTCTATCGAAGCATAGTTTGGCTCACATACATACAAGGCTGTAGAACGGATAGAGTAAGTCGTCTTCTTTGCTCCTGTTCCTTCTGCGTTAGCATAAGAAATCTTCCATTTAGCCATGTCATTTAACTGCATGTTGCAGAGAGAACTGATTTTCTTGGTAGACATACTGGTCTGGAACATATTCTTAGATTCCTTCAAAAGACCTGTGAAGTTCTGCAGTATGGATGGTGACATCGCCTTATTAAGAATTGCCTCGATCATATGCTGGTGGTCACGGCCACGCTGATAATCTCCGTTAGCAAAATGATGTCTCTCTCGGCAGAATGCCAAAGCTTTCTTACCATTTACTTTATTATAACCTTTTTTGAACTTATAATGAGTTCCTGCACCATGAGGTCCCCAGTCAGAAATAAAGTCATAATCGGAATAAACCTCTACACCGCCCAAAAGATCTACGATCTTCTTCAGACTGGTGAAGTTCACTCGTACATAATAATCAATCTTGATATCGTATATTTTTTCCAGTGTTCCGATGGAACAGTCAATACCGTAAATACCTGCATGAGTCAGTTTATCCGGCATACCGCCTGATACCGACTTACCATTCTCTCCGTACAACGGTACATAATAGTCACGAGGAGTAGATGTAAGCAGCACTTTTTTAGTAACAGGATTAACTGTGGCAATAATATTTACATCACTTCGACTGGTCTGTGCAATCTTACCATACACATCGATACCACTGATATATACCGTAAACGGCTTGGTAGTAATATCAATATCTTCAATTTCCCGTACTACCTTTGTTTCTTCCTGATGCTCCCCAAGGACTCTGGTATCCTTTGAGAAAGTATCATACTGATCTGTAATAGAATTCAAAAATGCCTGGTTAAATACAATAACCTGAACTTCTTTTGCATACAAAGCATCTACCAGCGTAGCTGTATCTTCATACTCAACAGTCTGAACCGTAGTAGAAAGATCTTTATTTACCTGAGCCAGCGCCTTATCTGTATTCTCTCTGTCCTGCTGTGAAAGAATACCAAACTTATAATTTTTGGCATCATCAATGGTCTTTGCCGGGTCATCTTTCAATACATAGAAAGAAATGATATCTACCTTTGTCTCGGCACCGCCGATATCTTCCATGGCTGCGTAAGAGTCGTACATATAATAACCGCCTCCTACATAGAACGCACAGAAAAATATGCACAGCACCCTACCGATAATATAACTGGAATGTGTCATCTGGGAACATACCTGATATGCAAGTAATACCACACACACTACAGTCAGTGCTACAATATATTTGACAGGTACAAAACCTACATAAATCGACAATCCTACCAACGCTGCTGAAACAAGCAGCTGAATAATTAAGAAAACAAAACTCAGTTTTCTGCTTACTAGTGTTTTCACTTTAGACCTCCCGTGTTCATAGTATTGTAAAAAATAAAAAAATCCTTACGACATTATATAACAGTTTCAGTTAAAAATCAATTCAAAAACCCTTTTTCTTGCGCCGCCGTCCAGATACCGGTAATTCTCATTCAAAAAGTCTTCCTGACTGACAGACCTTCCCATTACTTCCATCCACTGCTCATGCAGTGTATTCTGGTCCCGGCACACCGGTCCCGGCACCGAAGAAGCGTAATCTTCATAGAAGTTCCGTCCCTCTGTCTCAAATTGTTCCAGATCATATGCGTAAAACAAAACCGGTTTATGCATCAGTGCATACTCAAAAACAATAGACGAGTAATCTGTAATAAGACAGTCTGCCACTCTCAAAAGAGTAGTCACTCCCGGATAATGGGAAAAATCCATGACTTTTCCATTGTAAGATGCTTCATCCAGCGAAAAATGATCTGACACAAAGGGATGAAGTCTCAACAGCACTACATCCTCTTCCGCAAGCGAAAAACCGGAAAAATCCAGTCCCAGTTCCGGGGACGCTGCCTGCTCATCCCGGAAAGTAGGTGCATACAAGGTAATCCTTTTTTCTCTGAGAGCGGGATATTGCTCGTAAAACTCATTTTCCATGATCTCCATTCGTTCCGGATCCAGGATCAGGTCCGTACGGGGCAGTCCCGTGATATAGATCCGCTCCGGCGGAATCCCGAAAGCGCTGCTGTACTGCTTTTTTGTTTTTTCCGAATTTACGATCAGATGAGTGATCCTTTTATTGATCTTTCTAGCCAGTTTCCTCACCTCTGGAGGATCCGCATCCAGACCAAACTTTTTGATAGTTCCGGTTCCATGCCACAACTGAACTACCTTGGCTTTGCTGGATACAGGTGTGTACGCCATCGGCATAAATTCATTATCCATCAAGATCACCGATGCCGTAGCCATATGGTACGCCTTAGCAAAGAAAAAAGAAAAAGGCTTTCGGATTCCATCTTTCTTCGTAAGATATACAAATTTGGTACCGGCTCTTTCTTTCTTAATGTATTCTACCATCAGACCGATGTTTCCCTCCGGTCCGTCATCATGGGTGGCCACTAAAAACACCTTATCTTTATTAAGGGGACACAGACGGAACAGTGAGAAAAACGCCGCAAATATATAATATCCAAATTTCTTAATCATTGTTCATATTGAGATCGTTTTTAATCTTCGTTGTAGAGATTCCTTCGGTTCTTGGAAGATATACAACTTCACAGTAATCTTTCAAGAAGTCAAATTTGCCTTCCCAGTCATTTCCCATAACGAAAATATCTACATCATTATTTACTACATCATCAATTTTCTGTTCCCATGTGTACTCCGGCAACACTTCATCTACATAGCGGATTGCTTCCAGGATTGTCTTTCTGTCTTCAAAAGAATGATAGGCTTTCTTTCCTTTTCCAGCGTTAAATTCATCGGAAGAACATACAACAATAAGATAATCTCCCAGTGCTTTTGCTCTTCTCAACAAGTTAATGTGTCCTACATGAAGCAGATCAAATGTTCCATAAGTAATTACTTTCTTCATTTTTTTCCTCCAGATTTCACGCGATTATTTCGCGTTTTCATTTTCACTCATTTTAGCTTCGTAAAAGCTGACTACATCTTCTGCCGTTCCCTGGGCGATGAGCTGCCCATGTTCCAGCAGAATTCCCTTATTGCACATACGCAGAACCTGTGGTGTGGAATGGGATACGAACAGGACGGTAACGCCCTGGTCAAACATATCCTGCACTCTCTTCTCGCATTTTTTGCGGAATTTAGCATCTCCTACACTCAGGACCTCATCTAAAATCAATATATCCGGCTCTACGATAGTAGCCACGGAAAATCCCAGACGGGATCTCATACCGGATGAATAATTCTTCACCGGTACATTGATGAAATCCCCCAGTTCCGAGAACTCTACAATCTCATCATATTTTTCTTCCAAAAACTCCTTGCTGTAACCAAGCATGGCTCCATAAAGGAAAATATTCTCAGCACCGGTATACTGCTTGTCAAATCCGGCACCCAGTTCCAGAAGAGGGGCAATCTTTCCGTTGGTCGTCACGGTTCCCTCCGTGGCTTTCAGTACGCCGGAGACAATCTTGAGCAAGGTACTTTTTCCGGCACCGTTCAATCCCATGATACCGACCCTGTCACCTTTTTTTACTTCAAAAGATATATCTCTCAACGCCCAGAACTCCTGGAACATCAGTTCTTTCTTGATCATCTTGATCACATACTCTTTTATGTTGTCAACCTTCTCAGAACTGAGATTGAATCTCATACTGACATGGTCTACTTTCATTGCCAGTTGTTTCTTGGCCATGTTCTCCTCCTCCTGACTAGATGTTCAAAATGAACGCATCCTGTTTCTTGTAGAATACAAACATTCCTATCAAAAGTGCTGCTACAGAAATCACCGATGTATATGTAAGCAGCGTCATATCAAACGGCTGTCCAAACAATGCACGACGGAAATTGTTGATGATTCCAAACAGTGGGTTTGCCTTTACGATAAGCTGTGTACTCTTGCTCATGTTGTCTACAAAATAGAAGATCGCACTACAATACATGATCATCATCAGCATAACGCTCCACAAATATTCAATATCTCTGAAGAATACACACAGAGTAGCCAGTATCATGCCCACTCCCATTGCCAGAATAAACAAGTTGACAAGGGGCACAACGGAAAGAACCATGTAACCATTCATTGGTGCATGGTACGAACCATTGGCAACAAAGAATACCATAACGCCTACCAGCACAATCAACGAAATCAGGAAAATGATAAAATTCGCAAGAATCCCTGAAAAAGGATAAATATACTTAGGAACATACACTTTCTTGATCATGGCACCATTGCTTCGTATGGATCTCATGGCACTGTTGGTAGCCGATGAAAAGAACGAATACAACAAGCGTCCGGTCAGAACATAGATCGGGAACGGAACTCCGGCAAATGCCAGATCGGAACTGTTTCTTCCCAGCATGCTTCCAAACACCACAGACAAAACGATCATGGTCAGAAGCGGTTCGATCAAAGTCCACAACATTCCTAAATAGGAACGACGATATCTAAGTTTGATATTTTTCTTCACAAGCTGGCTCAAAAGATAGAGATACTTGCGAAAATTATCAATGAACTGTTTCATTCTCTAAACCATCCTTTTAATTTTTTAATCATTTGATTATAGCATTTATCAAATGGATTCGTCAACTCCCCCACCCAACTTTCTAACATAATGTTGACATATTCCCTCTATATGGTATCATTATATGTGTTTTTTTTATAATAAACTTACTGCATATTTTCATCCTTCGGGTTGAAAATCCACGGAAAGAGAATAGGAGAAAAGAACTATGTACAATATGGAAAAGCAACATAAATTAGGCAAACTTCATGCCTTGGAACGAATCTGTATGCTTCTTGATAAAGATTCCTTCCGGGAGATCGGATCCAACATTACCAATCTTGAAGATGCCTTCAATATTAAAAAAGGCCAGTTCCCTTATGACGGTGTGATCACCGGATACGGAACCATCGGCGGCCAGAAAGTAGTTATTTACTCAGAAGATTTTACCGTCATCGGCGGTACACTGGGCAAGCAGCACGGTTTCAAGATCGCAAATGCAATTAAAATGGCCATCGAGAGCCGCTGCCCGGTTATCGGCATCAACGATTCCGGCGGTGCCCGTATCCAGGAAGGAGTCAATGCCCTGGCAGGCTATGGCGAGATCTTCTACTACAACACCATGGCATCCGGTTACATCCCACAGATTTCTATTATTGCCGGAAACTGTGCCGGCGGTGCTGTATATTCACCGGGTATCACAGATTTTATCTTTGTGATCGATGATATCAGCCAGATGTTTGTTACCGGTCCTGCCGTTATCAAAACAGTAACCAACGAAGACATTACTGCCAAAGCTCTTGGTGGTGCCGATGTCCACGCTTCCAAAAGTGGTGTGGCACATTTCCATATGCCTTCTGAAAAAGAATGTTTCAAGAAAGTAAGAGATCTGATTGCCATTCTTCCTCCTTGCTACGAAGAAGGACTGATCCACAAAAACACAGCCAGTCTCCCTGCCTACAACGAAGGAGTTACTTTCAACGATGACCTGGCTCATGTCATTCCTGAGCACAGCAACCAGAGTTACGACATCCATGACGTGATCGACGGAATTGTAGATCCTTCTTCTTTCATTGAAGTACAGGAGGAGTTTGCCCGCAATGTGGTAGTTGGTTTTGGACGATTAAAAGGCGTGGCCGTCGGTATCATAGCCGATCAGCCAAAATATATGGCCGGTGTTCTTGACTGTGACTCTTCTGACAAGGCAGCCCGATTCATCCGTTATTGTGACGCATTTAACATTCCGATCATCACCCTCACCGATGTACCGGGATTTCTGCCTGGGAAAGATCAGGAATACAAAGGTATCATCCGCCACGGTGCCAAACTTTTATATGCATACAGCGAAGCGACTACCATTAAGATCAATGTAATCCTCCGCAAGGCATACGGCGGTGCTTACATCGCTATGAGCAGCAAGCACCTTCGGGCTGACTTTGTATACGCATGGCCAACAGCCGAAATCGCTGTTATGGGTGCCGATGGTGCGGCAGATATTCTGTACGGTAAAAAGATGAAGACTATGTCACCGGAAGAAAAGAAAGCATTCCGTCAGGAAAAGATCGATGAATACAATGAGAAATTCATGAATCCTGGTATTGCCGCTATGCATGGTTATGTAGATGAGATCATCAAACCAGAAGCTACCAGAGAACGCCTTTACGGCGACATCATGATGTTGTCCGAAAAGCGCTCACTGGATTCCGTAAAGAAAAAACACGGCAACATTCCACTGTAATACATGTTACCGGAATCAATATGATTTAAACCAAAAGAAGTTCCCTTCATTTCACATTTTGAAACGAAGAGAACTTCTTTTATTTACTTATTCAAAATTATTCTTCCGATGTCTGACTTGGCTGTAAAGTAGGCTCCGGTGTCGGCGTCGGACCATCTGTATTTAATGTCTGGCTGCCGAGTACGACCGATACCTTGATCTTATTCTTCAGTTTCACGCCATTTGGCAGAGTATACTGCACATCTACTGAATGTTCTCCGACTTCCATACCCTTCAGGTCAATATAGGCTCCCAGATCATTCAACTGCAGATTTTTAAGCACTGCTTCCCGGCCACTGACCGCTACCTGCCACTTGGACTCATTGTCCGCAAATTCCATGTTACAGTTGCTCGGCAGATTCTTTACCGCAATATCCGAGGTGGTCAGAACAAAGGCTCTTTTCCCATTTTTCTCTATATCGCAGCGGACAGAGATTGTCTTATTTTCTCCTACTACCTGCAGACCCTCCGGCAGATACTTGTCCACCTCAATTTCCCGTTCCACTGCTTTTCTCTCGCCATTGATCGGGATGGTAATCGTTACTTCCGTCTGGCGTTTCAATAAGTCTGCCTCTCCGGTTACACGGATACTCTCCGGCTTAAAATCTGTCTGTATCAGCCGGTATCCTGCCGCTGGTGTTCCACTTGTTTTCACTGTCACATTAATCTTCTTAGTAAGCAGGACCTGGGTGTAAACAAGGACAGTGTCACTGCTGAATGTTACATTGGAACTGTCAATAATGTCTCCGTTTTTATCATAAAGGACCGGTGTATAGCTTCGTTCAAAATCTTCACTTTCACCGTTCAGACTGACAACCACTGCAACATGGTCAATCTTTTTGAACTTAGACTGTCCGCAGGAAACTTCCAGGATATTTGGCTTAGCCGTCATCTCACCCAGTTCATAGTTATCGCTGAGTTCTCCCTGGCTTTCCACTTCTACCTTAAACTTCTGGGTAACCCGCTTCTCCAGTTTCACTTTCATCACTGCGCTGCCGGCATCCAGATCATAGGCACTGTCTGTCACTTTTTTCAGTTTTACATCCACTGTCACTGCATTTACTTTGGACAACTCACTGAGATCTGCCGTCGCCTCGAAATCATTGTTGGAAAGGGACTGGATAAAACTCCTTTTTCCCTTTACCGTAATATCTACGGAATCTCCGCTTTCAATCTCGTACACCTGGTTGGCAGAAGTGATGACATTTTCATTTAACACCTGAACCGGTATTCCATAAAAAGTCTTCACAGTAGTAGGGTCTGTCACATTAATAATCACCAGCCAGAACAAAAATGCCGCCACAACGGATAGAATTTTCAAACTGAGATTTTTCATAAGTTTATTCTTCATTTTTCTTCCTTCCCTTCCACCATTTTTTTCTGCCATCTTCTGAGTTTCTTCTGGCGATCTGTCTCAACCTCATCTCAAGCGTATCTGCATCGATGCTGCGGTAAAGTTTACCATCACTGGCCAGAGATACCTGGCCTGTCTCTTCTGAAACAATGATCGTAAGAGAATCCGACACCTCACTGATACCAAGTCCAGCCCGATGTCTTGTTCCCAATTCTTTGCTGACCTGCAGATTGTTGGACAACGGCAGATAACAGGTAGCCGCCACAATACGGTTGTCTCTTACCAGCACGGCGCCATCATGAAGCGGTGTGTTATGCTCAAATATATTTACCAGCAGCTGGCTGCTGATCTCAGCGTCAATAGGGATTCCTGTCCGTTCGTATTCACGGCACTGAATGGTTTTTTCCACTACAATAAGAGCACCTGTCTTTACCTTTCCCATGTCATACACAGCCTTGATGATGGCCTGTATGCTCCGCTCCGAATAGCGTTCATTTTTCGCTTTCTGGTTGTCAAAAGAAGTGAGACTTCCCAAAATATTTTTTCGTCCCAGCTGTTCCAGCGCATTTCTAAGTTCCGGCTGGAAGATCACAACCAGCGCCATGATTCCTACTACCATGGCATTTTTGAACACCCACAGCACTACATTCATTTCCAGTACCACTGCCACGACAAAAATCAATCCCAGCAGAATCATTCCCTTTAACAAAGTCCAGGCCCTGGTGTCCTTGATCCATATGATAATATGATAAAAAGCATAGGCAATAATGACAATTTCCAGAATATCGATCAAAGTAATTTCAGGGATTGTCAGCCATGCCACATAATTTCGAAAGAAATCGCTTATTGCACCCATTGTCATTCTCCTATTCGTCAAAATCTTTGTTATTTGTCTCCGCCATTTCTTCTTCCATGGCCTTTTCCAGTTCCGACCTCAGATCTGTCGGAATTTCTTCTTCCTCCGGCATGATCCTGGTAACTGTTTTGTCTACCACTGCTACCTTATATTTAGGAATCGCCGTAACATAGTAATAATATTCATCATCTTCAAATTGTAATTTTCTCGTTCCATGATAATCCAATGTCAAATGGAAAAACTGGATCACATAGGCAATGGCCATACACACGATCACTTGAATGGTAAAAGGAAGCAGATCCAGATTCAGATCAAACAAAATATTGCTGATCAGTTCCACCGCCATAAATACGATAGAACCTACCAAAATAGCAATCTGTGATGCATGTTTGAATTTGCCTCTCCGTATAAAATATATACAAAGATACGCCACACAGTATGCCGCCAGCGTTACCCAGAACCACTTAGCCGAAGCAATGTAATCCACCAAATAATGCAGGGAATTAAATACCTGCTCGCTGTCTGTCACCCCTGTCTGGGAGGCCATATAACTGTCAGCTCCCTGCAATCCGTACTGAAGGGTAAGCCCCATGATCACCGCCGGGATCATAGCCGGAGAAAAAAACAAAGCCGCCAGGATCACCACCACATATCCGATATTTAACATAGACAATACCGGCAGGGCTAACATCAGTTCACACTGCCTTTTTTCCATACGAGAAAAAAGAAGCAGATAAATGGTTATGACGATCAAAAATGTCACCGACATCATCACCGACACCTGAAGGGTCTCCAGCGTCATAAAAGCAATCGTCACAAGACAGGATACAGCATCCGGTGTTACACCGCACAGTCCCGCGATCAAAATCCACAGCCACACATTGTCTAAGGCCGGCATATATCCCATATTCGTATGGATCAAAAGCAGTACCAGAAACACACACAATGTCTTTAGGGCACTTCGGACCGGGAAGTAATGTTTTTCATAAAAATTTTTTATCTTGCTTTTTAACACAAGCAATGCCATCATGATATATCATCCTCCTGTCCCTGTTCTTCTTCATTGAGTTTTTTCAGTTCTTCCAATGTTTCATAATACTCTCTTGCACGCAGTGCCGATTCCTCATACTGTCTGGACGCCATTTTCAGAGTTACCAGAATGGACACCAGCACTACCACGCCAAAACTGATACCGCCCCACAGTGCTAACTGCATGTAGGGAAGAGACAGGGCATTTTTCAAAATATACTCCATATGGTAAACCGTCAAAAGCCCCAGAAAAAATACCGCCGATATAATGACCGACACCAGTGTTTTCAATGCACTTAACCGGATATAGTCCATTTTCAAAAGGCTGACCCTGGCAAGATCCCGTTTGCCTACCCCCTGCTCGTACTCCGACAAGCGGATCATTTTTCGTATTTTTTCTTCATTCAGCACCGGAATCTCACCTGCCTTTCTATCTTTTTACTGTTCTCTGTGGTCGATCACTCTCTTTGCCTTTTTCTCACTGCGAGGCAGTGTTCCGATTGGTACTACTGTAATCTTTGGTGTTACGCCAATCCGTGACTTAAACAGATTCCTTATGATGCCGCCGGTCTTTTCAAAGTTGACACGACCCTCTGCTTCCACGGTAACAAGAATAATGTCTTTATTTTTCTCCTCATCATGGGCAATATTAATATTGTACTCACTGGACACACCATCTACCAGTCCCAGCAGTTCTTCTACCTGGCTTGGGAACATGTTTACACCATGAACCTTGAACATGTCATCGCTTCGTCCCTTGATGATATCCAGTCTTGGATAAGTTCTGCCGCAATTGCACTGTCCCGGGATAATGCGGGAAATATCATGGGTACGGAAACGGATCAGAGGTGCTCCCTCTTTTACCAGTGTAGTAATGACGATCTCACCTTCTTCGCCGTCCGGCACAGGCTTTCCTGTCTTTGGATCAATGATCTCAATATAAAGATAATCATCCCAGTAATGCATGCCCGACTGCTCAGAACAGTTAATGCCGATACCCGGTCCGTAGATTTCTGTCAGTCCATAAATATCATAAAGTTCGATTCCCAGATTCTCACGGATGTAATTACGCATTTTTTCACTCCACCGCTCCGATCCGATAACGCCTTTCTTCAGGTGGATCTTTTTCTTAAGATCCCTTTTATTGATCTCTTCTGCCAGCAAAAGAGCATAAGAAGAGGTGGCAGTAATAACTGTCGTCTCCAGATCCATCATCATCTGCAGCTGTTTATCTGTATTGCCCGGTCCCATCGGGACCGCCATGGCACCCAATTTTTCACATCCCGCCTGAAATCCGATACCGGCGGTCCACAAACCGTATCCCGGTGTGATCTGAATCCGGTCTTTGTTTGTGATACCGGCCGTTTCATAACATCTGGCAAACATGGTAGCCCAGTCATCTACATCCTTCTTTGTGTAAGGAATAATAACAGGTTTACCTGTCGTTCCTGAAGAGGAATGGATCCTAACTACCTCTTCATCCGGTACTGCCTGGATTCCCAGAGGATAAGCATTTCTAAGATCCGCCTTAGATGAAAAAGGAAGAGTCTCAAATTCTTCCTGACTGGAAATCCCTTTGATTCCCAGGTCTTTATACATATTTCCATAATAATTATCTGTCTTCTGCATCCGCTTGATCTGTGCATCGATCAACTGGATCTGTCTGTCATTTAGCTGCATAAGTGCCTCCAATCTGTCTTCCTGTCTCAAATGCCTTCAAGTTTATGTCCGCAAATCTCTCCGGAACCCGGTTCAAAATCTCCTTTGTCACTGTCTGGGCGGGAATGTCAAAAATCCCGGTTCCAATAGCAACACCCAGCATAACTACATTAAAGTACCGCTGTGAACCAAATTCTCTGCACACGGAATCTGCGTCTACTCTTATACAATGACATTTTTTCTCAAGATAGTCAAGCATCTTTGCGCCGTCATATCCTGTATCGCAAATGGATTCTGTGGTGGGTTTTACTGCTGCCGTATTCACAAGCACAAGGCCTCCTTCTTTCAAGTAAGAAAGATTTCTCACTGCCTCCGCCGGCTCAAAAGCCATCAAAAGATCCGCTGCTCCCTGTGGGATCAAAGGAGAAAAAGCCCTTTCTCCGATCCGTACATGACTGGTAACAGAGCCGCCGCGCTGAGCCATACCAATGGTCTCTGCCGAGTGGACTGTATTTCCTTCTGCCATGGCAGAAGCCGCCAACAATTTGGATGCCAGCACCGTTCCCTGGCCTCCTACACCACATATTAGTATATCCTTATTCATGGCACTTACCTCCTATGGATGCTGTCGGGCAGACCTGGCTGCAAAGTCCGCATCCGGTACACAGATTTTCATCAATGGCTACCTTTCCTTCCTTAAGGATCAGTGCCGGGCATCCCAGTTCCCGGATGCATTTCTTACACTGGATGCAGGAGTCTTCGATCTGGCATTTCCCTGTTGGTCTTGAAACGGCAATACACGGTGACTTAAAGATAATTGCCTTTACCCCCGGCATCCCCGCACATTCTTTCACTGTCTCCACCGCTTTTTTCAGATCCAGCGGATCCACGGTACGGATTTCTTTTACCCCTATGCCTTCCAGGACTTTCGGAATACTTACTTTATCAACAATATTTCCCATCAGGTTGTGTCCGGTACCTGGATGAGGCTGATGTCCTGTCATGGCTGTAGTAGAATTATCCAGCACGCACAGTACCATATCCGCTCCGTTGTACACCGCATTGACAACTCCTGTCATACCGGAAGCAAAAAAGGTAGAATCTCCGATAAAAGCAAAAGTCTTTCCTTCTTTGTCTACCCAGTGGAATCCCTGGGCCATGGTTACACCGGCTCCCATGCATAGACAGGTGTCTACCATATCTAACGGCATGGCATTTCCCAGTGTGTAACATCCGATGTCCCCGCAGAAATAACTTCTCTGTCCCTTCATAGCCTGTTTTACAGCGTAAAAAGAAGCACGGTGCGGGCATCCGGCGCACAATACCGGCGGACGCACAGGAAGAGCCGGTGCATCGTCTGTCCGGATTCCCTGAAACTTCTGCTCGATCCCAAGGAAACCACAAAGAATATCTGCCACCTGATTGGCGTTATTTTCACCGCTGGCCGGCACATGTCCGGTGAGTTTTCCCAAAATTTCTACAAACAGATGATCTTTTCCTACCAATTTCAGAAGCTGTTCCTCAATAAAAGGACTTAACTCTTCCACACAGAGAACCTGATCTGCCTCCTTCAGCGCCTGTCTGGCCAGATCTTCCGGAAACGGATACGCTGTAGCGATCTTACAGATCCCAAACTCCTTGTGATCTTTCATAAACTCCTTTACATAGGCATAACTGACACCGGAAGTAAAGATCACCTTTCTGGAAGAACCATCTCCCGGTTCAAAACAGTTGCCGCTGTAACCGGAGAAATCTTTTCCCATCTCAGGATTTCTCTTTTCGATCATAGCATGGTTAGCAAAAGAAAGTCTTGGGAAAATAACAAACCGGCTGGAATCTTTCTGAAACAGTTCATGTTTTGCCGCCTCAAAGGTATCCGGCACCTCAATGGATGCATAAGCATGGCATACTCTGGTAGTCGGACGGAACAAAACCGGCGTCTTGTATTTTTCTGAATAGGCAAAGGCGTCCTGGATCATCTGATAGGCTTCTTCCGGCGAAGACGGATCAAACACCGGAATCCTTGCAAATTCTGCAAATCTTCTTGTATCCTGCTCAGTCTGGGAAGAAATAGGACCTGGATCGTCGGCTGAGACAATGACCATGCCTCCCTCTACTCCTACATAAGCTAAGGACATCAGCGGATCCGAAGCCACATTCAATCCAACCTGCTTCATAGTAACCATGGTACGCGCCCCTGTGTAGGCTGCACTGGCAGCAACCTCCATGGCTGCTTTTTCATTGACAGACCATTCCACATACACCCCCTCCGATGGGTGAGCCGCAATGGTCTCAATAATTTCTGAAGATGGTGTGCCGGGATATCCTGCTACAAGATTCACGCCGGCAGCCAACGCTCCCAGGGCAATGGCACCATTGCCCATTACATACTCTTTCATCTTCTATCCTCCGTCTTTAAAACATTGCTTTTACTGGTGTACACAACCAATAATATCTGAAATATGATTTAACTTCTCTTTTTTTGCATAGGCCTCCAGACCGTCTACGATCTCACTTGTGGCATATGGATTGAAAAAATTTGCTGTTCCCACGGCTACCATGGTAGCTCCTGCCATGAGAAATTCCAGTGCATCCTCTGTGTTCTGGATTCCCCCCATGCCAAGGATCGGGATTTTTACCGCTCCCGCCACCTGATATACCATACGCACCGCTACCGGTTTCACACACGGACCGGACATACCACCGGTCTGATTGGCTACAGCAAAAGTTCTGCGGTTTACATCGATCTTCATTCCTGTCAGCGTATTGATGAGAGACACACCGTCTGCGCCTCCTGCCTCTACTGCCTTTGCCATCTCCGTTATATCGGTTACATTGGGACTTAATTTCATGATCACCGGCTGTTTTGCCACTTTCTTCACTGCCCTTGTAATCTCTTCTGCCATTTCCGGTTTCTGTCCGAAGGCGATACCACCAGCCTTTACATTCGGGCAGGAAATGTTGATTTCCAACATGTCCACCTGTTCCTCTGCCAGTCTCTCTACCACTTCCACATAATCTTCTTTGGAACGGCCGCATACATTCACAATAATACGGGCCTTCTGCTCATGGAGATAAGCCAGATCCCTGCTGATAAATGTATCAATACCTGGATTTTGCAGTCCGATGGCATTTAACATACCACCGTGGGTTTCTACAATACGAGGGGTAGGATTGCCCGGCCATGGAACATTGGCCACACCTTTTGTTGTTACGGCACCCAGTTTGTGAAGATCTACAAATTCGCCATATTCCATACCGGAACCAAAGGTACCGGATGCTGTCGTTACCGGGTTGTCAAACTCTACACCGGCAAATGTCGTCTTTAATAATTCACTCATTGTCTTTCCTCCCTTTCTCTACAGTTCAATCTCTTCTGCCAGAAAGACAGGACCATCTTTGCAGATTCTTTTGTTATGTACCTTGGAGTGATCATCCACTTCTTTGGACTGGCACACACAGGCAAGACAGGCACCGATTCCGCATGCCATTTTTTCTTCCATGGAAATCCAGGCCGGTACACCCCACTCTTCTCCCAGAGTTTTTACACCCCGAAGCATCGGTGTCGGGCCACAGGAATACAGGATTTCTCCTTTTACTCCCTGCTCCCTGATGGCATCTATAACATTCCCTTTAGTTCCCAGACTTCCGTCCTCCGTAGCTACTACCACCTGATCGGCTGCCTCCTCCAGTTCTTTCATAAGAAATGTGTCGGCATCCCGGTAACCCACAACTACGGTTACCTTGCCAGGCAGCTCTTTCGCCAGCTGCAGCATAGGCGGGATCCCGATTCCTCCGCCAATGAGCACCGCCTCTTTTTCCTCCAGCGGAAACCCATTGCCAAGAGGTCCCAGTACCGTAATCTCTTCCCCGGCTTTCATATGGGAAAATTCATCGGTACCGTATCCAACCACACGGAATACCAGCCGGAGCTGTCCTTTTTCTTTGTCAATCTCGCACAGACTGATGGGCCTTGGCAAAAGTTTATCCTCGCTTTTACAATACAGAGAGATAAACTGTCCTGCTGCCGCCTGTGAGGCGATTTCCGGGACTTCCAGCCACATGGAAAAAATTCCTTCCTGGAGTTTTTCCACGGAAACCACCTGTGCCTTGCACTGTATCTTAGCCATACCTGTCTCCTTTTAATTAAAAAATACTGTTGATGTCGTCTCTCATATCGATCACTGCCTGTCTGGATGCATCGGCATAATTTGCCTCACCAAACTGAGCATATTTTTCCTGTTTGTATGCACAGATAATACCACGGGATGAATTGACGATGGCTCCCAGACCATCTTCATTAAAGTATGGTTTTAAGCCATCTGCCGTACCGCCCTGTGCACCGTAACCAGGTACCAGAATATAGGATTTTGGCATTACTTTACGAAGTACTTTACCCATCTCCGGATAAGTAGCACCTACCACGGCACCTACTGCACTGTAACCGCTTTCTCCTACACACTCGCTGCCCCATTTGTCCACATAAGAGCCTACCAGTTCGTACAGAGGCTTGCCATCCACTTCTTTATCCTGTAGTTCGCCAGAAGATGGATTGGATGTTTTAACCAGGACAAAAATTCCTTTTTTCTCTTCTTTACATACATCCACAAATGGTTTGATGCCGTCTGTTCCCAGATACGGGTTTACTGTGATAAAGTCTTCATCAAAACCGCGGCATACAGTATTTCCGATGGTTACACTTCCCAGATGTCCGTTGGCATATGCCGTGGAAGTAGAACCGATGTCGCCTCTCTTTACATCACCGATGACAACCAGACCTTTTTCCTGACAGTATTTTACAGTTTTATCAAATGCCACAAGACCCGGGATACCAAACTGCTCATACATGGCGATCTGTGGTTTTACAGCCGGGATCAGATCATAAACAGCATCAATGATTCCCTTGTTGTATTCCCCGATAGCAGCTCCTGCCGCCTCTAATGTTTCTCCATGTTCTTTTACCGCTTTGTCCAAAATGTGCTTTGGCACATAACCCAGCATAGGATCCAGTCCTACTACGATCGGTGCATTAGTTTTCTGAATGTTTTTTACAAGTGTATCAATTTTCATTCTTCTTCTCCTCCTTCATATGTGTATACTACTTTGCCATCAACAATGGTATAAAAAACTCGTCCAAAGACTTCACAGCCATCAAATGGTGTGTTCTTTCCTTTGGATACAAATTTACTTTTATCAATCTTATAACAGGAATCCATATCTGCGATGGTAATATCTGCAGGCATTCCCTCTGCCAGACTGCCTCCCGGCACTCCTAAGATCCTGTGGGGGCCGGTACTCATGCGCTCCACTAACTGCATCGGAGTCAGATACCCTTTTTTTACCAGATTGGTCACCGCCAGACAGTAGGCTGTCTCTGAACCTACGATACCAAATGGTGCTGTGGCGATAGACTGTTTTTTTTCTTCCTCCCCATGAGGGGCATGGTCTGTGGAAATCGCCTCCATCACACCATCTGCCAGTCCTACACAAAGTGCCTCTACATCTTCCTTGCTCCGCAGAGGCGGATTCATTTTATAATTGGCATCATCTCCCGGAATGTCATCCTGTGTCAGAGAAAAATGATGTGGACAGACTTCTCCGGATACCGGAAGTTCTATTTTCCTGGCTTCCCTTATCATATGCACGCTGTCTACCGTAGAACAGTGGCACAGATGAAGTCTGGCACCGGTTTCTTTGGCTAACAAAATATCTCTTGCAACGATCACATCTTCCACGCCGTTAGTAATGCCACACATTCCAAGTTCTTCCGCTTTCTTGCCGGCATTCATGGCACCTTTTCCTACCATGTTCTTGTCCTCACAGTGAGCCATCACAAGCAGCCCTTCTTTTGCCGCCTCTTTCATAGCCTCTCTGTACACCTGGGCATTCATAACCGACTTGCCATCTTCACTGATTGCCTTGGCTCCGGCCTCTTTCATGCCGTGAATATCTGTCACTTTTTCTCCCATCTGTCCGATAGTGACAGCCCCCACCGGATAGACATGGATCGGACTGTCTTTCTTTGCTATCTCCAAAATCTTCTTGATCATCTTGGGTGAATCCGTAGATGGTTTGGTGTTTGGCATCGGGCACACTGCTGTAAAACCGCCCTTAGCTGCTGCTTCTGTCCCTGTTTTGATGGTCTCTTTGTACTCAAAACCAGGTTCTCTCAGATGTACATGCAGGTCCAGAAATCCCGGCATGACATACTTGCCTTTGGCATCAATGATCGTTGTGTTATCCTGGAACTCTTTTGCCGACTTATCTGACAAAAGGCTGTCTAAAGAGACAACCTTTCCATCTTTGATATATAAATCACATATTTCGTCACGATGATTTGCCGGGTCCAAAAGGTGTCCATCTTTAATCCATAGATTTTTCAATGAATAAAACCGCCTTTCCCTCGTTATGATTTATCTGCATTTCGTGTCTTATTTGGCTGTGATATAGCCTTTTGCTTTCAAAAGTTCTGCCATCAAAAGGGCACCGCCTGCTGCTCCACGGACTGTGTTGTGGGACAAGCCTACAAACTTCCAGTCAAAGTAAGCATCCTCACGGAGTCTTCCGATGCTGACACCAAATCCGTTTTCATAGTTTACATCCAATGCCACCTGTGGACGATCATCCTCTTCCATATACTGGATAAACTGCTTTGGTGCATTTGGCAGGTTCAGTCTCTGAGGTTCTCCCTCAAATTCTACCAAAGCCTTGATCAGCTCTTCTTTTGTCACTTTCTGTTTGAAGTTAACAAAAACAGCTGCTGTGTGTCCGTCTAAAACCGGTACACGGATACACTGGCTGGTGATCAATGGTCCTTCTGCCGGTACGATCTTGCCATCTTCAACCTTACCCCAGATTCTCAGTGGCTCTTTTTCACTCTTCTCTTCCTCACCGCCGATGTAAGGGATAATGTTGTGCTCCATCTCAGGCCAGTCTTTGAATGTCTTGCCTGCTCCGGAAATAGCCTGATAAGTAGTAGCTACTACTAAAGTCGGCTCGAACTTTCTCCAGGCTGTCAAGGCCGGTGCATAACTCTGGATTGAGCAGTTTGGCTTAACGCAGATGAATCCTCTCTTTGTGCCAAGTCTCTTTTTCTGGCTCTCGATGACTTCCAGATGTTCCGGATTTACTTCCGGCACGATCATCGGTACATCCGGTGTCCAGCGGTGTGCACTGTTGTTGGATACAACCGGAATCTCAGCCTTTGCATAATCTTCTTCAATCTTTTTGATTTCTTCTTTTGTCATGTCTACCGCACTAAAACAGAAATCCACTTCACTGGCTACTGCTTCAATGTCGTTTACATTTTTTACAACAATATTTTTAACGGCTTCCGGCATCGGAGTCTGCATCTTCCAGCGGCCCCCTACAGCCTCTTCATAGGTCTTCCCGGCACTTCTTGGGCTTGCTGCTATTGTTACAACTTCAAACCAAGGATGATTTTCCAATAAAGAAATAAATCTCTGTCCTACCATACCGGTACCGCCCAGGATACCAACTCTCAACTTTTCGCTCATGATAACCTCCATAAAATGTTATTTTCCATAGTCTTAAATATTTTACTATAGAATAAAAAAAATGTAAAGGGAGTTACTTAAGTATTTTCACATCTCTGGCCGGTATCTCTGCCTCCCCCTGCACCTCTTCCCCTGTAAGCAGATCTATCTTTCGTTCCTTCAGGCAGATCCTGGCAGGTGTCTCTTCGTAATTCAGTAAAAATGTCACATCTCCGCGGCGGCACAATTCCACGGTCTCCGGCAGTTTTATCTTGCCGTATGCCGGGCTCAGTTTTGTAAGTTCCATGGTTTCTACGATCATCCGTGCCAGTTCTTCCGTAAAAATAGTCCCTACATAATAAGCACAGCCTTTTCCTGTCTTTTTAGACACAATGGCAGGTTTTCCGTCATAATGGCATCCCCTGCCGGAAAAAACAGCCTCCACCTGTCCGTCCGTCACTTCCAGCACATCGTGAAATTCTCTGGCTCCTGCCTGTTTGTTCTGCCATGCTATACAGACCTCCGTATCAAAGTGTGATACATAGGTGTACTCTTCCACCTGGCATCCGGTCAGTTCACCCACATAACCAGGCATCGGCATGGTGTAGCACCTGCCTGTCTCATCTTTGTAGCCGCTGCGGCATCCAAACAGCAGGGTAAGCCCCATTTCCACTGCTTTTTCTAGTACCTCTTTCTGTCTCTTTGTAAAAATAGTGCTATGCGGATAAAAAGCCACCTGATAGCGAGCCAGATCTTCCGGCGTTACATCCTCTCTCAAATTAACCAGATCGTACGGTATGTGAGTCTTCTGCAGGGCACAGAACAATCCGTCCATACTCTTTTCCCGGAGCGGTCCGTGCCAAATGTCATTTTCTCCGTCCCATTCATTGTCATAATCGATCAAAATGGCTATCGGTGCCCGGAATAACTGTCCGGTCACATAAGGGCTGATTTTTTTCACCGTTTCTGCCGTCTGGATCAGTTCTCTGACACGGCGGTTTTCCCGGTTGTCATAATCATGAAGCCCGTGCCAGTAGATCTCCGTCCCTACTGTAGCGGTACGCCAGCGGAAATAACTGACAAAATCTGCACCGTGAGCAATGGCCTGCAGAGACCACAGACGCATCTGTCCCGGCTTTGGCATAGGCATCATCATACGGCAGTTCCATCCACCGGCCCCCGACTGCTGTTCCATAATGCCAAAGACGGGAGAAATACTCCTTGTTCTTGCCAGCATCTGGGAAGAATTGCGGTCTTTCATGCCATTAGTCTGCTCCGGCACCAAAATATTTTCATAGGCAAAGGCAGGGTAATTGTCAAAAGTAATAAAGTCCATAGACTCATCCACCACTTGCTGGTAATCAATGTGACGGAACAGTCCGTTGGTAGTAATAAACTGATCCTCTCTGCCATATTTTTTCTGCCACTTCCGGATCACCTCACTCTGAATGTGGAAAAACTCTGCTGCAGATGCCGCAATAAAGCGTTTTTCTTCCAGTTGGAAATGTGGATTGGTCTGACCGTATGTATTAGTCCGTCTGGTAAGGTGCACCTGCTCCCAATCCGTATAGGTCTGGTTCCAGAACACCGTCCCCATAGCCTCATTGAGCCGTTCCAGCGTCTCGTATTTTTCCTTCATATACCGACGGAAGGCAGTGTGATCGCTTTCGGAATAATACACATCCATCTCACAGTTGATCTCATTGTCCAGCTGCCAGCCAATGATCCGGGGATGATTCACATAATGCTCAGCCAGTTTTTCCGTGATCTTTCTCGAAAATTCCCGGTACACCGGCGAAGTCAGATTATAATGCCTGCGGGTGCCGTGATAATATGTATTACCATCCAGATCCGCATTGAGAACTTCCGGATACTTCTCCGTCAGCCACAGAGGCGGCGTGGCGGTCGGGGTACAAAAGATCACTTTCATGCCCTTCTTTTCCGCCACTTCCATAAAGCGGTCAAAAAAATCAAATGTATACACACCTTCCTGCGGCTCAAACTTATTCCATGCAAACTCCGCAATACGGATCACCTCAATGCCGCACCGCTTCATTTCCTGCAAGTCCGCCTGCCACATATCCTCCGGCCAGTGCTCCGGATAATAGCACACACCCAGAGTTATATGATCCATCTTCAAGCGTCTGTCTTTCATTTCGTTCTCCTTTTTGCAAATATATTCCTTATGACTTACAAAGACCGCTGCAGCCTTCCCTTGCCCGCAGCGGTCTCTTATCTATCACTTTTTACTGCTTCTTTCCCCTGAAAGTAGGGTCTTTTGCATAGTGATCGTATATCTTCTTTACTTCATTTTCCATCAATACACAATTATAAACACTGAGTTCACTTACTTCCCCCTGGAAAGACGGTTTATAATAATCCCCGCCCAGCACTACAATCTTGTGGTTAGTAAGAGCCAGTGTATTGTCCACACTTCCTACCAGCCTGCCGTTTTGATAAATACGGCTCAGACCCGTAACGGAATTGTAGGTGGCGCAGAAATGAGTCCATTCTTTTGCATAAAATTCCTCGCCCAAAGCATCATACCATCCACCACTCTCGTCCAGCCTGGTATCTTTGATACGGAACATAGAAAGTTTCTGCCATCCATAAGGGATCAGACTGACAAATCCGATGTTGGAGTTTGCCATAATGATGGAGGTCCAGTTGTTTAACCGGTCTGCCTTCACCCACAGGGAAACGGAATAGCTCTCGTTGCCAAGAATCGTCTTCGGAAGATGGACCACATTGGTCATCTGTTCTCCTCCCGGCAGTTTCAGACTTCCTACGGAATCTACAATTCCCTTTCCATAGCCAATCTCTCCACTGACAGTACCACTGTTTTTTCCATTTTCGTCATCCAGATTGCCATTAAAATGATACGATACTACCTTGGCATCAGCTTCTTTATGCTCTTCATAAAACTTATTAAACTCTTCCTGGTTCAAAGCACCGGCATAGTATACACCTTCTGCCAGTTCACAGCCGGCTCCTGCCAGAAACTGCTCCTGCTGCTTTGTCTTAATACCTTCTACTACCAGGTTCATATGAAGCCCCTTGGCCATCTTAATAAGGTTTTCAATGATGATATCCAGGCTCTTACCATCCTGTACGGTTCCCAGAAAATTCTCATCCAGTTTCAGCATATCTGCCTCAGTAGTAGCAAGAAGTGCCAGCGATGAGTAGCCTGCTCCAAAGTTATCAATGGCCACACCAAATCCTGCCTTCTTTAACTCCAGAATTGTTCTCTGCAAAATCTCTTTGTCTCCGGCGTGAATTTCTGCAATCTCAATGACAAACTCGGATGGGCTGACACCATATTTCTCAGTGATATCCACCAGTTCCTTTACGAAACTCCGGCGATACAAATGTTTCCTGGACGTATTCACTCCGGTAGGCATATGGGAACATTCCATATCCTTGTACTTATCCTTCATCCAGCAAAGCCGCTCAAAAGCATACCGTTCCAACACAGTAACAAAGCCATTCTCTTCCATAATAGACAAGAACCGTCCCGGGCTCCAGATCTCTCCATCTTTGCGAAACCAGCGGATAGACGCTTCCACTGCCTCAATACGGGAACGGACAATGTTCATGATGGGCTTAAAATAAATCTTAAATTCATTATCCTCTATAGCCTGCTGCATAGAACTTTCTACTTTTGCTTTAAAATCCATCTCTTCCTGGATCTGCTCGTAGAATGTATAGCGGTTCTTACCTGTCTTCTTCGAGTAATACATGGCCGAATCACTCTTGAACAATACATCATCAATGGTAGTCTCTGCCTTTTCATTTAACAGCACTCCCACGCTCAGGGAGATCACTGAACGAACTTCCGGCGACACAGCCAGCCGTTCTACTGAATCACAGATCTCTTCGGTCACTTCTAGTATCTCGTGTTTTTCTCTCTGTCCAATGATCAAAATCACGAATTCGTCTCCACCAATCCGTGCAATATAGGCATCCGGCACGATCTCCTGCAAATCTTTGGTAACTGCCTTCAGAAGTTCATCTCCCACCTGATGTCCATAGGTATCATTGACGCGCTTAAAATTATCGATATCCAGAAACATGGCTGTTACATATTCCTGAATAGATAGCCCTGAGTAAAAGGAATATAATCCGCTTCGATTCGGTAGAAGTGTCAAATAATCCAATACTGCAAGCGTTTCGATTTTTTCTTTCGCCATGAATCCTCTCCTTAATTTTTTTCATACAGGTTTATATTATCATATAAATGCACAAATTTCAAAGCAAAAATTTGTATTATTGTGTAAAAGATGCTATACTGTGAGATGAAATCAATCACCTTGGGAGGTAACTATATGTTTACACAAGATATAGACACTATATCGTCCGCCGCTGTCAACAAAGTGGATGTGTGCAATCATCACACCGGTATCTTTTTTGTCCGTGCCATTATGGCCGGGTTCTGGATCGTGGTTGCCATTCTTTTATCCAACGTAACCGCTTCCGTTCTGTATGGCCGTTATCCGGAGATTGCCAAAGTAGTAGGAGCTCTTTTGTTCCCCATCGCCATCGGACTAGTAGTTTTCATTGGCGGAGAACTTTTTACCGGCAACAACCTGACGATGGCATTAGGATTTTATAATAAGAAAGTATCCCTGAAGGATCTTCTGAAGGTGTGGGGACTTAGTTATGTAGGAAACTTCTTAGGCTGTGTGGTCCTTTCACTAATCTTTACCGCCAGCGGTGCTGCCCGCCAGACCATGACGGCTTATTACCGCGTGATCCTGCCGGGAAAAATGAGCGCATCCACCACGGAGCTTTTCCTGCGTGGTATCCTCTGTAACTTTCTGGTATGTCTGGCCGTATGGACCGGCACACGGATGAAAAGCGAGTGCGGTAAACTGGTACTGATCTTTTGTATCATTTCCTGTTTCGTTATCTCAGGCTTTGAACACTGCATCGCCAACATGGGATTTTTCACAATCGGCTATGCGCTGTGCCCGGATATTATGAGCACCGCCGATGTGATCCGAAACATGATCGTTGTCACGCTGGGAAACATAGTCGGCGGTGCCATTCTTTTATCCGGCCCGTTGAAATTGATGAGTTACGATCACTGACCCATGAGGAGCCAGTTTTGCTCCTTTTGTGTCAACGGGACAGTAAGCGACTGTATAACCTCTTCCATATGAGAGGTTGAAGAAGGACTGACGATAGGAAACAGATTGTCACTCTGGTGTAACAGCCAGGCTAAAGCAATCTGGGACACCGTCAGTTCTTTTTTTCGTGCCATTTCTTCTGCCCGGTGGAGTCTCTGTCTGTTCTCCGGGCAATCATATTCTTTGATGGGTGCCCACCAAAGACAATCTTCGATGGGTCTGTCCCCATCTGTTACAAACTTGCCGGACAGATAGCCTCTGGCCAGAGAAGAATAGGTAAACACCGGCAGACCAGACTGAAAATAAGCTTCCCTCATTTTCTCATTGGCTGCTCCAGACAACGTAATACTTCTTCCCCATGGATCGTGGACAAACTCCGCCAGACTGTAGGCAGGGCTAAAAGCCTGAAAACCCTTGAGGCCGTGGTCTGCAGCATATTTATTCCCCTCCCGGATTCTCTGCCAGGTCCAGTTGGACACACCAAAGTGCCGCACCTTTCCCTCTTCCTGCAGTTCATTCAGCACTTCCATGACCGCTCCCACCGGGTACTCCGGGTCGTCCCGGTGCAGAATGTAATAATCCACATAGTCCGTCTGGAGTCGTTGTCTGGACTCTTCACACTGCTGGCGGATCAAGTCCTGCGACATCTCATCGGCAGAGCCTTCCTGACCTGGATTACATCCTTTGTCCAGGATGATAACCTGCTCTCTCCGGCCGGATCCCGCCAGCCACAGACCAAAGTTATGCTCCGCTTTTCCATAAGCATAGGCGGTGTCAAACACAGTGAAACCGTGGTCAAATGCCCTCTGGATGCAGTCCTTCGCCCTTCCTTCATCGTCTCCCATAATAGCATTGTTGCCTGTGCCATACACAAGCCGGGATGCCTTCTTCTCACTGTCTTTTAATGAAACATATTTCATTGCACTCACTCCTTTTATAATTATGGCTGATACTGCTGTACTACTTTCGTACATTTACCGTTTTTGATGGTCAGTTTCACTGCCATTCCGCTGTAAAAGACTACTCCGTTCTCATGGTTTTTAGCCGTTTTATAGGTGGTTTTGATTTCCCTCTTAAATGTTTTCCTGGAGGTCTTTTTCAAGGTCTTTAGGTCATACATACTCAGAAAATAAAAACGGCAGTTCTTGGCAAGGGTCACTTTCTTTAACTTGCCATATCCTACCAGATTCTCCCACTGCCAGTCCTCCTTGCCCTTTAACAGGGTGTTGTTGACGCACTTGCGGTACTTGAGAGTGTTGCCTTTGATACTTGATACCACCGCTGTGCGGGAAGCCGCTTTGGCGTTGGATGGCTGAGAAAGACAGGCGCCTGCCGTGATGGTAATGGCTGCGGCTGTGAATACAGCTAAGGGTTTTAAGGGGGTAAAATGGTTTTTGTTTTTGTTCATTGTAAGGTTCCTTTCTTTTGTTTAGTTTAACTGTAGATCTTTCGGCATATCGCAATCAGAAATTACCTGATGCTTTTCATATCCATTATCATACATAACCTCAATATGTGCAATATGATCAGCAGATATTTTTCCCAAAAAGCATGTCAAAATGCTCCCAAAGTTGCGCTTTCTGTCTTTCATCAATCACAACTTCGTTTTCCATAAGGTAGGTTTTCATATTTTCTGGATTTTTAAAAAACAACAACATATGTTTCCTGTCTGGTGATAACCTAGGTTTCAACTTCTTTTCCGCATACATCACAATATTCCATCATTGTTCTTACCTCCTAACAATATTCATCCTCATGAAAACTTAGGCATTTGAGGACATCCCTTCCATTTCGACTTTGAATTTTAAGTTTTACATAAAATTGTCTACCCTCTATGTTTTTCTTAAATTCCCATATATCCCCTGACTGATTTTGATCAAAATCCCGCTTTGGACCCTATTATATCATAATAGAGAAATTTGTCATAACATCCATGGATATCTGACATCTCATATGTATTCACAGTAATCCCCTTCATATATATCTTTATGTAATTTATCCGCTTGTTCCATTACCTTTTCATAATCATCACACCATCGCAACTCTATACATTTTGTCACACAAGCACATCGCAGACAAAACAAATCCTTAATATGATATTTTTTTCTTTGTCTGCTGCCTCGTTGTATGCCTTGACCTATAAAATTCTCTCCTAGATGCTTACAGCATATAAATCTACTGGCAGTCTTAGGATTTCCGTATTTTCCTCTGCTCAAATAGTTGCCTCTCCTCTCTCCTCTTACTTCACTGGTAAAATATTTCAATTGTTCTTCCTCTGGCACTCCCCATTCCGGATCAAGATACTCTTTCTTTACAAGCTCCTTTAATCTTCATTACTATCAACCTGCGTATTTATTAGTTCCACATTTCTAATGTTGATTCCAAATCTAATGCTAATCCAAGTGGGGTAGTTCCATCATAGTTAGGGTCCTTTTCCATATCTTCAAGATATTTTATATCCTCTTTCAGCCGTTCGATATCTTCCATCGCTTCATCATCCTCTTTGTACTTTTTCTCAAGTTCTTTTATTATTTCCCAGGCTGTTCTTTTTTCTTCTTTAGCCTCATATCCGTCACTTTCGTCTTCCTCTGGATAGCACTCATCCAGCTGTTGAAATGCCTCATCCGGTGTTGACATTCGGATTTTATCTCCTTTGACAAGGATCAGGAGAGGCGGTCCCAGTTCGGTTTCTTTCTTTGAATCCATGATAGGTTCATAGCATTCGTAACCGTTCCAGTTATTCAGTTTTTCGACTGTTTCGTATCCGTTTCTCTGTGCAAATGAAATAACCTGTTTTAAATCCATGTTTTTACGCTCCTTTTACTCTTTTCTCTTGACACCCAGATCAGTACATCATATCCAGTGCATAGGCGAGTGAACTGGTTCCGCTAATCATAAACTGGTCTATGTTTATCTCACCATCTTCAAACTCTTTTTTGTTTCGTTCATATGATTCTCTGATTTCATCAACTTCTGAATCCATGAATTTTTCAAGTTCTTTATCGTTTAGATGCGAAAGCGAAAGCTTTAATTTCTTTTTTGTTTCACTTCTAAATTCTTCAAATGTTGGCAATTGATTTTTCATAGTCGCCCTCCCTGTTTTTATGTATAATCTGCGTTCTGATCTCTATTATTTACAGTGCAATCTATATAAACACCCCTTCCTAGTCGCACATCATATACAGACAATTTGCAACTGCTGACACTTTACCGATTTTAAATCCATCTTCGCCTAATTCACCATCATTAAAATTTTTTACTGCACTTTCATATTCTGAATTCTTTAAGTGTTGGTACTGTTTTGCTCATTGGCTTTCACTCCTTCCTCTTACTTCATTGAATGATCTCTATCAACATAAGTTTCCTAGTTGGTCACCTCTATGAACAAAATATTTTTCACTCTACTCATACATCATGAACAAACAGTATGCTACTTTTCCAACTTCACCTATACGGAACGTTTCCAGTCCTAATTCACCATTGTTAAAATTTTCTAGCGAACTTTTATATTCCGTTTTGATGTGATTTTGTGCTTCGTCACCCCAAAAATATTTCAGTGCATCTTTGTCACTTTCTGCCGGACCTAACTCAAGATATTTTTCCTTTACAAGACCGGTAAATTGTTCCAGCGTTAATGCTTTTTTAGTTATAACATTTCTCCCCATCACCAGTCCTCCCCGTATTCCTCTTCGTCTTCCTCCGCATCATCTACCCCATCTGCGTAATCTCTGTCCTTGTTGTAGCGGTCAAGGTCATAGTCATCATCCATATAGACATCATCATACCCTTCATCATAATTTTTGTAAGGGTTGCTTTTCTTGGATGAACTCTTTGTGGATGAGTTCTTCTTGGCCGAACTATTCTTCTTGCTACTGCCATAACTGTAATTTGTTGGTGTGGGTGTACTCGTGGAAACGTAAAAATCCTCTGTCTCGTCTTCATCATACGAACTACTTTCAGTACTATCATCATATTGAGTGTTTTCTGTGGGCGAAGCTGTTACACTGTCTTTCTCTAAGTCATCTGCATCTGTCACCTTCCAGACCGAGGCACCGATCAAAACCAAAAACGCTGCCGTTACTGCCACTATGATCATTTTTTCTCCTGAGAATTTCTTCATAACAAATCTCCTCCTTCATCTACACATCTTCTGCTAATGATTCCACCAAAAGCTTCCTCCCCTCCTCGTTCTCCCATTCTCCCATATATTAAGTCCTAAAAAAAGGACTTCCAGCTGTTACACTGAAAATCCTTTCATTTTTTTCGTATGAAAACGTGAATTCTCAAATTTCCATTTTTTTCTATACTCGGAAACATCCACCACAACCATTGTTATAATGCCCTTTGTATAGTCAAACCTATCACTGTCATCCTGCACTTTTTTATCAGCCTTTTCATAAGCCATTGCGTAATCGGACGCCTTAGGCAATTTTTTTCCTTCATCCTCCATGACCATACCTGTCATTCCAATGGCATCCTCAGCCATTTCGATCGCGTCTACCAGGTCTTTTCCTTCTGTATAAATGTCAAAATCTGGTACATACACCAAAAAAGCACCTTCATCTTCCCGAATAAAAGTTGGATAAGCTATTTTCATGTTGATTTGGCCTCCTCTCTCTCCGTATAATCAAATTTCCACTGGATTAAACCGTTCTCAAATCATAGAACTATCTTTTATCCATATGTAATTACTTAAATACTTTTGGGATTTACACTGCTCTCCCTCTGTGATCTTCTTTCTTTATTTTATTCTTTAATCAGTTCTGTTAGATATTCAAGTAACTCTTCTTTGGGTGTATCATTCCTTATTAACGCTATTATCATCTTCATGATTCCTTTGAATTGATTACTTGTTATTTTCTTGTCCTCCATATCTTAATCTCCTTTCCTGCTGTTTCCTTGTGACTTACACTGCTCTCAAACTGTTCACTACACTGATTGATGAATTTTCCAAGTTTGAATACCCTCTGGATTTACACTGCTCTCAAACTGTTAAGGAGAAGGACTTTGGAAGGGAGCGGTTTGAATACCCTCTGGATTTACACCACTCTCAAACGTTTGTTTTGGTGTAAATTTCACAATAAATGTTTGAATACCCTCTGGATTTACACCACTCTCAAACATCGGGTTTCCCTCTGTGCCTGCAGATTCCGTTTGAATACCCTCTGGATTTACACCACTCTCAAACCATTTCTTTCGATTTTGTGTGGTTCAGACAGTTTGAATACCCTCTGGATTTACACCACTCTCAAACTTCAAACGCGCTCTCTCGTTCTTGGCTCCTGTTTGAATACCCTCTGGATTTACACCACTCTCAAACGTTCAGCCATTCTACGCATTTACTTTTCCGTTTGAATACCCTCTGGATTTACACCACTCTCAAACAGGCGGAAAAGCTGGGGCATCAGTTAATCGTTTGAATACCCTCTGGATTTACACCACTCTCAAACCATAATCAATCACCTTTGTCCTAAATATCGTTTGAATACCCTCTGGATTTACACCACTCTCAAACCAAAGTCCTTTGACTTCATGTTTTCTAAAAGTTTGAATACCCTCTGGATTTACACTGCTCTCAAACAATAAGGAGGGCTTTTCATAAGTAGCATCAGTTTGAATACCCTCTGGATTTACACTGCTCTCAAACTATCCGTCATGGATTGCTTATGAACGTTTTGTTTGAATACCCTCTGGATTTATACTGCTCTCAAACCATCGTGTACGCAATTGGAAAATTCCCATGGTTTGAATACCCTCTGGATTTACACTGCTCTCAAACGCGTGGAGACATTGGGGATGTGGTATGTCAGTTTGAATACCCTCTGGATTTACACTGCTCTCAAACTACCCCCTTAATGAGATTGATGAGCTGGCGGTTTGAATACCCTCTGGATTTACACTGCTCTCAAACCCGGACTTAACTATAATGTCATATACACCAGTTTGAATACCCTCTGGATTTACACTGCTCTCAAACTTTGGCTATCATTTCGCTGAAATGGATACAGTTTGAATACCCTCTGGATTTACACTGCTCTCAAACTCAAGCGATCTATATATCCTATTCATATATGTTTGAATACCCTCTGGATTTACACTGCTCTCAAACTACAGATATTCATTCTCTGTGTTAATAGTGGTTTGAATACCCTCTGGATTTACACTGCTCTCAAACTATAAGACACCATTTGAAATGACTTTTTCAGTTTGAATACCCTCTGGATTTACACTGCTCTCAAACACAATGCACCTTCGAGATTTTCTTTCAAAAGTTTGAATACCCTCTGGATTTACACTGCTCTCAAACTACGACTTTCATTTAATCCTCCTCATACACGTTTGAATACCCTCTGGATTTACACTGCTCTCAAACGGACAGTTGGGCGGTAAAAGATGTGCAATAGTTTGAATACCCTCTGGATTTACACTGCTCTCAAACTGGCGTGTTCTTTCCGCCCATTTGCCACGGTGTTTGAATACCCTCTGGATTTACACTGCTCTCAAACAAAGAATCCATTTCAGACAATGCAAATCTGTTTGAATACCCTCTGGATTTACACTGCTCTCAAACTCTTGCAAACAATATTGATATGAAAAGCCCGTTTGAATACCCTCTGGATTTACACTGCTCTCAAACCTCAAATCTTATGTTTGCGAATCAGCCTTGCCAGACTGTCGTGTAAATCCACAGGTTCATTTTAACACATCTTACAAGCTTTTACCATTCATATTTCACAACGATCAGCGTCAACAATCAGCCGCTTTTCGCAGTCGATCTTTTGGTACTCTTTATTATCGATCAGTAAAATACTATATTTATGTGCTACTACTGTATTTATAAATTTCTCCACATTTTCCTCATTATAAAACTCTCGAAGATTTACAAATACAAACAATCTTTCTCCTATCACCTCCCGGTAAAACTGCATGTACGCATAGATCTGCTCGATTCCAACACAGTCTCCCAGATTCAACCTGGGTGCTGCCATCTTCAACAAACCCGCAACACTTATTTTGTATTCCAAATCCGCCGGAAGATAAAACGACAAATCATCCATATATCTCTCAATTTCCGCCAGCAGTTCTTGTGTCTGTTCAAAATGCTGCTCATTTACTGCTTCTTCCTCCAGTACAGACAAAAGACTACTTAACATACGCTTCGTATTTACCTCGAATGGAATATACGAAGTTATCAATTCAACATTACTAGATATCTTTATCTCTTTGTTATCTCGCGAAAGAATCATATTTGTCTCCATTCCATCCAGTCCGGTTACCAGATCCGATATAACCCCGCGGAATACATCTGGATTTTCCAAAACCAGAGAACAGATTTTTCCTTCTTCCCATTCGACAACCGATTCAAATCTGTCGCACACCAATTTCATAATATTATTAACCTCTCATCCGAATCCACAACATTACTTACCGATCTTCCCACTATGTTGACCGTTCCGGCAAATTGTTTTTCTGTCACTGTCAGTGCCTGCACCAAGCCTTGTGGTGGTTTGTTCTTCTTTAACATTTCTAATACACTGTTTTTCACAGACTGGTTTAACAGGACCTTTGTGTACACAGATTCCTGCATCATAACAAAGCCATTTGTTATTAATACTTTACGGAATTTTCTATACTCCTTCAAATCTGCCGCTGTCTTAGTAGGTAGATCAAAAAATACAATCATTCTCATAAATCTATAACTCATATCTCTATAAAATGAATTTCCTCCAATCTATCTTTATTCAGCGCATCAAAAATACTTTTTACATATATTTTTACTGCATTTAGCAAATTCTGCTCCGTATGATTGATATGTACCGACTCATTTAATATAGAAGCCAGTAAATGTTTTTCTTCTGTCTCAAATGTCTGAAATTCATGTTTATACACAAATTCATCTACTACAATACGCACCGGCTCCATAATGTCACAACTCAGGTTAAAATGATTGAACTGATTATCATGCCACAGGCCTAGTTGTGTCAGATACCCATTGGCACTGACCTCTCGATTTACAGCTGATAAAATAAGAGAATAACCATAATTCAATGCCGCATTAATCACATTTTCTTCATCATCACGACTGAATTTCTTGCCAAACAATGCGTTGAAATACACTTTTGCCGCATGCCCCTCCCGGTTCGTTACATCACCTGGTTGTACTTCCTCTACATACTGACAAAGCATCTTGTACTCGTCATGTTCTGTTTTTTCCAACAGCATTGCCTGATTAGAAATTTTCTCTTTTACAATCCGAGTCCAGATTGACTCTACCATTGCCGGCTCCCATTGAATCTGCATTTTAATCTTTCTGGCATCATTATGACAACCATAATATGGTGTAACCTCTGCCTGTGGATTTCGTTTGCCATCACACAATATCACACGAATTTTCTTTTCAATGAGTGCCGATAACAGACATCCTGTCATCGACACTGCATTATTTTCAAGGATCAAAACGGCTATTTCATTTAATGAAACCCGTTTTGTCTCCTCGCCCCGAACTACCATATAGTTCATGCTCAAATCTAGTTTGCACCGATTCGATATAACAACCACTCTCCAACTCATTACCTTCCCCCTGCTTATATCACTTCAAAAAATCTTTCAAGTTTACAGAAACCTTTCTGTGTAAGCCCGCTGGTGAGCAATCTACTATTCGGATATCTTCATACGGAGAGGCTGACAATGCTGCTCCTATTTTCATTGATCCACTAATACCCTTTCCGCCTATTGCTAAGAGATTACAGCCACTTGCCCGTCCAGTTTTAAATAATGAAACAAGTTCCAACAACAACATTACTTGTTCTTCAAGCGACAATACTGTAAATTTATCTCGACCATTTGCAACTACCTCGTATTGACATGCTGGCATTTTATGAAATATAGAATTTTTCAACTTTCCCTCCAAGCATACATACAACTCCTCATTTATCTTTCTGTTGATGCCGTCATGTTCCTCATCCAATGCGATTTGTAATTTCTTTTGTTTCTTTGATTGATAATTTTCTAACTTTTTGATATAAGATTCCATATCTTTAGAAACAATCAAAGGCACTGCATTACTGGTTATTATCTGTTTCCCTCCTGCAGCTTTTCCGTTTACCCAAACTTCATATCCATCCAAAGACAAGACACTCTTAAATTTTACTACCCTTGTTCCCAGAGGAAACTCTACATCTGAAATTGTTTTGGTGTTAATGTTCTGTAATTGCTGTGTTACATAACTTTTGGCAAATTCCGGATCTTTCAGAAATCGATCTGACACCATCAACTCAATCGGCACAAACGATACTTCCTTCTTTCCGCCTCTGTTATATGCGGCCACTGCAAAAAATGCCGCCCCGGATTTATTATATCCGCCGTATTTTTCCGGATCCATTCCCTTTTTCAATGGAACTAAGTCCTTTTTCGCCTTAACCGGCATTTGATCGAACAAACCACCTCGCTGACAGTATGCATATCGTGTCATTTTTACATTATTTTTCTTATATACAGACTTTACCTTTGGAAGATGTATATCCGGATCCCAGATAACTTTATCTCCATGCACCAATTTTTGCGTAAAGAGTTTTTCAATTTTAACTGTATATTTATCCGTTATTTTGAACCACTTCTTCGTAAAACGTTCATGATATACATTCCCCACTACCAGGTTCAGGTAAGCGTCCTTCGCATGATGTAAGTCATTGATCAACCGGCTCTTCGGAGTCAAAAATTCATGACGAAATTCGGATGCCAGCCGTGCCTTTACATATACAATCTCTGTTTCTGGATAACGACTGTTCAAAATCTGGGTAACGGCTTTCATAGACTGTCTGGTTTCCACTAACTGTCTGGCAATGAATCCTTCCTTTTCAGCCTCTGTAAATCCGGTCTGTCGTGTCAGACGCTTATACTTCTCATCGCCCATCAATCCGGCCTTATGCAGCCGCTCCCAAAAACCTCTTTGGGAATCTCGAATTTCTTTTTTTACTGGATAAACATTGTCCTTTGAGCCATTTAATTCTGATTTTACCAGCACCTTATTATTCCAAATGCTGTCGTCTTTCACATAGCTCTGAGGATAAATATGATCTATATTGTAATTCTCCTTCAATCTGGCCAGATCAATACTTTCTCCTGAATATGCACACCGTCCCAGCTGGAGATAATACAAAAACAACGCTTCACTTTGCAAGTGATTATTTGCCATATCCCCCATTTTCTCTAACTCTTCTTCCAAAAGTCTGGTATCTTCCTGACATGTTTTATACAAATCCAGTAACTGCTGTTTTCTAGGCTTCGTTCTTCCTGTCTGTCCCTCATCTGCTCCTCTTGCCATCTCAACAAAAATCCTGGCTGGCGGATACCCTATTGTCGTAACGATATCGTCAACCACATCTAAAGTACGAGTGATTGGGCGTTTTACTGCATTAGAAATCCCCATATCATCCAGCTGCTCAGCCAATGACATCTGCTTGCTGCCATAGTACTCTGCCACTTCATGATCGATCTGTTTCTTAAAATCATAGTGATCTGACAGTAACTGCATGAAATTATCATTTGTATTCCATAAGAAATACAAGATACTTCCCATTTCTCCCGATTTTTCATCTGTACCTGTCAGGCCACACAACAATCTTTTACTAAGCCGTCCAAAATCTTTATACTTTAATTTTGATACATACTTAATATCTTCTTCACTCAAACCGGAAAATTCCTTCCGAAGCCATTTCCGATATCGACTGCGGTCCTCTGTATATGTGCTCATTTCAATAATTCTTTCAACATCCTCTTCCTTCAAAGCACCGCTGGACAATAATCTCCGGAATTCATACTGTGCCTTCAGACTCGCTTTCACAGATATATCGATTCCGCTAAGTGTATCTTCCTTCTTCATATAATTGTTTGCTTCTAAAAATGACCGGATTCTCTTTACTGTCACCCTGGCACTTTTTTCAAATAATTCCTTATATATTCTTTGCTTGGCTTCAACCGAAACAGCCTGTCCATTTACTTTCAAATTGTTAATCTCATTTAATACCATGAATTTTGAATATACAAGAGACCACTTTGGCAACACCTTTTCTCCCGGAAGATATGTACAACTATTCGTCATCCGATTGATAAATTGTTTTTCCGACTCGTCTCTGTCAACCAGTTCATCAAAATTCCATGGATAGATTTTTCCGTCCTTCTTTCTCTCAATCCAAGCATGTTCACCATTGTCTTTTCATTGTCTTTTCTCAACGGTCCAACATAATACGGTATCCTAAAAGTGAATACAGACAGAATTTTATCCTTTATTACATACCCATCTTCATCTTTTTCGTTCAGGAATGGAAGATACTTCTGTGCCTTTTCCAGAATCTTCATTAATTCTATCTCATATAACTGGTGCGGAATAACACGATTGTCTGAATATACCTGTTTAGGCATAAACTCACCCAGCTCAATTCGTTCCATCATATCTTCATAAAATTCCCTGTCGTCGTCTTCAACTACTAAATCTTTTAACTTCAGTGACTTTTTAAGGAAATCTGTGAAGTCCTTTAATGACGCCTTTCCTTTTGGCGCCTCTTTATCCTCATCTACACTATGCAGATTGTATGAATACGCCGTATAATTTTTCAATTCTTTCCCCGAGTCCTTAAAAACATGATAATATTCATCCGGCACATACTTTCTCACAAATGCTTTCAACTGTTTCAAATCTTTTGCATGCTGATTATAGATGTTGATTTTTGCCTGGGACAGATATTTTTCCCCCTTCAAGATATCTGAAAGAACACTCCAGTCATATATTGCAATCATTCTTGAAACAAAATCCGCATCGTCCCCCAGTTTCGGCAGTATCTCTTCCATATCATCACTGATGCTGAATGAAAAATCATCTTCATATTCACTTCCCTGAAATAAATCCTTTGCCTTGATCTTTCCGCCTGCCAAAAAGTTTACCATGCTGTCTGGCTTATAAGGAAGTTCCTCATTCTTCGGTATTTTTGCCCCGTATACAATTTCTTTTAATCCCTTCTTTTTTGCAGTTATGCCACTTTTTTGTTTAAAGAGTTTTTCTAAGGCTTCTCTGTCTGCATCTTTCCATGCATAATAGTCTTCCAGCAATCCCTCTGTATCCAGATAATCAATAAATCCCTCATATACCGTAGAAAAATCCGTTATTTTATCCACATTTTCCACGCGGATTTCAGACAAAAAATGACCTCTATGGGCCACAAGCCAGTCAACGGCAATATTGACCATACGAATATCAAACGGTCCCTCTTCCTCCATCAGTTTCATAATAAGATGATGTATCGTCGGATATTCTCTGTGGTAATCTGTATCCGTATATCCCTTATCATTAAAATACATGTTTACCTGACTTGGATTCGTCTTGTCTTCTCTCCATAATGCACTTTCCTGCTTGCGTATATAAAATCCCTCATCTACTTTCGCCACTTCTGGTGCAAATATTTCATCGATCAGCTGAACTCTCTGCTGTCTGCGGTCCAGACGCCTTCTTGCTGTACGAAAACCTCTCCGCTCGCTGCACTGCTTTCCCTCATCAAAAAGGTGGGAAACCCATATAGGCTCTCCCTTGTGCTTCATCGGATCATAATTCTCATCTGCCGCTGCTGCTCCCACTGAGTTTGTACCTATATCCAACCCCAGGTAATAATTTTTCTTTTCATTTTCTAATTTCATTGTTGACACCCTCCTCGTTATATGGTAGTATTTGTTTGTAAGTTCAGTACCCTCTGGATTTACACTGCGAGTTCAAATAAAAATTTTTTCAAATCGTCATCTATATGACTTAAGCCCGGAGGGGCTTTTTTTTATTATCTTAACTCCTTTCATATTTTTACCTTTAATTCACATATTTTTATTATATTTGATTTTTTGTTTATTTTCAACACTTTTCGACCTCCCCCCTCTTCCCCCATTCTCCCACATATTAAGTCCTAAAAAAAGGACTTCCAGCTGTTACACTGAAAATCCTTTCATTTTTTACATATTAATTTTTGCCAGCCCTTCCATCAGTTCTTTTACCTTATCATCCCCGGTAAGTCCGTAAACGATATTGTAACAGTAGGTGGCTCCGTCGATCATCTGGTTGCCAAAGAGCTGTTCTCCAAGGCCTGTAGCCAGAGCCAGGATAGCCGGATTCGGTCCCGGCAGGAACTCATATTCCTCGGCGATCTTTTTGATCTCTTTTTCTTTCAGATGGATGCCGGATTTTTTCAGGGAAGCCAGTGCTTCTTTCTGGTCCGCCTCAAACTGCAGGGCGATGTGGAAACAGGCCGCCGCCGGCTTTTTCTCTCCCTGGTGTTCAAAGTACCGTCCCAGATAAGCAAATCCCTTGGCCACTGTGTCCGGGCGGAACGCATAGTAAATAGCAGTCAGTGCCGTCTCATGCACCTCATCCCACTGATCCAGCGCGATCAGACTGTCCATATAGCAGAAAGCAATGTGGGCATTCACCGGGTTCCACTTTCTGGCATTGGCAAAGCTCTCCTTTGCCTCCTCATACTTGCCCTCTGACATAAGGTCCATGCCTCGGTTAAGGAAAATGTCTGCATGAGGAATCTCGGAACGGCGCACTGCCTTGTCCGGCTTTACAAACTCGTTTACCATGATCTCCTCGAAAAATTCATAGAAAGAATAATACTGTGCGTCCTCTTCTTCCTCTTCATCCTCGTCGATCTGGATATCTACCACACGGTCTTTTCCCATTTCCACAACCGCTTCGTTTCTCTCTTCCTCTGATAAAAGGTCATACATCAAACGGCTACATTCTTTGGCGATCTCGCCGCCAAACTCATGTCCGTGAAAAGCCTCCATCTGTCCTTTCAGGTACTTTAAGTCCTGCTTTTTGTCTCCTGTGAGACGCTCTTTAATCTGTTTTAAGATTTCTTCTACTTCTGTCAACGTCATGTCCTCCCTTTTACTCTGTTGCAGTTGCTTTTTTCTCAAGTTTATAGTAACTGGTGCACATCCGGTCTTTGTAAATATACAGAGGCATCATCTTGCTGCCATCGTCCTTGGTTCGGTAGATGAACTTGCCTTTCCTCTTATAAGTACCGGCAGCTGCATTATCTGTGTCACTGCCGTCCAGATTTGCCTTGTACCGCACGATACTCTGGACAAATTTACCGTTTTTCTTAAACTGGATCTTTACCTTGTTGTCTCCTTCTACTTCATTGACAAATGTTTTATTAAAGGTGGTCTGATCCGGTACCTTGCCCTGATACAAAGCCTGTCTGGAGATCAGATAATCTCCTTCAAAGTAAAAAAGGTCTTTGTTGTTGTCTTTGTCTACTGTCTCAATGCCTTCTTTGGTTCTTGTAAAGGTACCACGGCTCAGTTCACTGCTTTCTTTACCGGCATTCAGAAGTCTCTTATAGGTTTTGTCCTTTTCATTTAACTCCAGGTAAAAAGCACTGCCACTTTCATCACTCTGGGTTCCCTCTGAGATCACACAGCCATAACGGGTGATGTATTTTTCATCTACCTTCGGCTCTTCTGTGGCGGCACTGCCGGTGGCTGTGGCTGTGGCCTGGGCGGTCTGGGTACTATCATTTTTATCCTTGTTCTTGGTGTATACAATACTTACCACCATGCCCACAAATCCAATGGCACACACGATCAGTATGATCGTAGTTGCTATATCCATGATACTTCTTTTTTTCTTACGCTTACTCACAATGATGTCTCCTTTTCTATCAAATCTTTCGTTACCTCTCCGGCGATCATAAGGCCTGCCACAGAAGGTACAAAAGCCAGACTTCCTGGTATATCTCTTCTCACACTGCAGGTTCTCTGAGATCCCGGTGGACATACACAGTCGGTGCGGCAGCTGCTCTCTTCCTCATCCACAGGCCGCATAGGCTTTTCTTCTGAGTATACCACTTTTAGCTTCTTCACGCCACGCTTTTTCAATTCCCGCCGCATTACTTTTGCCAGCGGACACATTTTCGTTTTGTAAAGATCTGCCACCTTAAACTGTCCCGGGTCAAATTTATTGCCGGCTCCCATGCAGCTGATGATGGGCACCCCTTTTTCCTGTGCCTTCATAACCAGCTCGATCTTGGCCGTTACCGTATCCACGGCATCTACAATATAATCATATTCTTCAAAAGGAAACTCCTCTGCATTTTCCGGCAGAAAAAAGCATTTGTGAACCTGTACTTTTACCTGGGGATTGATGTCTTCCATCCGCGCCTTCATCACATCTGCCTTGTACTTTCCTATGGTGGAAGTGGTGGCGATGATCTGCCGGTTCAGATTGGTAAGGCATATCTTGTCATCATCGATCAAGTCGAAGGAACCGACCCCGCTCCGGACCAGCGCCTCACAGACATAACCTCCGACGCCGCCGATCCCAAATACAGCCACATGGGCATTTTTCAGTTTTTCCATTGCCTCCTTGCCCAGAATAAGCTGGGTGCGGGAAAATCGATTCAACATTCCTTCAAACCTCCGTTTATTTTACTTTGATCTTGATCACTTTCTTTTTACCGGAAGAAGCCTTCACTGTAATCTTGGCTGTTCCTTTTTTCTTCGCTGTCAAAACACCGTATCCGTCTACTTTTACAACCGATGACTTGCTGCTCTTAAAGGACAGCGTATCAGTGGACTTAGCTGGTGCCAGACTGACTTTCAAAGTAGCTGTTTTCTTTCGTTTCATAGTCTTAGGTGCTTTTACCTTGACCTTTTTTGCTTTTACTTTCTTGGATACGATCACGGTGATTACCTGGCGTCTGCCGGATGTAGTGGTGATCTCTATCTTAGCTGTTCCTTTTTTCTTTGCTTTGATCACACCGGACGCACTGACGGTGGCCACGGCATTTTTCAAAGAACGATAAGTAACTTTATCGGTAGTAGACGCCGGTGTCAGCACTACTTTCACTTTCGTGCTGCTGCCTTTGGCTACCCGCATCTTTTTGGCATTCGGCTTCTTGGCAAAAATCCGGATGCCCGTTGCCGGGATCTGGCTTCCGTTGCTGTAAGCACCATTACTGCCGTTACCATTGTTTCCGTTGCCATTGTTTCCGCTGCCATTCTGACTGCTTCCGTCGGCACTCTGTCCCTGGCCCAGTACCGTAACCTCTACACTGGCCTTGACACCGGATGTAGTAGTTCCAGTAATAGTTGCCTTACCGGCTGCCAGTCCCTTGATCACTACCTTAGATGTGTCGTAGCTGACATTGACAAGATCCGGCCGGTCGGTGGTCCAGGTTACTGTATCATCCGAGTTAGTCGGCAAAATGATAAAGCCTGTGCTGGCAGTTTTGGATGTTGTCTTGTTGATCCTTAACTCACTGCCAACCTTTATCGTTGGATTGGTGTTATAAATCTTTAATTCAGAAGATGGCATGGTCACCTTAACAATGTATTTATTGGATTTGATCTTGCCATTCTCACTGACAGCCTGAATCTGGATCGATCCTTTATCCTTGGCAGTCAAAAGACCATTCTCATCAATGGATCCATAGGCAGCACCACTGGTAATACTCCAGATTACTTTTTTATTGGTAGCGGCTGCCGGACGCACATCTGCTTCCATCTGCAGCGTACTTCCTGCCCCAACGGTATTGGCACCGTTCTTACCACAGATTGTAATGGTAGATACGGATAATGTCACATCGCTTTGTACCTTCAGGAAAAAATCTTTCTTCTGTCCGCTGGCCTGAGCGGTAGCCGTGATGGTCACTACCTCATCTGAGGCTCCCTTGGTAGTGATCTTTCCTGTATTATCTACTTCGATAATATCCGGATTGGAACTTGTATATACTACTTTCTCACCGGACACACCGTCGTAACTGCTGTCAAATTCCGGTGTAACACGGATGGCATCTTTACCTCCATTGTCCGCTTTGATCATGTATGGTGATCCTTTGGAAGTACCACCGGAAGCGCTGCTAAATTCTCCCGGCAGATTATCTCCTACTGTGGTCACTTTCAGAGATTTGGCTGCTGTCTGACAGTACACATCCAGCCTATCTGTTTTACTTCCGGAAGTAACGGTAATGGTTGCCTTTCCATTGGCTGCCCGCTTGATGGTAGCCGTAGAAACGCCATCCTTCGTAACAGGTTCTCCTATCGTTACAACGGATGGGTCCGAAGACTCCCATGTTACTCCTTCCGTTGTGTTGTACGGTGTCAGGACCGCTTTTACCTGGATGCCGCTTGTAGCTGCCTGTCCGGTGGATGGGATGTAAAGAATCTTGCCACCGGATGTTTCTTCATACATCGTTGGTTTATTTTTTACCACCGTGTCTTCTGCTGCCGAGATATCCACTGCTTCTGTCGGCATATCAACCACTCGTACTGCATAGTCAACAGTGTGGCTGTTGATCATAAATCCATTGCTTTCCAGTACTCTGAACTTACTCTGGAACTCTACTCTTACCTTCACAGCCTCTTTGATATAACTCGTTCCTGACAAAGTAAAGGAATAAACACCTGTTTTTTCATCCTGGGATACCTTCACAGTCAGACCTTCGTATCCCCCTTCTACAGACTGGCCGTCCTTGTACAGTGCATGAGAAGTTCCCTCATTATCAATCAATGTAACCGTCGGCACACCATTCAGGGTATCACTGTTCAGTACCCGGATCGGCAAGGTTACACTGCCCTGGATCGGTACGGTGACAGAAGTGTTTGCACTGTTATCAAACTGAAGGGTCGGGTTAATATCTTTGCCTGCTGTAGTACCATAAGATCCATAAATAGCCTGTCCGTTTAAGGTGGCTGCCAATGGTATGTTAATATTTTTCAGATCTTCATTGTCTACAAATACCTTGCTGGCGATGTCCTCTGTGGTATCGGACACTTTTACATTGGCAAGGTAAGTACATCCGCTAAACGCTCCCGTCGGCAGTTTCTGAATCTTGGTCTTACTCATATCTGCCTTTACCACATTGGTATTCTGGAATGCGTTGGTTCCGATGGATTCCAGACGGATGGCACGGTCAAAATCAATGCTTGTAAGACCGGTCTTACTGCTGTAAGTTCCGTATGGTTTCCGGTTTCTGTAATATGAGTATTTTATCTCTTTGCCACTGGTATTTTGATAGGTAACCGAAGTCTGTACTTTTTCCTTTATGGTACTGTTGCTGAAAGCATTATTACCTATGGTTGTCAGGCTGGATGGGAAAATGATCTCCTCCAGAGAAGGACAGTTGTCAAACGCATAGTCACCGATGGTCTGCACGCTGAGACCGAAGGTACTTCCCATACCTTTTTCATCTGTCAGCACCAGGTTGTAACATTTGCTGAAAGCATTTTTACCGATGGATGTTACCGTATCCGGAATCACAGCAGTGCGGAGTCCATAGAAATCATCTGCTTTCTGATTATCTGCAAATTTCTTTCCGCATCCGCTGAAAGTATATTCTTTGATCTCTTTCAATCCCTTTGGCAGGCGTACTGTCGTAAGGTTAAAGCAGTTCTCAAACGCGTGGGCGCCGATTCCTCTTGCAGCCACAGAATCCGGAAGGATCACCTTCTGTAAACCAAAGGCATATGTGACGCTGCCTGCTGTCGAACTCTGCAGTCCCAGTATGGAAGTAGTCAGCATGAACATCTGGCTTTCCATACTGCTGTCTTTGTTCTTTTCCAGTGTCGTACCGCTCTTCAGACGAAAGGTTGGCTGCGTGGATTCCTGGCGGTAATAATATGTTTTATAAGCATCCGTAGTGGTATCCAGATACTCATCTGCTACTTTGTAAGTCGTGCCGGATACACTGTTTTCTACTACATCTTCCGCCTTGTAATAACAGCGCACTGCAACTGCCAGCACCTTTGTATACTGCAGCTGTTCTGTCTCCGACAATCCTGCATAATCAAGAGAACTGATTCTGTCATCCTCTGCAATATAAACGGTTTTGGTTGAACTTTTATCTTCCTCTACTACTGCATACTCTGCATAGCCGGCTTTTTCTGTGTCAGACATGCCGGCTTTCTTCACATAAAATGGATATACAGTATAACCGTTTACCGTTGCCTCAGTGGCACAGCCTGCAAATGCATAATCTCCCACTTCCCCCAGCGTAGATGGGAACTGGGCTGTTCCATTTTTCACTGTATCACCGTAACCGATGGTGTTGAGCCGGGTCTGATTCTGGAATGCATACTTTCCTATGGAAGTCAGCTTAGATGACACAATGACTTTTTCAAGTTTTGCGCCATATGCATTTCCTGCATTGGCGTTATAAAACGCCTTTTCCGGGATACTCTCAATCCCTTCTCCCAGATCCACTGTCTTCAGTCCGTAGTTGTCTGCAAAGGCCTGTTCTCCCAACTCCGTTACACAATCCGGCAGTTCCACGGTCTCCAGGGGACCGTAATCTCCGCCATGACGAAGTCTGTAAGAGCCATATATATCCTGGGTATAAGAAGTCCCCCTCTTGAAAAAAGAATAGCATTTCTGAAAGGCTCCTGCCTTAATAGCCCTCAGTTTGGTAAGACCCTTCAAAAAGTTTGTATTCGCAAGAAGGATACATCCTTCAAAGGCGTTTTCTCCAATGGTTTCCAGATTAGATCCATCTTCGATCTGGATGTTATCTCCCATCAGAAACTCACACTGGCGAAAACTCCGCTGTGGGATTACTTCCAGTGTCTTTGGCAGAGAAATCTTTGTCAGACTGCTCTGGGAAAATACACTTGCACCCCATTCGGTACAATTTGACGGAATGTCGATGGAGGTAAGCACGGCTCCCTGGAACGCATAATCATCCAGTTTTTTCAGGTTTTCCGGCAGTTTGATCTCAGCTATGGCTGCCAGTGCAAATCCATAATTTTCAATTTCTGTCATCTTATCACAATTAGTAAGATCTATTTTGTCAAGCTTTGCTTCCTGGAATGCATTGCTGCGGATTACCTGGACACTCTTTGGCAGAATATTGGAAGTGCTGTCTCCCCTTACTCTAAACGTCATACCGTTTTCTGCCTCAGCAGCACATCCTTTGAACAGGGCACTGCTGATATATTGAATGCCCTCTTTCAAGGTGACTTCCGTCAGCTTGGTACAGCCCTCGAAAGCACTGGCACCGATCTTGTCAGCATCTTTCATCGGAATATCGATGGCCTTCAGACTGGTACAGCCGGTAAAGGCATAACTTCCCATCACCTTATCTTCACTGTCTCCCAGTTCTACATTTTCTACACTGGTACAGCCGCTGAAAGCAGCCTCTCCGATCTCACCGACATTCTGCAGCTTGATCCCCATAACAGCAGCCTTTCCAACTGAAAGACTTTTCAAAGATGTACAGCCGCTGAAGGCATTTTTTCCGATTTTTTTCAGAGTTTCCGGAAATGTGATCTGTTCCAGCCCGGTACAGGCATTAAACTCTGAATCCGGAATTTCTGTTATCTCACCACTGGTCAGCTTCAAGCCCTCCAGATTTATGTTCTTTGCCTTTCTGGCCCATCCGATTCCTTCCATGCTGGTGATGGTCAGATCGCCAAAATCGATATCTCCGGCATAAGCATTCAGATATGCCATATATACAGATCCTGTATAATCGCTGTTGGATCCATACTGGTCGATGACCTGGGATGCTGTCAAACGGGACAATTCATCAATCACCGTTGAGTCCTTTGTATCTGTATACTTTTCCTGGGCATTAGCAAGGATCGTGTAATATTTTAACACTGTAGGATCCTTGACATACTGGGCAGACAAAATGCTGCCTGTCTCCAGATTACCGGGTGCCGCCTGCACTACCCTGGCCGGAATGATCCCGGCGGGCACACTGGCCAGTACAAGAGAAAATGCCAGACCTACGCTGGCGGCTTTTCTCAACCATTGCTTCGCATTTTTCTTCATATAATCTCCTTTCTTGCGTGCCTTATATCCCTTGTGTGAAAACACGCTATACATAATTCATTTTACCTTTATATCTGTCTGTATGTCAAGCAATGTTCACTGATTTTCAAGTACCTGCTCCGCCAGTTCCCTCATCCGCTGGCTGACCCAGTCCGGCGACAGTACCTTTGCCTCTCCGTGAAAGGCTATGAGCCACCCTAAGAACTGGTCACTGACAGCTACCGTTACCCTGGCGGTAAAATGCTCCTCTCCGTCTTTTATCAGGGTCACATCTTTTCCAAACCGGTCAATGACCACCCCCGCCAGATAGTTCTTAAATCGGATCCGCACCGTCTCTTCTTTTCCGGAAAACATGCCAAAGTGCTTTCTGGCAAAATCCGCCATATCCAGAGACTGATAGATTTCCCGGCCTTTTCTCTCTTTTTCCGCCACCTGGACTTTGATCATTTTGTCCACCCGGAAATGCTTCAAGATTCCGGCCTCTTCATCAAATCCCAACATATAATAGTTCTCATCATCCCAGGACAGTCCCCAGGGTGAGATCTCATAAAAAGCGCCATCTCTCTTCAGGATCATTTCCTTGTGTATGCCCCACTGAAAATACTGAAAGCGGATCTGCTTGTTGTCGTTCATAGCCAGATGGATCTCATCTACATTGTAATAGATGGTTTCATTCATGGTTTTCACCCGGTGCTGCACATACACCTGTCTGGTCAGCATCTTGGCCTGTCTTTTGCTGGTGAGACTTTCGATTTTTTTAATAAGCTGGTCAGACTTTTTCGCTGTTATAAACTTAGAGGACTGAACGGCATCTACTAAAAGTTTCAGTTCTGCCAGTTCAAACTGTCCGGACACCACATGATAATAAGCTTTCCGCCCGTCCCGGTACATTTCCACATCTACACCGTACAGACGAAGCTGTTCAAAATCATCATACAAGCTTTTTCTCTCTGCACTGACTCCTCTGTTCTCCAGTTTTTCTATGATCTCATCCAGCGTGAGCCCCTTTGTTTCATCTGTTTCTTCTAATAAAATATCCTTCAGATATAAAAGTTTCAGTTTCTGTCTCTGCCCCTTTGCCATACCTATCTCCTCCCATACAAATGCTGGTTTTTCGTAGTACTCTGAAATGGGATTTCTTCCCATCCCTCTTTTTCTGAAAGTGCACAGGCAATGAGTTTTTTTGTCAGGTCCGGCACATCTTCCCTTGTCATAGCCTCCTGTACATCTACCCACACGACTTCACTGTTCTCGTCTCCGTCACTTCGGGGATCCCCTGCCACATACTCGGCCCGGAAAGCACTGTACCAGTCCCTCTGGTTAAAGCGGATGCCGATGAGTTCTTCCGGTTTTATCTCAACGCCTGTTTCCTCTCTGTATTCCCGGCGCACCGCTTCTTCGGGGGATTCTCCCTTTTCCAGATAGCCTCCCGGCACGATAAGTTTTCCCTTACCTCCGCCGTAAGTATGCCTTGCCAGAAGTACCTTCTGGTCTTTGATGACTACTGCCGTAGCTGACTGGTTCCATACGGTCATTGTCTCATTGATAACCTGATCTACCAGCTGCCAGGCAATACTGCCCGGCCGTAACTTTTCTCTCGCTTCTTCCATCGAAAACCACTGGGCCTGATCCACTTCACCGGACAATACCAGATTTTCCTTTTTTACCTCTACTTTGTATCCAAGCATCAGCATTTCTTTTTTTTCATAAGGAAAACTTCTTACGAATGTGATCTTCTCTGCCTTCTGTCCGATTTCCTCCGCCACTTCTCTTGCTGCTGTTTTCTCCGCTGACTCCCCCATCTTCATCACACCTGCCACGCAGACATAACTGTCAGCAGACACATAGTTCTGGCGGAGCAGGGCAATCTCTTTCTGCTCGTTTACCACAGCGCAGATGACACAGGTAGTAAAGGAGTCCCACAACGGGATCTCGCAGTTTTTACAATAAGGCATCTTTCCCTCGTCGCCGATTTCTTTTTGGACCAATTTTTCTCCGCAGTGCGGACAATATGTAAAATGCATTATTTCCTCCAATCTTACTTGCCGGCTGCAATCTGCTCTGCCAGTTCTTCCAGATATTCCCAGCGTTCCATCTTTTCCATCAACTGGTTTTCCGCCTCTTCCTTTTCCTTTGTGATCTCGCCTAATTTCACAAAATCCGTGGCGCAGGCAAGGGTCTCTTCTTCCAGCCTTTGTATCTTCTCTTCCAGATCATTTATATCCTGCTCAATGGTTTCATATTCCCGCTGCTCCTTGTAGGACATTTTTAACTTTTTCTCCTGTCCTTCCTTCCAGTTGCTGCGGTTTACCTTTTTTTCTTCTGCCGGGGCCTGTCCTGCCTGCTGCAAAGACTCTTCTCCCCCGCTCTTGTACTGATAGTCCGTATAACCGCCCTCGTACTGGGTGATCGTTCCCCCTTCAAAAGCAAAGATACGATTTACCACTCGGTCCAGAAAATACCTGTCATGGCTGACGGTAAGAACGATACCGTCAAAATCATCCAGATAATCCTCCAGCAAAGCCAATGTCGTAATATCCAGATCGTTGGTAGGCTCATCTAAGATCAGTACATTGGGTGCCTCCATCAGGATCCGCAGCAGATACAGTCTCCTCTTCTCGCCACCGGACAACTTGCCGATACGGGAATACTGCTGATCCGCTGTAAACAAAAAACGCTCCATCAACACTGTGGCTGTCATGGTTCCCTCGCTGGTATGAAGCACCTCTCCCCCTTCTTTCACATAATCGATCACCCGCATATCCGGGTCCATCTGGTCGCTTTCCTGGGAAAAATACCCGATCTTCACCGTCTGTCCTATGGTGATCCGGCCCTGATCCGGCGTTTCCTGTCCTACGATCATTTTGATCAGCGTAGACTTGCCACAGCCATTGGGTCCTATGATTCCTACCCGGTCATGGCGGAGAAAATTATAGGTAAAATCCCGGATCAAAGTGCGGTCATCATAGCCTTTCCAGATGTTTTCGCACTCAATGGTGGTTTTCCCAAGCCTGGATGATCCTGCCACGATCTCCACCTGGCGGTCCTGCTCCGGCGCCTCCTGGTCCCGCAGCATCTCATACCGGGCAATATGTGCCTTCTGCTTGGTAGATCTGGCTCTGGCTCCCCGCTGCATCCAGGCGATTTCCTTGCGCAGTACGCTCTGTCTTTTACGCTCGGTGGCTTTTTCAATCTCTTCTCTCTCTGCCTTTCTCTCCAGAAAACCGGAATAGTTGCAGCTGTAACTATATAAAGAACCTTTGTCGATCTCTACTATGCGGTTTACTACACTATCCAGAAAATAGCGGTCATGGGTTACCATGATCAGTTCTGTCTTCATGTTTTTCAGATGATCCTCCAGCCACTGGGACATAGCACCATCCAGATGGTTGGTAGGCTCATCTAACACCAGTACATCACAAGGCGTTAGGAGCACCCGCACCAGTGCCACTCTTTTTCTCTGTCCTCCCGACAACTGGGAAACCGGCTGGTCATACTGGGTAAGCCCCAGTTTTCCCAGATAACTTTTGGCATCCGCCTCGTACTCGGCAGGGTTCCCACTGATTTCTTCTTTTCTTGGCAGTGCCCCCATCAGCATAGTCTCTCCCGGCTCAAATTCCGGCTGCTGGGGCAGATAGGCGATGCGAAGATTCCGTCTGGTGATCATCGTCCCCTGATCCGGTATCTCCTGTCCTGCCAGTATTTTTAACAAAGTAGATTTACCGGTTCCGTTGATACCGATGATCCCTACTTTTTCATGTTCATTCAGGCTGAAAGAAGCCTCCTTAAATAACATTCGGTCTGTATAAGAATGTGTCAGTCCTTCTACGGTAATTAAGTTCATACTCATCCTCCATTCTCGATAAATAGTAACATATTACGGCCGGTTCGTAAAGAAAGCCCCCGGACTTTTCCCTTGTAAAATCCTGAGGAACTTGATAAAATAGAGGTCAGCTAAAAAACAAGGGGGATTCACATTTACTATGAATAAAAAAGAAGTAGCAGAAATCAAAAAAAGATTTACCAAGACAAAATGCAGTTTCACCAGATTGTGCGGCTGCTATGTAGATGCCGAAAAGCAGAAAAGACTGACCTTGAAAGAAGCATTTTTAAGTCTTCCGGAAGAGGAAATGTTTAAATACATTGATATTTTTCGTAAAACCCTTTCCGGTTCCATCGGAAAGACTATGTTAAATATGGAGTTCCCTATGGAGCAGGAAACGAAGGAAGACGGTACCCAGCGTTTTCTCATGAAACTCTTAGAGAGCAAACTTACAGACGATGATCTTTTGAATGAATTTTACGACAAGATCATCAGCGTCTATAATTACCCGGAAAATTATTTTATCATTCTGACCCACGATGCTTATGATATTCCTAAGATCACTTCGGACGGCGTGGAAAACTTTGACGCTTCGGAGTATGTTTACGATTATATCCTCTGCTGTATCTGTCCGGTAAAATTAACAAAACCGGGGCTTTGTTACAACGCTGAGACCAACCACATTCAGGACCGCATCCGAGACTGGGTGGTAGAGGCACCTCAGTCCGGCTTTTTGTTCCCGGCCTTTAACGACCGTAACATGGATATCCATAATCTTCTGTATTACAGCAAAAAATCTGACGAACTGGATGCGGTCATCACCGAAGAGGTTCTTGGATGCCAGCTTCCTCTCCCGGCCAAAAGCCAAAAAGAGACTTTCAACAACATCCTGGAAGAATCTCTGGGATTGGACTGCGACTATGAAGTGGTCAAGACCATCCATGAAAATCTGAACCAGATGTTGGCCGAGACTTCCGAGGAACCGGAACCGCTGGCACTGGCCAAAGAGGATATGTCTCATCTCCTGATGAAAAGCGGCGTAGAAGAAAAAGAGATCGAGACCTTTGAAACCCGCTTTGATGAAACCGTAGGGGAGGACCAGTGCCTGATGGCTGCCAATATTTCCAGTCCTAAGAAATTTGAAGTAGCCACTCCGGATGTGAAAGTCACCGTCAATCCACAGCGGACAGATCTGGTAGAGACAAAAATAATCGATGGCGTTCCTTACCTGATGATCGAGATTAATGACTTGGTAGAGGTAAACGGAATCCAGGTTGTCTCTGAACTGGCATCTTCCGGATCTTCTGAAAACAGCGGAGAAACAGCGGCAGAATAGTTACTTTCTCCATTTTTTCGGAAACTGATATTCATCCCGGTCTGATAACACACCGAATTCATAGCCCTGCTGACGAATATAGTCAAGGATCCGGGGCAATGCCTTCGGTGTGTTTTTTGCTCCTCCGGAATCATGAAGAAGGATAATGGGATACTGAAACCTTGTAAGATCCTTTTTTACATTGGCAATAATTTCTGCCGTACTTACATTCATACGGACCGCATCTTCTCCTGACACAGACCAGTCAAAACTCTTCACTCCCATCTCATGCATTTTCTCGGTTGCGCTGTCTACAAATCCTCTGGCAAATCCATTGTTACTTCCCCATGGAAAACGCTGCACTTTTGGTTTTACTCCGGTGGTCTTTTCGATCTTTTCATAGGCCGTCATAAAATCCTTTATGAAAGCAGTCTCATTTTTATACATGATCTCATGTTCATGACAGGCAGTATGAATCCCCACTTCGTTGCCCTGTGCAATAAGTTTTTTTACAGATTTCTGACGTTTTTCTGTAAGATTATCACTGATAAGGAAAAAGGTTGCCACTGCCTTCTTTTCCTGCAGGATCTGTAATATCTCCTCTGTGTTGCAGCTGGGTCCATCATCAAATGTCACATAGGCAATTTTTCTATCTCTCTGGTTTTCCTTTTTTACCTGAGATGCAAGACGGGCAGTAACCACAACCTGGTCACTGCCCGTCTCTATAGCAACAGGATCTGTATCCTGTCGGTTTTTATTCAATTCTTCACATACCAGTACCATCAATGTACAAAAACAAATGAAATATATCCACCTCTTCATAACGAATCACCTAATATATGCACTTATCTTATTTTATGTATGTGTCTCTGAAAAGATTCAGAAATTAGTTCAAAATAGTCTCCTGTGTCTCTTTATCAAAGATATGGATCTTGGAGCCATCCAGTGCAATCTTGATTGTATCACCAGGACGGGCTGTTGTACGAGGATTTACTCGAACGGTAATATCGAAGTTGTCTACTGTGAAGTACAGGAATACTTCAGCACCCAGCATCTCGTATACTTTAACAGTTGCTTCCAAAGATGTCTCTGGAGAGCTGCTGATGAACATTTCCTCATCTTTGATATCTTCCGGACGGATACCAAATGTAACAATCTTGTCTTTATATCCAAGCTCGATGAGTTTCTTAGCCTTGTTCTCCGGAAGTTTGATGGTGTTGGAACCAAACATAAGAAGAACATCGCTTCCGCTTACAACAACCTTAGCGTCGATGAAGTTCATCTGAGGAGATCCGATGAATCCGGCAACGAACAGGTTCTTTGGTCTCATGTACAAATCCAGTGGAGAATCAACCTGCTGTACAATACCGTCTTTCATAACAACGATACGAGTACCCAGTGTCAAAGCCTCTGTCTGGTCATGTGTTACATAGATGATAGTAGTTTCCAGTCTCTGATGAAGTTTGGAAATCTCGATACGCATCTGTACACGAAGTTTTGCATCCAAGTTGGAAAGTGGCTCATCCATAAGGAATACTTTAGGATTACGAACGATTGCACGACCCATGGCAACACGCTGTCTCTGTCCACCGGACAAAGCCTTTGGTTTACGGTCTAACAAATGCTCAATATCAAGGATCTTAGCAGCCTCATGTACAAGACGGTCAATCTGGTCTTTTGGAGTTTTACGAAGTTTCAGACCAAATGCCATGTTGTCATATACAGACATATGTGGATACAAAGCGTAGTTCTGGAATACCATCGCGATGTCACGGTCTTTAGGCTCTACATCGTTTACTAATCTGTCGCCAATCCAAAGCTCACCACTGGAAATTTCCTCCAGTCCTGCGATCATACGAAGTGTAGTAGATTTACCACATCCGGATGGACCTACGAAAATAATAAATTCTTTGTCTTCAATCTCTAAGTTAAAATCCTTAACAGCGTGGAAGCCATTTGGATAAACTTTATTGATGTTTTTTAATGATAAACTTGCCATTTTATGTCCTCCTAGGGTTCTTTGTCTTTAACATCTTTTCTGATTGTACACTATTTCCGGGCAAAACACCATAGACAAAATACATAAATAATCCAGCAAGTTTTGTAAACTTTGCATAAAGTATATTTTTCTACAGAGAGGTAAATCCCTCTCCCCGGACTTCCCTGGCGTCACCGATAATGACAAAGGCCCTTTCATCACATTCCTTGATCAGCCCCAGCGCTTTTGTCAGTTCCTTTTTCTTTACCACACACAAAAGCACCTTTTTCCGTTCTTTTGAGTATTTTCCAACTCCGTTTATCTCCGTCACACCATGAAGGAGTTCTTCCATCAGACAGCCGGCCACACCGTCTCCTTTGTCCGTGATAATATACAATGTCTTGGCGAAATCCACTCCTGCCAGCATCCAGTCCAGCACTTTTGCCGTGAGAAACACTGCCACCACTGAATAGATTCCTCTTTCCAGTCCATATACCACAGTTCCCCAAAGCACGATTACACCATCCAGCACACCGATCACCGTGGATACGCTCCACCCCAGTTTCCCGCCACAAAAAAGGCTCCCCAGAAGATCCGTGCCTCCGGTAGATCCACCGGCCCGTATCACGAGTCCCAGTCCCACGCCGCTGATACCACCTCCAAGCAGCGCAGCTAAAAGCCTGTCATCTCCGGGGGTGCCAAGGGGCAGGACTGCCAGAAACAGGGAAAAACACATCATCCCCCACAGACTTTTTCCCAGAAATGAAAATCCCTTCTTTTTCCAGCCATATAAAAAAAGCGGTATATTCAATACCAAAGTGGTCACCGACACCGGAATGGGCAGGATCCTGTTTAACACAATGCCAATACCCGAAAACCCTCCTGTAACCATAGACTGGGGTTCATAGATCCACCGCACCGCCAACGCCATAAAAAAAGTACCTAAGGCAGCCTGGCCATAGGTACTGATTTTACTGTATCTCTTCTTTGTCTTTACCATCTTTACCACCGCCAAACAATTTGTTTCTGGTAGTATAATGGTCCATCTTCCGGTTAAATATTCGCTTTCTAAAAAAATGAGCGTTAGGGATTTTGGCTACTCTCCGGTAGATCCATCCCAGATGCATTTTTTCAAATGCATTTGGCACATGTACATTGTCTCTCATAATGTGAGGCATGATACTGCCTGCCACAAAACAGATTCTGGCATTTACTTTACTTTTATTATTCAGGATCCATTCTTCCTGCTCAGTGCTGTCCATAGACAAAAGGATCACATCCGGTATCTTCATATTGATATCATTGATCAGTGCTTCTTCTGTCACATCTCCCTCTGCCACATACACACCCAGAACATTTTCATTCTTAAAATGCCTGGTCATAAACCGGAATACACTCTTTGCCTCTTTCTCATTTCTCAAAACCAGATAAAATGTCCGGTCCTGCAAAAGCTGGCACAGATCCAGCAGATTGTGGTAACTGACTACCATCCCGCCGGTTTCCAGCACTTCTACATGGTGAGCGGAAAGAATCGTCTTCTCCCCGGGTAATACCATGTCAGCTTCTTTCATAACTTCCTGTACCAGTTCATTTTCATCATACATATCGATGTAGTCCAGCGAAATCATATGGACTACATTCAAAACATCGTTAGCAAGATAAGAGGCTATTTCATCGTGAAATGTTTCCTGAGTAAAAAGGTCCAGTTCCATATCCATGATCTGCACTTTTGTTCCCATGATCTTTCTCCTCCAAATCTAGTTACTACTCCAATGCTGCATCGGTTCCCAATACAACCACGATATCCGCACTCTGCCAATCCGGATTCTGTGACAATTCCGATTTTGACTTAATGGCAGCATTTTTATAATAATTCAAAAGTGGTTTACCCCACTCAGTTTTCTTTGCATAAATGGTCGTGGACGTCTGTTTGATACCGGTGTAATTTCCCACTCCGGTAACAGTATACCCGTCCGCTGTCATCTTGTTCTGATAAGAAGATGCCAGTCCGTTGATAGCACTTCCGTTAGCGATCCAGATCTTCTTGCCAAGAGCCGCCGAAGAGGAGGAGGAAGTTTTGCACAAATCTCCTTTGATCACAGTCTGAGGTGCCGTATAGGCATCTGCCTCCCATATATTATTGACCATTTTCCTTGTTTTTTTACCATTCAGTTCAAAAACACCGGAGGTCTTTGTCCCAAAAGCGCCGTGGACACGGATGTATTCCTGGTTTACCTGTGCCAGACTGGAAGCGTACTTCTGTTTCTGGGACAGAGTAGTATCACTGATGAGATTATCCCAGCAGCTGTCCATAAAATCTTCTACATCCCCTTTGTCCTTTAATTTGGCCAAAACAGAAGCCGCCGGTTTGTACAAAGGCTCCTTGTTCGATTTTTTCTCAAAATATTTATCAAACTCTTCTGTCGGCATAGCTGTGAAATATCCGATGTCCACATCCATGGTGTCCTGCAGGATCAAAATACCATACTCATATGCCACATCACCGGTGAAATATTCATTTATATCTGACAGTTTTGCCACCTGCGGCAATTTCTGGCTGACTTTGATCAGATCGCTGTAAGTATCTGTCGATATTGTGATCTGGGTATTGGCAGGAATCGTCACATAGGAAAGATTCTTTGTATTTTCGTCAAATAGTTCCAGTACTACTGCCTTGATCTTTTTTGTCTTTTCATCATAGCTGTAAATCAGATTGCTGGACTCGTTTCCTGTATTTACCGTAATTGCATGGGTATACTGAGTACTGCGCTCTGTCCGGCCGGTCTTGTTGTAATACAGCATGGTAAGATAATAACTAAGCACTCCTACCACAACAAATAAAAGCATAACCCCCAGTGTTTTTAAAAAATTCCTTAGGATAATCATTCCAATACTTTTTTTCTTCATTCTATCCTCCAACACACGAAATTGTTTTGTGTTTGCACATGTCTTTTTATTATAGCAGATTGCTTTCAATTATACAAGCATTGAAAGATTGTATCTTTTCCATTAAAATATGAAGTAATTAAAATTTGCGAGGTTTTGAAATTGACAGGCATAAAAAAAAAGGATATATTTTTTCTCATCTTTCTTTCTCTGTCAGGCATGATCCTTATGTGGTGCCTGTATTTTGTTCCTGATAAAAGCCACTCATCACTTTCCCTTATTGTGCGGCAAAACGGCAAAGTGATCGAGACGCTTTCTCTGGATCAGAATATAACCCGGACCGTTTCTTCTCATCAGGGACATACCAATGTATTCCGGATCCAGGACGGACTTGTTACGATGAAACAGGCCGACTGCGGCGATCACACTTGTGTAAATACCGGCTCCATCTCCCGGGCAGGACAAAGTATTGTCTGCCTTCCCAACAAACTGGTACTGCAGATTGAAGCAGGCTCCGGGAAAAACGAAGGCGACACACCGGACGCTGTTGTCCACTGACAGTCAGATTATAGAAAGGAGGAGCTCTTTTGAAGCATCGTTCTATCCACACGGTGGCGGAATTATCCATCTATGTGGCTTTAGCGTTTATCTTCGGCTACCTGGAAAATCTTTTTCCCATTCCCATGCCGGTTCCCGGCATGAAACTGGGATTTGCCAATGTGATCACTGTGATCGTTCTATACCGGAGAAATTTCAGGGACGCTTTGCTCGTTTCCCTTCTTCGGATTATTTTGAATGCCTTTACATTTGGAAGTCTCTTCAGTTTGCTGTACAGCCTGGCAGGCAGTCTGTTAAGTCTGTTTGTTATGACTCTTATAAAAAGAAAAACCTCCCTGGCCCCGGTCAGTGTCAGTGCTGCCGGCGGTATCTGCCACAACCTGGGACAATTTATAACCGCTGGTCTTTTGGTGGGTTTCCCGGCACTGATTTACTATGCCCCTCTTCTTTATTTTGCCGGTCTTATTTCTGGTATTTTGATCGGGATCCTGTGCAATTGTGTCTTGAATCTTGTCCCATAATCGACTACAATAGATGTCAGAAATAAAAAAGATATTTTTATATCTTATTGATTTGGAGGAATTTTTATGCTGAATGCAATTATTACCGGCGCCACCGGCGGCATTGGAAGTGCCATCGCCCGCCGTCTGGCAGATGGAGGATACCGTGTTGTTCTGCTTGGCAACAAATCCGCCGACAGTCTCGATAAACTTCAAAAACGCACTTGCTCTCCTTTGGCACTGCGTGGCAACCTTGGCAATCCTTCCACCGTTGACAATCTGATCAAACAGGCTATGGATCTTCTCGGCAATGTTGACCTGTTTGTAAACTGTGCCGGCATTTCCCATGTAGGACTGATTACAGAAGAATCCAATGAGGGATGGGCAGAGATTCTGGATGCTAATCTTTCATCCACTTTTTACTGCAGCCGTGCCATCGTTCCTTATATGATCCGGGAACAAAAAGGACGCATCCTGAACATTTCCTCCGTATGGGGCAATGTAGGTGCGTCCTGTGAAGTTGCGTATTCAGCCACTAAAGGCGGCATCAATGCTTTTACGAAAGCACTGGCAAAGGAACTGGCTCCCAGCGGCATCGCTGTCAATGCGCTGGCGTGTGGTATCATCGACACACCGATGAACCAGTGTTTTTCCCCGGATGAGATCCAGGAAATCTGTGATGAGATTCCGGCTGGCCGTATGGGAAATCCGGAAGAAGTCGGTGAAATGGCCTTTCTTCTTGCCCAGGCTCCTATTTACCTCACCGGCCAGATCATCACTTTGGATGGCGGATGGATCTGATCATCTCACGATGGTTCCACCGCCCAGTACATACTGCTCGTCATAAAGCACCAGTGCCTGTCCCGGTGTAACAGCTCTTACCGGTTCCGGGAAAGATAAGGAAAGCGAGTCTTTTCCTACACCGGTAATGACAGCTCTGGCTCCCCCATGACTATATCGGATCTTGGCTATTACTTCCTGGCCCTCTTCAAAATGATCCACAGCCATACAATTTATCTTGCATGCTTCCAGATGATCGGTAAACACATCGCTTCCTTTTCCCAGTACCACTTCATTAGTATCCGGCCGTATCTGAACCACAAACACCGGTTCTCCAAATGCGATACCGAGACCTTTTCTCTGTCCAATGGTGTAATGTCCGATCCCCTTGTGGATTCCCAGAACATTTCCCTCCAGATCTACGAAATTTCCCTCTTTTTCTTTGACGCCTGTTTCTGTCTCTACAAAAGAGGCATAATCTCCGTCCGGCACAAAACAGATATCCTGGCTGTCCGGTTTATGTGCTACCAGCAGATTTTCCCGCTCAGCAATCTCGCGGATCTTTTCCTTTTCATAATCTCCCACCGGAAACAAAGTACGGGACAACTGTTCCTGGGTCAAATTGTACAAAGCATAGGTCTGGTCTTTGCGCACCGAAACAGATCGGCGAAGTGCATATCTGCCATTCTCCAATCTCTCTATTTTGGCATAGTGTCCAGTCGCTATGTAATCGGCTCCGATAGCCAGACTTTTATGCAGCATGGATTCCCATTTTACATACCGGTTGCAGGCAATGCACGGATTTGGTGTGCGCCCCTGACGGTATTCTTTTACAAAATAGTCAATAACATTTTTCTGAAATTCCTTGCGGAAATTCATTACATAATAGGGAATCCCCAACTGGTTTGCTACCCTTCTGGCATCTTCCACAGCGCTGAGACCACAGCATCCCCCCTCATGTTCCAGGGTGCAGGCATCTTCCTCCTGCCAGATCTGCATCGTCACACCGATCACATCATATCCTTGTTTTTTTAAAAGATAGGCAGCCACAGAGGAATCTACCCCGCCGGACATGCCTACCACAACTGTCTTATTCTTCATCATTAATATCTGCCTTTGGCTTTTCAAGACCTTCTATCTTGATGCCATGTTTTTCTGCATAATCCCACAATGCTGCATGGATTGCTTCCTCTGCCAGCAGGGAGCAATGTACTTTTACCGGCGGAAGTCCATCCAGTGCTTCCATAACCGCTTTATTGGTTACTTCAAGCGCTTCATAGATGGTCTTTCCTTTTACAAGTTCTGTGGCCATACTGCTGGTAGCTACCGCTGCACCACATCCAAAAGTCTTGAACTTGCACTCTTTAATGATCTTTGTATCTTCGTCGATATCCAGATACATTCTCATAATATCGCCGCATTTTGCATTTCCCACTGTTCCTACACCGCTGGCGTTCTCAATCTCGCCCACATTTCTCGGATTGGAAAAATGATCCATAACTTTTTCACTGTACATTATTTATTCTCCTTTACAAAATCCTCGTATAATGGTGACATACTGCGCAGTCTCTCTACAATACTCTTCAGATTGTCTACTACGAAATCTGCGTCTTCTTTGGTGGTATCTTCAGAAATAGTCAGTCGAAGTGAACCATGTGCAATCTCGTGTGGAAGTCCAATGGCCAAAAGCACATGTGACGGGTCCAGAGATCCGCTGGTGCAGGCAGAACCACTGGATGCACAGATTCCCTTCTGATCCAGCATGATCAAAAGTGACTCTCCTTCAATAAAACGGAAGCAAATGTTGATGTTGTTTGGAAGACGGTTCTCTCTATGTCCGTTCACTTTAATATATGGAATTTCTTTTTCTACACGGGCAATAAGATAATCTCTTACTTCTGTCTCTTTGGCCGCATTTGCCTCTAACTGTTCCATGGCAATCCGTGCTGCCTCCCCCATTCCTACAATTCCCGGTACATTGTGTGTTCCGGCACGACGGGAGCGTTCCTGGGCTCCACCATGAATAAAGGATCCCAGTTTTAATCCGTTTCTCATATACATAAAGCCAATGCCCTTTGGTCCATGGAACTTATGTCCGCTGGCACTGAGCATATCAATGTGCATTTCCTGTACATCAATCGGCACATGACCAAATGCCTGCACCGCATCGGTGTGAAATAATACACCATGTTTCTCGGCAATCTCACCAATCTCTTTGATTGGCTCAATGGTTCCGATCTCGTTGTTTGCAAACATAATGGAAATCAAAATCGTGTCCGGACGGATTGCTTCTTCTACCTTCTCCGGTGAGACGGTTCCATTTTCATCTACCGGCAGATATGTCACTTCATATCCATGTCTCTCCAGCCATCCACAGGTGTGCAAAACTGCATGATGCTCAATCGCTGATGTAATAATATGTTTTCCTTTATTTTTATAAGCTTCTGCTGTGGCTTTGATGGCCCAGTTGTCAGCCTCACTGCCGCCACCGGTAAAATAAATCTCTGCCGCTTTGGCATTTAACGCACCGGCAATTATGTCTCTGGCATCATCCACTGCCTTTTTAGCTTCTCCTGCAAAACTATATACACTGGAAGGATTGGAATAATTCTCCATAAAATACGGTTTCATCTTTTCAAAAACTTCCGGTTTCACAGCCGTCGTAGCTGCATTGTCCATGTAAATCAACTTGCTCATATCGAACCTCCAATCTATTTCTATGCAATTCCTATTATCTTGATAGGATTTTATCCGTTCCTCAATTATTTATTATATATCATTTAAAAGGCTTGTCAAGACTATCCGTTCCAAAAAATAGTATTGACATTTTAATATCATTTTATCTTTACAATTTGTGTAACAGTCAGAGTATGGCCTTTTACAATAAACTTTACTTCATAAGACGCAAACATCATTCCATACTCTCTTTCTTCGTCCTCTTTATAGGCCGGTCTGGGATCCTGCGCCAATACACCAAGAAGCGGCCGGTACTTTTCCGATTCCACCACTTTCTGCCATCTTTCCGGCACTTCTACAGTTAGTTCGTATTCCTTGTTCACTGCCGCAAAGCCTTCTCTGGCATCCGGATGGCTGTCCACCGCCGGTATATAGGGTTTTATATCCAGAATGGGCGTACCATCCAAAAGGTCCGCACCTTTTACCCGGATCACCGGTCCCCGGTCTGTATGATACTGTATCCCGCAGATCTCCACACTGGACATCGCAATGGAATTGGGACGAAAAGACGACCTCGTAGCAAATACCCCCATCCGTTTATTTCCGCCCAGCCTGGGAGGCCGGACTGTAGGAGAAAAATGATCTCTTCTATTTTTAGAAAAAAGCCACAAGATCCATATATGTGAAAATCCTTCCAACCCTCTCAGGGCATCCGGATTTCTGTATTCTGGTTCAAAAACAATATAGGACTCCAGTTCTTCTACCAGTCCGCTCTGTCTTGGTATCCCGAACTTTTCCTTAAAATCGCTGTGCATGACAGCAATTTTCTTCATTTCATATACTGATTCCATCTTCTTCTCAACTATCTTATAAAAAGTAAAAGGGGCCACCCATAAGATGGCCCCCTAAATTACATATTGTCAGTGGTTGTTTCTTAGTGCCACTCCCACTCACGAACTTCTGGAAGATCCTGTCCGTACTCAGCAATGTACTGCTTATGAGCAACAAGTTTGTCGTTCATCTGCTGAATCAAGAAGGAACCTTTGTTTCCTAACTGTGGTAAGTGCATAATAGCATCTTTTACCAGGCTGAAACGATCGATCTGGTTCTGAACTCTCATATCGAATGGAGTTGTGATCGTACCTTCCTCTAAATATCCATGAACAGATACATTCTTGTTTGTTCTCTCGAATGTCAACTCGTGAATCAGAGTTGGATATCCGTGGAATGCAAAGATAACTGGTGTATCTTTTGTAAACAATGCATCATACTCACGATCAGAAAGTCCATGTGGATGTCTGCTGTCAGACTCAAGTTTGAACAAGTCTACAACATTGATAACACGGATCTTCAACTCAGGCATAGCGTCACGAAGAATTGTTGTTGCTGCCAGTGTCTCCAGTGTAGGAGTATCACCACAACATGCCATGATCAGATCTGGCTCTTCGTTCTGGTCGTTACTTGCCCATTCCCAAACACTGATACCCTGTGTACAGTGTTTAACAGCCTGCTCCATTGTCAGCCACTGTTTGCTTGGGTGCTTAGAAGCAACGATTGCGTTTACATAGTTCTTGCTCTTGATACAATGATCGAAGCAAGACAACAGACAGTTAGCATCTGGTGGCAGATACATACGAACAACATCTGCTTTCTTGTTAGCAAGGTGATCCAGGAATCCTGGGTCCTGATGTGTAAATCCGTTGTGATCCTGCTGCCATACATTAGAAGTAAGGATAAAGTTCAAAGAAGCGATTGGCTGTCTCCAGGAAAGCTGGTTTGTAACTTTGATCCATTTAGCATGCTGTGCTGCCATAGAGTCTACTACACGGATGAATGCTTCGTAAGAAGCGAAGAATCCATGACGACCTGTCAACAGGTAAGCTTCCAGCCAAGCCTCGCACATATGCTCAGAAAGCATACCGTCCATGATACGGCCGTTTGTAGCAAGGTTGTCATCATCGCTGTACATATTTGCATTCCAAGGACGATTCTCTACTTCAAATGCATGATACAGACGGTTGGACATAGACTCATCTGGTCCAAAGATACGGAAGTTCTTGTTCTCTTTATTTAATTCAAAGATGTCACGAACATAAGCACCAAGCTCGATCATATCCTGAGCCTGTGTCTTACCAGGTTCTACATCTTTTACTCCATATTTGCGGAAGTCTGGAAGACGAAGGTCTTTCAGAAGCAATCCACCATTTGCATGTGGGTTAGCTCCCATACGGGCATTTCCCTTTGGAGTCATTTCTTTAATTTCATCTTTAACACTACCATCTTCGTTGAAGAGTTCTTCTGGCTTGTAGCTGAGCATCCACTCTTTCAACTGCTCCAAATGCTCTGGTTTTTCCATAGACATTGGTACCTGGTGAGCACGGAAAGATCCCTCGATCTTCAATCCGTCTACTACTTTAGGACCTGTCCATCCTTTTGGTGTACGAAGAACGATCATAGGCCAAGCTGGTCTTGTAGCATCGTTGTTCTCACGAGCATTCTTCTGGATCTCTTTGATCTTCTCAATACAACTGTCCATAGCTTCGCACATAGCTCTGTGCATAGCGATGTGATCTTCCGGATCAATACCAGGGTTCATTTCATCTGCTGCTTCTACGAAGATTGGATCCCATCCGCATCCCTTAAAGAAGCTCTCTACTTCTTCATGAGACATACGTGCAAATACAGTAGGGTTGCTGATCTTGTA